>ENA-ORTL01000010-ORTL01000010.1-human-gut-metagenome-genome-assembly--contig:-NODE-10-length-369488-cov-8.31729_pt1 | contig 369488 bp, 277 predicted proteins | sample MGYA00241916_ERZ509196 | MGnify/ENA primary metagenome ERZ509196 (study PRJEB26280, sample SAMEA2338844) | human gut metagenome | biome: human gut; feature: human-associated habitat; material: faeces... | reverse complement strand
GTAAAAGTGGGAGAGTAGATAGCCGCCGTTTTTAGAAAGTAGAGTTAAAGAGCTCAAAAGAGAAAAGGAGTTAGTCGTAAGACTGGCTCCTTTTTCTGTTTCTGCCTTTTTCGATTAAACTTCTGCCGGAAAAGACTTCACGGGAAGAACGGATATTTTCATGTGAAAGATGTGTCGGATTGGTGGGGGGGGAAGTGTTTTTTCGGAGGATTGTTAGTTGGGGAATACTTTGGAGGTATAATTGGGGATTTTTTAGGAAGAATGTGGAATAATTCTACATATATGGATTGTGATTTGGGTAACAAGCAATTTCATATTGGGTATATTGTATTAAGAACAAGCTACATAATGTTTTTTAACGCTTGAGTTGAAACAATGGTACGATTATTTCATTTCTTAATTTAGAGATAGATATATAGCAAGTTTAAATGTCAATTATAGATATTAAAATGGTAGGAGAAAGATTGGTTAAAGGGGCTGTGTTTTTAGCCTTGATGGTGTTAACAACAGGATGTCGACATAAGGATGAACCTTTGAGGCCTCTTGTGATTGTTGATAAACCGGCGAAGGAAGATGTACAGATTTTTGGTGAATATGTCGGACGCATCCGGGCAGCCCGGTTCGTGGAAATACATGCTCGTGTCGAAGGTTATCTGGAAAAGATGTTGTTTGTGGAAGGAAAGGAAGTAAAGCAGAACGAACCTCTTTTCATTATTAATTCGGCTCTTTATAAGGCAAAGGTGGAGAAAGCCAAGGCGCAACTGAAAAAGAACGAAGCACAAGCTGCAAAAGCCAAACGCGATGTAGAACGTTTGCAGCCCTTGTATGAGCAGCATGCTGCCAGCCAATTGGATTTGGATAATGCATTAGCCTCGTTAGGAGACGCAGAGGCGGATATCGCCATGAGCAAGGCCGATCTGGACCAGGCACAACTTGAATTGAGTTATACGACTGTGACCTCTCCTTTGGCCGGATATATCAGCGAACGTTTTGTGGATGTCGGTGCTTTGGTTGGTCCCGGTGTAAACTCCAAATTGGCGGCCGTCGTAAAGAGCGACACTGTTTTGGTAGACTTCAAGATGACGGCATTGGACTATCTGCGTGCCGAACGTCGTAATATTAAATTTGGAGAACAAGACACGTCCCGTTCCTGGCAACCGACCGTGACAGTTACCTTAGCCGACGATTCAGAATACCCTGTTAAAGGGATAGTGGATTTCGCCGATCCGATTGTAGATCCGCAGACCGGTACATTTGGTGTACGTGCTGAGCTTTCCAATCCGAATCAGAAACTTCTTCCGGGGCAGTTCACAAAGGTGAAACTCTTGCTGGATGTTCGTGAACGTGCAATTGTTGTTCCCCGTAAAGCTATTTCCATAGAGAAAGGGGGAGCTTTCATTTATGTAGTCCGCCGGGATAATGTGGCAGAAAAACGTTTTGTGCAGACTGGCCCAGAGATCGGAAACAACATCGTTATAGAACGTGGATTGGGTGAAAACGAACAAGTTGTAATAGAAGGCTATCATAAGTTAGTCCCCGGTATGCTGGTACAGCCGATACAGGCGGGTGACGATAAAGCGATTGAAGCATTAAGGGCAGAGGAGGAAGGCGAATGAAACCGGGATTCTTTATAGACCGTCCCGTTTTCTCGACAGTACTTTCTTTGGTGATTGTTATTGTTGGGATTATCGGATTGGTGATGTTGCCGGTGGACCAGTATCCGCAGATCACTCCGCCGGTTGTGAAGATTAGTGCCTCGTATCCGGGTGCAAGTGCTATGACGGTATCGCAAGCTGTTGCAACTCCTATCGAACAGGAGTTGAATGGTACGCCGGGTATGATCTATATGCAAAGTAGTAGCTCTAATTCGGGAGGTTTGACTATCACTGTCACATTCGATGTGAATGCGAATCCAGACCTTTCGGCCGTAGAAATCCAGAACCGTGTGAAACTGGCGGAATCCCGTTTACCGGCAGACGTTGTGCAGAACGGTATCACGGTAGAAAAACAATCAGCCAGTCAGTTGATGACACTGAGCCTACTTTCGGACGATCCTCGTTTCGACGAGATCTATTTGAGTAACTTTGCGACTATTAATGTGTTGGATGTGCTGCGTCGTATTCCCGGTGTCGGTCGTGTCTCGAATATCGGTAGCCGTTATTATGGTATGCAGATCTGGGTTTATCCGGATCGTTTGGCAAACATGGGGTTGACAGTAAAGGACTTGCAGAATGCCCTGAAAGAACAAAACAGCGAATCGGCGGCCGGTGAGTTAGGAAAACAACCTGTATTGGATGTCGATATCACGCTGCCTGTTACTGCCAGAGGACGTTTGTCTACGGTAAAGGAGTTCGAAGATATTGTAGTTCGTGCCAATCCGGATGGCTCTATTGTCCGTATTCGTGATGTGGCAAGAGTTTCACTCGAAGCCTCTTCTTATTCGACGGAAAGTGGATTGAACGGAAAAAATGCGGCTATACTTGCTATCTATATGCTACCGGGAGCCAATGCGCTGGAGGTAGCTACGAATGTAAAGGAAGCGATGAAAGAGATCAGCCAGAACTTTCCTGAAGGACTGGAATATAAGTTCCCCTTCGATGCAACCGAATATATATCGCAATCTATCCACGAGGTATATAAAACCTTGTTTGAAGCCTTGTTCCTGGTTGTATTGGTGGTATTCTTATCTTTGCAGAACTGGCGTGCAGCCTTGATACCGACAATCGCTGTTCCTATCTCTCTGATCGGAACATTCGGTTTTATGCTAATTATGGGTTTCTCACTCAACATGTTGACATTGTTAGGCTTGATTCTGGCAATCGGTATCGTGGTGGATGATGCGATCGTCGTGGTAGAAAATGTGGAACGTTTGATGCATGAAGAACATCTGACGGCTCGTGAGGCTACTCATAAAGCCATGCATGAGTTGTCGGGAGCCTTGATTGCTACCTCTATGGTGTTGGCGGCCGTGTTTGTTCCCGTTAGCTTTTTGAGTGGAATTACCGGAGCTTTATATCGTCAATTCTCCATTACGATCGTAGTCTCCGTACTGTTATCCACGGTTGTGGCGTTGACGTTAAGCCCTGCCATGTGTGCGATTATCCTACGCCCAAACAGGAAGAAAAAGAATATTGTTTTTCGTAAGATCAATATCTGGTTGGCCAAAGGAAATAGTAAATACGGGCATTTATTGGAAAAAGCGATTCAGAATCCGAGGCGTATCTTGGCTGGTTTCGGAATGGTGATCGTGTTTATCTTCGTGTTGAACCGGGTGATCCCGACCAGCTTTATCCCCGAAGAAGACCAAGGGTTCTTTACAGTCGAACTGGTGATGCCCGAGGGAGCGACTTTGGAACGCACGCGTAAAGTCACAGACCGCGCCATCGCTTTTATCGAGAATCTGCCGGCTGTCGCATATGTACAGAACGTGACCGGTAGCAGCACGCGTGTCGGAACTTCGCAGAGCCGTTCCACCCTGACCGTTATTCTGAAACCTTGGGAAGAACGCAAATCTTCCAATATGGGAGTAGAGGACGTAATGGAACAATGTCGTAAAGAGTTCTTATATTATCCGGAGATACTGGCCTACCTGAACCGTCCTCCTGTAATTCCTGGGTTAGGAGAGAGTGGAGGTTTGGAAATGCAACTAGAGGCTCGTGGCGATGCCAGCTGGGAAAACTTGGTGGCAGCTACCGACACTTTTATGCTCTACGCATCGCAAGCGCCGGAACTGACAGGTGTGTCATCTGCCTTGCAGTCGGAGATACCGCAGCTCTACTTCAATGTGGACCGTGACCGCGCGAAGTTCCTCGGTATTCCGTTGACGGATATCTTCTCGACCATGAAGGCTTATTTGGGTTCTGTCTATGTAAACGATTTTAACATGTTCAATCGTATATATAAAGTATATATCCAGGCAGAAGCTCCATATCGTGCAACGCGTGATAATCTTGGTCTGTTTTTCGTCCGTGCACAGAACGGTTCGATGGTTCCGTTGACTGCACTGGGAACGACCAGCTATACGACCGGACCGGGGACGATTAAACGTTTTAATATGTTTACGACAGCCGCTATCAGTGCTGTTGCTGCTCCCGGATATAGCTCGGGCGAAGCAATGGCCGCTATGCAAAGGATTGCTCGCGAGCATCTTCCGGAGAATATCGGATTGGAGTGGAGCGGACTTTCCTATCAGGAGAAAAAGACTGGCGGACAGACTGGATTCGTGCTGGCGTTGGTATTCCTTTTCGTGTTCCTTTTCCTGGCTGCCCAATATGAAAGCTGGATCGTGCCGATTGCCGTACTGCTTTCATTACCGGTAGCTGCATTGGGAGCTTATCTCGGAATATGGGTGACGGGCCTGCATAATGACATTTATTTTCAAATCGGTCTGGTGACGTTGATCGGTCTGGCGGCAAAGAATGCGATCCTGATTGTCGAGTTTGCCAAAATACAGGTCGATTCCGGAGTCGAGGTTGTCAAAGCCGCCCTTCATGCTGCCCGGATGCGTTTCCGTCCGATCCTGATGACCTCATTGGCATTTGTTCTGGGTATGCTTCCGATGGTATTGGCAAGCGGACCGGGTTCTGCTTCACGTCATAGTATCGGCACAGGTGTGTTCTTTGGGATGCTGGTCGCCATCACAGTCGGAATTGTTTTGGTTCCTTTCTTCTTTGTTTTGATTTACAAGATAAAAGGTAAAGTCAGAATGGAACGTATTCTTCGTCGAACAACAAGAAAATAATTACAATGAAACGAAATATCTATGTATTCATGGTCCTGTCCCTTACGCTGGCACTTTCTTCCTGCAAGATCGGTAAGAAGTACGCTCGCCCTGAACTGGACCTTCCGGAAGAGATTGTGGCAGGGGCGGATACCGCTTCGATCGACAGCATTCCTTGGCAGAGCCTGTATGCCGATACGACTTTGCAGCGCCTGATTACCATCGCTCTTGATAATAATAAAGATATGAAGATTGCCGCGGCGAAAATAAAGGAGATGATCGCCTCGAAACGGATCACTTTCGCTGAGCAGTTTCCAGAAATAGGGGCTCGGATCTACGGACAGAAAGAGCGTCTGAATTATGGAGGTGATGACCCGAAGCCTGATCTTGAATACGGAGCCAAGCTGACCCTTTCGTGGGAATTGGATCTGTGGGGGAATCTCCGCTGGGCAAACGAAGCGGGGATTGCTGCCTACCTGCAATCGGTGGAAGCACGTCGTGCCTTGCAGATGACGTTGGTGGCGGAAGTGGCTGCCGCTTATTATGAGCTTTGCGCGCTTGATCAGGAACAGGCCATTGTGCGTCACACCTTGGCTGCACGTCGCGAGGGCGTCCGACTGGCTAAACTGCGTTTTGAAGGAGGTCTGACTTCCGAGACGTCCTACAGTCAGGCACAGGTGGAGTTGGCACGTACGGAGACCTTGCTTCCTTCGCTTGAACAGAAGATCAAGATAAAGGAGAATGACCTTTCTTTCCTGCTTGGACAGTATTCAGGGGATGTCCCGCGCGGATTGTCCTTGCGTGAACAGCATTTGCCGGCAACATTGCCGGTCGGCCTGCCTTCTTCCTTGCTTGAACGGCGCCCGGACATGCGGCAAGCGGAGCAAAAACTGCGTGAAGCGAATGCTAGGGTAGGAGTGGCTCAAACCGATCTTTTCCCGAAGATTAGCCTGACCGGTAATTTAGGCTTTGAAAACGAAGAACTGACGAATTTCATCAAGAGTCCCGCTTGGTTTCTTGCTGGCGATTTATTGCAACCATTGTTTGCTATGGGTAAGAACAAAGCGAAACTGAAAGCGGCTCGTGCCCGTTATGAGCAGGAAGTATATAATTACCAGAAAAGCGTGCTCGGTGCTTTTAAAGAAGTGGGCAATGCAATCATCACGATCCGCAAGGCAAAGGAGGTTCGCCTGTCATACGAGAGATTGCTCAATGCTGCCGATACTTACCTTCAGTTGGCACAATTGCAGTATATCAACGGTGTCACCAGCTATATGGATGTTCTTGATGCCCAGCGTGGTTTGCTTGACGCCCAACTTAGCCTGAACAAGGCGATGCTTGACGAATTACTGTCGACGGTCTACCTTTATAAGGCGTTGGGAGGAGGTTGGGAGTAAAGCCAACTGATTTCTGAAAGCCCCTTTTCCTTTGGTCAACCAAGGGGAAAAGGGGCTTTTTTGATACCGAAAATCTCACTATCTTTGTTTCCTCTTTCGCAATCAATAAAGTAAAGTAGATATGGAAAGTTTCGCAACATTAATAAAGAGTAGAAGAAGTACCCGTAAATTCACGGACCGGTTATTGAATCCGGAGCAGGTGGAAATGATATTGAAAGCCGCCTTGATGGCACCGGCTTCCAAACGGAAAAATCCCTGGCAGTTCGTTGTCGTGGAGGACAAGGAAATGTTGGCTAAGTTGTCGGTATGCAAACCGGCAGGAGCTGCGTTCCTGAAAGATTGCGCGTTGGCCGTTGTTGTACTGGCGAATGTGATGGAAAGCGATGTTTGGGTGGAAGATGCTTCGATTGCTTCTATCTATATGCAATTGCAGGCCGAAGATTTGGGATTGGGCAGTTGCTGGTGCCAGATCCGTAATCGGCAGACGGAAGACGATGCGGATGCTGCGCAGTATGTGCGGGGACTGCTCGATGTGCCTTACCAACTGGAAGTCTTGTCCATCATCGGCATAGGATATAAGGATCAGGAACGTAAGCCGTTTGACGAATCACATCTGCAGTGGGAAAAGATACATCTCGGAACTTTCCGCATGCCAACTGAAGACAAACAGGAGGAAGCATGAAAGTCATCTTTTTAGGTTCTGGCAACCTGGCGACACGTCTGTCTCTCGAAATGCATCGCAAAGGGATACGGATCGGACAGGTGTATAGCCATACGCCGGAAAATGCGCAACAGCTGGCCGCCCTGTTGGGCTGTCCCTGGACAACCGATCCTGAAGCTGTCGAGACGGATGCCGACCTGTATGTCTTTTCCTTAAAAGATACGGTTTTGGTGGATGTAATTGCCCGTGTAAGGCCGAACGACGGCTTGTGGGTGCATACGGCAGGTAGTATGCCGATGGATGTTTTCAGCGGCCATACGGCTAATTATGGAGTTCTGTATCCGATGCAGACATTTAGCAAAACGCGTGAGGTAGATTTCAGTGTGATTCCTTTTTTTCTTGAAGCTAATACGTCTGAAAATGCCGGTAAGTTGCAACAATTGGCGGAGAAACTTTCGGGAAATGTCCGTTTCCTGTCGTCCGACAAACGTAAATGTTTGCATCTGGCAGCTGTCTTTGCCTGCAATTTTACCAACCATATTTATGCGTTGGCTGTTAAATTATTGCAGGAACAGGATATACCGGCCAATGTTCTGCTGCCGCTTATAGACGAGACGGCAGCTAAGATACACACGATGCCGCCGAAGGTGGCGCAGACTGGTCCGGCTATCCGGTATGATGAGAATGTGATCAATAAACATTTGGCTATGTTGGGCGATTCTGATATGCGGTCGATCTACCAGCTAATCAGCCAAAGTATACATAAGGAGGCACAACATGAGTAGTATCAATTATGATTTGAGTAAGATAAAGGCTTTTGTTTTTGATGTGGACGGTGTTTTGTCCTGTGATGTAATTCCTTTGCACCCGAACGGCGATCCTATGCGTACCGTTAATATAAAGGACGGCTATGCTTTGCAGCTTGCCGTTAAAAAAGGCTATCATGTAGCCATTATTACGGGAGGCTATACGGAAGCGGTACGGATACGCTTTTCGCGTCTCGGCATTACCCATATTTATATGAAAAGTGCCGTGAAAGTTCACGATTATAAGGATTTTCTGAAAATGACCGGTTTGCAGCCCGAAGAGGTCATGTATGCTGGAGATGATATTCCTGATTACGAAGTAATGACAATGGTCGGCCTGCCTGTGGCACCCGCTGATGCGGCTCCTGAGATCAAGCGTATCGCCAAATATATCTCCCACAAGAACGGGGGGGACGGCGTTGCCCGCGATATAATCGAACAAACCATGAAAGCCCAGGGCCACTGGATGGGTGACGAGGCTTTCGGCTGGTAGAACGAAACTGATAAAATTGGATAATGAAAAGCATACTCCCTAACCTGAGTCAATATAAAATTGTATTAGGCTCCAACTCTCCCCGGAGGCGCGAATTGCTGGCAGGATTGGATATTGACTTTGAAGTACAGACGATCCCGGGTATAGACGAATCCTTTCCCAAAACACTGCGGCCAGACGAGGTTCCGGTCTATATCGCCAGGAAAAAGGCTGAAGCCTACATCTCTTCGATGTTGGCAGACGAATTGTTGATTACTGCCGATACGATCGTGTGGACTTTCGGTGAAATTTTAGGTAAACCGAAAGACCGCGAAGACGCTATCGCCATGCTTCGGAAACTGTCCGGGCGTGTACATGAGGTGATTACCGGTGTTTGTATTACGACAAAAGAGAAAACGGTTTCTTTTTCAGCTTCATCGGCCGTTTGTTTTGCCAGCCTGGATGATGACGAGATCGTCTACTATGTCGATAAATACTGCCCGTTTGATAAGGCCGGTAGCTACGGTATACAGGAATGGATCGGTTACGTGGCGGTCGAAGCTATCAACGGCAGTTTTTATAATGTGATGGGACTACCGGTCAGGCTGCTTTATCAGGAGTTGAAGAAGTTCTGAAGATTGGACAAAATTCTATGTTTTAGGGTGATTTATTGAAGGTAAGGCGAATAGGAAGTCCGTATTTTTGTGATATTAATTTTAAATATCATGAAAAAGATCTACTATTTGCTTGTGTGTCTGTTTTTCCTGCAATCCGTTTTTGCAGCAAGGGAGAAACAGATCTTCGATATCCGTTTGCAGAATGGGTTGAATATGAATGTGGAAGTTTGTACGGATGGAATATTCCGGATTCGGGTTACTCCTCATTCAACCTTTTCTGAGTCGTTGATGCAACGCTACGGAATTATTAAAACGGATTGGAGTCCGGTTCCGGTTTCCCAAAAAGACAATAAACAACAGATTGAAGTATCGACCGGTGCCTATCGGCTGAAAATCGATAAAAAGACCGGTGCTATATCTGTTTCTGACCGGAAGGGGCGGGTGATTATCGAGAAAGTAATCTTTCTTACCTCTGCCGATCCGTTGTGTACTGACCTGGGAGAAGTGATCAATGCCAAATACAAGGACATGAAAGTCCCCAACAATGGTACGATCATCGGCGACGACAAAAATCCGGGAAGTATGAAAGACCAGGCGGAAACCGGCGATTATAAGAACGTCAGTATCCTTTCGATTTCGCTGAAGGACGGCGAACGTTTCTATGGTGGTGGCAGTACCAGTCGCGACCATATTCAGCATCGGGGTGAACTGTTGCGTATGTGGACCACTTACCAACATACCGAGATTCCGATGCCTTTTATGATCAGTTCCGAAAATTGGGGTATCTTCAACAACACGACACGGAAGAATTTTTTCGATATCGGCAGCTACCAGCCGGATGTTTTTTCTATTTATAATACGACGGACGAGGCGGATTTCTATTTGATGTTCGGCAGTTCGATGCCTGATGTGATCAACGATTATACGGCTATTACCGGCCGACCTTACTTATTGCCGAAATATGCATACGGGTTGTGTTTTGGTCCGAATATGCTGGAAGACCAATTCGACATTCTGAATGATGCCGTACGTTTTCGTGAGATGGGGGTCCCTTGTGACCTATTCTGGCTCGAACCTCAATGGATGGAGAAACGCTATGATTTCTCGACCAAAAAGAAATGGAACTATCAGAAGTTTTCGGCTGAAGCTTATTGGGATTCCACTCGCTATCCGAAGAAGGAAAACCACCGTCTGCTTATCGGTCGTCTACATGGGATGGGGTATCATATGGGACTTTGGCTCTGTATCGAGTATGATCTGAGCGTTCCGGAGGAGGATGCGTTGGCGAAAGCGATGGGAAAGCCTCTTTCCGGCCAGGAGCATTGGATGGAGCATTTGAAAAATTTTGTGGATAATGGCGTGGACGGTTTCAAGATGGACCCGGCACGTACAATAGATGAACATCCGAATTTTAAGTATTACAACGGACATACCGATAAAGAGATGCATAACCTGAACCAGATCCTTCTGCCGAAGCAGATGTACAAGATGATGCGTGAACATACAGGACTTCGTTCCTGGCATCATTATACTGCCGGTTGGTCGGGAACGCAGCACTGGAGTGCTTCCACCAGCGGTGATAACGGGGGAGGGCGTACGGCGCTGTTCGACCAGTTGAACTTGGGTATGAGTGGTTTTCTCAATACTTCTTGCGACGTGATGAATGTCAATAAGGACGAGGAGTTGCAAAGCCTTCATTTTGGCCTTTTCCTGCCATGGGTGCAGATCAATAGTTGGTATTCGTTGCATCAGCCGTTCTATTTCCCGGAGAAAGAAAAGAAGATGTACCGGGATTATGTGAAGCTGCGTTACGCGTTGATGCCCTATATTTATTCGGCGGCACTGGAAGGGGCGCAGACCGGTATGCCGATCGTACGCTCCATGCCTTTGATGTTCCCAGATGACCGAAAGACGGATGATATGGTCTACCAGTATATGTTCGGCCAAAATTTTTTAGTCGGTATCTTTAGTGATTCGATCTACTTGCCGAAAGGGAACTGGTTTGACTTTTGGACAGGAGAAAAATTGGCCGGCGGAAGGGAAATCAAGCATGTGATACCTGATAACCGCGCAGGGTTGCTGTTCGTACGCGAAGGGGCGATTATACCGTTCCAAAAAGATATGCAATTCATAGGAGAGAAGCCGTTGGATACCTTGATGGTGAAAGTATTTCCCAAAGATATCTCTTCCTATACGATGTATGAAGATGATGGTAAAACATATGATTATGAAAATGGAGCGATTGCCGCAACCCGTTTTGAATGTAAGCAGAGCGGACGGACAGTTGAGTTCACTGTCTTCCCGGTGGAAGGATCGTATGACGGCATGTGCAAAGCACGGACATACGAATTGGAGATCGACGTTCCGCAGCGCCCGTCGGAAGTACTGGTAAACAATATTCCGGTAACAGACTGGCAGTATGGCGACGATCATAAGGTACGCGTCAGCTTACATCAGGAAAATAACGAACAGGTGAAAGCCATACTTCGTTAGTTCAGTTCGCTCCGCTTTTCATTTTGATAATATTCGATTAGGTATAAGGTTTTGGCTAAAGATGGACAGATAGGGAGTATGACAGGACGATCCGGATCCCATTCCGGGTCGTCCGTTATCATTTCGGAAAGCGGACCGGCATGCATGAGTATGAGCCGTGTCGATGTGATGGCTGTCGCAATAAATGATTTTTCGGCAGGCAGTAATACAAAATACCCCTCGTCCACATCGGCAACCGGCATATGGTTTCTATTATAGATCACCAGTTTTCCGGAAGAGACAAACAATAAGACATTGCCGGTATCATCCGTATTACATAAAATCTCTCCTGCTTTTCCTATTTTACACTCAAACTGGTTCAGGACGTTTCTTATCATATTTCAATCAGGAATTATCCAAACTTATCATTGTTTCCGTTTAGGCAGATACTGGAGCATCCCTTTTGAGTATTCAATCTGATGCTTCCCACTCTCGTCGGCATATATCACATAGTATTCGATCTCAGGTACGGAATCAGCCATTTGCCGGGCTTTTTCCAACCCCATTGCCATAAATGCAGTGGCGTAGGCATCGGCTGTCATACAGTCGTTTGCAACGATTGTGGCGCTCAATACGCTCTGTTCGGCTGGATAACCAGTACGGGGGTCGATCGTATGGGCATATTTTTTACCATCTTTGATATAAAAGTTGCGGTAGTTGCCGGAAGTGGCAATCGCACCTTTTTTACATAGCTGGACGATTTCGTCATAATTATTTTTGGTACCGTCCGGATCGTCTTCCGGGAGGTTGATGCCGGTGCGCCAGCATACGCCATTCTGATTGACACCCTTTACCACCACTTCGCCGCCAATCAAAATCATATAGTTTTCCACTCCCTCTTTCTCAAGCAGACGGGCGATCACATCGCAGGAATATCCTTTGGCTATGGCGGAGCAGTTCAGTAGCAGACGGGGATCATCTTTCACGATCTTCTTGCCCTCCAGATGTACTTTCCGGTAACCAACAAAAGTTTTGAGGCTGTCGATCATGGCAGGTGTCACACTGTCCTTTTTATTGAAGCCGAATCCCCAAAGATTGACCAGAGGGGCACAGGTGATATCAAAAACACCATCCGAATTGCGGGAGACTTCCATCGACTTGTTAAATACTTCCGTAAACCATTCATCCACTTCTACCGCTTCGTTATTATTCACTTTTGCGATGATTGAATTAGGGTTGAAGGGATTCAGGGACAGGTTGAACTTTTGCAATTCGGCATCGATTTTATCCGTTAAAATATGAGGTGCTTCATATTTGATCGTGTATAGGGTATGGAACACGGTACCACTTTCTTCGTAATATTGTTTTTTGCCTTTGCACGAGACGAAGAACAGAAGCCCTACAATAACCGGTAAATAAATTTTCTTATGCATCTTTCTATTGTTTAGTTGGCTGCAAAGATAGTGCAAATCTTTGGTTTGCAAAATGTCACTACTACCCTACCAAAATAGGATTAGTAAGGCATATTTTGAGAATTAGTATAGCGGGTAATATTTTTTAACATACTAAAAAGTACTACTTTGTCTGTATAAAATAGCAAAATGATACTTTCTCGAATCTCTTGTTTTTGGGTAGAGGATCAGATACGGTTGTTTCTGGTTTTGTTCTTTAGTGCACATCCCGGACATCCTTGACAAGGATTGTCCGTTCCGGTGGGATGTGCAAAGAACTTATATATTTTCTTTCCGATGCAGAAAATGACGATAAGTCCGATGATGAGAACTGCTATTTCTTGCCACATAAAAGTGGTGTATTAATTGAACAGGTTCATAAAGAAATGTCCCGTTTGGTAGACCACACATGAGACGATCCATGCAAGTACGCAGGTATAAATGATTACAAATATACCCCATTTCCAAGAGCCGGATTCGTGGACAATGGCCGATATCGTAGCGATACAAGGGAAATAGATCAGAACAAAGAGCATGAAACTCAGTGCGATCAAAGGGGTAAAGATCGGTTCTCCCTCGGCATTTTTATCCTGTTTCAATCGTTCGGTCAGGACTTGGCTGTCGTCCGACTCTCCTGTATATAAGACGCTCAACGTGCTGACGACAACTTCTTTGGCAGCCATACCAGTCAACAGGCTGACGCTCATCTTCCAGTCGAAACCCAGCGGATGGAGTATCGGTTGTATGGTTTGACCGATGCGACCGATATAGGATTCCTGTTGGTGATCCATCGATTTCAAACGTTCCAGTTCGGCGATAGTTTCCGCTTTCTCCTCTGGGGGTATAGCAGACTGTTCCACTTCGGCGATCTGTTTGTCAAAAACATCTCCGTTTTCCGAATGACGAGGAAAATATCCCAAGAACCAGATGATGATAGAAGCGATCAAGATGACCCCCCCCATCTTGTGCAGATATTGCTTGGCTTTTTCCCACATATGAATCATAATTGATTTACCTGTCGGCATGCGGTAAGGAGGAAGTTCCATCACGAAAGGTATATCTTCGTCATTGAAGAGAAAACGTTTGAACAGGCGTGCCATCAGGACGGCGAGCAGAATCCCTGAAGCATAGAGGATCAGCATGACCGTTCCGGCCGTCTGGGGGAAGAAAGCACCTGTCAGCAGGACATACACCGGAAGGCGGGCACTACAGCTCATTAACGGGTTTACCAGCATGGTGATCATCCGGCTGTTACGGCTTTCGATCGTACGAGAGGCCATGATGGCCGGTACGTTGCAACCGAAGCCCATCACAAGCGGGATAAACGATTTGCCGTGCAGTCCCATCTTATGCATGATCTTATCCATGATGAAAGCGGCACGTGCCATATAACCGGAGTCTTCCATGAAGGAGATAAAGGCATATAGTATCAGGATGTTAGGCAGGAATACGATAACACCTCCCACGCCTCCTATAATGCCATCGACCAGCAGATCCTTCAATGGGCCTTCGCTCATATTACCTCGCACGAACTCTCCGATCCAGCCCACGAATGATTCGATCCATTCCATCGGGTATTCTCCCAGACGGAAAGTTGCTTCGAACATGATCCACATGAAAAGGATAAAAATCGGGAAGCCCAGCACTTTATGAGTTACGAATAGATCGATGATCTGTGTGCTTGTCGCTTCTTTTATTTTGTTTTGCTCGTAGGTCTCACGCAGTGCACCGGAAATAAAACCGTAGCGGGCATTGGTGAAGGCTGTCTCACAATCTTCTTTCAGAAGGGTTTCGATTTGAGCGACATTGCGGTCGCGTTCATGAAGGACTGTTTCGGCACCAGGCATTGACTCCACGAAAGATTCCACTTCCGGATCGCCTTCAAGCAACTTGATGGCGAGGTTGCGTTTGGAAAGGCTTTTGGGTACATTCCCGTTCAGTTTCAAAGCATGTCTTACCGGATAAATGGCCTTTTCCAGCACGTCGCCGTAGTTGATATGGATATGACGGAGCACGGGGTCTTCTTCTTCGTAGACCTTTATGACGCGGTTGAAAAGTTCTTCGATACCGAAACCGGTCTTACTGATGGTCGGGACAATCGGCGTACCAATCATCCTTGAGAGAGAGTTATGGTCAAACTTATTTCCGTGCCGTTCCAATTCGTCGTACATGTTGAGGGCGATGACCATACGCACATCCATGTCGATCAGTTGGCAGGTCAGATACAGATTACGTTCCAGGTTGGAAGCATCGACTACATTAATCACGATATCCGGCTGTTCTTCATTCAAGTGCTTGCGAACGTAGAGCTCTTCAGGAGTGTAAGCCGATAGGGAATAGGTTCCCGGCAGGTCTACGATTTTGAAGGTGTAGCCATTCTGATGGAATGTCCCGGCCTTGGCGTCGACAGTCACGCCGCTGTAGTTGCCGACATGCTCGTGTGCACCGGATGCGAAATTGAATAAAGATGTTTTACCGCAATTGGGATTTCCGACCAATGCGACATTGATGGTTTTGCCTTTGTGCATGGCCATGGCCTGTAGGCTCTTGCCGGAAGTTTGGATATAGGAATCCACTGGGCGGTTTTCCGGTTTTTCGGTACCGGCTTCTGTGAATTCGGCTGCACTGACGACTTCTATCATTTGTGCGTCATTTCGTCTCAGTGAAACGTCATAACCCATTACACGATAATGTATAGGGTCTTTAAGCGGTGCGTTCTGGATGACATCAACCTCTTTTCCTCTGATAAACCCCATTTCGATAATGCGCTTGCGGAATGCTCCGCGTCCCATTACCTTTACTATAACCCCTTTTTCGCCTGTACGAAGTTCTGATAGTCTCATCTTTTTAAAATCTTGCGCAAAGGTAGCATGAAATGGTAATATGGTCAATACCGTATTGTAGGTATTTTTTTGTTAGTTTTGTCTCCGTAAAGGCTTTAAAATATGACTATGTGGAACAATGTTATATTATGTTTGGGGTCCAATACGGATTGCGAGGCGAATCTAAAGTCGGCGGCCAGTCTGTTGCGTGCCTATTTCGGATCGATCCGGTTCTCTGAAGCGATTTATACGGAGCCGATAGGTTTACCTGATTCCGGCTTATTCCTGAACCAAGTGGCTGTTGCCGGTACGAATGCTTCGCTGGAAGAGGTGAGGCGGGCTGTGAAGGCGATGGAAAAACGATTGGGACGCATGTCGGACAGTAAGCAGAAAGGGAAGATTCCGATCGATATAGACCTGCTTTTATGGAATGGAACAATCCTGAAACCTGCCGATTGGGAAAAGGAGTATGTGCAACAACTCTTCCGGTCTGTTGCGGATTAGGAGACGTAACCCATAGCTTTACGATGGCTAATGCATAGCTTTAAGCGTCGTAACCCATAGCTTTGGCTATTGTAACTCATCGTCCTTTGTTATCGCTCTGTAGGTGCAGGGTTATAAACGGGGCAAGTAGGAAACCTGCTTTTCCGCTGATCCTGATCAGACCGTTGATACCTAAGCAAATGAGTGTGGAGATCGGGTTGGAGCGATCCGTGTTGTAGAAACCTTTTCCTATCCGGACTTGATAACCGAGAGGTTTTGCCAGCGATCGATATGTTTCAATGGGTAAGATGCGTTCCGTCCAATTCCCGTTTCGTGGATCGCAGGTGTTGAAAGCATCTTTCAATAGGGGATAGGAACCGGTCTTGACAGCCTTGTGGATATGTGGGAAGGTAAGTCCGCGCGTCTTTCGTGCAGCTTCTTTCGCTTCGGCAGGAGAAAGGGCCGGAAAGTGCAGTTGGATATAATGCAGACGTAAAGCATAATATTCCTTTTCCCAAGTGGTCATAAGCTGATGCAGCCTTCTTTTTACATACGGGTTAAAAGGTGTGGAGGCCGTTGTAAACAACATTTGCATCTTGTTGTCGATGGCAATCAAATTGGCGAAAAAAGCCGACAGGTCGTAAACGTGTTCGATCAGGTCGGTCGCGATCAGCAATTGTGGCTTGACTTTATTTGCCGAGCACCAATCTGCTAAGGTGTCTGAGTCTCCATGAAGAATAATGTCAGGTCCTGTATTGACCAGTTCTTTCAAGATGCGGATCGTATCGACGGAATCCGGATTGAGGTCGATGTAGATGACTCGGCCGATTCCGGCTTGTTTGGCAAGCATACTCAGGAAGCCGCTTCCGCCACCATAGTCGATAAGTGTTATCTCCTCCGGTGAGCTACCGATAGATTCCAGCCCTTTAAGGAGACAGTCCGCATAGATTTTCATGTAATAGGATAAAACCGGTTTCAGCCGGGCAATATAACGTTTGTTATATTTACTGATAGGCAATCGTTCGTAATCGATAGCCTTTAGTTGGCTAACCAACGCTTGTGCTGCTTGTCGGATATCATACTTCATAGATCAAATGTAAGAGGTGTTCGCCTTGATATTGATTGGAATAAGTCGGATAAAGAAAGTCGCGGCGCTGCTCGATCAACTCCGGAGCCATATTGGTATGCATCAATTTCCGACAGATGAGGATCATTTCGTCCGGAGTGTCGGCGATATGGCAGAGTGGCTCTAGTCCGCTACCTGCTATCATCAGTCGGTTGACCACTGTATGGCGTCCGGCAAACAGGCTGTTCAGTAGTTTTAGTTTCAATCCGGTTGCTTGAAAAGTGATCAAGGCATGTATTTGTGCATTGTGTATCAAACTGTTCATCAGCTCTTCTGACGGATTGGCTTCGATATGGATATTCGGATAGGGAGCTGCCGCTTTCAACAAAGAAGCCGGCGGGTTCATACCGGCAATGATGCAACGGCAGTCCAGTTTACTGAACACGTTCCGGATAAGAAAGAGGGCTGCTTGTGTATTCTCTATTACGGATAGTTTACCATGATAGAGGATGAAATCGGAAGAACCCGGCTTGACCGTAATTTGGTTGTTGGTGTGGAAGCAAGGCATGAACTCGACCGGCTTGTCGGGGAACTGGCGTCGGAGGTAGTCAGCATCGGTTGTTGAAACGGCAATCATCAGATCGGCATGTTCCAGTACTTTCTGATAATGTTTGAATCGCCAAGCCTCTATCCGGAAGAAGCTTTTCCTGATCGGATGGCTCTCCGCCTGTGCCAGGTGACAATAATAGTCGTGTTCGATATTTGCTTCCCGGTAAATCTTTTTCCGGTTGTGTAGTCGCGGATCGTTTATGTAATAACAGCAATGGAGTCCTTCGAACAGGATCGGGTAATCGTTCTTCAACAGATTGGCGATCAGTTCAGGATGCTTGCGGCTGTATACGTTATAAGGCAGCAGGGTTATATTGGTACGCAGCCCTGTATGTCGCTTGTAATAAAATACCTTTTCGCAGATGACTTCCAGTTCGGGCGAATGGGCACGTTCGTATTCGAAACAGTGTAAGATGATCTTCACACCGCACTGGTGCAGAGCTTTCATCTTATAATATACATCGATGATTCCCCCGTAGTTGGCAGGCCAGGGAATATTGAAAGCTATAATGTTCAGATACCTTTCCATGTCTGTCATTTGCTGTTTAGTCGGGTAAAGATACGCATAAATTGTTCAGCTTGTTTTTTACGGGAGAAACGTTCCACTGCTTCCTTATCCGTATTTATGTGTGTGTATCCATTATCTTGCCAGAACTGATAATGGTGCAGGATAAAACGAAAAGCTTCTTCGGCTGTCCGGGCTGCCAGTCCGGAACGGGTATTCCGGATGGTAGCTTCGAGGCAACTTTCGTCACTCTTTACACAGAGTAAAGGTTTCCCGACAGCCATCGATTCGAAAAGCTTGGTAGTCATAAATCCTTTTGGTCCATCGGATGCAAAGGTATTGGCGAGTTGCAGCAGAATGGAACTGCGGTTTAACACGCCGGGAATCTCGGAAGCGGGAACATAGTCGAAAAAGTCCATATACCGGGCGACTGGGTAAGCGGTTGCTGCCTGCATGATGATCGCTTTTGATCCGGCGTCGACATACCATTGGATGCGGAACTGGTCCGGATCAATGAGCTTTTCACGATCTAACCGGCTAACGGCCTCGAAAAGCAATCGAGGGTCACGTGTCGCCAAACTAATCAAACGTCCGGTATAGGTGATGACGAATTGAGAGGTCCGATGTTGTTCAGGATAGAAGAGCTCTGGATCGTAACCGTTGTAAACCAACTCTGTGTTAGGATTGTATGCTTGAAGTTTTTCCACATGCCAGGGGGAAATGGTCGTGACCTGATCCGCCTTTCTCAATGCATTATTTCTGTCCCTCAATAACTTATGACGGAATGTTTCCGTGATCTTTCTATCCAACCAGGAAAAGGTACGGAAGTTATGAGCGATATATTCGTTGGAAGCATATTGTTCGACTATGTCTCGAAGGTCGATTACTAACGGCAGATGATATTTCTCTGCTATATATTGGGCGGCCGGCAAGGGGAAAGTTCGGTATGAACTACACAGGATACCGGCATATTCCCCTTCTTCCAGTAAACGGGAGGCGACTTTTGCCATCTTCTTGTCTTTATAATGGAAAAAATAATCGAGTATGAATACGCATATCCACTCTAACTTTTGGAGGATTTTCCCTTTGGAATGAAAGAAATTTACATATGTGACAGGCGTTTCTCCTTTTAGGAAAGAGAACGTGCTGTCATCGATTTGCTCAGTGACAACGACAGGTTCCCATCCGGCCCGCCTCATATATTTGCATAAATAGCCCATTCGCGGTCCGAATGCAGGGGGAAACATATCACATAATATCAGTATCTTCATGATTTTATCAATTCTTCAATGATGGCGGCGAATAGTTTTCGTTGCCAGTCGACAGAGACATTCGGCTTGATCCGGGTGGTGATGGAGTCGTTATGCCAGAGCAACACCAGTTCGCCGTTGGCAGATGCCACCTGTTTGATGAGTTGTGTTGAGTAGGCAAGTGCCCCCTCATAGTCGAGATTCATATAAACAGGTTCGTTCAGGCTGCATTCCATGATTGCCAACGGGTGGAGGATAAGTGGCGAGATGCGTTTGTTCTCAGGATTAATCCAATGTACCGGACGGGAAGTACCGAGGCGAAAGCCGGCAACATCCGGGTAGCCTACCGTGAAATCGTCTGTAATTCCTGCTTTTTCCAGCCATGCCATATCTTCTGGTTCGCGTGAGGCCAAATAATGATGCCGATTGCAAGTGACGGATTTTCCGGTTTGTCTCTCCAACAAATCTTTTTCCGTTGAGATGAGTGCCGGAGTTCTACCGGCGTCGTAACTGGTATGCAGTCCAATCCGTACTCTTTCGTTTTTACAAAAGAGCAGAAGCTCTTTTAAATCCTTTGAATACAGTTTATAATGAGGCTTGTCATAAACGGATGAGCCGCCTGACTTGATAAAGAACAGGGATTCGCAGCGGTCTTTTCCGATAGCTGCCTTTAATTCGTTTCGTTGTTCTACAAACCAGGGAAATGTGTAGAACGGATCTTCCTGTAATGGGCCACGAAACATTTTCCAAGCTTGTTTCAGTCCTGTACCTTTAACGGTTTCCCGTATCAGATTGCGGAAAGTCCTACAAAAAAAGGGGGCATCCACATCGTGTGTCAGCCATACTTTTTGTATGTGTGGGGTCGGTTCGACAGCCGACTGTACACGTGCTTGGCGTAACCAGCGTCGCAATAATCTTCCGTATTCGTCAACTATCGGGCGATGAATGAATCCTGCTTTGAAGGGTAGGGACTCTTTTCCGGGGAAGCGGCCGTGGATGTCCCGTATGTTTCGTTTCCGTATTTCTTCATATCGTGTCAGCAGGAAATAGGCACTGGCGATGATATCGGCATGTACCACCCAAGTAGCCCCCTGCCATTCTGTTTTGGAAGAGCCGAAAAGCAGCGGTACGCCTTCTATCTCTTCCAGTGGCAGTTTGGGCATAGACTCGGATGTCCCGTAAACTTCATCCCGAAAAAAAGGGGAAGGGATGATGACTACGCGATAACGGGAGAATTTGTTCGGGTCCGATGTGTAACCGACAAGGCTGCTCAATGCACCGGCTTTTTCTCCTCCTATCAGGAATTTGGTGATATAAGAAATAACGGCTTTCATACTGTCTTTTAGCTTTACAGGAACAGACGGACCACCTCGAATGCTTCAGCATAAGGGCAGCCCGCTTGTACACCGCGTGTTTTTGCCAGTGAAAAGATGAACTCTTCGGATAGATAGTCGCGTGTTCCTTGTGATTCGTATGCTTTTAATGCTTCGACTTTGGCCTGAATGTGTTCCCTGTTTAGTTCAACGAAGCATTGCGTATTAAATGTCAGATTGTTCCAAATCAGCTCGTAGCCCAGTAGTGTCGTGTTTTTGAAAGCGCGTAGGCCTTCCTGGGCGATCGTTGTGTGATCCTGGTGAATGTCGTGCAAGCTTGGAATGAAGACCAGGTCGAAATTGTTCGCTTTTTTTAGGCGGATCAGTTCTTCCAATATCTCCTGCCGGACATATCCGAGTTTACGGACTTCGTAATTGTAGATGATGAGGTTTTCGGGGGATATACCCAATTGGGCAGTCGCTTTCTTGACTTCCGTCTTCAAAATATCTTTCGGAAAACCTTCAGGTACGGACTGCTGGGCGGTCGAAAAAGCGACATAGGTCACTTTCTTTCCCAGTTCGATAAGTTTGCTTATGGTTCCTCCCAGTCCTAATTCCCCGTCGTCTGTATGGGGAGCTAAAACCAGTATATTATTATAACTGTTTAGTATCATAAATAATCTATCTGTTTATTATCCTTCCTATTTTTAAACAGGCTCTATTTAATAAACTTAATTTTCCTTTGGTTATTGTGAAGAAGGGGGTTTGAATTGCACCGAATTCGCGGAAAAAACGTTCGACTCCCGGAATCATGGAACCTTCGAAGTCGAATGTGTCGGTATATTGTGAAACATAACGGATTGCTTCCCACAAAATTAAACTGTGTGCTCCGGACTTCCGAAGGGCTGGATCTCCTCCGGCTGCTAAATTATAAGCTGAGAAGTTTTCCCAAACGACAAAAATGGCTGCATGTAATTGACCGTTTGGATCATATCCACCCCATATTTCCCCTTGTCCTCTTTTCCGAGAGGCTTCAATAAGATTTCTTAATGTAGATTGATTCTCTTTGTTTTTAATATTTTGTCGTAAAAATGTCTTTTCTTGAATTGATAGAAAATCATCAATAGGAACGCCTGTTTTGACAATGATTCCATTTTTGGTAGAGGCTTGTGTGATATGTCCTCTTAGGTTGGAATTCATATTCTCCCAAATCATTTGATGATTTTTTATATTATGAAGAATGTAGGTATATCGTGTTGTTTGTCGAAAACCTTCCCAATAGAATGGAAGCCAATCAGTAACTAGGTAAGAAAAGTTCTGTAAAAAAAAATCAAAGCGGGGCAATTGCTCTATGAGTTGTTTATAAAATGCCTGGCGCTTGCTTAATAGAGTGGTATATTTGCTATTGGTGGATTCTGTTATTTGCCAAGGTCCCATTGTTTGGGTATAAGAAGGCATAATAATCAGGTTTGAGCGTGGTTGATAGTAAGGCATTGATGCGAGAATCTTATCATTTGCCTCTACTAACGACACATCCCAGTGCTTTTCTCCACATACGATATCAAGCCACCATGCCTGTGAGAAGATGGGGATATTTATTTCTGTTTGGCAGAGTAAACGGTATTTGTCTTTATTTGTCACTATTTTTTTATTGAAAGAGAATATGGAAGCGTGTACAAAAAAACTATTCATTTTCTCTCTTGAGAGAATTAAAGGGATCTACCTGGTGCCTTGATTGGCTGTTCATTTATTTTTAGTATATCCCTTTTATTTTCTCAAGAAAGAATAGATTGTGTTGTACAGGTTCCGTTTTGTTATCCTTTTAACGCTTCGAAGATCAGGCCGGACAATTCGTCTGCCAGTTCTGGATTGTCGGCAACACATTGTTTGGCGGCATCACGTCCCTGTCCTAATTTAGTGTCGTTGTAACTGTACCATGAACCGCTTTTCTTGATGATATTCAGTTCTGCGCCCAAGTCGATTATTTCACCGGCTTTGGAGATGCCTTCACCGAACATGATGTCGAACTCTGCTTTCCGGAAAGGAGGAGCAACCTTGTTCTTGACTACTTTTACGCGCACTTGGTTACCTTTGATATCGTCTCCGTCTTTCAATTTACCGATGCTGCGAATATCCAGACGGACAGAGGCATAAAACTTCAACGCATTACCACCGGTAGTTGTTTCGGGATTACCGAACATCACACCGATCTTGTCACGCAATTGGTTGATGAATATGCAAGTCGTGTTAGTCTTATTGATTGCGGCTGTCAACTTACGAAGCGCTTGAGACATCAATCGTGCCTGTAACCCCATCTTGCTTTCACCCATATCTCCTTCGATTTCCGCTTTTGGAGTCAGAGCGGCAACCGAGTCGATTACGATAATATCCACGGCAGATGAACGGATCAACTGTTCGGCGATTTCTAACGCCTGTTCGCCATTATCCGGTTGGGAAATCCATAGGTTTTCGACATCTACTCCCAACTTTTCTGCATAAAAACGGTCAAAAGCATGTTCCGCATCGATAAATGCTGCAATGCCACCGCTTTTTTGTGCCTCGGCAATTGCGTGGATCGCCAGAGTTGTCTTACCGGATGATTCCGGTCCGTAGATTTCGATCACGCGGCCTTTGGGATAACCTCCTACGCCTAGTGCTGCGTTCAAGGCGATAGAGCCTGTCGGGATCACTTCGATATTTTCGACACTTTCGTCGCCCAATTTCATGATCGAACCTTTTCCGTAGTTTTTCTCGATCTTGTCCATTGCTGCGCGAAGCGCTTTTAATTTATCTGCGTTTACAGCCGGTTTCTCGGCTGCAGGCTGCTTGCCTTCTTCGAATAAATCTTCTTTTGCCATTTCCTTTTATAGATTAAGGATTTGATTTGCATGGTCTTTAGTCTTCACCTCTTTCGGGCCGATGATGTTGGTAACGATGCCATCTTCATCTATAATAAAGGTGGTGCGGAGAGTCCCCATGTATGAACGTCCGTACAATTTCTTTTCTGCCCAAACCCCGAACTGCTGTTGAAGGGCCGTATCCGTATCAGCGATGAGGCTGAAAGGAAGTTCCTGTTTTGCGATAAATCCCTGATGAGACTTGGCACTGTCTTTGCTGACACCCACTACTTCGTAGCCGGCAGCTTGCAATTCCTTGTAGCCATCCCGCAGGCTGCATGCTTCTGCTGTACAACCACTGGTATTGTCTTTCGGGTAGAAATAGAGCGCCAACTTCTTGCCTTTGAAATCGCTCAGCTTTATCTCTTTCCCGTTTTGGTCAAGTCCCAGAACTTCGGGAGCTTTATCCCCTATTTGTATTGCCATATATTTATTTTACTTGATGTTATAGTTCATCTTGCGTGTTACATCCGCTTTCCGGCAGGCTTTCCGTCCGAAGACTTTCCAAAGCAGTTTTCTTCCCATGTGATGGGCGACGGCATATGACTCGAATGTTTCTGTCCGGTAATCGAAATCATCTTGCCAACATTCCTGGGGAGAAACATAGCAGTATGTAATCTTTTCGATACTGTTGTCATCTGCCTCGTTTTCCTCCAGCACGATGATGTTCTGCTTGTCGGGAACCAGGCAGGTGATATGCCTGCGGTGGCACTCTTCTATTAGCGGAACCAGCACAGCATCATACCTCGCATAGATATTAGTCAGATCGAAATCCTGGTATTCGCTCTCTCCGATCTTTTGTATCGGGCGGAGTTGCAGGATATCCAGTTCATTTCCGACAACTTCCCATATCCGGCTTAGTTCTTCGAGATTGTCGTTGTTGATTGTATAATTGATGCGTAACTTGAATTGCGGATGCTGTTTCTTTATTTCTGTGACATTGGCGAGCAACTTGCGGAACAAGTCGAATTTACCGTTTGTCATCAGAAGCTCGTATGTTTCGCGTGTAAAACCATGTGCCGAGAGCGTCAACTCGTCCAACCCATTCTCTACGGCGGCGGCTAACTGCTCTTTTGTCAGCAGGTTCCCGTTTGTCGTGAGTGAAACGTAGGGGACGTTGTATCGTTTACCCAGTGCAATGATTTTTACCAGGTCCTTGTGCAAAGTCGGTTCCGCTCCGCAGCCGATCTGAAGTTTCAAGGCACGGTGGAACAGGCTTCCGGCAATGGCTTCTATCTCTTCATATTTCAGAGTACCCCGTAGACTTTTCCTTTTTTCCTCGTCGCTGAAATAACACATCTTACAGCGGAAGTTACAGGCAAGTACCGGATCGAGAAAAACGCCGATGTACCGTTTGCCTAATACATGAAATAACCAGAGGCCCAATAGTTTGAGCCTTCTGCTTTTGATTTGTGTACCAAGACGTAGTATGTTGTAAATATTACGAGCCATTTAGTTAATTGATAATTGGAGGGTGTGTCAAATATCGGTATTCATGGGACGTAGACAACGTAGACGAGCGCAGATTAACGCAGATATATTAATTATCAACAAAATAAATCTGCGTCCGTCTGTGTGCTCTGTGCCATCCGCGTCCGGTAATGTTAATTTTGACACACTTTCTTAGAGTTCCAGATCTATATTGAACAGTTCGTGCCAAGGCAGACCTTGTTCGTTCAGCTCCTTCATGAACGGATCGGGATCGAACTCTTCGACGTTCCAAACTCCCGGTTTTTTCCAAACTCCCTGCATGAACAGTTTGGCTCCGATCATGGCCGGAACACCGGTCGTGTAGCTTACGCCTTGTGCTCCCGTTTCCTGGTAAGCAGCCTGGTGACTACAGTTATTATAAACATAGTAGGTCATTTCCTTGCCATCCTTGATTCCGCGGATACGGCAACCGATGGAAGTTTCGCCTGTATAGTTTTCACCCAGATCACCCGGATTAGGCAGCACGGCTTTCAGGAATTGGATCGGAACGATTTCCTGTCCGTTATACATAATCGGATCGATGCGAGACATACCAATGTTCTGTATCACGCGCAGGTGAGTCAGATATTCCTGTCCGAAAGTCATCCAGAAGCGGGCACGTTTGATTGTAGGGAAGTTTTTGGTCAGGCTTTCCAACTCTTCGTGGTACATCAGGTAAGATTCTCTCGGACCGACATTCGGATAGTTCAACGGTTTGTGTACAGACAGCGGATCTGTCTCTTTCCATTCTCCGTCTTCGAAATATTTACCTCGTTGGGTAATTTCGCGGATGTTGATTTCCGGGTTGAAATTAGTAGCAAATGCTTTGTGATGGTCTCCGGCGTTGCAGTCTACAATATCCAGGTATTGTATTTCATCGAAGTGATGTTTGGCTGCATAAGCCGTATATACACCCGTTACGCCCGGATCGAATCCACAACCCAGGATAGCGGTCAGGCCGGCATCTTCGAAGCGTTTCTTGTATGCCCACTGCCAGCTGTATTGGTATTTAGCTTCGTCCAGCGGTTCGTAATTGGCCGTGTCGAGATAGCTGACACCGTATGCCAGACAGGCATCCATGATGTGGAGGTCCTGATAGGGCAAAGCCAGATTTACTACCAAGTCCGGTTTGAAGGTGTTGAACAAGCGGACGAGTTCTTCCACGTTGTCTGCATCGACCTGTGCTGTTTGTACCTTTACATTCTTAATATCGGCGGCGATCTGGTCGCACTTGCTTTTCGTGCGGCTGGCAACCATGATATCGGTAAAGACATCCGCGTTCATCGCGATCTTCTTAACAGCAACGGTACTAACGCCCCCTGCACCAATAACTAATACTCTTCCCATTTACTAATAGAATTAATCTTGTTAATATACAGTTTACAAGGTTTTAAACCTAACGACAAATATACGATGAATCTTTGAATAATCGGGCAAGGTAGGGGGAGAAAAACAGTTTCATAGGCATGAAACAATAGTTCCCTCGGCGGGGAACTGGAGTTTCCTTAGAGGGAAACTTTTGTTCCATGCCTATGGAACAGGTTCCGGTTAACCGAGTTTGCGCCTGTAGTATTGCGGAGAGATACCAGTGTGCTTCTTGAAATACCGGCCGAAAAACGATTGGTCCGGAAACTGGAGGCGGTTGGCTATTTCCTGTATGCTTAGGTCGGTCGATTCCAACAATACCTTTATTTCGAGTATGACATGCTTGTCGATGATGTTTTTTGCCGTCTCTCCGGCAACGGTCTGCGCGATGGCCGATAGATATCGGGGAGTGATGAACATCTTTTGGGCGTAGAATGATACTTCACGCTGGTTGAGGCAGTGTTTGTGTATTAATTGGATGAACCGTTTGAACAATTCTTCCTGCCGGCTGATTCCTTCCGGGCGGTTCTGCTCGAAGATGCGGTGTGTTTTATCATAAATGTCCAAAAGGAAACTTTGTATGTAGTTGCGAAGGATTTGCAGTCGGAAACAGTTTTCTTTATCCTTATAGAGATCTTCCAGTGCGATGATGAGTCCGTTAATGGTGCGTGTACGCTCGACTGGTAGCGTGACGACCGGATTCTCTTTCAGAAAATGAAAAAAAGAAGGATCGAGCCGGACTGTCGCTTCTTGGAAAAACGCATTGGAAAATGTTATATAAGAGATGGAGAGATCTGGACTGGCATATGAATAATTGATGATGCTGTTGGGTAGGAATATGATCTGTGTATTAGGCATGATGTCATATTCCAACAAGTCGATTTCGATCCGGGCTTCTCCGCTATGGCAGAAAAAGATGCAGGCATCTTCCAGTTTGAAAAGATGGTGGGGCATATCGGAACAATTGATTGTCCCGACGAAAAAGGGATCTTCGGCGGTTGTACGTAAAACTTCCATTTTATTCTTGTTTTGGTTACAAATATACCGGTTTCTTCTTGAAATAAAGAAGATATGTTCCTGTTTTGAACAATATGGGCTAACTCTTGAACTCTGTCGCTTGACAAATCACCTTTACCTTTGCCGCGAATTAAAGATTGGAAAATGATAATGATGAACAAAAGATGGATGCAACTTTTAGGTATGATCAGTTGCGCAGCGTTAGTGGTGTCTTGCAAGCAAGCACCATCGGTAGAAATGGAAGCGGAGTATGCGGTATTACAGGTACAACCTTCCGATAAAGTAATCTCCACTACTTATTCGGCGACAATCCGTGGGCGGCAGGATATCGACATCTATCCGCAAGTATCAGGCTTTATAACTAAACTATGTGTAGAGGAAGGGCAGATGGTCCGTCGTGGGCAAGTGATGTTCGTGATCGATCAGGTTCCCTATCAAGCAGCTTTGCAGACTGCGGAGGCAAATGTGGAGGCTGCTACGGCTTCACTGGCGACAGCCAAGCTGACTTACGACAGTAAAAAGGAACTTCGTGCCCGTAACGTAGTTTCTGATTTCGACTTGAAGACAGCCGAGAACAGTTGGCTAAGTGCTAAAGCACAATTGGCCCAGATGAAAGCCCAGGAGTTGAGTGCCCGTAACAACCTCTCCTATACGGAAGTGAAAAGCCCGTGTGACGGAGTGGTCGGGACTTTACCTTATCGCGTCGGGGCGTTGGTGAGTGCCAGTTTGCCACAGCCGCTGACTACGGTTTCGGATAACTCGGATATGTATGTGTACTTTTCGATGACAGAGAACCAATTGCTTGCTCTGACACGGCAATATGGTTCGAAAGCCGAAGTCTTGAAAGAGATGCCGGAGGTAGAGTTGATGTTGAACGACCAATCGATGTATGAAGAAAAAGGAAAGATCGAAACCATCAGCGGCGTAGTCGACCGGAATACCGGGACAGCCAGCCTCCGGGCCGTGTTCCCGAACGAAAAAGGCTTGCTGTATAGTGGCACATCAGGGAATGTCGTCCTGCCGGTATCTAAGAAGGGAAGCCTGGTCATTCCGCAATCTACCACATTCGAAATACAGGATAAGGTGTATGTCTATAAAGTGATGGACGGCAAGGCACAGTCCGCACCTGTCAGTGTGACTCGTGTGAACGGCGGCCAGGAGTATATTGTCGACGAAGGATTACAAGCCGGTGATGTGATTGTTGCAGAAGGCGTCGGTTTGCTGCGTGAAGGAACTCCTATTAAAATAAAACAAAACTAAGAGAAGAAAATGAATTTAAGAACCTTTATAGAACGCCCTATCCTGTCGGCTGTTATCTCTATTTCGATAGTCGTTGTGGGCATTATCGGGCTTTTTACATTGCCCGTAGAACAATATCCCGATATTGCACCACCTACAATCCAAGTGAGTACGACCTATTTCGGGGCGAGTGCGGAAACCTTGCTGAAGAGTGTTGTCGCCCCGTTGGAAGAGGCGATAAACGGCGTCGAGGATATGACATATATGACTTCGTCGGCCTCTAATGCAGGTACGGTCAGCATTACCGTTTACTTCAAGCAAGGGACAGATCCGGATATGGCAGCCGTCAATGTCCAGAATCGTGTATCGAAGGCAACCGGTCAGTTGCCGGCCGAGGTAACGCAGGTCGGTATTACGACTTCCAAACGGCAAACCAGTATCTTGCAGATGTTTTCACTGTACAGTCCGGATGATTCGTATGACGAGAAGTTTCTCTCCAATTATATCAGTATCAACCTGAAACCGTCCATTCTCCGTATACAGGGTGTCGGCGACATGATGATCATGGGAGGCGACTACAGTATGCGTATCTGGATGAAGCCGGATGTTATGGCCCAGTACAAACTGATCCCTTCGGATGTGACGCAGGTGCTTGCCGAACAGAACATCGAGTCGGCAACCGGATCGTTTGGCGAGAATTCGGATGAAACTTACCAGTATACGATGAAATATAAAGGCCGCCTGATCACCCCCGAAGAGTTCGGTGAAATCGTGATTCGTTCGACCGAGGACGGTGAAGTTTTGAAGCTGAAGACTATCGCTGACATCGAGATGGGTGAAGAAACCTACGCCTATCATGGCGGTATGGACGGCCATCCCGGTGTTTCCTGTATGATCTTCCAAACTGCCGGTTCAAATGCTACGGAAGTAAACCAGAATATCGATGCTTTTCTGGAAGAAGCGCGGAAAGATTTGCCAAAGGGTGTGGAGCTGACTCAGGTGATGAGTTCCAACGACTTCCTGTTTGCTTCTATTCATGAGGTGGTAAAGACCTTATTCGAAGCTATCCTGTTGGTGATCTTGGTGGTGTATGTGTTTTTGCAGGATATCCGTTCGACGGTTATTCCGTTGGTGGGAATCGTGGTTTCACTGATCGGTACGTTTGCGTTTATGTCGATTGCCGGGTTCAGTATCAATCTGATTACCTTGTTTGCATTGGTATTGGTGATCGGGACTGTGGTGGACGATGCGATTGTCGTCGTCGAAGCGGTGCAGGCGCGATTCGATGTCGGATACCGCTCTTCTTATATGGCCAGTATTGATGCGATGAAAGGGATCAGTAATGCCGTTATCACCTCTTCACTGGTGTTCATGGCAGTGTTTATTCCGGTTTCGTTCATGAGCGGGACTTCGGGAACGTTCTATACCCAGTTCGGTTTGACAATGGCAGTAGCAGTCGGAATATCGGCAGTCAATGCACTGACGTTGAGTCCGGCGCTCTGTGCCCTTTTCCTGAAACCCTATATCAACGAAGACGGTACGCAGAACAATAATTTTGCCGCCCGTTTCCGTAAAGCCTTCAATGTAGCGTTCGATTCGATGGTCGAGAAGTATAAGAAAGGAGTTCTGTTTTTTATCAAACGGAAGTGGATGGTCTGGTCGCTGCTTGCTTGCTCGATTGTGCTGTTGGCCTTTCTGATGAACACGACGAAAACGAGTTTGGTGCCCGATGAAGATCAGGGTGTCGTATTTGTAAATGTCAGTACGGCTGCCGGTAGCTCACTAAAAACGACAGACGATGTGATGAAGCGCATCGAACAGCGTTTAGAGGGTATCCCGCAGGTATTGCATGTCCAGAAAGTTTCCGGTTATGGTCTGTTGGCCGGACAGGGGAACTCTTTCGGGATGTTGATTCTGAAACTCAAACCGTGGGACGAACGCACGGGTAAGGGGGAAGATGTGCAAGCCGTTATCGGACAAGTCTATGGCATGACGGCGGACATAAAGGACGCCAGTGTCTTCGCCATCTCTCCGGGGATGATTCCCGGTTATGGTATGGGTAACGCGTTGGAATTGCATATGCAGGATAAGCAAGGTGGCGATATCGGTACGTTCTTCGCGACGACACAGCAATACTTAGGGGCACTGAACCAGCGTCCTGAAATCTCGATGGCTTACTCTACTTTTGATGTCCGTTATCCGCAATGGACCGTTGAAATCGATGCCTCGAAGTGCAAGCGTGCCGGGATAACGCCGGATGCGGTGCTCAGCACGCTGTCGGGTTACTATGGAGGACAATATGTCTCTAACTTCAACCGTTTTTCCAAAGTGTATAAAGTGATGATACAAGCTGATCCGAAATACCGTGTCGACGAGGCTTCCCTGGATAACATCTTCGTACGCATGTCCAATGGGGAAATGTCGCCGCTCAGTCAGTTCGTGACATTGACACGCAGTTACGGCGCGGAATCCCTGAGCCGTTTCAATATGTACAACTCCATAGCCGTGAATGCGATGCCGGCAGAAGGCTACAGTACCGGTGACGCCATCCGTGCCGTGAAGGAAACTGCCGAGCAGGCCCTTCCGAAAGGGTACGGTTATGATTTCGGAGGAATCACCCGTGAAGAGAATATGCAGAGTAATACGACCATTATCATTTTCGGTATTTGTTTCCTCATGATCTATCTGATCCTGAGTGCGCTTTACGAAAGTTTCCTGATTCCGTTCGCGGTATTGTTGGCTGTCCCGTTCGGCCTGGCCGGATCTTTCCTATTTGCAAAAATGATGGGCTTGGAGAATAATATATACTTGCAGACAGGTTTGATCATGCTGATTGGTTTGATCTCCAAGACTGCCATCCTGCTGACGGAGTACGCTGCCGAGCGCCGTAAAGCCGGTATGAGCCTGACCTCTGCCGCCCTTTCTGCTGCTAAAGCCCGTTTGCGTCCGATTCTGATGACAGCCGGAACAATGATATTCGGATTGTTGCCCTTGATGGTGGCTACGGGAGTAGGAGCCAACGGTAATAGCTCCTTGGGTACGGGTACGGTCGGAGGTATGCTGATCGGTACGCTGGCATTGCTGTTTGTCGTACCTTCTTTGTTCATCGTGTTCCAATATTTACAAGAGAAGGTTCGTCCCATCCAGTTTCAGCCAGCTTCCGATTGGCAGATCCAGGAAGAATATGTGGAAGCAAAGAGTGAGAGAGAGCGTCACATAGAAAGTAAAAACGAAGAGAAAAAATGAGAAAAGAGATTCTAATCATAATTGTCGCAGCGTTCGCACTGAATAGCTGCGGCATCTATACGAAATACAAGCCGGTGATCGAAGTCCCGGAAGACCTTTATGGGGAAGAGGTAGCGGCAAGCGACAGCACGGACAATCTTGGTAATCTTGGCTGGCGGGAAGTCTTCACCGATCCGTATCTCCGTGAATTGATCGAGCAGGGTTTGCAGAGCAATACCGATCTCCAGTCCGCACAGTGGCGTGTCAAGGAAGTCGAGGCCACGCTAATGTCCGCCAAGCTGGCTTTTCTGCCCTCGTTTGCTCTTGCCCCACAAGGAACAGTGAGCAGTTTCGATGGAGGCAAGGCGACACAGACCTATTCCGTGCCCGTCACGGCCAGTTGGGAGTTAGATATTTTCGGGCGTATGCGTAATGCCAAGTCCCAGGCGAAGGCGTTGCTCGAACAAAGCCATGACTACAGACAGGCGGTCCGGACGCAGCTTATAGCCAGTATTGCCAATGTCTACTACACATTGCTGATGCTGGATGAGCAACTTGCGATCTCGGAGCGTACACGGCAATCGTGGAAGGAAACCGTCGATGCTACACGCGCCTTGATGGATGCTGGTTTGGCAAACGAAGCTGCCGTATCGCAGATGGAGGCTACCTATTATAGTATTTCCACTTCGCTACTCGACTTGAAAGAGCAGATCAACCAGACGGAAAACAGCCTGTCGCTTTTGTTGGCGGAAAGTCCACGCCGTGTCGAACGTGGCAAGTTGGAAAGACAAACATTGCCGGATCATCTTGCCGTAGGCATTCCGGTGCAAATGCTTTCAAACCGTCCAGATGTGCGTCGTGCGGAACATTCGCTCGAAAGCGCTTTCTATGCAACCAATCAGGCACGTTCCGCGTTCTATCCGTCCATTGTTTTAGGCGGTAGTGCCGGATGGACAAATTCGGCCGGAAGCATGATCATAAATCCGGGAAAATTTCTTGCAACGGCTATCGGATCGCTTACCCAGCCTTTGTTCAATCGAGGAGCGAATATTGCTCAGTTGAAGATTGCCAAAGCACAACAGGAGGAAGCCAAGTTAAGTTTCCAGCAGGCCCTTCTCAATGCCGGATCAGAGGTGAACGATGCGTTGGTGAAGTATCAGACTGCCCGCGATAAAGCCGGACTTTTCGAAAAACAGATTGCTTCGCTTGAAAAAGCATACGAAAGCACCTCTTTGACGATGCTGTACGGAAATACGACCTATTTAGAGGTCCTGACGGCCCAACAAAGTTTGCTGAGTGCACAATTGACACAAGTGGCAAACCGTTTTATGGAAATACAAGGTGTTATTAATCTGTATCAGGCATTGGGAGGCGGAAGAGAGTAGTGGTCTTTTGAGGTGCTTAGTTTATTACTGGGGGTGTGTAAGCAGACTTGGGGGATGTCAAAACAGTCTTGTTCTTGCATCCCGCGCGGGATCGCATAAAAGCAGGCCGTATAAACATTTGATTGATAAGGCCTGTTCTTTTGCGTCCCCGTGCGGGACACGGGGACAAGTTACATTTTGACACACCACCGATTGTTTTAAAAGATTTGTTTTTCTGTTCATTTCATTCCTGAAGTGCTGCCTGTAACTTATCGACCGCCCTGTCGATTGTCGGTTCACTCTTCAATAGTTGCATGAATTTGCTGCCGATAATAGCTCCAGATGAGTTAGTAGCTGCTGCATCGAAGGTTGCTTTGTTCGATATGCCGAAACCGACCAGGCGCGGATTCCGGAGTCTCATCCCGTTGATGCGGTGGAAATAAGCCTGCTTCTGCTCGTTGAAACTCTGCTGTGCTCCGGTAGTGGAGGCGCTCGACACCATGTAGATGAAACCGCTTGTATGTTCATCGATCAGGCGGATGCGTTCTTCGGAAGTTTCAGGTGTGATGAGCATGATCATTTTGAGGTTATTCCGTTCGGCGATGGCTTTATACTCTTTCATATAATCGGCAAAAGGCAGGTCCGGAATGATCATACCGTCCACACCTGTCAGTGCACATTTCCGGCAGAATGCTTCGAAGCCATATTGCATGATCGGATTCAGATAGCCCATCAGGATAATCGGGATATGCACATCCTGACGGATATCTTCTAACTGTTCGAACAGAACATGCAATGACATCCCGTTTCGTAAAGCGGCAGTAGAGGCTTCCTGGATCACGGGGCCGTCAGCCATCGGGTCGGAGAAGGGAATACCGATCTCTACCATGTCTATTCCTTTGTCCTCTAACTCTTTTAATATCTTCGTCGTATCATCCAGGTTCGGATATCCGGCGGTGAAGAAGACGGATAGGATTCCATTCTTCTTTGTGTTGAATAAATTTGTGATACGGTTCATCTTTTGATTTCAGATTTATGAATTATGATTTTGAATTTCTTTTAAAAACTCCTTTAGCTTTTCTATGTCTTTCCGCCCCGGCTCGATCTCGAATCCGCTATTCAGATCGATCCCGGCAAAGCGGGGATGCTGGAAAGAGCGTATTGCCTCGACACTTTCCGGCCGGATACCTCCGCTTAACAGAAAAGGTGTCTCTCCCTGATAAGCTTCAAGTATGGACCAATCGAATTGCTTGCCGGAACCTCCATAACTGTTGCTTTTGGTGTCGAAGAGGAAGTAATCGACACGCCCTTCATAATCGGTAGTTTGTTCAAGATCGCAAGCTGTTGCAATCTGAAATGCCTTGATCAGCGAGTAACCACGCTTTTGCAAGGCATGGCAATCGTCCGGTGTCTCATTTCCGTGCAGTTGCAGGTAATCGAGTCGGAACAATGCCGCTGTTTCCACCAACTCTTCGAAGGAAGTGTTGACAAAAACACCGACCTTTTTTAATGGACAATTGATAATTGACAATTGACAATCAGAATACCGCTTGCTGCCATTGTCAATAGTTAATTGTCCATTGTTAGTTATTTTTCGTGGACTTCTCGCGAAAAATATCAGTCCTATCCAGTCAACCCCTAAGGCTGCAACTTCCCGTATATTTTCGGGATCACGCATTCCGCATACTTTGATGATCATGATAATCCTTTTATGAATTGTGCGAGCGTGTCGCCTGGTACATCGGTTTTCATGAATGTTTCTCCGATCAGGAATCCATGAAAACCAGCTTCTCTGAGGTTCGATACGGTGGTTGTGGTCGAAATACCGCTTTCTGATACTAACAAAGGAGAAAGATTTCTTTCACGAGCGACCGTTTGCATTGCTTTTGCCAGACGGAAGGAGTTTTCCACATCAGTATGAAATGTTCCGAGGTTGCGGTTATTCACTCCCAGCATATCGACAAATGGATTGAGGTGGTCAAGTTCTTCTTCGGAATGGATTTCCAACAGTACTTCCATGTTGAGGGTATGAGCTAACTTTGCAAACATAAGGCATTGTTCCGAGGTAAGGCAGGCGGCAATCAACAGGACGGCATCGGCACCCATCACGCGTGCTTGATAGAGTTGATATTCGTCAATGATGAAGTCCTTCCTCAATAAGGGCAGGCCCACCAGGCTGCGTGCTTTGCAAAGGTCACCTAAGGAACCCCCGAAAAAGTTCGAATCGGTCAGGACAGAGCAGGCGGAAGCGCCTCCCTTCTCATAGGCGGGCAAGACATCGGCTATAGCTGCATCGGGATGTAACCAGCCTTTCGAAGGACTTTTTCTCTTAAACTCGGCAATGATGCCCGATGAAGATGCTGCGAGAGCCGCCCGCATGGAACGGGCAGGATGTTCGAGTCGTTCACCGCCCAACCCCAGTAAGGTCTGCAACCGGACAGCTTGTTTTTGTCGCTCCACTTCGATACGCTTATTCGCTATAATATCTTGTAATATATCTTTCATATTCGTTGTTTCATTGTAATTTGTCATTCAAACTGATAAACGTATTGAATGTCTGCAATGCTTTACCACTTTCCAATGCTTCTCGGGCTTCGTCCAGACATTCAGCGATTCTCTTTTCCGGGCAGATGACTTGGATGGCGAAAGCAGAGTTGGCGATTACGCAATTCTTTTGTGCAGGAGTCGCTCGGTTATTCAGGACATCGTCAAAGATGCGGGCTGCTTCGGCGACTGTCTCACCGCCATCCAGTTCCGCTTCCGTTGTGCGGGAGAAACCTAACATTTCCGGTGTGTAGAGCTTCTCTTTTTCCGGCATTGCTACCTTAAATTCTGCAGTCAGCGAGATTTCGTCATACCCGTCGAGGCTATGTACAACGGCAAAACGCGTTCCGCTCTCCTGATAGGTATAGCTGTAAAGCCTGAGCAATGGCAGGTTGTACACACCTAACAACTGGTAGGCTGGCATTACCGGATTGACCAGCGGGCCGAGCATGTTGAAGAAGCTGCGCACTCCTAAACTCTTCCGTATCGGAGCCACAGCCTTCAGTGCCGGATTAAATAGCGGCGCATGCAGGTAGGCAATGTGGCAGGCTTCCATCGAGCGGCGCAACCGGTCGATATCGGTCGTAAATTTCACGCCATGCTGCTCCATTACGTTGCTGGCGCCGCTGACCGAGGTCGCCCCATAGTTTCCATGTTTCACAACGTTATATCCGGCACCGGCTACGACAAAGCAGGAGGCTGTGCTGATATTAAACGTATTCTTTCCATCGCCTCCCGTCCCCACAATATCGATCGGCTTAAACTCCGACAAATCTATCGGGACACGCATTTCGAGTAGCGCTTCGCGGAAACCTGTCAACTCTTCTACGGAGATATTGCGCATCAGATATACCGTTATCAGGCTGGCAATCTGTGAATCGTTATACTTGCCTGCCGCAATATTCTGAAGAATCGTTCGTGCCTCGTCACGTCCTAAATACTGATGTTCGAATAACCTGTATAATACATCTTTCATCTTCCCTAATTTATTAATTCTTGATTGTTAATTATCAATTGCCCATTGCCATCGGCAATCCAGTTCCATATGATTGTCTTTCCTTTAGGCGTCAGTACGGATTCCGGATGGAACTGGATGCCGCGAACATCATATTCACGATGCCGGAGCGCCATAATCTGCCCTTCCTCCACATCTTCCGCCGTGATCTCCAGACAGTCGGGGAAATTCTCTTTTGAGACCACCCACGAATGGTAGCGACCGGCACGGAAACCCGGTTCCAGACCGGTGAACAATGGGTCTGGAGCTTTCACCCGTATATCCGAACAGACTCCGTGATGCACATCCGTCAGGTTGGTAAGCGTTGCACCGAACGCTTCCCCGATGGCTTGCTCTCCGAGGCAAACACCCAAAATACTCTTGGTCGGAGCATAGCGGCGGATTAATGGCAGCAAGATACCTGCCTCCTCTGGGATACCCGGACCTGGTGACAAAAGAATCTTGTCAAAACGTTCTACTTCGTCTAATGATATCTTGTCATTGCGATGTACTTCTACATCCACATCTAATTCCTTTAATATGTGCAACAGGTTGTAGGTAAAGGAATCATAATTATCGAATAGTAATACTTTCATAAAAACTCTGTTTATTTTTATTATCAATTATCCATTGTCAATTGATTAACGTTGTTGCCAGGTCGATCGCTTTCTTCAGAGCACCTAACTTATTATTCACTTCCTGCAATTCCCGCTCATCATTGCTTTTGGCGACTATGCCGGCTCCTGCCTGATAGTACAGAACATTTCCACGACTGACGAATGTACGGATCGTGATCGCCTGGTTCAAGTCTCCATCAAAGCCGATAAACCCGATGCAACCGCCATAAGCGCCTCGGTTATGTTTTTCTATATCTGTAATCAATTGCATGGCGCGTACCTTCGGTGCTCCGCTCAATGTTCCGGCAGGAAATGTATCTATATAGGTTTCGACCGGATTACTATCGGTGTTGATCTCACCGCTGACACGCGATACCAGATGAATGACATGACTGTAGTATTGCACTTCCTTATAGAAATCGACCTGTACGTCATGTGCATTGCGCGAGAGGTCATTACGGGCAAGGTCGACTAACATTACATGCTCGGCATTCTCTTTCGGATCGGCAAGCAGAGCCTCGGTGCGCTGTCTGTCTAATGCTACATTTCCCGTACGGAAAGCTGTGCCTGCAATCGGGTCGATGCTTGCATGTCTGTCGGCTACCTTACAGTGTGTTTCAGGTGAGGAACCGAAGATACGGAACCCTCCGAAGTCGAAATAAAACAGATAGGGGGAAGGATTGATACTCCGGAGGGCCCGGTAAACCTTGAAATCGTCTCCTTTGAACGGTTGCTCGAACCGGCGGCTCAATACGATCTGGAATACGTCTCCACGGAGGCAGTGGCGGATACCTTCCCGCACCATTGCTTTATATTCTTCCCCGCTGATAGGAGATGTCTCAGGACCGATGGTCTGGAAGTTATAAGAAGCATAGTTCCGGTTTTCGATCAATGTCTCTATCTCCTGCAAATTGGAGCTTTCGCCGGGTTGCAGCAATTCTACCAGTGTCAACTCATTTTTGAAGTGATTGAACACAAGTACATACTTATATAATATGTAAAGCATATCGGGTGCATCGTTTTCTTCATGGTGAGCTTCCATCACCGGGATGTTCTCAAAGTAACGTACAGCGTCAAAAGCCGTATATCCGAACAGCCCGCAGACTTTCTTGTCAAGGCCTTCAATCAAGAAACGCTTCAAAAATGTATTTATGGCATCCGCCACATTGAATGTTTCCGTCAATGCCGTAACCTCGCTTTCTCCATCAGGAAAAATAGCGGTGCATTCCCCATTATTGATTCCAATACTTGCCAGCGGACAAAGTGCTATATAGGAAAGGCTGTTTTCATTTCCATGGAAATCGGAACTTTCCAATAAAGCCGATTCCGGATAAATATCTCGTACCTTCAAGTAGATGCTGACGGGTGTGTGAAGGTCACCGAGAACCTTCCTGCTTATTGTTTTAAATGTATAATCCATCTTTTTTTGAATTGTCCATTGTCAATTTGTAATTAATATATGTTTCCAAATCCTTATCTCCCCGGCCTGATACCGTCAGGACAACGACATCTTCTGGTTTGAATTTTATCTTGGGTAATGCTCCTAATGCATGTGCACTTTCAAGTGCCGGAATAATTCCCTCGATGCGCGTCAGGCAAAAAGCCGCATCTAACGCTTCGTCATCATTGACGGCAAGAATCGTAGCCCGGTGAGTTTCCGACAGGTTGGCGTGGATCGGTCCGATACCCGGATAGTCCAGTCCGGCAGAGATGGAATAAGGCTCTTCGATTTGTCCATCCTCGTTTTGCATCACTAACGTGCGCGCTCCATGTATGATACCTTTCTTGCCTAATTGGATGGTTGCTGCGCTTTGTCCGGTCGTAATCCCCAAACCGCCCGCTTCGGCAAGAACGATTTTTACTCGTTCATCATCAATAAAATGATAGATCGTTCCGGCAGCGTTGCTTCCGCCACCTACACAGGCGATCAGATAATCCGGATAGTCACGTCCTTCCTGCTCCGACAACTGCTTTTTAATCTCTTCGCTGATAACGGATTGCAAACGTGCCACCATATCCGGATAAGGATGGGGGCCGACTGTCGACCCGATGATATAATATGTGTCGGAAGGATGGCAGCACCAGTCGCGGATCGCTTCATTGGTCGCATCTTTCAGTGTCATATTACCAGAAGTTACGGGGATGACCGTCGCGCCCAACATCTCCATTTTCTGCACGTTTGCATGTTGGCGTTCCACATCCGTCTTACCCATATAAACGATACATTCCATATTCATCAACGCACAGACAGTAGCGGTTGCCACGCCGTGCTGTCCGGCTCCCGTCTCGGCTATGATACGGGTTTTTCCCATCCGGCGGGCCAACAAGATCTGTCCGATCGTGTTGTTGATCTTATGAGCGCCGGTATGGTTCAGATCTTCACGCTTCAGATATATCTTGCAGCCATACATCTCACTCAGCCTTTTAGCCTGATAGAGAGGAGAAGGGCGGCCGACATAGTCCCGAAGTAACTGGTTGAATTCTTTCTTGAAACTGTCGCTTTCCAATACTTCCAGATACTTCTTCTGCAAGTTTTCCACACATTGGTGAAGTATTTCGGGCACATATGCTCCTCCAAACTCACCATAATACCCATTTTCGTCAACTTGATACGTTTTCATCGTTCTATCTGTTATTATTTATTTTTTGTCTTTTCGAATCTTGGTAATTGCCCTAAACGAAAAAAGGCCTGCCGCAAGTGCGACAGACCTTTTATTATATCACGATAGTATATACATGAGGGCTGGTTCCTTACGACCTTATGAGTTGTAAAGAGCGCCACCACCAATATGTATTTACTATAATTGTTCTCATGACTTTTGTTGTTATTACGGCAGCAAATATATGCATTCTCTGACAAACTGCAAATAATTCGGCTGTTTTTTTGTTCTATAATCATAGAACTTTTGTATGGCAGTCTCAGCTGTCCCTCTCCCTGCTATTTCAAATCTCTTGTTTGAGGGGATAGGCTTCTTATGATTTATCAAAATGTCACTACTACCCCGTCAAAATAGGATTAGTAGGGCATGTTTTGGAAATTACACTGGCGGGTAATATTTTTTAACGTTTCTATCTGTCTTGTTTTATCCCTATGAAGATAACAAAATGATACTGGAGGAGAGGTCGCGTTTTCGTATGGTTATGTAAAAAAAGAAGGTGATACTTGATCGGGTATTAGGGGAAGCTCTGTTGGCTGACAAATAGAGGAAGTAAGATAATTAACATTATTTTAATAGAAGTGAGTAGTGAGTTTTTTACCTAATCCTGTCTTTATCTCTAAAATGTAGAAGAGAAAAGCATGGAACCTTCACACGATCATATAGAAAAGACACTGGACAAGCTTGTCGCCTCCACACGTTCACCTCGTGGGCGCTATTCCGCTTCCGAAAGTTGGAAATTGTTGGAGAGGCGGCTCGTTCCTCCCCGGACAAAGAGGCTGAGACTGTTCCGTCTGGCGGGAGCTGTTGCCGCATCCGTCCTGCTTTGCTTTGCAAGTTGGTTCATCTATGATTATTGGAAGCCGGTAGCGATGCAAACTGTTTCAGCCGGTGCAGCCATATCGGTAATTACTTTGCCGGACCAGACGAAGGTGACGCTGAACCGCTATTCCTCTTTGACTTACCCGGATCGTTTCAAAGAGGATAGGAGGGAAGTACAATTACAGGGAGAAGCTTATTTCGAAGTGGAGAAAGATGCCCGGCATCCCTTTGTTGTGAAAGCGGACCCGGTCGAGGTCGAAGTGCTCGGAACACATTTTAATGTTGAAGCCTATCCCGGAGATGCAGAGGTGAAGACAACTTTGTTGGAAGGTTCTGTCGCTGTCAATGCTCCGGCTGGAAACAGCCGGATTACGCTTTCTCCGGGAGAAAGCGCGATTTATAATCGAGCAGATAAAACACTACAGGAAGAAAAAACAAAAGAAAATAATACGGCTACCGGTTGGCGCGACGGCCATTTTCATTTTGATTATCTGCCGTTGCAGGAGATTGCACGAGAGTTGTCGAATGCATTTCATGTGAAAATCAAAATTACGGATGAAGATATAAAGAATTTTCGTATCAGGGCGCATTTTACCGAAGGCGAGAGTTTGGATCAGATGCTCGATCTGCTCCAGCCAGCTGGTAATTTCAGTTATTCAAAGACAAATGATACGATCTTGATCCATTCTAAACTTAACTAAGTCATGAATTATTACCTATATTGTCTCCGCCGGTTCGCCCGGCTTATTCTTCTATTATGGATAGTTTTCAGAATTGCGCCGCTCGCTGCACAAGACCGGGCGGCGCGTCTGGACTTCCAGGTCCGGAAGGCCACACTGGACACTTTTGTCCGCCGGTTAGAGGACTCCACCGGCTTCTCGTTTATCTATGGTGAAAAGGTACAGCTCCGGCAGCCGGTTACCCTTGATGTCCGTCAGAAGACCATCGAGGAAATCCTGCAATATGCATTTGGTCAGGAAGCGATAACGTTTAAAATCTCCGGCACACACATCTTGTTAGGAGAGCGTCCTGTTTCCCGTAAATATACGGTCAGCGGATATATTACCGATTCCATATCGTCAGAAACGCTGATTGGTGCAAATATTTTGGAATCCAGCTGTCATGCCGGGACTTCGACGAATCCTTTCGGGTTTTACAGCCTGACCTTGCCGGAAGGAGAGATCGGACTTTTCTTTTCGTATTTAGGATATGAAACCAAGCATTGCCGTTTCCTGTTAAGTCGGGATACTGTGATGAACATCTGTTTGCAGACCAATAACCAGCTGGCGGAAATCGTCGTCCTTTCCGATAAGAAAGAAACAGGCATCCGGGCAACCGGTATGGGTACATTAGATATCCCGATGACGCAGATCAAGAATACTCCGGCCATCTTAGGAGAGGCCGATATCCTCAAAACGATCCAGTTGATGCCAGGTGTACAGGCTGGAACGGAGGGGTTCAGCGGGTTGTATGTACGGGGCGGCGGACCGGATCAGAACTTGATCCTTCTGGATGGTATCCCCATCTATAATGCTGACCATATGTTAGGCGTGTTCTCCATCTTCACTCCGGAAGCCATGAAAAAGGTCACGCTTTTCAAAGGTTCGTTTCCCGCCCGCTACGGCGGCCGTTTGTCTTCTATCGTAGATATCCGGACAAACGACGGTGATATGCAGAATTATCATGGTACAGTCAGCATCGGCCTGCTGACCAGCAAGCTGCACCTCGAAGGCCCGATCCTGAAAGATAAAACCTCCTTTTGCCTGACCGGCCGCCGCACCTATCTCGACCTGGTGGCAAGGCCGTTTCTGCCGGAGGACAAGAAATTCAATTACTATTTTTATGATATCAATGCAAAGGTGAACCACAAGTTTTCCGACCGCAGCCGCCTGTTCCTCAGTTTCTACAAAGGGAAAGACCATTATGACTACAAGCAGGACAAGGAATATGACGCCTATTCGAATGGGTCGCGTATGTATTTCTACAACAGCCGGATCGATTTCAACTGGGGAAACACGATTGCCGCCGGACGGTGGAATTATGTCTTCAACAGTAAATTATTCAGCAATACGACCGTAGCCTACAACCATTACCAGATGAGTATGGCGGACGCTTACCGGAAAGATATCATCGAGACGGATAAAAACGGTGATCCGATAACCGATAGAAACGAATCGTATGTCTATAATTCCGATTACCGTTCCGGTATACACGATTGGAGTTTTCATACGGACTTCGATTATATGCCCGTCCCTGACCATCATGTCAAGTTCGGAGTATCTTATCTGTATCATACCTTCCGACCGGAGGTGACGACCTCGCGTGTGAAAGAAGCTGCAGACGGGCAGACGGCACAGGACACCGTCTACAACGATTCCTCGAACAGCTATTTGCACGGGCACGAGTTTTCGTTTTATGCCGAAGATAATGCCGATATCGGCGACCGTCTGAGCCTGAATGCTGGCATTCACCTCTCCTTGTTTTCCACACAAGGGAAAGGCTATCTGTCGGCACAGCCTCGTCTCTCTGCACGTTATCGTTTTCATGACGATTTTGCGGCAAAGGCCTCTTTTACCCAGATGGAACAGTATGTACACTTGCTGTCATCCTCACCGATTTCGCTACCGACCGATTTATGGGTTCCGGTTACTAAGAACATCCGCCCGATGCGCTCCTACCAGTATGCTGTCGGCGGTTATTATACAGGTGTGAAAGGATGGGAATTCTCTCTGGAAAGCTATTATAAGGATATGCATAATGTATTGGAATACCAGGATGGTGCTACCTTTTTCGGATCATCCGGCGGATGGCAGGAGAAGGTGGAGATGGGGCGTGGCCGTTCTTTCGGCCTGGAGGTTTTAGCCCAGAAGACCATTGGGAAAACAACGGGATGGTTGGGATATACGATCGCCAAGAGCGACCGTCAGTTCAAGAACGGGACGGTCAACAACGGCGAACGTTTTCCTTATAAATACGATCGCCGCCACAACATCAACCTCTGTGTTAACCATACTTTCAGCAAGAAAACGGATATAGGGATCACTTGGATTTTCAATACGGGCGGAACGGCTACGGTTGCCGAACAGCGTACCGGGACGGCATCCGGTGACTTGATCGACTACATTTCCCATCGTAACAATTATCGCCTTCCTGTCAGCCATCGGTTGAATCTGAGCATCAATTTCCATAAGAAACTGCGCCGGGGAATGCAGACCTGGAATATTTCGGTCTATAACGCTTATAATGCTATGACTCCGAATTTGGTTTATAAAGAAGAAGAGTTTATCGGGTATCCGGTAACGGGAGGGGATATGGTCTGGGAACGTAAAACAAGGCTGATCAAGCAAACGTTGTTGCCTTGTGTCCCTTCTGTGACTTATACGTTTAAATTTTAAAGGAGAAGAATGGAATGAAAAAGCAATCGTTTATATATGGAATGCTGATGGCAACCTCTTTCTTGGCGTGCGAGAATGAACTTCCTTTCCGGGACAAACCGCAAGAGCCCCAATTGCTGATGAACGCTTTTCTGGAAGCAGGAAAAGAAAAGAATGAGGTATTTCTGCATATTGTTGATGGCAATGGGACAACTTCGTTTTTGGAGGGGGCTATCATTGTCTATGTCAATGATGAAAAGACGGAAGAGACAGATGTAAAGGGAGGCTCTTATATGTCTAAGTATACTGTGCAAAGCCGGTTCTGTCCCGGTGATCGCATACGTTTGGAAACGGCTCTCGAAGGAGGAAAGTATCAGGGAAGTGCCGAAGTGCGGATTCCTCAGCCGATCGAAGAGGCGATCAGGGTAGATACGCTTCGTACGCAACTGAAAGTCGGAGTTTCCATGCAGGATTGTATGCGTTACCGGATTGCCATCCATGATCGTCAGGGCGAAAAAAACTATTATCGTCTGGTGATCGAGAAAAGAATACGCCGGATTACGCCAGAAGGAGAGATGTTTACGGAAGTTCAGGGGCTGGATGTTATCAATCAGGAAGACATCGTGCTGACAGACGGTCATCTGACTACATCCGATGATGATGAGTTCGGCGTTTTGGATATGACAGTTCGTAACGTAAGGAATGTTTTTACCGACAGCCGCTTTCCGGACGGCTCTTATACATTAAATGTCTATACCTATTATCCCGATTTTCAGGGTTGGGGCAGCGACCGTAAGAATCATATCCAAGTCGATGTCGTAGTCCGTCTTCTCAGCATAACCGAAGCGCAGTTCCGTTATTTGCGTGCCATGAACTGTTTGGATTCGGAAGATTATAACGAAACCTTTATGGAACCGGTCATCGTTCCTCAAAACGTATCGGGGGGCTTAGGCTTTGTCGGTGCCTCCTCCGAGCAGCGAGTAACTTTGCGGATGATCGACCGGCCGCCATTATGGTGATGGATTATCTCTTATTTGATACCCTGTTCTTCGTAGTATTCTTTATTCCGTTTATGCAAGCTCTTCAGCTCGAAGGAAAGCATAACCCGGAAGATTCCGATGATCAGCAAAGTGTACGCGATCATATAGACAAGGGATAACGCTCCGAGGCCCGGTTGCCAGATAATACCGATGCTGCAAAGGATTGCCAGTACGCCGAAAGCCATATACCAGCCCCAGTTGCGTGTTCCGTAACGTTTCAGATCCATAGCGTAGCCGGTTGAAGCGAAACCGCGGAACATCAGCCAGAAAGCAACGATGAAAGGCAGTACCGCCATGCTCAGTCCGATATTGGCCATCAGATAGATACCTAAGATCAGGTCGATGATACCGCTTGCCAGATACCAGCCCCAACTGGAAATATTCTTTTTATTGGTGACGGCAAAAAGAATTTCCAGCGTGCCGCTGACAAACATGGATACACTAAACAAAACACTCAGTGCGACATAACTTGCCAGCGGTGTAAACATCAGGCAGATTGCAATAAGGATATAAAGCAGGCCCAGAAGCAGGGAAACCCACCAGTTTTTTACTCCGAAGTTGATTGTGTCAATAAAAGTTCTCATAATAAATTCGTTTTTTAATTATTTTGAAATCTACTTTGTAACAAACCTTTGGAAAGAAAAGTTTCACCGGACCGGTAAAGTGAATTATTTTTAATACATTTGCCATCCGTTATATTTATTAAGGATTTATGATTTTGGATGTATGATTTATCATTGATACATGATTCCGGAATCATAAATTATAAATCATAGAAGATTATGAAAGGTATTGTTTTAGCAGGAGGGTCCGGTACTCGTTTGTATCCGATAACCAAAGGGGTTTCAAAACAGTTATTGCCTATTTATGATAAACCGATGATCTATTATCCGGTGTCTGTGTTGATGCTGGCAGGAATACGTGAAATATTGGTGATTTCCACACCGCAGGATCTTCCCGGTTTTCGTCGTCTGTTAGGGGATGGTTCTGATTATGGTGTCCGTTTCGAGTATGCCGAACAACCCTCACCGGACGGATTGGCACAAGCTTTTTTAATTGGAGAGGAGTTTATTGGAAATGATTCCGTTTGTCTGGTCTTGGGCGACAATATCTTTTACGGACAGAGTTTCACCGCAATGTTAAAAAGGGCCGTAGCCAATGCGGAAAACGAACAAAAAGCGACCGTCTTCGGTTACTACGTCAATGATCCGGAACGCTATGGTGTGGCCGAATTCGACGAGGCGGGAAACGTGTTGAGTATTGAAGAAAAACCAGCATACCCGAAGTCGAATTATGCGGTTGTGGGCCTTTATTTCTATCCAAACAAAGTGGTAGAAGTTGCCAAACGGATTGAACCTTCCGCCCGCGGAGAACTGGAGATTACGACTGTCAACCAGGAATTCCTAAAGGATGAGGAGCTGAAAGTTCAGCTTTTAGGGCGCGGTTTTGCATGGCTTGATACCGGCACGCATGATTCTCTTTCCGAAGCCTCCACTTTCGTCGAGGTGATAGAGAAACGGCAAGGTTTGAAAATAGCCTGCCTGGAAGAAGTCGCTTACCGGAACGGTTGGATCGATGCAGAACGGTTGAGGCAGGTTGCCGCTCCGATGCTGAAGAACCAATATGGACAATATCTGCTGAATTTAATAAAAGAAGAGAATGAATAAGGATAGTAAAATATTTGTCGCAGGCCATCGGGGGCTGGTAGGTTCCGCCATTCTGAAGAATCTGAAGGCAAAAGGTTACACGAACTTTGTCTTGCGTACGCATGCGGAACTGGATTTGACTGATCAGCAGGCCGTTCATGATTTCTTTGCGGCCGAGAAGCCGGAATATGTGTTTCTGTCGGCCGCCCATGTCGGAGGGATTATGGCGAACAGCCGCTATCGGGCTGACTTTATTTACGAGAATCTTATGATTCAGAACAATGTGATTCATGCTTCTTATCTGAATAAGGTAAAGAAACTCCTGTTCTTGGGTAGTACTTGTATCTATCCGGGAAATGCTCCGCAACCGATGCCGGAGGATTGCTTGCTCACTTCGCCTCTCGAATATACGAATGAACCCTACGCGATAGCCAAGATTGCCGGGATCAAGATGTGTGAAAGTTATAATTTGCAATACGGGACTAATTATATCGCAGTGATGCCGACTAACTTGTATGGCCCGAATGATAATTTTAATTTGGAGACTTCGCATGTGTTGCCGGCCATGATTCGTAAAGTACATTTAGGCAAATGTCTTTCAGAAGGAGATTGGGATTCTGTCCGGAAAGATCTGAGTGCACGTCCGGTTGAAAACGTATCCGGCGATGCTTCCGAGTCCGAAATATCGGATATTCTTGCCAAGTATGGTATCTATCCGGGTAAAGTGGAGTTGTGGGGGACAGGCAAGCCGCTTCGTGAGTTTCTTTGGAGCGAGGAGATGGCAGATGCTTCCGTCTATGTGATGGAGAAGGTCGATTTTGCCGATGTCCGTCCTGCTACCGGCGATATTCGGAATACACATATTAATATTGGTACCGGAAAGGAACTTTCTATTCGTGAAGTGGCTTTCCTGATCCGGGAAAAGGTCGGTTTTACAGGCGAGATCGTATTTAATTCTTCCAAGCCGGACGGAACGATGCGCAAACTGACGGATGTCACGAAGCTGCATGCCTTGGGCTGGCATCATACGATCGAAGTAGACGAAGGGATTGAACGCCTTTATTGCTGGTACTTGGAAAATTAAAAATTGAAAATTAAAAATAAAAAATGGGGAGGACGTTGCGTCTTCCGTTTAATAACGATGAGTAAAATTGCTTTAATAACAGGAATAACAGGGCAGGACGGAGCTTACCTGGCCGAATATCTGATCAAGAAAGGATATGTAGTGCATGGTATCAAACGTCGGTCGTCTATGTTTAACACGGATCGTATCGATCATCTTTATCAGGACCCTCATGTGGAAAACCGTAATCTGATCCTGCATTATGGTGACCTGACCGACAGTTTGAATCTGACTCGTATCATTGGTGAGACCCAGCCGGATGAGATTTATAATCTGGCGGCCATGAGCCATGTGAAAGTGAGTTTCGATACTCCCGAATATACGGCTAATGCCGATGGCCTGGGAGTTTTGCGCATATTGGAAGCGGTCCGTTTGTTGAACCTGATCCCCAAGACACGCATTTACCAGGCTTCCACATCCGAACTTTATGGTCTGGTGCAGGAAGTACCACAGAAAGAAACGACTCCTTTTTATCCGAGAAGTCCGTATGCCGTAGCCAAACTTTACGGTTACTGGATAACGGTGAACTATCGTGAAGCTTATAAAATGCATGCGTCGAACGGTATTTTGTTCAACCATGAGTCTCCTCTGAGAGGAGAAACCTTCGTGACTCGTAAGGTGACGCGGGCCGTTTCCCGTATTGCCTTAGGCATGCAGAAAAAAGTTTATATGGGGAATCTTTCCTCCAAACGTGACTGGGGACATGCAAAAGATTATGTCCGTGCGATGTATGCTATCCTCCAGCAGGACGAACCGTCTGATTTTGTCATTGCGACGGGGATCACGACAACTATCCGTGATTTCTTGAAAATGGCGTTCGCCGAGATAGGCGTGGAAATTATTTTCAAAGGAGAAAATGTTAATGAGGTGGCTGTCTTAAACTATATTGACGAAAAAGTGTTTATTGAAAGAGTCGGTGAAGCTTATCTCGATAATCTCAGGAAACGGATTGGAGATGAGGTTGTTGGTGTAGATCCTCAGTATTTCCGTCCGACTGAAGTCGATTTGCTGATCGGCGATGCGACAAAAGCACGTACCCGTTTAGGATGGGAGCCAAAGTTCGATTTGGCCGCTTTAATAGAGGATATGATGTTGAATGATATAAAGTTAATGAAGAAAGAATCGTATCTAAGAAAAGGTGGTTATGAAATATTGAATTATTTTGAGTAGAATCGAACTTTTATTGTTTTTATTTGTTATAATTAGAAAAAGAGTTAATTTTGCGATATATTTGAGCAAGATTATAGGTAATTGATTGTTTAATTAAAATGTTGATGAATATGAAGACTAAAGTATTACTTTTAGCTTTGTTATCAGGTTTTGTTTTCTCTGTGTCTGCACAGGAATTTAAACCGCAGGTTGGATTTAGTAACGAAGCGGGTTATAAAACGAACTTCAAAAAGAACAAAGCAGGCGACAACTGGTTTATCTCTATTGCTGGTGGCGCAAGTGTTTTATTTGGTGATCAGAACAGCGAAGCCGATTTTAAGAATCGTTTGAATTTCGCTCCTCAGTTCTCTTTCGGTAAATGGTTTAATCCGTATTTAGCTTTGCGTCTCCAGTTAAATGGGGGTGTGTTACATGGTTTTGAAAACACAGGTGCTACATTTATGCAGCACAATAAATATGCAGCTGCTCATGCTGATTTGTTGTGGGATGTGACTAATTTCTGGGCTCCTTATAACGAGAAGAAAGTGTTCCGTTTGATTCCGTGGGTCGGTCTTGGTTACGCACAGCGTTTCAAAAACTCTGAAGAAAACAGAAGCATTGCAAGAACAGAATCTCCGACAGTTAACTTCGGTATCCTGACAGCATTCCGTTTGAGCAAGCGTGTGGATTTAAACGTTGAAGTTCAGGGTTCATTGCTGAACGAACAGTTTAACCGTGTTTCCATGTATCACCTGACTGACGGTATCGGACAGTTGAGCGCAGGTTTGACTTTCAAACTGGGTAAGACTGATTTCGAAGTATTGGAACCGATGGATTACGCTTTGTTGAACGACCTGAATGGCCAGATCAACGCTTTGCGTGCTGAAAACGACGAATTGAGCAAACGTCCGGTTTCTTGTCCTGAATGTGAAGAAGTTGTAACTAACGTTGTTAACAACTATGTAGACAATGTGGTATACTTCCGTATCAATAGCGCTAAGATCGATAAGAACCAGCAGGTAAGCATCTTCAATACTGCACAGTTCATGAAAGATAACAATGTGCCTATCAAGGTTATCGGTTATGCAGATAAGAAAACAGGTACAGGTTCTTACAATATGCAACTTTCTGAAAAACGTGCAAGAGCCGTTGCTAAGGAACTGATCGATAAATACGGTATCTCTTCCAGCCAGATCACAATCGAATGGAAGGGTTCTGATGTTCAACCGTACAATGAAAACAATTGGAATCGCGTTGTTATCATGTCTGCAAATAATTAATTAATTAATTTTTAATTATATCCCGAAAGGCTGTACATAATCGTGTGCAGCCTTTTTTTTGCTCGGAAATAATGCTTATTTTTGCATGATTTTAGCGCGTTGTTATGGAGTTAAATAAAAAACATGGTTACCTTATTCAATGGTTGATAGGCGTTGGGGATTTGATCGTTTTGAATCTTCTTTTTTTTATTGTCTATTATGGGTTGAATAATTTATATACGTCTGCTATCGCCGAAAGTTTGCGTGAGGTGGTGCTTTTGTTGAATTTCTGTTATTTCTTCTCCCTCTATTTTGTCCCTTTGCAATTGCATATGTCCATTGTCTTTATTGACAAGATTGTGCAAAGGGCGTTCCTTTTGGTTACGATTATGACTTTCCTGTTTGCCACCTGCCTGATTTTCCTGAATGTCGGGGATGTGTTGGCGACTTTCCTGTTGATTTATTATGTTGTGACGATCGTTATATTTTCGTTGTGGCGTGTTATTGTACGTGTGACTTTGAAGATGTACCGACGGAAAGGATACAACTTTAAGAAGATCGTGATTGTCGGGGCCGGAAAGAATGGTATGGAACTGTATAAGGTGATGAAGGATGATCTGTCGTATGGTTTCAATATTCTGGGATTTTTTGATGATAACCTGTCCTTGAAATCTGTTCTGCCGAATTATTTAGGAATGACGAATGAGGTGGAAAGCTTTGTGCTGGCAAATGATGTGGATGAAATCTATTGTACTTTGCCGGGTACGAATGATGAAAAGATCGTACGCCTGCTGAATTTTGCAGAGAAACACATGATCCGCTTTTATATCGTGCCGGAATTCTATCGAAACTTGAAGAAGAGTCTTGTGATGGAGGTCTTGGAGTCCATTCCTTTAATGACTGTCCGCCGCGAGCCTTTGCAGGCGGCCTACAACCGGGCATTGAAACGTGCGTTTGATATTCTTTTTTCAACTGTAATTCTGGTGACTATATTCCCGATATTGTATATCGTGGTCGGTATCATGATCAAACTAAGTTCTCCGGGACCGATCTTGTTCAAGCAAAAGAGAACGGGATTGTATGGGCAGGATTTCAGGTGTTATAAGTTTCGCACGATGAAGGTGAACGCGCAGGCTGATTCCCTGCAGGCTGTGAAGGACGACCCGCGTAAGACAAAGGTCGGAGATTTTCTTCGCCGAACCAATCTGGATGAATTTCCCCAGTTTATTAATGTGCTGAGGGGAGAAATGTCGGTCGTAGGGCCGCGTCCCCATATGCTGAAACATACTGAGCAATACTCTGCGCTGATCGATAAGTATATGGTTCGCCACTTGGTTAAACCGGGTGTGACAGGTTGGGCGCAGGTGACAGGCTACAGAGGAGAAACGAAAACGTTGGAACAAATGGAAGGACGTGTGAAACGGGATGTCTGGTATATCGAGAATTGGTCTTTCTTCTTGGATTTTAAGATTATAGTCGTAACGGTTCTCAATATGTTCAAGGGGGAAAAGAACGCATATTAAGTATTAAATTGCACACTTTTTGTATATATGTGTAATTGGAAACTGAATTTATGTTATCTTTGTGCCCGATGGGAAGGATTATAGCAATTGATTATGGCCGGAAACGTACCGGTCTGGCGGTCACAGATACCTTGCAGATGATTGCAAACGGACTGACAACTGTGCCGAGCGGTGAACTGACAAAGTTTCTGGCTGATTATGTTTCACGCGAACCCGTTGAACGGTTTGTAGTCGGGCTTCCGAAGCAGATGAACAACGAACTTTCAGAAAATATGAAATACGTGGAGGCTTTTGTGGCACATCTGAAACGGACCATTCCGGATATTCCGGTAGAGTATTACGATGAACGGTTTACTTCCGTTTTGGCACATAAGGCAATGCTGGACGGAGGATTGAAGAAAAAGAAAAGGCAAGATAAAGGATTGGTGGACGAGATTAGTGCGGTTATTATCTTGCAGTCATATTTGGAAAATAAGAAATATCAGTTATAAAAGTTATGATTTTACCAGTATATTTATATGGACAGCCCGTACTGAGAAAAGAGGCTGAAGAGGTTCCGATGGACTATCCGGATCTGAAACAATTGGTAGCCAATATGTTTGAAACGATGTACAATGCCGATGGTGTGGGGCTGGCCGCTCCGCAGGTCGGTTTATCATTGCGTCTTTTGGTAATCGACGCAGACGTGATGGGGGATGATTTTCCCGAATGCAAGGGTTTCAAACGTGCGATGATCAATCCAGTTTTCCTTGAAAAAAGCGAGGAAGAGGTTTCGATGGAAGAAGGTTGCCTGAGTCTGCCGGGGGTGCATGAGAAAGTAGCCCGTTCGGTAAAAGTACGTGTGAAATATCTGGATGAAGACCTGAAAGAACATGAAGAGACGGTGGAGGGTTTTGCAGCCCGTGTCGTGCAGCATGAGTGTGAACACTTGGAAGGCCATGTATTCATAGATAATATTTCAGGAATCCGCCGCCAGTTGAATAAAAGCAAACTAAATAGTATTATTAAAGGTTCAGCCCGTTGCTCCTATAAAGCAAAAGCGGTTGGTAAGTAATAAGAACTCTATTAACTAATCAGTATGACAGATTTAAGTAAAAACATTCAGGCCCTCAGGGAAAAGAAAGCCGTCGTTGAGATGGGTGGAGGCGAAGCTGCTATCGAAAAGCAGATCGCGATGGGTAAATTGACTGCCCGTGATCGTATTCTATCCTTGTTGGACAAGAATTCTTTCCACGAATATGACCTGTTCGTGAAGCACGATGGTCGTGATTTCGGTATGGATAAGAAGGATTTACCAGGTGATGGTGTTGTTACAGGTACAGGTACGATCTTCGGTGCTCCGGTTTGTATCTATGCACAGGACTTTACGGTTGCCGGTGGTTCGCTGGGTTTGCAGCATGCACGTAAGATCACGAAGATCATGGATCATGCTCTGAAAATGAAATGTCCGATTATAGGTATCAACGACTCGGGCGGTGCACGTATCCAAGAAGGTGTAGGTGCATTGGCGGGTTATGGTGAAATATTCTATCGCAATACAATTGCTTCCGGTGTTATTCCTCAGATCTCGTTGATCTTGGGACCTTGTGCCGGTGGTGCCGTATATTCTCCGGCTCTGACAGACTTCGTATTTGTAGTAGAGAATATCTCCAAGATGTTTATTACAGGTCCGAATGTGATCAAGACCGTTTTGGGTGAAGATATTTCTATGGAAGACTTGGGTGGTGCACGCGTTCATGCGGAAACAACCGGTAACGCTCATTTCTATGCACAGAGCGAGCAAGAATGTTTCGAACAGGTGAAACGTTTGGTTAGCTTTATCCCTTGGAATAACCAGGAACGTGCGAAAGTGGCAGAGTCGAAGGAACCCGCTGCGGTAATGAACATCGAAGATGTGGTTCCGGCAGATCCGAAGCAGCCGTACGACGTTCGTAACGTGATCAAATGTATTGTGGACGATTCCGATTTCCTGGAAGTACAGGAGTTATGGGCAGCCAACATCGTGATCGGTTTCGGCCGTATGGGCGGTGAAACTGTCGGTTTCGTTGCTAACCAGCCGATGGTATTGGCAGGTGTGTTGGATTGCGACAGTGCCGATAAGGCAGCACGTTTTATCCGTTTCTGCGATTCTTTCAATATTCCTATTATCACGTTGGAAGATATGCCGGGCTATTTGCCGGGTGTTGACCAGGAACATGCCGGTGTGATCCGTCACGGTGCAAAAGTATTGTATGCTTATTCCGAAGCGACAGTTCCCAAGATCACGGTTATCTTGCGTAAGGCTTATGGTGGCGGTTATATCGCCATGAACTCACGCCACTTAGGTGCGGACTTTATGTTTGCATGGCCGAGTGCGGAAATTGCGGTGATGGGACCGGAAGGAGCTGCCAATATTATCTTCCGCAAGGAGATCATGGAAGCCGAGGACCAGAATGCAATGCGCCAGGAAAAGGTGAAGGAATATATCGAGAAGTTTGCAAATCCTTATGTAGCTGCGTCCAAAGGGTTCATCGATTCTGTTATCGAGCCGAAAGAAACACGTTCATTGTTGCTTCACGCGCTTAAACTTTCTGTATTGAAAGAAGAATACAGACCGGCTAAGAAGCACGGATTGCCTCCGTTCTAATTAACGCCGTAAAAACTTTTGAATATGGAAAAGAAAGAGAAAGATAACGAATATGTGGATTTTGTAGTAACGGCCCGCAAATACAAGACGACGCTGACTGCAAAATATAAGAACCGTAAAATGTGGCATAAGCCCTTTGTCGGTGATGTGATTTCTCATCTTCCCGGAACGATCGTTAAAGTGGAGGTACAGCAAGGGCAGGAAGTCGAAGCCGGCCAGTTGCTTCTGATCCACCAGGCGATGAAGATGTACAACCGGGTGGTAGCTCCCGTTGCCGGAACGATTGTCGAACTGGGTGTAACGGAAGGTGATAAGATCCCAAAGGACCATTTGATGGTTAAGATTCAGCCGAAGTAAATAACTGAGGTAAGTAAATATAGAAAGCTTTCACACTGTTTTGCAGTCCGTGAAAGCTTTTTTTATAGATTGGTTTTAATGGCTAAGATTATTTACTTACTTTTGCGACCGATCAATGTTGAATATTTTTATAATAGATGAAGAAAGCGATTCTTTTATTTATATTCCAGCTGTGTTCGTTAGCCATGTTTGCACAAATTAATACGGATCGTGTGTTGACTATCGGGCGCAACGCCTTGTATTTTGAGGACTATGTTCTTTCGATACAATATTTCAATCAGGTTATCAAATCGAAACCCTGGTTGGCCGAACCGTATTTCTACCGTGCTGTGGCAAAAATCAATTTGGACGATTATAAAGGAGCTGAAGAAGACTGTACACTTTGTCTTGAGCGGAATCCTTTCCTGGTACAGGCATATTACGCACGTGGTATTGCCCGTCAGAGCCAGGAGAAATTTGACGAAGCAATAGAAGACTACAGGAAAGGTTTGGAGTTTAAGGCGGAAGACCGCCAGATGTTGGTGAATATGGCAGTAGCCAATATTCAGAAAAAAGATTTTAAGGAGGCCGAAAAGGTGTTTGATGAACTGATGGCGGCCCATCCTAAATATTCAATGAACTATCTGACGCGTGGTGCGATGTACACCGAGAAAGGCGATACGGTCAAAGCACTTGCCGACTATGATAAGGCGATCAGTATGGACCCCTACTATGCTCCCGCTTATGGCAACCGGGCGATCCTGCATTACCAGATGAACAATATGAAAGACGCGCTTGCCGATCTGAACGAGGCCATTCGTCTGAATACCCGTGAGAGCGGTTATTACATCAATAGAGGTCTGGTCCGGTATCAGTTAAAGGATTTGCGTGGTGCTATGGCTGATTATGATCAGGTGGTCAGCATGGACAGCCACAACCTGATTGCCCGCTTCAACCGAGGATTGCTTCGGGCACAGATCGGGGATAACAACCGGGCTATCGAAGATTTCGACGTTGTGATCGAGATTGAACCGGACAACTATATGGCTTATTATAACCGGGCGTTGTTGCGTTACGAGACGGGAGATTATCAAGGTTCCGTACATGATTTCGATGTCGTGTTGCGTCAGTATCCGAATTTTGTGGCCGGTTATTACAGCCGTGCGGAAGTGAAGCGGAAAATGCATGATGAGGTAGGAGCCGACCGCGACTACTGGACTGCCTATAATATGGAGCAGAAAAAGAAGAACGGGAATGTTTCGGGAAATGCAGTCGCTTCCCAAAATGGCAATAATACCAGTACGCAATCGGCCGATCCGGCATCAAAGGATGAAAATACGCGTGAACAGTCGGATAAGAATATCGATAAGTTCAACCGTCTTGTCGTGTATGATGAAGAAGAGGTACGTAAGACGAAGTATAACAGCGAAATTCGTGGACGCGTGCAGGACCGCAATGTGCGTGTGGATCTGGAACCGATGTTTGTCCTGACGTATTACGAAAAAGTCGATCCGGTAAAGAAGCTGGTTTATTATGATAAGATGGTGGAAGCTTACAATTCCCGTCTGGTACTGGAACGTAAGCTGCGTATCACAAATGAAGAAGCCGCCCTTACGGAAGACCAGGTTGCCGTACATTTTGCATCTATCGATAATTTTTCGGCCCGTATAGTGAAGAATCCGAACGATGTGGATGCCTATTTCGGACGGGCTTTGGATTTTATGCTTGTACAGGACTTTACCGAAGCGATTAAGGATTATACAAAGGTGATCGAGTTGAATCCGGATTTTGCTATGGCTTATTTTAACCGGGCTGTTGTCCGGTATAAGCAACTTGACTATAATATGTCGCAGGCTGCCAGCTCACAAGACGATTTTTCTGCTATGAGCATGAATCTTAAGATGGGTAAGAATCCGACGGTTGTCCGTACTCCGGCAACATCTGATCCGGCTTCCGCATCCTTGAAAGACAATAAGCGGGCTTACGAGCATGAAATGATTACGAGGGATTATGACATGGTGATCAAATTGAATCCGGGCTTCGTATATGCTTATTTCAATCGTGGAAACCTGCGTTGTGCGCAACGCGACTTCCGTGCAGCCATCCAGGATTACAGTGAAGCGATCCAGCGTGATCCGGAATTTGCCGAGGCTTATTTCAATCGTGGCTTGGCACGCCTTTCGCAGGGAGATGCCAATCGGGGAATCGCCGATTTGAGCAAAGCCGGAGAGCTGGGTATCATCAATGCCTACAGCATTATCAAGCGTATGACAAGTAATTAAAGGAATAGTTCTCCTGGTTTGGGCTATTTTTATATGAAAAAGGATATTGCAGAACTTTTTACCTAAAAGTTCTGTTTAACAAAAAAAGAATGCTAAATTTGCATCCTGATTAATTTTTAGGAATTTATAGTGAACAGATTATGATAAAGATTACATTTCCGGATAATTCCGTAAAAGAATATGCCGAAGGAACGACCGCTATGCAGATTGCGGAAAGCATCAGTTCCCGTCTGGCACAGGAAGTTCTGGCTGCGAGCGTGAATGGTGAGATTTGGGACTTGACCCGTCCGATCAACCAGGATGCCGCCATCAAACTTTTCAAGTGGGAAGACGAGGAAGGTAAACATGCATTCTGGCACTCCAGTGCTCACTTGATGGCTGAAGCTTTGCAGGAATTATATCCCGGCATTAAGTTCGGTATCGGACCGGCTATTGAAAACGGGTTCTATTATGATGTGGATCCGGGTGAAGCAGTTATCAAAGAAGGTGATTTTCCTGCTATCGAAGCAAAAATGCTCGAACTGGTAGCGAAGAAAGAGGAAATCAAACGCCAGGATATTTCGAAGGCTGATGCTATGAAAATGTTCGGTGACAGAGGCGAAGAGTATAAAACAGAACTTATCAGCGAATTGGAAGATGGTAAGATTACAACCTATACGCAGGGTTCGTTTACCGACCTGTGTCGTGGTCCGCACTTGCCGAATACTTCTTATTTGAAGGCTGTTAAAATAATGAGTGTTGCCGGTGCTTACTGGCGTGGTGACGAAAAGCGTAAACAGTTGGTTCGTCTGTATGGTATTACTTTCCCAAAGAAAAAGATGCTGGACGAATATCTGGCATTGATGGAAGAAGCCAAGAAACGCGACCATCGTAAGATAGGTAAAGAGCTGGAACTGTTTACATTCTCGACAGCAGTGGGAGCAGGGCTTCCGTTGTGGTTGCCGCGTGGCACGCAGTTGCGTCTGAAACTGGAAGATTTCTTGAAACGTATCCAGAAGAAATACGGCTACCAGCAAGTGATGACTCCGCATATCGGTGGCAAGCAGTTGTATGTAACTTCCGGCCACTACGCTAAATACGGTAAGGACTCATTCCAGCCGATCCATACTCCACAGGAGGGCGAAGAGTTTTTATTGAAGCCGATGAACTGTCCTCATCACTGTGAAATATTCAAATCGTTCCCGCGTTCATACAAGGACCTGCCTCTGCGTTTCGCGGAGTTTGGAACCGTGTATCGTTATGAACAAAGCGGCGAGTTGCACGGTTTGACAAGGGTACGTGGCTTTACGCAGGATGATGCTCACCTGTTCTGTCGCCCCGATCAACTGAAAGACGAGTTTTTGAAGGTGATGGATATTATCTTTATTATCTTTAAGGCTTTGGATTTTGAAAACTTTGAAGCACAGATTTCTCTGCGTGATAAGGTGAACCGGGATAAATACATCGGTTCGGAAGAAAACTGGGAGAAAGCCGAAAGTGCTATTATCGAAGCTTGCCAGGAAAAAGGCCTGAAAGCCAAGATCGAATATGGCGAAGCTGCTTTCTATGGTCCTAAATTGGACTTTATGGTGAAAGATGCCATCGGTCGCCGTTGGCAGTTAGGTACGATCCAGGTTGACTACAACCTTCCGGAACGTTTTGAGCTGGAATATACGGGTGAAGACAATAAAAAACATCGTCCTGTTATGATCCACCGTGCACCGTTCGGTTCTATGGAACGTTTCGTTGCCGTGCTGATCGAACATACGGGTGGTAAGTTCCCGCTGTGGCTGACTCCGGATCAAGTATCGATCCTGCCGATCAGCGAGAAGTTCAACGATTATGCTTATGAGGTAAAACGTCAGCTCGAAGCTGAAGATCTGAGTGTTCTGGTTGATGACCGTAATGAGAAAATCGGACGTAAGATTCGCGATACAGAATTGAAACGTATCCCTTATATGCTCATTGTTGGAGAGAAGGAAGCAGAAAATAATGAAGTTTCTGTAAGAAAACAGGGCGAAGGTGATAAAGGTTTGATGAAAATTGCTACCTTTGCAGCGCTTTTGAAAGGTGAGATAGAGGAACAGATGAATCACTGGAAGAAAGATAATAATTAATTAACTAATAACGAGGAGAATAAATCTTTTTGAATGAAGAATGACAGTCTGAAAGAACAGTATAGAATCAACGAACGTATTCGTGTTCGTGAAGTTCGTTTAGTAGGTGATAACGTAGAACAGGGAGTTTATCCTACTTCTCAGGCATTAAAGATGGCTGAAGATCAGGGGCTCGATCTGGTTGAAATTTCACCGAATGCTGCGCCCCCCGTTTGTAGAATTACTGATTATCAGAAATTCCTTTATCAACAGAAGAAGCGCCAGAAGGAACAGAAGGCGAAATCAGTGAAAGTGATCGTGAAGGAGATCCGTTTCGGACCTCAGACAGATGATCATGATTATAACTTTAAGTTGAAACATGCCAAGGGATTTTTGGAAGAAGGAGCAAAAGTAAAAGCATATGTGTTCTTTAAAGGACGTTCCATTCTTTTCAAAGAGCAAGGAGAGGTATTGTTGCTTCGTTTTGCCAATGACTTGGAGGAATACGGAAAGGTAGAACAGTTACCGGTACTGGAGGGTAAACGTATGATTATCATGCTGACACCGAAGAAAGCCGGAGCTGCCGCCACTCCTAAACCTGCCGTTTCAAAACCGGTAGTGAAAAAGGTGGTCGTGACTCCCAAGCCTAAGACTGAAGAGTCTGAATAATAAAGAAAGAAACCACCCGATAGAGGGTGTAAAGTTTAATAATTAAAATATATTGGAAAATGCCTAAGATGAAGACTAATTCCGGTGCCAAAAAAAGATTCGCTCTTACCGGAACAGGTAAAATCAAAAGAAAACACGCTTTTAAAAGTCACATTCTGACAAAGAAGACTACAAAGCAGAAGAGAAATCTTACTCACACAGGCTTGGTTGCCAGTGTAGACGTGAGCAACGTTAAGCAGTTGCTTGGTTTGAAGTAATCTTTTTTAATTAAGCGAGTTTTACAAGATTTTTATTAACCGAATGTATTTAGCAAAATAAGATCATCCGAGAGTGATGACGCTAACATTCAAAACAGATTAGTATTATGCCTAGATCAGTAAATCATGTTGCTTCAAGAGCAAAAAGAAAACGGATTTTAAAACTTACCCGTGGTTACTATGGTGCACGTAAGAACGTGTGGACCGTTGCTAAGAATACGTGGGAAAAAGGTTTGACTTATGCATTCCGTGACCGTCGTAACAAGAAACGTAACTTCCGTGCATTGTGGATTCAGCGTATCAATGCTGCTGCACGTCTGGAAGGTATGTCTTACTCTCGTCTGATGGGAGCTTTGCATGCAGCAGGTATCGAAATCAACCGTAAAGTTCTTGCCGACCTGGCTATGAACCATCCGGAAGCTTTCAAAGCAATCGTTGCTAAAGTTAAGTAATTGACATTATATAGCAATTGGAAAAAGAGCTCCTAAATGGAGCTCTTTTTTTATGTCAAAAGTTTGGTGGTTTCATTCCTATTACATATCTTTGTGATAAGAAAAATGAGTTAGCCGCACATGTTCGATTGGGAAACTCATCAGTTTATTTTAATTCCGAGACACAGCTCTTGTCGTCAATGGCGGGCCGCACCCTTCGGGGCATGCTTAGCACGGCGGATTACAAAGATGGCAAAGCACTCAAATCCTGTCATACGGAGTTTGTTCATATCTACGGTGCGGCTTTCTTTACATAGGAGGATATGTCAGAACAGGCATATCCTCTTTTTGTGCCTAATAAAGCATAGCTTTTTGTTTGAAATAGGAGCTTGTCTGTTTTTTCTTCGTATATTTACCCTCCAAGAATTAAACACACTAAACTAAATATTTATGTTATTGCCAAAACAATCTCACAATTGTGTAACCGGGCTGGCTGTCGCCTGCTCGTTGCTATTGGTTGCCTGCTCTCCGAAGGAAGTCCAGCAGGTCAATCTTATTCCCAAACCGGAACGGATGACAATGACCGGAGGAACCTTCAGGGTCGATAGTCTTGCTTTATTTGGCGGACGGTCTTCCCAAAGTGTCAAAACTGTGATCGATGATGCTTGGTCCGGTAGCCCGGAAGGCTATCAGTTGGATGTGACGCCGAAAGGAATTGACCTCCGTGCCGGTTCGTCGGACGGTCTGTTTTATGGAATGCAGACGTTACGCCAACTCTATTCCGGAGGAGAGGTGCCATGTGTTTCGATCCAGGATAATCCTCGTTTTGGGTATCGAGGGTTGCATCTGGATGTTTCCCGTCATTTTTTCTCCAAAGAGGAAGTGATGAAATTGTTGGATGTGATGTCTTTTTACAAGCTGAATACCCTACATATGCATCTGACAGATGCCGGAGGATGGCGTATTGAGATAGACAAATATCCGAAACTTACTTCCGAAACGGCATTTCGTACCGAATCCGATTGGCGGAAGTGGTGGGACGGCCGTGACCGTAAGTATCTGCCGGAAGGAACGCCGGGCGCTTATGGGGGTTACTATACGAAGGAGGATATCCGGGAGATTGTGAAACATGCAGCTTCCAAACATATAAACATAATACCGGAGATCGAATTTCCCGGGCATTCCGAAGAGGTCCTGATGGCTTATCCCGAACTGAGTTGTTCCGGTAAGCCTTACCTGAACGGCGATTTTTGTATCGGCAACGAGCAGTCGTTTGCATTCATGGAAGACGTACTGGCAGAGGTGATCGATCTTTTCCCGTCCGAATATATACATATCGGCGGTGATGAAGCCGGGAAGTCTGCCTGGAAAACGTGTCCAAAGTGTCAGGGGTTGATGAAGAAGAATGGAATGAAGAGCGTGGACGAACTTCAAAGTTACATGATTCACAGGGCTGAAGAGTTTCTGATTTCGAAGGATCGCAAGTTGATTGGCTGGGATGAGATTCTGGAAGGTGGTTTGGCTCCCGAAGCGACCGTTATGTCATGGCGGGGAGAAGACGGTGGAATCAAATCGGCACGGATGGGGCATGATGTGGTGATGACGCCGGGTAATTATATGTATTTGGATTTTTATCAGGCCGATCCGAAGACACAACCATATGCCATCGGTGGCTATACGCCGATAAAGAAGGTGTATAGCTATGATCCTATCCCAGCAGATTCGTTGACGGCGGAGGAGTGCCGTCATATTTTGGGGGTGCAGGCTAATACCTGGACCGAGTATATTCAGACTCCCGAACATCTGGAGTATATGATGTTCCCGCGTGCCCTTGCTGTAGCTGAGATTGGATGGACGCCGCAAGAGTTACGGACATGGGAAGATTTCAAACCTCGTATGAATGCTCATATCTCTCGATTACAGGGAATGGGGGTTCGCACTTTTACCCTTTCGGACGAATTGGAAGTGACCATGCAGGTCGATACGGCAGGCAGAAAGATAGAAGTTATACTGGATGCTGAGAAATATCCGGCGGAAATTCGCTACACGACGGACGGTTCTGTTCCGGTAGCATCTTCTGTCCTTTACACCGGACCGATAGTCGTACAAGATTCCGCCCATATCAAAGCCGCTATTTTCCGGGCCGGAGTGCTTCAGGGAACACCGACGGAAAAGAAGGTGGATTATCATCGGGCCATCAATAAGCCTATACATTATAATAGTAAGCTCTACGAAGGCTATATGGCCGGAGGGATGAACGCCCTGTTGGATGGTTATCGCGGTGGCTTGACTTATCTGGACGGACGTTGGCAAGGTTATTTGGATAATTTGGATTGTGTGATTGATATGGAAGGGGAGACGGATATCCATAAAGTATCTATCCGTTTCATGCAACTGATCGGTCCGGGTGTGTTCCAGCCAGGACAAGTGGAATTGTTGACTTCGGAAGATGGTGAAAACTTTATTTCCTGCGGAATTGTTCCGACAACGATTCCGTCTGATGATCCGAATCTCCTGTTTCAGGAATATACATTCAATGGAAATTGGAAAGCCCGCTATGTTCGTTTGAAAGCGCCGAGGGCGAATCCCGGTTTTATTTTTGCGGATGAGATTGTCGTATGGTAAATTGAAAAATAAAAAATAAGAAATATGAAAGTATTGTTGTTCTCTTTTCTATTGAGTTGCTGTTCTGCGCTGGTTTTCGCACAACAGCCGGTAGATTATGTGAATCCGTTTATCGGGACAAGCAACTACGGGACGACTAATCCCGGTGCGATTTGCCCCCAGGGAATGATGAGTGTTACCCCCTTCAATGTGATGGGGTCGAAAAGTAATAAATTTGACAAGGATAGCCAGTGGTGGTCCACTCCTTATTCGGCGGATAATAATTTTTTCACAGGCTATGCGCATGTCAACCTAAGTGGTGTCGGTTGTCCGGAGATGGGAAGCTTGTTGCTGATGCCTACTTCCGGAGAACTGAATGTGGATTATCATGAATACGGTAGTGAATATAAGAACGAGGTCGCTCACCCCGGCTATTACAGCAATATCCTGACGAAATATAATATCAAGACGGAAGCCACTGCCTCCATGCGCACCGGCCTGACACGTTTCACTTTCCCGAAAGGGCAGGGGAATATCCTCTTGAATTTGGGTGAAGGGCTGACGAATGAAACCGGTGCGACCGTCCGTATGGTAAGCGATACGGAAATAGAGGGAAGTAAGTTGCTCGGCACATTTTGTTATAACCCGCAAGCCGTTTTCCCGATCTATTTCGTGATGAAGCTCAGCAAAGCCCCCAAGCAGGCCGGTTATTGGAAGAAGCAACGCGAGATGAAGGGAGTGGAGGCGGAATGGGATGCCTATTCCGGCAAATATAAATTGTATACGAAGTACGACCGTGAGATGAGCGGTGACGACATCGGCGTCTGGTTCAAGTATGATACTGAAGAAAACGAGGTGATCGAAGTAAAAATGGGCGTCTCGTTTGTCAGCATCGAGAATGCCCGCCTGAATATGAACACCGAACAGCCGGATTTCAATTTCGATAAGGTGCGTGCGGCTGCCGGCAGGATGTGGAATGACGATCTGTCGCGTGTGATGGTGGAAGGCGGGACGAACGATGATAAAACGATTTTCTATACTGCCATGTATCACCTGCTGATCCATCCGAATATCATCCAGGACGTGAATGGTGAGTATCCGATGATGGAAAGCTTGAAAGTCGGCCATACGGACGGAAACCGCTATACGGTCTTTTCACTTTGGGATACCTATCGCAATGTGAGTACGCTGATGACGTTGCTTTATCCGGAAAAGCAACTCGACATCATCCGTACCATGATCGACATGTATAAGGAAAGCGGATGGCTCCCGAAGTGGGAACTGTTCGGACGCGAGACGCTGACGATGGAAGGTGATCCGTCTATTCCTTATATAGTAGATGCTTATATGCGTGGTTTGCGCGATTACGATATTGAGACTGCTTACGAAGGCATGCGCAAGGGCGCTACTACCCCCGGCGAGTTCAACCTGCTCCGCCCGGACAATAACGATTATATGAGCAAAGGCTACGTTCCTTTGCGCGAACAGTATGATAATTCGGTTTCGCATGCTTTGGAATATTATATCGCCGACTGGAATTTATCGTTGTTGGCGGATGCTTTGGGAAAGAAGGAAGACGCCAAGCTGTTCCGGGAACGAGCTATGGGATATAAGCATTACTATTGCAAGGAGTTCGGTACGCTTCGTCCCATCCTGCCCGACGGCACGTTCTATTCTCCTTTCGATCCGAAGCAGGGGGAGAACTTTGAACCGAGTCCCGGTTTCCATGAAGGAAATGCCTGGAATTACACGTTCTATGTCCCTCACGATATCAAAGGCCTTGCCAAACTGATGGGCGGACAGAAAAAGTTTGTCGATAAATTGCAGATGGTCTTCGACAAAGGATACTACGATATGGCAAACGAGCCGGATATCGCCTATCCGTACCTCTTCAGCTATTTCAAGGGGGAAGCTTGGCGTACGCAGAAATTGGTTCGTGAATTGTTGGGTAAATATTATCATAATGCTCCGAATGGACTTCCTGGTAACGACGATACGGGTACGATGTCTACCTGGGCAATCTTCTCAATGATGGGATTCTATCCGGCCTGTCCCGGTGATCTGGATTATGTTCTGACTTCCCCTACTTTCAACAAGGTGACGATCCGGCTGGATGAGAAGTTCTATCCGAAAGGCAGTCTGGTGATCGAATCCGGACACCGGACACCGGATGATATTTATATTAAGGAGGTGACGGTCGATGGCAAGAAGCTGAAAGGCTATACGGTCTCGCAACAGGAACTGGTGAACGCCGGGACGTTGCGGTTCACATTGGATAGTAAACATTAATAGGATACCAGATAAGAAGTGTTCCCTGCCGATGAAATTTTAGTTTCATAGGCAGGGAACTTTTGTTTCATGCAAGGAAAACTTTTGTTCCATACTAATGAAACTCTTTTTCCCTTAAAATATTTCGGTACGGCAATCCGGTTTTTCGGTGGATTTGGTAATAACGTCCTTATATATTATTATCTTTGCAGCCATAGTTTGAAAATAATAGTTTAATCCATATTATATGTATAGAACAAGAACATGTGGCGACCTGCGTCTCGCTGACGAAGGCTTGGTGATTACGCTGGCCGGCTGGGTACAGAAAACCCGTAAGATGGGTGGTATGACGTTTGTGGATATCCGCGACCGTTACGGTATTACGCAATTGGTGTTTAACCAGGAAGTTGATGCTGCTCTTTGTGAGAAAGCAAATAAACTGGGACGCGAATATGTTATTCAGGTAACGGGAACCGTTCGCGAACGTTCCAGCAAAAATCCGAATATTCCTACCGGCGAGATCGAAATCATCGTTTCAAACCTGAATATCCTGAATGCTGCTGTGACTCCTCCTTTCACGATTGAAGACGATACGGACGGCGGTGACGACCTGCGTATGAAATACCGTTATCTGGATCTGCGTCGCAACGCCGTCCGCAAGAACTTGGAACTGCGTCATCGTATGGCTTTCGAGGTTCGTAACTATCTGGATAAGCAGGGGTTCCTGGAAGTGGAAACTCCAGTGCTGGTAAACTCTACGCCTGAAGGGGCACGTGACTTTGTCGTACCTTCCCGCATGAATCCTGGACAGTTCTACGCATTGCCGCAGTCACCGCAGACGTTGAAGCAGTTGCTGATGGTTTCCGGCTTCGACCGTTATTTCCAGATCGTAAAGTGCTTCCGGGACGAAGACTTGCGTGCAGACCGTCAGCCTGAATTTACACAGATCGACTGTGAAATGAGTTTTGTGGAACAGGAAGATGTGTTGAATATTTTCGAAGGAATGGCCAAGCATCTGTTTAAGGTGATTCGTGGCGTCGATATAAAAGAGGCGTTCCCGCGTATCAGTTGGCATGACGCCATGAAATATTACGGAAGCGACAAGCCGGATCTGCGTTTCGATATGAAGTTCGTCGAACTGATGGATATCATGAAGGGACATGGTTTCTCCGTATTCGATAACGCTGCTTATGTTGGCGGTATCTGTGCGGAAGGGGCCGCTTCTTATACGCGTAAGCAACTGGATGCGCTGACCGAATTTGTAAAGCGTCCGCAGATCGGTGCAAAGGGCATGGTGTATGCCCGTGTGGAAGCCGACGGCAATGTGAAGTCGAGCGTAGACAAATTCTATACACAGGAAGTTTTGCAGCAGATGAAAGAAGCTTTCGGTGCAAAACCGGGTGACCTGATCCTGATCCTTTCCGGTGACGACGCAATGAAGACTCGTAAACAACTTTGCGAATTACGTCTGGAAGTGGCCGGTCAGTTAGGCTTGCGTGACAAGAATAAGTTCGCTTGTCTGTGGGTGATCGATTTCCCGCTGTTCGAGTGGAGCGAAGAAGATCAGCGTTTCTATGCAATGCACCATCCGTTTACTTCTCCTAAGCCTGAAGATATTCCGTTGCTGGATAGCGATACGGGAGCCGTTCGTGCGAATGCATACGATATGGTGATCAATGGTGTCGAAGTGGGTGGAGGTTCCATCCGTATCCATGACAGCAAGTTACAGGATAAGATGTTCCAGTTGTTGGGCTTTACCGAAGAAAAGGCGCAGGAGCGTTTCGGCTTCTTGATGAATGCCTTCAAATATGGTGCACCTCCTCACGGTGGTCTGGCTTATGGTTTGGACCGTTGGGTATCTTTGTTTGCCGGCTTGGATTCTATCCGTGACTGTATCGCGTTTCCGAAAAACAACTCCGGTCGCGATGTCATGTTGGATGCACCCGGGCAACTGGATGATTCGCAGTTGGAAGAATTATGCCTGAAAGTAGATATTAAAGAATAATATATCAATAGATCAATTTGCCGATATACTAATGAATTATTCATTGGCCTTTGGCAAATTGATTTAGTTATAAATATTGATTATGTTAAGGGTTAAGGATATATTGAAAGAGATTGAACAATACGCTCCGTTGCCATTGCAGGAGAGCTTTGACAATGCAGGTGTGCAGGTCGGTGATGTGAATCAGCTTGCTACCGGTGTGCTTCTTTGTCTCGACGTCACCGAAGATGTAGTGGACGAGGCGATAGAGATGGGGTGTAACCTGATTATTTCTCATCATCCTTTGGCCTTTAAAGCATTCAAATCCCTGACCGGTTCGACCTATATCGAGCGGTGTATGGTGAAAGCCTGTAAGTATGATTTGGTGATCTATGCTGCCCATACCAATCTTGATAATGCAGCAGGAGGTGTGAATTTCCGTTTGGCAGAACTGATCGGACTGGAAAATGTCCGTGTCCTGAGCCCACAGAAAGGTGCTTTGTTGAAGCTGGTTACTTTTGTACCGGAAGCTTATGCTGATTTGGTGAGGACAACTTTGTTCAATGCGGGAGCCGGAACGATAGGCGACTATGATTCCTGTAGCTTTAATCAGCCGGGGAGTGGAACTTTTCGTGCCGGTGAAGGGACGAATCCGTTCTGTGGTGAAATAGGTGAGTTGCATATGGAGCCGGAAATCCGTATCGAAACGATATTGCCTGCTTTCCGTAAATCGACGGTGACTCGTGCATTGCTTTCCGTCCATCCTTATGAAGAACCGGTGTTCGATTTCTATCCTTTGGATAATGCCTGGAACCAGGTCGGTTCAGGGGTGGTGGGAGAGTTGCCCGAAGAAGAGGGGGAACTGGTTTTCCTGCAACGGATCAAAGAGTTGTTTCAAGTGGGATGCGTGAAGCATTCTGCCTTGACAGGCAAGCCGATACGGGAAGTTGCCTTATGCGGGGGGAGTGGTGCTTTCTTGATCAAAGACGCAATCAATTACGGTGCGGACGTTTTCATTACGGGAGAGGCTAAATATAATGACTTTTACGATGTGGAAGACCGGATTCTGCTGGCGGTTATTGGTCATTATGAAAGTGAAGTCTGTACAAAAGACATCTTTTATAACATAATATCGAAAAAATTCCCTACCTTTGCGGTACATTTTTCGAATGTTAATTCAAACCCGGTAAAATATTTATAGAATGGCTACAGATAAACAATCAGCTGAAAAAGAGATTACAGTTGAAGAAAAGCTTTCTACGCTGTATCAGCTTCAGACGATGATGACTGAAATTGATAAGATCAAAACACTTCGCGGAGAACTTCCTTTGGAAGTACAGGACTTGGAAGATGAGATCGCAGGTCTGGAAACACGTCTTCAGAACTATCAGTCAGAAATTAAAGACTTTGAGAATGCTGTTGTAGAACAGAAACATAAGATTACGGAGTCAACCGGTCTGATTGAAAAATATAAAACGCAGTTGGATAACGTGCGTAACAACCGTGAGTTCGACAACTTGTCAAAAGAAATAGAGTTTCAGGGACTTGAAATCGAGTTCTCTGAAAAGAAGATTCGTGAATTTGGTGAAGCGATCAACCGTAAGAAGGAAGAGATAGCCGAACTGTCCGAAAGACTGGAAGGCCGTAAAGCTGATTTGGTTCAGAAACAGAGTGAGCTGGAACAGATCATTTCCGAAACCAAGCAGGACGAAGAGAGATTGCGCGAAAAAGCAAAGAAGCTGGAAGCGAATATTGAACCACGTCTATTAACTGCTTTTAAACGTATCCGCAAGGGAGCACGTAACGGTTTGGCTGTCGTATATGTGCAGCGTGGTGCCTGCGGTGGTTGTTTCAACAAGATTCCACCTCAGAAACAGTTGGATATCAAGTTGCGTAAAAAAGTGATCGTTTGCGAATACTGTGGTCGTATCATGATCGATCCTGAATTGGCAGGTGTAGAAGAATAATCGGATGCGCGATGTTGTCCGTGCATATATAGAGAAATATCGGCTGCTTACGGAAAACCGTCCGGTTTTGGTCGGTGTAAGTGGCGGAGCAGATTCAATAGCCCTACTCACCCTTTTGGTGGAGTCGGGCTATTCCTGTATTGCGGCGCATTGTAATTTTCATTTGCGGGGAGACGAATCCCTGCGTGACGAACAGTTTGTAAGAGAGTATGCCCGAAAACTGGATGTCCCTTTCTTGATGACGGACTTCGATACCCGGAAATATGCGACCAGCCGTCGTCTTTCCATTGAAATGGCTGCCCGCGAGTTGCGCTATGACTGGTTTGAAGAACAACGGGTCGCGACTGGAGCGCAGGCTATTGCGGTAGCTCATCATCGTGACGACAGTGTGGAAACGCTTTTGATGAATCTGGTTCGCGGAACCGGTATCCGAGGTATGAGTGGGATTCGTCCTAAAAATGGTTTTGTGGTGCGTCCCTTGCTTGCCGTGAGCCGTGAAGATATTTTGGAATGGCTTGCCAGACGCGGTTTGAGGTATGTGACCGACAGCACTAATCTTTCCGATGCCTATACGCGGAATTTTATCCGCTTGCGTGTCCTTCCGCTTCTGAAGGAAATCAATCCTTCTGTGAAAAATTCGATAGCCCGTACATCTGAACATCTGTCGGCTGTTGAAGCCATTTATCTGCATGTGGTGGAAGAGGCGAGGAATACCGTGGTCAAGCAAGGAGACCGTCTTTCTATTGCCACCCTAATGCATTACCCGTCACCTGATGCGATTTTATATGAGTTGCTCAAGACTTATGACTTTACTCGTCAGGTGGCAGAGGATGTTTATTTGTCCCTGACGAAAGAATCGGGTAAAACTTTTTTCTCTTCTACACACCGGTTGATAAAAGATCGGGACTATTTATTGTTGTCTCCCCTTGTAAAGGAAGAGGTTTGTGAATATACACTGACCGGTGGTGAGAAAGTTTGGTCCGGTCCTGTTGAACTTTCTTTTGAGAAGATTGTTATTAAGAAAGATTTCCATATCCGGAAAGACAAAAATATCGCCTATTTTGATTACGACAAACTGTCCTTTCCACTTACCCTGCGTACATGGAAAGAGGGAGATTGGTTTATCCCTTTTGGCATGAAAGGGCGGAAGAAATTAAGCGATTATTTTTCGGATCATAAGTTCAGCCGTTTCGATAAAGAACGAACTTGGCTTTTATGCAGCGGAGACGCTGTTATCTGGATTGTAGGGGAACGCTCCGATGATCGTTTTTGCTTGGACAAAACAACTAAAAGTGTGTTAGTTGTGAATTTTTTTTCGACAAAAAGCGAGAGTAAGTAAAAATATTATTACATTTGCAAAGATTTACTCCGCAGATGTGTTACTAATGATTCAAATTAGCTCAACAATCCGGTTTTCACATGAAATTATTAATTATCAAATTATAAAAGATACAATGATTGCGTTGTACACGTGCCGTGCCAGGTCGTGTAGTACGTCGTTTTTATTATTCACTTCGCATTATGCAAAAATATAACATTCTAGAACTAAATGAAAAACTCCTTCCTGAGTTGCAAAGTATAGCGGAAGAGTTAGGTATTAAAAAAGTAAGTTCTCTTAAGAAAGAGGAACTTGTATACAGGATTCTTGACGAACAGGCCATTTCATACGCTGGCATCCAGGCTGAAAAGGAGAAAGAAAAGGAAGCAAAGAAAGCAGAAAGGCAGACTAAGGCTAAGAAAACAAAAGCCGCGGCTCCAAAAGGTGCAAAAGCTGATGCCAAAACAAAAGCTGCTGCTCCCGCCACACCCGTTGAAGTTTCGACAGAAGAGGTCGCCTCAGAGGCTCCGGAACAGCCCGAACGTAAAAGACGGACACGTATTGACAAGAAAGAAAAAGTGGCTGCTGCTGCTGTTCCTGTCCAGAAAAACGAAGAAACAGTCGTTTCTAAAAGCACGGTTTCAGTGAATGCCCCTGTATCCGAAGCTCTAGTTCAAGTAAATGACACAACTGCCGATGTTCCTACCGAAACGGTAAAACCAGCAGCAAAGAAAATGGTTAAGAAGACTGACAAGCCTGTAGAGAAACCGTTGCTTCCTCCCGTTGTGGTGGAATCGGACAACGGAGAGCTTCCGGCGGAAATTGCTCCCGAGGTAACGGAAGAGCCGGCTGTAGTGGAAACTGATGCGTCGGCTTCGACTCCGGTAGATGAACCTAAACGTGTGGTATTCCGTCATCCGGACACCAAATCGGTTCTCGATCAGCTTTTCCCATTCTCTTCTACACCTGTAAAACCGGAACCGAAGGCACAGGCAGAACAACCTGCAGCCGCTCAGCAGAACAATGCTCGTCAGAATAACAATAGACAGAACAATCAGAATAATCATAACAACCAGCGCAACAATAATAACAACAATGTTGTGCAGGAAAAACAGTATGAGTTTGACGGTATACTGACAGGGGTAGGTGTGTTGGAAATGATGCCTGACGGATATGGTTTCCTGCGTTCTTCCGATTATAATTACCTGACTTCCCCGGATGATATTTATGTATCACAATCGCAGATCAAGTTGTTTGGCTTGAAGACTGGTGACGTGGTGGAGGGTGCTATCCGTCCTCCGAAGGAAGGTGAAAAATATTTCCCGCTTGTCAAAGTGGACAAGATCAACGGCCGTACGCCGGAAGAGGTTCGCGACCGCGTTCCTTTCGATCATCTGACCCCTCTTTTCCCGGACGAAAAATTCATGTTGACGGCCCGTAAGTCTCCGAAAGTGTACGACAATATTGCCGTACGTGTAGTTGACTTGTTTTCACCGATCGGTAAAGGACAACGTGGTCTGATTGTAGCCCAGCCGAAGACCGGTAAGACAATGCTGTTGAAAGATATTGCCAATGCGATTGCTTCCAACCACCCTGAAGTGTATATGATTATCCTGTTGATCGACGAACGTCCTGAGGAGGTAACCGATATGGCTCGTAGTGTAGATGCCGAAGTGATCGCATCTACTTTCGACGAACCGGCTGAACGCCATGTGAAGATCGCAGAGATCGTTCTGAACAAGGCTAAACGTATGGTGGAATGTGGCCATGATGTCGTGATCCTGTTAGACTCTATCACGCGTTTGGCTCGTGCTTACAATACGGTTCAACCGGCTTCTGGAAAGGTTCTCTCCGGTGGTGTGGATGCGAATGCTTTGCAGAAACCAAAACGTTTCTTTGGGGCTGCCCGTAACATCGAAAACGGTGGTAGTTTGACAATCCTGGCAACGGCATTGACAGAAACCGGTTCGAAGATGGACGATGTGATCTTTGAAGAATTCAAAGGAACGGGGAATATGGAATTGCAGTTGGATCGCAAACTGGCGAACAAACGGGTTTATCCGGCTGTCGATATCACGGCGTCCAGCACGCGTCGCGACGATCTGTTGCAGGATGAAAGTACGGTAAACCGTATGTGGATTTTGCGTAAGTACTTAGCCGATATGAACTCTATGGAGGCTATGGAATTTGTCAAGAAACGCATGGAGCAGACATTTGATAATATGGAGTTCCTGGCTTCGATGAACGGATAAATAGGAGATTCCCGATATTTATAGAGGGGGGACAAGCACATTTTGCTCTCCCCCTTTTTTATTTATTCTTTCTCAAATGTGTTCCTGTATTCTGAGGGTGTCATACCATACTTTTCACGAAAGATACGGTAGAAGCTGCGGACGTTGCTGAAGCCGGAATCGGTAGCTACGGCCTCTATCGTGTATCTTTTGTAGTCTTTGAGTAGGTGGATGGAATAGTCCAAGCGCTTGTTATTGATATATCCGCTAAAGTTTGTTCCGCTATATGCTTGGATCAATTGGGCGAACGTGTTTTTAGAAATATGGAGTTGGTTCAGTAGCAGTTCCCTGGATATGTTCGGGGCCAAGAACAGTTTATCCTCTTCGACCAGGCGGTCCAGTTCTTCAAATAGCTTTTTGTCTTCTGCTGACGTTCGTATGTCGCCATAATCTTCTTCCTTTTCTCTGGATTGTGTTTGTTTCCCGCTTGCTATCGGAAGAGACGGCTCATGTTGCTGTTTTAACAGCTGTTTGATTTCTTCGTTAGCCTTATGCAGTTCTTCTCGGTAAGCCAATTGGCTGTCGATCTGTCTGGCTAGGAAACGATTCTTGCGTTTGATTGCACGTAGATGACGAATAACCAGATAGAATGCCAGTCCGGCGAGGAATAATACTCCCAATATTGCAACCAATATGATGTGTTGCTCTTCGAGTTTGGCCTTTTGTTCTTTTATTTGCATATCTTTTTCGTGTGTCTCATAGATTTTGGCCAGTTCCAAGGCTGAACTTTTTTGTTCCCGCACTTTCAGACTATCTATTAAAATGGCGAGGTCCTTGAAATATTTGGCCGCCTCTTTATACTCTTTTTTCTTTTCATAGGCATCTCCAAGTGAACGCTTGATCGTTCTCATATGGTAAGTGACCGTGTCATTATGGGTGTATAGGAAATCTTCATGTGCCTTATTCATCTCGATTACCTTGTCATAGAGCTTTCTGTCCATCAGGTAAGGAATAATCAGATAATCATCTTTGCTATAAGTATCTCCGATTGCCAGCCAGGCTCGATACGCTTCGTCCGCTTCCTGCATCCTACCCAAACGTGAGAGGATAAGTGCGCGTTGGGCGTACATCGTCTTTTTCTCCTTGTCTGTCAGGCTGCCGATATCCGTTGTCCCCTCCATATCCTTTGTCACGATTTCCTCTAGCAGATCGAGAGTCTTTAGTGCTTTTTCATACTGGTTGTCCCGTTGCTGCATGATTAGCAGCGTGTTATAATTATATCGAAGATTGTCATATTTATACTTGTAATCAGTGTTTTTCATTAGTTCGATGGCTTCGTTCATCAATTCGTATCCCTGTTTTTTATCTTCTTGATAATAAATCATTTTACCCATGTTGAACAATGCTATCGATTCCATTTCTTTATTTCCGCATGCTTTTGCTTTTTGTAACAACAGCTTTACGTAGTCAGCTTTCTTCAGCTCGTCATGCAGGCAGTCGTAACTCGAAATCATTCGGTGAACCTGTTCCATATACAGCTTATCGTCCGCTTTTACAGAATCGCTTTCCAATGCCCGCTTATAAAACTTTAAGGCTTGGTAGTACTTGCCTGTATTAAAGTATAAGTCTCCTTCCACAATATCCATACGATGTGGTGAAAGAGTTTTCCGTTCCCTTAGTTTCTCCATGATTTGTTGTGCCTTATCAAAATCAGAAAAGGTATATTCGTACACATAATCATCTGTTATCAGGCTGTCAGATAGAGATATGTTTTCTGCAAAAGCATGTATTCCGGCAAGGTTGCTTATTACGATTATCCACGTAAAAAGAATTCTATGGTAAAGGTTGTTCATGTTCTTATTAATCTGTTTTTCGGCCCAAAGGTAGTAAAAATGAAACAGATGTCATCAGAGTATAATCTATATAATTGGAGAGATACCAAACATGCTTTGATTCATACCAGCGGCTTTTTATGACTAAAAAATGAAGGTGTCCAAACGACTTTATCACAATTTTTTAGGAACAAATTTCACGGAATTATACGAGTAAATTTATTTTCTTTCCGTATTTTCTGTGAAATCTGTACCTAAATTGTATCTGTTAGCAGGCTTTTGTTTTGGTACCTCCATTTATAAATGTAGCTTATGCTTCCTTTCTTGGTCTACCTCTACGGCGCTGGTTACCGCCGCCGGGGTGGTTGTTGCTTTTTCCTTTTCCACCGTCTTTACGGGGGCGTCCTCTACCGCGGCGCATATTGGAATATTTTTCGGGTTCGTATAAAGGAGTTTCTCCGAATTTAGGATCGATCGGTATTTTGTAGATTTCCTTATCCAAGAATTCTTCGATGCGTTTGAATTGGAATTGTTCTTCGGTTGAAATGAAAGTGATGGCCAGCCCTTCGCCGTTTGTTCCGCGGGCAGTACGGCCGATGCGGTGTACGTAGTCTTCCGGATCGTGGGGAATGTCGAAATTGATTACCAGTTTGATGTCGTTGATATCGATACCGCGTGAAACGACATCAGTGGCAACGAGGATATCGATACGCCCGTTCTTGAACTCTTTCATCACTTCTTCACGCTGTGACTGCTCAAGATCAGAATGCATGGCAGCCACATTGAACTTCATCCGTTTGAGGGTGGAGGCTAGCTCCTTTACTTTCATTTTCGAAGATGAAAATATGATGACACGCTGCGGACGACTCTGTGAGAACAGGTCTTCCAGTATGCGCAGTTTCTGCATGTCATAGCAGACATAGGCCGTTTGCATGATTGTTTCGGGTGGACGGGAGATGGCTATTTTGACTTCTTCCGGATTTTTCAAGATTGTTTGAGCCAGTGTCCGGATCTTGGGAGGCATGGTGGCAGAGAACATGATGGTTTGGCAGGTTTCTGGTAATAGCTTGTAAACCTGCATAATATCATCATAAAATCCCATGTCGAGCATCCGGTCCGCTTCGTCCAGGATGAAGAAGGAAACTTGTGACAGATCGACAGTGCCCAGCTTAATATGCGACAACAGACGTCCGGGGGTAGCAATCACAATATCAGCACCCATTTCCATTCCCCGCTTTTGTTGCTCCCAGGCAATGCCGTCCGTTCCTCCGTAAACGGCCACGGCGGAAACGGGGACAAAGTAGGTGAAACCTTCGATTTGCTGGTCGATCTGTTGGGCCAATTCGCGTGTAGGAGCCATGATAACGGCATTGATTGCATTGGCTGGATGTAATCCTTTGCTGAGTTCATTGATCACCGGCAACACATAAGCCGCAGTTTTTCCTGTTCCAGTCTGTGCACAGGCAATAATGTCTTTCCCTTCCAAAATAACCGGAATCGTTAGTTCCTGTACTGGAGTTGTCTCCAGAAAATTCATTGCGTCAAGGCCATCCAATACGGCCTCTTCTAAGTCCAATTCGTCAAATCTCATCTTTCATCATTAAATTCCCGGTAAAGGTAGATAATATTTGGCAATATTTATTACACAGAACGCTGCTCTTCTTTCAAAAGAGGTGTTTTTTCAGGAAGAGATTGATTTTAGTAACGTTTTCCAGGAGAGATTGTGATAAAAATAAATATCTTTATACCCAAATTAGCATTTTAAAGCATTTTGTTATGGGCAGCACTTATGGCAGGAAGGATATCCGGCCAATCTTACAAAAGCAAGATTCATTACATGAATTGATTAATACGATTTTGGATAAACTACCGTTAGGCGTTTTTGTAAAAGATGCGGAAGATGATTTCAGGTATCTGTATTGGAATCGCTTCATGGAAGAAATAACCGGCATTGATACGGAAGAAGTTGAGGGGCATAATGATTTCGAGCTGCGTTTTGATGCGATCATGTCTGCAGAAGAGCGTTTAGGGCTGGATCGTGATGTCATGGAGACGGGTAGGACTATTGAGTTTAGTGGGAAGATTTCTGACGCGTATGGTATCCGGAAGGATATTGAAGTTACGAAATTCCCGATTGCCTTGAGTAATGGCAAACCTCTTTTGCTGGCTTTATGGCGGGATGTTACGGTCCGCAACAAGATGGAAAATACCTTGAGGCGTTCGCAGGTACTGACTAAGATGGCTCTACATTCCAATGACATCCGTCTTTGTTCCATATTTGTAAATCCTGACAGCAAACGGAATTATGATGATGCGGTTGTCCAAGTGAATAACTGGTTGCCGGGGAAAGAAGATGAACTGATCGATATTTCATGGCCTCGATTTGCTGCCCGAGTTCATCCTGACGACAGGGAGAGACACGATGAGGCTTTTCGGAAATTGTGTGCGGGAGAGATATCGGAAGTAAAAATCGAGTTACGTGTGAAATATCCGGAAATGGTCAATTATCATTGGCGTGAATCGTCGGCAACCGTTTATGAACGGGATGAACGGGGGAGAGCACTTGTGATCCTAGGATGTACGATCAACATACAGGAGCGTAAAGGGCAGGAGTTGAATCTGGAAGAAGCCAAGCATAAGGCGGAGCTTGCCGATAAGATGAAGTCCAAATATCTGGCGGATATGAGTCATGAGATCCGTACCCCGCTGAATGCGATCACCGGTTTTTCCGAATTGATGGCTTTTGCCGATTCGGATGAGGAGCGCAAGGGGTATTATGAGATCATCAAGACCAATAATCTGCTATTGATGCAACTAATAAACGATATTCTCGATCTGTCCAAGATTGAAGCCGATGCCATCAAGATCAGTTATGAACCAGTCGATATAAACGAACTGATGGATACAACATTTGCCTCTATCAAACTCCGTATGCCGGAAGGGGTGCAGTTGTTTTTGGAAAAGGGCAGTTGTACATGCCGTTTCGGAACCGATAGTATCCGCCTGTTACAATTGATCAATAATCTGGCGAATAATGCGATTAAAAATACCAAGCAGGGTAGTATCACGTTGGGATATACCTGTTTACCGGATAAGCATCTGAAATTTTATGTGAAGGATACGGGAATCGGTATCGCAAAAGATAAACTGGAGAGCCTTTTCACACGCTTTGTCAAAGTGAACGATTATGTGGAAGGAATCGGTTTGGGGCTTGCCATCTGCCAAGGTCTGGTAACTAAAATGGGCGGCTCTATGCATGTGGAATCCGAATTAGGGATTGGTTCAACTTTCTCTTTCGTATTGCCGTCACATGAGGGATAATGTGGCAATTGGCATATTGGGCTACTGTCACATTATTTATAATATTTTTTGTATATTTTGTCGAATGTACCGTTCTTGCGTATCTGGTCCAGCCAGCTGTTCAGACTGTCGAGTAGGATAGGAGAGTCTTTACGAACTGCCCAGGATTGGAGTTGCGTGAAACTTATGTCTGTTTTGATATCAATTTCCGGAAGCTGTTTTTGAGAAAGGACAGCTATCTGTTGGTCGCAGACAGCATAATCGATGTCTCCTTTGGCTACCATGATGGCAAGTTGTTCCCCGGAGTATAATTCGTCTTCTATCACGTAAATCGTATCGCCGATCTCATGTCCTAAGTTTTGTAGCCTGAGTTGGGCGGGAGAATCTTTCGGGATATATAAAGTCTTGCCAGCCAGATCGAGCTGGTTACGGATGGGTTTGAGTCCGTTATTGGCCTTTTCTGTTCGTTGTATCAAGACTTGTTTGTCGAGGATGATCGGTTCAGTGAACAGATATTTTTCTTTGATCTCGCTGGTGATCGGGATATTACGGGCGACAATGTCGCACTTGTTATCTTCAAGCATATCGAAGCTTTCAGCCAGGCTCATCTCCAAAAGTGTCTGTACTTCCAGGCCTGATAGTTGAGCGATAGCCTGGCTCAGTTCATATTGGAAACCTTCTATCGTGTCGCCTGCCACATAATACCCCGATTGATTGTATTCGGTCACCAGCCGCAGGACTCCTTCTTCTTTGATCTCTGGATAATCGCGTGGAAGGACTTCTGCTTTTGACATGGCTTTCAGGCGCCATAACATGATCATGGTTGCAACGGCGATTATCAGCAGCCCGATGTAGACTCCTATCAGTTTCCTCGATTTCATAAAATCAGTTGTTGAATGTGACAGCGACGCCCATTTTCAGGACGAACGGATCCAGCGGATAATGCGCCAGCGAGAAGTAGTTCGGATTGACGAACTTGGAACCCAGGTTATAGCCCATCACAAAGAAACGAGCCTGTTTCAGATGGAAATTGACATAAGCATTGACTAGCGGGTAATTTCCGACCTTCACTTCATCCTGTATCTGGAACTGCTGTGTAGCCGGTTCGTAGTACGGGGCGTAGTAAGATGTGTTATAATACATATTGGCACCCAATTGTACCATCAATACCTTTGCTACCTTAAATTTCAGATACATATTGGTATATAGGCTGATTTGAGGCAAAGGGAGTACGCTTTTGTCGCTGCTCAGCTGATAGGCTACTTCGTTTTCCCATCCGAAAGCGCGGTACATGACATCTTGTTTGATGCGGGCATTTATCACTTGCAGATTTCCACTTTTCTGTTCCGGCATTCCTTTTTTGTTGAAGAATACATAGTTCTGTATGCTTTCGATTCCGGCAGACAACTGTGTCCGTGTGGACTCCAAATTGATCTTGGCTCCGGCATAGATTTGCTGGATCATGTTCATATCCCGGTTATCCCACCAGAAATAGCGGGAATGGAAATGACGCATATAGAATGAAGGAGTGACATTCTTAATGTATCCTTCCGCACTGATCGTCGCGTCTTTTTTAAATAGCTTGAATTTGGTTTGCAGGTTTCCCGTTGCCCGAAATTCTCCGATATCGTCACCTACGACGCAAAGTTCTCCACGGGCGTTGTAAGTCAAGATATTTCCTCGACGCTTGGAGATTTCGGCTCCAATATATGTTGAGAATTCGTCATATACTTGTGTCACCGGAAATTCGATGGTGGAAGGAGATGCATCTAACCCGCTTCCATATTCAGGGTCGTAAGACAGTCCCGGTATTTGGGCCGGCAACTGGAATTTGCGCTTGTCGAACGTAGCAAAGGCGGTGATGCCGAACTTGGCCCAGTCCTGAAAACCTTCGCGGAGGGAGAGCCCGAACGTATTACGCAGATTCCAATAGGAAGTACGGTCGTCGACACCCGTACCGTTTTCCAAACCGAATACACGTGGGTATCCATCCGGAGTCAGATAACATTCGTTTAGATTCTCGTCTGCTTCCGAGCGGAAACGGCGACGGTTGTCCTGATATTCCAGTGTATGAATGATACTGGATACGGGTATAAATACTTTCACGGGATTTCCCAACGTGTCCACTTCCTCTTCCAGCTCGCGCTCGAATCCGAGGTTATAGTGGTGGCTGAGGAAATATTGTTTGCCACGTACACGGTTCCATGCTTTGACTGGATAACGCGTGTTGAATGCTTTCGGGTCATCCTGGTTTCTCTCGCCGGCAAAATATTGGTCCGGGTTGGTGATAACCGAGTCGTTGGCCAATCCTCCGTTTTCGTAATTGATGAAGTTGAAGTTGCTCAGATAGGCATGCGCTTCGTAACGATCCGACTTGTAACTGCCGAAAAGACGATAGCTCAACAGTTTATTGCCGTTATTCTTGTAATATCCGCGACTGTAGATATAGTCCAAATCGCCACCAACGTTGATCTTAGGGCCGAAGTTCATGGTCAGTGTGCCTTTCAATCGTTCGTTTTTACTTTCACTTCCCCCCATAGTCGTGTACATTACGTTTGTGTAAGGGATTTTTGTATTGTAATACTGTGCGTTCTGAGGGTCCGTTATATAATAATCGTAAGCATCGGCAAATAGGAAATCGCGCGGTTCCTTGCGTTCGGAAAAGATACGGGTTTGTGCCGGTGATCCCGTATTGGCCAGGTAGCCGACTGCCAGTGATTCGGCTTCCACCAGTGTACTGTTGGCGAAATTCAATTTATGCGTGTCCAATGGAGCAATATAAGGATCACCCAATAGAGGAGTAAGCCGGTAGGCCGTGATGCGTCTGTTGTTTGTTGCTGAGCTGTCTGGAATCAGCAGGCTGTCAGGAACTTCCTGATTGGCTTTGGATAGGTTCCCGAGCGAGAATCCTTTCCGGTCTCCACCTGGTCGGCGTTGCGCATGCAGAGCCGAAGCGGATATTATCAAGAGTAATAATATGTATAAGCTATGCTTCATGAGGGGCAAAGATAGTAATAATGTGCCAATTTAGGTAATGTGCCAATTAAAGAAAACTCCTAATAAGGCTTCCACAATATTAATTGGCACATTGACTCATTGGCCTATTGGCACATTATTACATTTGCACTTTGGTAATAATCTCCATACCCTTCTTGATAGCCGCCTCGTTCATCGGGATGAGCTTGTGGTGGCGTTCGGGCAGGGATTTCTTCAAGCCTAACAATACGTTTTCCAGTTTCACCATCGGGACGATTTTCAGCAGTCCGCCGAGGATCAGCATATTGAATGCTTTCTCGTTTTTCATTTCGGTAGCTGCGTCCATCGCATCCACGCGATATACACTGACATCGGTCCGTTTCACCGGTGTATGGATTCCGTATCCGTCATAAATAATGATACCACCTTTTTTCACCTTGTTTTCAAACTTGTCCATGGAAGGCTGGTTCAGGATGATAGCAATATCATATTCGTTCAATACGGGAGAGCTGATGCGGTCGTCGCTCAGGATAACGGTTACGTTGGCTGTTCCACCACGTTGTTCAGGGCCGTAAGAAGGCATCCAACTGACTTCCTTCCCTTCCATCAGGCCGGAATAAGCCAAGATCTTACCCATTGACAAAACCCCTTGTCCACCGAAACCTGCTATTATAATTTCTTGCTTCATTGCTTCAAAAATTAATAATTACTTATTATTCTTTATTCTTGAGATCTCCTAACGGATAGAACGGGAACATATTCTCTTCCATCCATTTGTTTGCTTTCTCAGGTGTCATTTTCCAACCGGATGAACAGGTGGAAACGAATTCGACAATTGAAGTACCTTTGCCGGCCATCGAGTTTTCGAATGCTTTGCGGAGCATCTTTTTTGCTTTGCGGACGGCTGCGGCAGTCTGTACGCTCTGACGGGTGACCAGGCAAGTCCCTTCCAGTTGTGCAAGCAGATCGCCGATCTTCAACGGATAACCGTTTAGGGAGATGTTACGGCCGTAAGGGCAGGTTGCCGTCGGCATTCCTTCCAGTGTGGTAGGAGCCATCTGACCGCCTGTCATGCCATAGATGGCATTGTTAACAAATACGATCACGATATTTTCTCCGCGGTTGGCTGCATGGATTGTTTCAGCGGTACCGATGGCAGCCAAGTCGCCGTCACCCTGATAAGTGAATACCATCTTGCCCGGATTCAGTCGCTTAACGGCTGTCGCGATAGCAGGTGCACGTCCATGAGCCGCTTCGATCCAGTCGATATCCAGATAATTATAGGCAAATACGGCGCATCCGACAGGAGAGATGCCGATTGTTTTATCTTCCATACCCATCTCGGCGATCACTTCGGCAATCAGCTTGTGTATCACGCCGTGGCTGCAACCGGGACAGTAGTGCATGGGATTTTCATTCATCAACCCAGGTTTTCCATATACCAGGTTTTCCGGTTTTATTATTTCGTTAATTTCCATGTTTGTAATAATTTAGCTAATAAATCTCATCAGATACTGAACCAAGCGGAAACAGATCGCCGCGCCACCGCAATACAGGAATGGCAGTCGGTTTTCAGGGAAGGCAAAGTAGCAAATTACTGCTGCCACTGCCAAAACCATGAATAACCAGGTCAATATCGTGTCAATTTTACTTCCGCGAATCATGATTAAAAATTAAAAAATAAGGCCAGTCGGCTAAAGGATTTTAATTCTTGATTATTAATTCTTTCAGTGCATTCAGTACTTCATCCGGCGTGAATACGATCCCTCCGAGACGGCCGAAATGTTCAACCTTTACTTTGCCGTTTACGGCCAGACGTACGTCTTCGACCATCTGTCCGGCGTTCAGTTCGACGGAAAGCATACCCTTTACTTTCTCAGCATAAGCAGCGATTACTTTCGTCGGGAACGGCCACAATGTGATGGGACGGAGCAGACCGAGCTTGATGCCTTCCGCACGTGCTATTTCTACCACTTTCTGGCAGATACGGGCGGAAGAACCGAATGCGATCAGCAGATATTCGGCATCCTCGCACTGGAACTCTTCGTAGCGGACTTCATTTTCTTCGATCTTCCGATATTTAGCCTGGAAGCGGATGTTGTTTTCTTCCATCTTTGCAGGGTCCAGTTCCAGTGAAGTAATGACATTCGGTTTACGGCCGGCTGTCTTTCCTTGTGTGGCCCACGGGCATTCGGCTATGATTTCTTCTTCTGTACGGCGCGTATGGAAAGGAGGCAATACCACTTTTTCCATCATCTGGCCGATGATGCCGTCTGCCAGGATAATAGCAGGATTACTGTACTTGAAAGCGAGTTCGAAACCCAATCCGACGAAGTCCGCCATTTCCTGCACGGAAGAAGGGGCGAGTGTGATCAGGCGATAGTCGCCGTGTCCGCCACCTTTGACTGTCTGGAAATAGTCGGCCTGACTGGGCTGGATTGTCCCCAGGCCGGGGCCTCCACGCATCACGTTTACAATCAGACAGGGCAGTTCGGCCCCTGCTATATAAGATATACCTTCTTGCTTCAGACTGACACCGGGGCTGGACGAGGAAGTCATCACGCGTTTACCTGTACCTGCACCTCCATATACCATATTGATGGCTGCCACTTCACTTTCAGCCTGTAATACGACCATTCCGGTTGTTTCCCATGGCATTTCGGCCATCAGGGTCTCGAGTATCTCCGACTGCGGAGTGATCGGGTAGCCGAAGTAGCCGTCAACACCGTAGCGAATAGCCGCATGGGCGATAGCTTCGTTACCCTTCATTAATTTTATTTCTTCTGCCATACCTTTATTTAATTGACAATTGACAATTGACAATTGACAATTTTGTTTTGTGATTAATATTCTGATTCTTTTTTTCTTAATTGTCAATTGTGCATTGTCAATTGTCAATTCTCTTCTTGTAGATGGTTAAACAACCGTCCGGACAAACTAACCCGCAACTTGCACAGCCGATGCAATCATCGGGGTTTTTCATGTACACATAATGGTATCCCTTGTTGTTTACTTCACGCGGGTGCAATTCGAGTACATCCGACGGGCAGGCTACTACGCAAAGGTTACATCCCTTGCATCGCTCTGTGTTTACAACAACAGCTCCTTTTATCTTCGCCATAATTTATTATATTTAAAAACTAATGTAACACTAACTATCTCATTTGCGACTGCCAAAGGTAGTAAAAACTTTACAGAAAGAATCTTTTTTACTTTAATTAGTATGAAGTTGTTACTTCCGGCAGCCTTTTAGAATCGCCACGAGTCAAGGCGACACCTGCTTTGTGGCGAGGGGAATCAGGCGGACGGGACTGTTAAGTCCTGATGGCATCGGCTCCCATTTGTCGTATTGTTTCTGCTGATAATTCAGGTCGACCATGTTGATCTCCTTGAAAATTCTCCATGTTGTTTTTCTCCGGTCGTAATCGGCAATCCTGTTTGCGGGCAGGTTGGTCACATCCACATCGATCCGGTTGATTCCCGGCTCCAGATATTTTCCGACTTTCAAGCGGAAAGGAACTGCCCATACTGTTCCTACCGATTGGCCGTTGATGTAGACACGTGCACTTTCCCGTACATCCCCCAGGTCCAGTATCCAGTCGTCGGCTGTCATTTCGGGCAGTCTGAACGTCAGGCTATACCGTCCGGTTGCCATGTTTCGTCGTGCGTCCGGATGATCGAGCGTGGTCCAGGAGACAGGATGGTCTATCATGAATGTCTCCGGAATGGCCGGTTCGCTTTCAGGAAAGCTTAAAGTCCAGCCATGATCCAGACTGATGCTGAGAGGCTGTTCATGTATATAATTCCAGGCCGGGCAATCGGGTGTCTTTTCGGTGAAAGTCTGCAAGATAAGCGATCCCCCGGATGGTATTTGCAGGTAAACCTCTGTTTTTCCTTTCTGCCGGCGGATGCGTGCGGCGCCTCGCTCCTTCGTCATCGGATCGAAAAGGATGGCGGCATTGGCCTGAACACCCAGTGGAATCCAGCCGTCGACCCCTTTTTTCTGCAAAGAGGCGATAAAGTAATGGTATCCGGTCGCATTCGAGCGACGGATGCATTGCAGGCCGAATCGGGTTTTCATCTCTTCCCGTGCGACACCGCAAGCTTGCAAAGCAAGAGAATAGTCGGAACCGGTGATGATCCGTCCCTTTTGCAGGCTGTTCGTTTCGGTTTCGTCGAAAGAGGCGGTTGCTGGTAGCTTCTCCCATGCCCGGCGAAAGCGCTTTCTTCTTTCATCCAGATCTCCGAAGCCGGGTACATCTTCCGGATAGTTCCCGATGAAGACGATCGTGGCCCCTTCTTTTGCTAATTGTACCAGATGGCTCAGAATATCGGCCGGCATATAACGAACGGCAGGAATGACCAGTGCCTTGTATGAGGAGCCGCCCGAAGTCACCAATTTTCCGTTTTTGATACCAGTACTCCGGATAAAATTGTCGGAGATGTAATCGACATCATATCCACTATTGTAAATGGTGTGTATGGCACGGATAAACAGGGGAGCCCGCTGTTGCATTTTGTGAATATCGAAAGCCAAGAAGCGTTCGCTTGCTTCCTGCCACATGTCGTATATCGGCAAATAGACCAGGAAGTCATTGTCCGGTTTCCCCATCTGTAAAAACGACTGGCAACGGGTGATATAATCGAAAAAAGCGGGGGCATCTTTCCATATGCTGTTTGTCGGCGACATGTTGACGGACGCGTAGAACAGCCAGCCGGGCCATTCCGCCTCGCGGGGAGAATAGGGAGTGCCGTGGAAAAACATGTGGTTGACACCCGATACGAACATCAGGTCCATATCCGGTTTGCATTGTGATAGCGACGTACGGAAATGTTCGGTCAGCCAAGTGAATGTCTCCGAGGAGGTATATTGCTTACCGGCTATATGGGCCGCCGAGGAGGCATACTTGAGCATCGACAGGTCAGAGTCGTTCTTGCGTGTTAGCGAATCCTGGCGTAATCCTTCAATATGAAACTGAGAGAGGCCGAACCCTTCGCATTCGGGGATATCGACCGTGGCGTACAAGTCGATTAGGTTGCCTGGCGAACCATGTGCCTGGTTACGGGTGAGGCTTCCACCCCGGTGCGCCCATTCCGTCCATTGGCGGGTGAAGTTTTCCAGTAAAAGTTCCGCCAGTGTTTCCCGATAGTCAGAGAGGATGCGTGCGGTCGTATCCGTCCGAACGGGATTGAGAAATTCCGGCAGGTAGTTTTCCAGTCGGTATCCACGCCTGTGGGCGAATTCGGTAAGCAAGCTGGGTGTCCAGTCGGCTCCGTACACTTCATACGAGTCGTTGAAAAAGGTGTGCGGATAGGGAACCTTGTTTTCCCGGAAAGCCTGTTCGAAAGTCGCGAAATACTGCTTGACGGCTTTTCCGGAAAAATGATCCATTACATAACCTTTCCCGCCGGGAGCCGCCCGTTTCACTTGTTGGAATGTTTTCCCGCAGAATAAAGCGATCAGGCGCCAGTTTCCTGGAGGAGCCGTCCAGTCGAGCCAGTTGTTTTTCACTTTTGATGTGATGTCGATCCGTTTTCCCTTATCTGAAAAGGCCATCAGACGGTTCAGACTGGCGACACCCCGTTGTTTCGGGTCCTCCACTTCGATCGCGATCCGAAGTCTTTCTCCCTCTTGGGCCGTATATTCCTGGAAGATCGCTTTGGTTGCTGCATTCTCTAAGGAGATCATCGGGCCACCGAAAGGCCAGCCGGTTCCTGCGTTCATGTCCGTTTCCATTCCGAGACGTTTGCATTCGGACCAGGTGTGCTGTAACATCCGCATCCAGGTGGGAGATAGGAACGGTATTTCGTGTGTGTCATTTCCCTGTACACCATAGATCGGGGTGATTTCGACACCGCCTAACCCTGCTTGGGCATAGGTTTCCAGGTTATAAGTCAGGTTCGCCGTGTCTACTGCGCTCCCTAGCCACCACCAGCGGGTTGCAGGACACGATTCGATCGTGATCTCCGGCCACGATTGCGAGAAAACCGGTATTGCGGTTGTCAAGTAGATCCCGGCAACGGTCAGGATATGCTTGAAATGGGGGATGATGTCCATAATGGATGTTGCTTTTTCAGGGTTAAAGATACAATGTTTTTAGTAAATTAGGAATAATGTGCCAAAAAATGGATTATTTCACTTCGAACGAAATTGTCTTTCGATTGCCCTGGTTGTCGATTAATGTCAGGCGGTGTTTGCCAGGGGAAGCGGAACTGCTGATCTGGTGGTGGTCCGTCGTTTCGCCGATATAGGTTTCGTCGAGATGCCAATAAAGGATGGCATCCGGGCGGGCATGGGCGGCCTTGAACACGAATTGCTCCCGTTTGTCGGAGAAACCTTTCGGGAGGTAGAGGATAGCGCCCGGTTCCGGATAGATCAGTTCGATTTGCCGGTTCCGGTCCTCTCCGCATCCCGGTTTCACAGGTGGTAGGGGCACGTAGTCGATATGATAGTTCCGGTAATAATATTCTTCGGAAGGAGGCAGTACGAACCACGGACATGCGATCATCCGGTCGACCGACTCGCATGAACTGTTCACCCGGAAGCGGCCGTCCTCTGAAAGATGGACAAGCCGGTGGTAGGGGCAGACTTCCGTTTTGTCGGCAGAGCGAGGCATATAGAGCGTGTCTACCCGGTTGCAGATCGCGGAGGCCTTGTGTCCGCTGAGGTGGCAGACCGCCGTCGGGAGAAGTTCGTCGTAAGGCATGTCGAACCAGCCGCTCCCCGGAAGAAGAGAGAACAAGTCGAACAGGACGGGAGCGGCATTCCCTACACCAGTCAGTCCCGGCCGGCCTTCTCCTGAAGCGTTTCCCACCCATACACCCACCGTATAGCGAGGAGTCGTCCCGATCGCCCAGGCGTCTCGTCCGCCATAGCTCGTCCCTGTTTTCCAGGCCACTTGCTTCATGGAACCGAACTGTTGCCAGTCTGCTTCCTCTTCGGGGCGGTTCAGCGCCGACATCGCTTCGAAAGTGAACCAGATGGAAGCGGCGGAAAGGAGTGGCTTGTCCGTAAGCCTTTTGTCCGTGACGGATCGGACCGGATCGGTCGGAGAGGCCGGAAAAGGGGTGAGCGGATGAATATCCGCCGGGTTATATCGCCCGTTGTAAATCCGGTAATGTGCGAGTGTACGTGCCAAGGAAGCATACATGCCGGTGAGGTCCCATAATGTCCCTTCCGCACCTCCTAAGATTAATGAAGCCCCGTAATGTTCTTCGGAAAAGCGTAGCGTAGTCATTCCCATCTTTTTAAGCAGTGACATGAACCGCCCCGTATTGTAGGTCGAAAGCATCCTTACCAGCGGGACGTTGAGCGAACGTTCAATCGCCCGGTGCGCCGGGACCGCCCCGTAGAAAGTCTTGTTGTAATTTTGCGGGGAGAAACCGTTCAGGTTCAGGGGCACGTCCGGGACGAGCGTACCGGGGAGCAGTTGTCCGTCGTGCAGCATGGCAGCATAGAGAAAGGGTTTCAGGATGCTGCCTGTGCTACGTGGTGAAGTGATGATGTCGACTTGGTTCCCTTTGCGGGCATCGGCCTTGAAGGTGACGTTTCCCGCATAAGCAAGCACTTCGCCCGTTTCGGCATTGGCGATAAGGGCGGCCAGGTTATGGATGTGGTTGGAGGCGTAGTCTCGAGCGTAGCGGTTCACGATCTCTTGTGCCTGCCGTTGCAACATCCGGTTGACGGAGGTCGTGATACGTGTTCCCGGAGCGTCGGCCGCCAACCGTTCGAGCAGGTGGGGGGCTTCGTCGGGCAGAGGAATGGGCGCTTCGGGAAGGGGTTCGAGGAGTGATAGTTCGTATTCGGTTTCGTCCAATATCCCTTTTTCTTTTAAAACGGTCAGGAGCTTGTCGCGTTTGGTTTTCAGCCGTGCCCGGTTGCGTCCGGGATGGATCAGGGCGGGCGAGTTGGGCAGGACGGCAAGTGTGGCACTTTCGGCCCACGAGAGGTCGGCGGCGCTTCGCCCGAAATAACGCCAGGCTGCTGTCTCGATGCCTACGACGTTCCCTCCGAACGGGGCGTGCGAGGCATAGAGGTTCAAGATTTCATGCTTGTCACAGGCTGTTTCTAAAAGGAGGGCGTAGCCGGTTTCGATCATTTTTTCATACAGGGTACGGTCTCGGTTACCCCGCGCGATCCGTGCTAACTGCATGGTGATCGTGCTTCCTCCACTGACGATCTTGCCCCGGCTGAGGTTGGTCCGCATGGCCCGGGCGATGGCGGTCGGATCTACCCCCGGATGTTGATAGAAGCGTTTGTCTTCATAGGTCAGCAGGCAAGTCACGAACTTGTCGGGAAGGGTGTCAGCCGGAGGGAAACGCCATTGGCCGTCAGGTGCGATCCGTGCCCCTAACAGCTGTCCGTCGGAAGAATAGAGCAGGGTGGAGCAGGCTTCCGGAAAGAGTGTCCGGGGACCGGTTAGATAGAGGACCGTTCCTATCAGCAGCTTTATGAGAAATAGAAAAAACATAGCCTTTTTCTCGATTTTGTTGAAAAATGAGTTTAATATACGAAGATAGCGGATTCCGGTAGAATCAGATTATTCTTTTAGGTAAAAATCAAAATTGGTATCCGGAACGTATTCTTTTTTCTTTTTTATTGGGACTTCTTGTCTTTTGGGATCTTATTGTATTGATTGAAAAATATACATTGGTCTAAATCGAAACTACTATCCCGTCTATTTTGATTTTCTACCCCATATAATTCAAATTTCCTGCAAAGGTAATATTTTTTAAGAAACAGTGTGTTTGTTTAAGTGGTTGTTATATAGAGAATTGGATGCTAATGGCGTTTTTGGGGGACTTATTGTTTATTTTAATAATTTCAACGCTGCTTTTTGAAACCTCTTGATGATGGTGTGGTAGTCGGATAAAGTGTCCAATAAATGGACAGCAGTGTCTAATTTTTTGACACTGCTGCTGTTTTTGTTTGTCTTTATGTTGTTGATTTATTGATGTTTAATTTGTATGGCATGATTTTTGCTTTTAAAATGAAGAGATAAAACTGTAGGATGATGAGGGCTTTGTTACACAACTTTTTCGGCTCGTTGCGGTGATTCAAGTTATAGACAGTCTTAAAAGTAAATAAATAACAATTGAATATGAAAACGATTTTGCGGAATTTCTTTAGTGTGCTCCGTCGGTTTAAGGCAGCTTCAGTTTTGAATGTACTGGGGTTGAGCATTGCATTTGTGGCGTTTATGCTCATTATGATGCAGGTGAATTACGATTATACGTTCGACTGCAGCCATCGGAATGCCGATGCTATCTTCCGGGTGGATATCGTACATGGAAGCAAAGGATCGCAGGCTATTATCTGCCGTCCGTTCGCACGGGCATTTACCGAATCGTCTCCCCATATAAAAGGCGGATGTCTTTTGAACGCCTGGGTGGGTAGCCCTTTCTTCTATGTCGAACAGAACGGGCAGCGGACGGGCTATCGGGAAAATGCTTGGGAGGTGACTCCCGGCCTTTTGGACGTGATCCATTTTGATATGCTTGAAGGGACCGCCCAAGCTTTGGACGAACCGGGTAGCGTGATTCTTCCGGAAAGTATGGCAAAGAAAATTTTCGGGAATGAAACGGCTGTCGGCAAACAACTTATTGCTCCCAACGTTGAGATGAATGCACAAATCATAAAAGGCGTATATAAGGATTTTCCGCGTAATTCGGCTTTACAAAATGTAATATATGTGGCTATGAATCCGAAGGAAAACTATGATAACTGGGGAAACTGGAATTATTTTTTCTTCGTCCGTCTCGATGATCCGGCCAATAAAGAGAATGTCCTGGATAATTTCAAAAGTAATTTTAATGCAAAAGAAGTTTTTGGCAATGAGTTTGAATGGGGAGGTGAGGAGAGTTTCGACCTTCGCCTGACCTCTTTGCCTGATGTCCATTTCTTGAATAACGTGGATTTCGATTCGATGCCGAAAGCGAGTCGCCAGACGTTGCTTGTACTTTTCTCCATCGCTTTTGTCATCATTATTATCGCTGGTATCAATTTTACCAATTTCAGCACGGCATTGACTCCTATGCGTATCAAGAGTATCAATACGCAGAAGGTGTTGGGTAGTTCCGATCGTATGTTGCGTGGAAGCTTGTTGGTGGAGGCGGTTGGCGTCAGTACGTTTGCTTATCTGCTTTCCCTTCTTTTCTTATATGTAATACCAAAAACACCGGTTGCCTCCCTGGTGGATGCCGACATCTCGTTCGGGGCTCAGCCGATGATCATAGCCGGCACAGCTGTGATCGCTGTGATCGTAGGTGTATTGGCCGGCCTTTATCCTTCCTATTATGTCACCTCTTTCCCTCCGGCATTGGTGTTGAAAGGGAGCTTCGGTCTCTCGCTTGCCGGACGCCGGATGAGAAGCGTGTTAGTGGGAATCCAGTTTGTGGCTTCTTTCATTTTGATTATCGGTTCTTTGTTCATGTACTTGCAAAACCGGTATATGCAAAATGCGCCGTTAGGCTACGACAAGGAAGAAATGATTATCGTACATTTGAACAATAAGATCAATAAAGACCGGGACGCTTTCACGAACCAGTTGAAATCGTTCTCCGGCGTGGAGGACGTGACCTATTCCCAATTCCTGCTTTCGAGCCAGGATCAATATATGGGATGGGGGCGTGACTATAATGGAAAGAATATAAACTTCCAGTGTCTTCCTGTTTCTTCTTCTTTCCTGAAAGTGATGGGTATAGAGGTCAAGGAAGGCCGTGATTTCCGTCCGGAAGATGATCAGAAGGAGACGGGTTGCTATATATTCAACGAAAAAGCAAAAGCTCAGTTAGAATTGAAGTTGAACGAACAGATCGACGGTGACGAGATCATCGGTTTTATCCCGGATATCAAGTTTGCCTCTTTCCGTCAGGAGGTCACTCCGATGGCTTTCTATCTTTGGGGGAAATATCAATGGGGACAGGAAGGCAATTATTATAATGCCGCCTATGTGAAGTTTAAGGCCGGAAGTGATCTTCGTGCTGGGATGGAGCACGTACGCGAATCGCTGAAAAAGTTCGATTCGGAGTATCCTTTTGTGATCCGTTTCTATGACGAAGTTTTGCAGCATACTTACGAAAAGGAATTGAAGATCGGCTCTTTGATCACGTTGTTCAGCCTTGTTGCCATCTTTATCTCTATTGTGGGAGTGTTCGGCCTGGTTGTGTTCGAGAGCGAATACAAGAGGAAAGAGATCGCCGTGCGCAAGGTGTTGGGATCGACAACGGGAGAGGTCTTGTATATGTTTAATGTGAGCTACTTCTGGATTTTGTTGATATGTTTTGTTCTTGGAGCTCCGGTCGCCTGGTACGGAGTCCACCGTTGGTTGGAGAATTTCGCCTACCGTACGCCGATGTATTGGTGGGTATTGCCGTTGGCATTCCTCGCCATAGGCATGATCACGTTTCTGACGGTGACATACCAGAACTGGCATGTTGCGAACGAAAATCCGGTAAAAAACATAAAATCAGAATAAAATCAAAAATCATAATTCAAAAAGTCATGATAAAGATCGAAGGTTTAAGTAAGTTTTTCCGTACGGAAGAGGTGGAGACGATTGCATTGAATAATGTTTCCCTGGAAGTGAAAGATGGCGAATTCGTGGCTATCATGGGGCCTTCCGGATGTGGCAAGTCTACATTGCTGAACATCTTAGGATTACTGGATAATCCGACGTCGGGCGACTATTACCTGGCAGACAAGGAAGTCGGGCATCTCAAAGAGAAGGAACGTACGCAGGTTCGCAAAGGCAATATCGGTTTCGTATTCCAGAGTTTCAACCTGATCGACGAACTGAACGTGTTCGAGAACGTGGAACTCCCGCTTACCTATCTCAAAGTAAAAGCCGGTGAACGTAAGCAGATGGTGAACGACATCCTGAAACGGATGAATATCAGTCACCGTGCGGGCCATTTCCCACAGCAGCTTTCCGGAGGTCAGCAACAACGTGTGGCCATTGCCCGCGCCGTCGTTTCGAATCCGAAGATCATCCTCGCCGATGAGCCGACCGGTAACCTGGACTCTAAAAACGGCGCGGAAGTGATGCAATTGCTTACCGAGCTGAACCGGGAAGGTACCACTATCGTCATGGTGACCCACTCCAAGCACGATGCCAGTTTCGCCCACCGGATCATCAACCTGTTCGACGGTAGCATCGTTTCGTCAGTGAACGAGTTCATTTGATGTAGGTTTTTGGACGAAAATGAAATAACTTTCAGAATAAAATCATACCTTTGGAGCAATCTAAATTTAATAGACCATGATCAATAGAAGAAACTTTTTGAGAAATGCGTCCCTGTTTACGTTGGGTGGCCTGATGGCCGGTAAAGTAGGGAATGCCGTTGCAGCACAGCCTGCGACAGCTGCTGTTTTCGAAGCGACGGCAGCTAAGAATATCGGTTTACAAATCTATTCTTTAGGCGACGAGCTATACAAGGATGTTCCGGGAGGAATGAAGAAACTGAAAAAGATGGGGTATCAGACCATTGAACTTGCCGGTTATGGTAAGGGTAAGATCCGTGATATCGAATTGATGGACTTTAAGAAGATGGCGGATGATGCCGGTATTAAAATCCTGAGTTCGCATGTGAATCCTCCTGTTCGCGAATACACGAAAGAAAATCTGAATACGATAAAGGAATTCTGGAAAAAGACGGCTGATGACCATGCCAAGTTAGGTGTGAAATATCTGGTTCAGCCCGGTCAGCCCAGTACCCGTAACGTGGAAGAAACAAAATTTGTGTGTGAAGTCTTTAACGAAGCCGGAAAGATCGTGAAGGCAGCAGGTATACCGTTCGGTTACCATAACCACGACATGGAGTTTGCCAAGGTAGTTTCCGGTGGCACGGAAATGAAGTTCGGACGCCATAACAAAGGCGAAAAAGTGTATGACATCTTCCTGGCGAATACCGACCCGTCTTTGGTTTTCTTTGAGATGGATGTTTATTGGGCCGTTATGGGCCAGCAGGACCCGGTTGAGTATATCAAGAAATATGCAGACCGTATCAAAGTGCTCCATATCAAAGACCGTTATGTCTTGGGTGATTCCGGTATGATGAATTTCGAGCAGATATTTAAACATTTCTATGCAAATGGCCATAAAGACTATTTCGTAGAAATGGAAGGTACAGGCAGCGGACACCAGTTCGAAGGCGTGAAAAAAAGTGCCGATTATCTGCTGAAATCTTCGTTTGTAAAGTAAGTAGACACAGAAGCATTAATAGAGTAGAGGTGTGTCGAAACTATCCTGTTCCCGCGCTTGACGCGGGATCGCATTAAAACCAGCCCTATAAAAGTCTGTCCTTTTGCGACCCCGCATCAAGTATGGGGACAAGGAGATTTTGACACACCTTCCTATATGTTATGTCTGGAAATCTTCCGCGTCCACTTTTACAACTTCTGTGTCTACCTTATAACGCCTCTTTGATCTTTTCAACCATATCCTGGTATTCCGTGTCCGTCAAGTAGACTTTTTGCGGGTTCATGGTGAATGTTCCGCCGAAGTCAGGGCCTCCTTCATATTTCGGAGCCAAGTGGAAATGAAGGTGCGACAGTTTATCCGAATAAGCACCGTAGTTGATCTTTTGCGGATTGAATACTTTCTGCATCGCGCGGGTCACCCGTACGACATCGGCCATAAATGCATTCCGTTCTTCGTCGCTGAGCATGTTCAAGTCGTGTACATGGTCTTTGTAGGCAACCAGGCAACGCCCGTGATACGTTTGTTCTTTGAACAGGAACAGTCTGGATACCGAGAGAGGAGCGATTTCGATCATCAGCTCGTGTAAAGTCTGATTGTTCTGGCAATACAGACAATCTTTAGGATCACTTAAATTCATATTTTATTAGATTTCATTATTGATGTTGCTAAATTAACAATTAAAATGGAGATTGGGAGAAGTATGCCACATTTATTGTAGAAAAAATACACGGGCTTCTACATCTTTTCCCCTGTTTTACGGTCTGGTATCCGGCGATATACTGTTTTTTACCCCTTATTTTGTAAGCTCTGGAATACTTTGCCAAGTTTTTGGCACGCTGCTGTGGTACGATCCTTGTACTGGTCTAATCAGATTGAATGAAGGTTTTAGTAATCACTTAGGTATTAATTTTTAAATTGTTAGAGTCATGAAAAAGATTGTTTTAATGGTAGCAGTAGCAGCATGTGTGGCATTCGCATCACAAAGTGTACAGGCATCGGCAGTGCAAACATCAGTTGAAAACGTAATGCAGGATGATTTCGTGAAAATCGAGGTGAAGGAACTTCCCCAGGTTGTGCAGGATGCAATTGCCAAATCTTACGAAGGCAGTACGGTGAAGGAAGCCTATGTTGCCGGTGCCGACGGTGCCAAGAAGTACAAAGTCGTCCTTGTCGACAAAGATCAGAAGGAACAGACGGTTGTTCTGAATGAACAGGGCGAGGTAATCGAATAATATGTATCTATCTCCCGATACTGTTTTTCTAATAAAACCTTAATAAGGGTTAGTAAAACTTATCGACACATAAAGCCGTTCTGTCTGCGAAGATAGAATGGCTTTTTTTATATATTAATTAGATTTATTTTCATCTTGTTAGATGTGAGAGTTCGAATAATTCATATCTTCGCCTCTCTAATCAATCGCTGTGTATATAGCAAATGGAAATATTTATAATTATTGGTCTTATCTTATTGAATGGCCTTCTTTCTATGTCGGAAATTGCTTTGGTGTCGGCACGTAAGGCGCGCCTCGAAGTAGAAGCAAAACGTGGTAACAAATCTGCCAAAACAGCTTTGAAGCTGGCAAACGAACCGGACCGGTTTCTTTCAACTATCCAGATCGGGATTACGCTTATCGGTATTTTGACCGGTTTATATTCGGGCGAGGCTTTTGCCTATGACCTGGCCGAGCATGTCCGCCGCATTCCTTTTCTGGAACCTTATGCATTGGTTGTTTCCAAAACCACAATTGTTGTGATCGTCACTTATCTGACACTGATTATGGGTGAGTTGGTCCCCAAACGTATCGGTATGGGCTATGCGGAGCGGGTGTCGATGTTGGTTGCCAAACCGATGAATATCCTCTCGCTGATCGCTTCGCCTTTCGTATGGCTGTTATCCAAGAGTACGGCGTTGACCGTTAAACTGATCGGAACCGATGCGACTGAGGAAAACAGGGTGACGGAGGAGGAGATCAAGGCGATTGTCAAAGAAGGCTTTGATGTCGGCGAAGTGCAGGAGGTCGAACAGGACATCGTGGAACGCGTGTTTAACTTGGGCGACCGTAATGTCGGATCTATTATGACACACCGCAGCGAGCTTGTATGGCTGGACTTGACGGACAGTATCGAGCAGATACGTGAGAAAGTCCAGGAAAATCTTTTCAACATCTATCCGGTTGCCGCCGGAAAGTTTGACGATATCAAAGGTGTTGTTTATCTGAAAGACCTGTTCGGACGTATCGATGAGCCAGATTTCTCTTTGTCCCAGGTGATTCGTCCGGCAGAGTTTATGCCGGAAAACCAGAGTGTGTATAATGCATTGGAACAGTTTAAGCAGGCACGTGTGAAATATGGTATCGTTACGGACGAGTTTGGAGGTATCCAGGGGATTGTTACCCTGAAGGATATTATGGAAGGTCTGATCGGGCAGGTTCCTGATGTGGGTGAAGAGGCCGAGGTTGTCGAGCGGTCTGACGGAACCTGGCTGGTGGACGGACAATACAGCTTCTATGATTTCCTTGAATATTTCGACATGGAAGATTTGTATGCCGAGCATGACTATAATACACTCAGCGGTCTGATCTTGGAGATTTTGGAACGGGTTCCGAAGACCGGTGAGAAATTGAGCTGGCTGAACTTCGAATTCGAGATCGTCGATATGGACGGTGCTCGTATAGATAAGGTTTTGGTCTCTAAGATACCTCAGAAAGAATAAACCGGAGTCAGATCTCTGCCAGCCTGTGCAACACTTCCATCTTGCCGAAGAGGATGAACAGATCACCCTCTTCGACTCTAAGGTCTCCGGTGATTTTGTCGATGACGGAGTATTGGGTTTGTTTTAATCCGATCAGGTTGCGTTCTGTTTTGGGACGTTCGATACCGACAAGGCGCACTCCGAAATTTTCTTCTATGTCTATGGTCTGTAGGGTCTGTCCAACAAAGGTGGTAGGTGCTTTTATCTTGTAGAGATGGTGCGTATTCGTCACCCTGTACCATTGTTTGAAGAGTTCTCCAAGTAAAGCTTGGGATGCATACATACCGGCAAAATCATCTTCCGGAGTAATGATCTCCGCAACGCCGATCGAGCGGATCACTGCCTCGTGGATGGGAGAAATCCCCCGTACGATCAGTTTGTTTACATCTAAGTTTTTTAGCAAGGCAACAGTCTGTATGGAGGTACCGAAATCTTTGCCGAAGGTGACGAAGATGGCATCCATCTCGTTCAGAGGTAGTGTGTTCAAGGCGTCCTTGTCTGTCGTGTCGAGGCTGATTGCTCCGGATATGGTGTGTTTGACCGCTTCGATCTTGTGCGGGTTGATATCTACGCCGATCACTTCATTTCCGATACGTGTCAGGCTTTCGGCGATGGCACGTCCCAGGTTTCCTAATCCGATTACTAAATATTTCATATTGTATTCTTTTTGTTACATTAATATATTTTCCTGTGGATAGGTGTAATTCTTCTTTTTGTATTCCTTGTAGAAACTGATAAAGAAGGTCAGTATACCGATACGCCCGACCAACATGGTGAAGATGATGACCAGTTTTCCCGAAATACTCAGCAACGGGCTGAAATTCAAACTTAACCCTACCGTGCTGAGTGCCGACACGACCTCGAAGGTTAAGGTGAAGACCGATACGTCTTTTTCGGTAATGGACAGTACCCAGACGGCCAATCCCAGCCAGCAGAAATAGAAAACGATTGTGGCGAAAGCCCTGCGTATGGTTTCCGGTGATATTTCACGTTTGCGGATTTCCACATTCTCTTTTCCGCGGGCGGCGTTGTGTGCGGTCAGCAGGGCGACACAGACGGTCGTTACTTTCAAGCCGCCGCCGGTAGACATGGGAGCGGCACCTATTATCATCAGGATTAGTGTCAGCATGAGTGTTCCGGTAGTCAGCGTCCCCATATCCGCAACGCAGAATCCGGCCGTACGCGGGGTGACGGCTCCTAGGAATGCGTTGGCAAGCTGTCCCCTGAATGGCAATCCGGCGAGTGTATTGTCCATTTCCAGCAAATAGTAGAAAAAGGTACCGCCGGAAAGCAGTACCAACGTACTGATCACTACGATGTATGTATTGATATTGATAATTCGGGGAGTATGGATATAATGCTTCTGCTGTCCGATCACGATCTTGAATGTATTGACAAGCAGATGTCGTAACAACTTCAGGTAGTTGAAGACGATCGGGAAGCCTAACCCGCCGAATACGATGAGCAGGGCGATCCAGACATGCAGGTTGTACTTTTGGGCGACCAGCGGATCATACATGTTTCCACTCAGAGTCGAGATTCCTGCATTACAGAAAGCTGAAACGGCATGAAACACAGCATAGAACACTTCTTCCTGTGTGCCTCCCGGCAAAACCCCTTTTATGTCCAAATAAATCAGATAGGCCCCTACGCCTTCGATAAACAGTGTCACGAACAGGATATTAAGGATCACCCGGAACAGTCCGTTCACCCGGTCTTCGTTCAACATGTCTTTCAGTACGAGCTTGCTGGTGAAAGATGAATGCCCCATGAAAGAAAGGGCGAAAAAGCTGGTGAAAGTCATGACTCCTATACCGCCGATCTGGATAAGGAACATGATGATGATATGTCCCGTATGTGTGAAGGTCGTTGCTACGTCGACTGTTGTCAGTCCGGTCACGCAGACGGAGGTGGTCGAGATGAACAGGGCGTCTACGAAATGAATCCCGTGTACTGTGGCGTTTGGCAACATCAGCAGTCCCGAACCGACAAGAATGACAAACACGAAGCTCAGCAGGAACAGGAGGGACGGCTTGATATGGCTTTGCAACAGTGTGAATGTCTGACGTGACAAATGGATGGCGCTCAGCAACATCAGGAGGAAATAGACGAACAGTGGTTCCGTGAGGAAACTGAGGTAAGGCAACGACTGATGGATAGCTTCTTTGAAGAATACTTTACCTGATAGTACGGCAAAGAGGAAAAAATAAATGCCGATATCCAGGTATAGCATCTTCTCTTGTATGATCTCTTTGAATTTTAAAATATACCGGAGCGATATTCCCGTAAAGAAAGCCAGCAGGAGATAAACCCGGCTGGCTTCCAGCATATGGGTGACATGGGCCGAATATTTGAATCCGAACTGATAGACCAGGATGAAAAGGGAGGCGAGTGAGGCAACAAGTATGATCCCTTCGGCCGCCATATTTAGCAAACCCTTCATATTCGCCCAGTACATTCGGAATGAGAACTGTAGATGTTTGATATCCATAGTGCGTCTTTTTTAAAATAACAAATGTATTAAATAAATGTTAGAAGTATCTTCCCTTTTTGGATAATCGCATTAAAATTCAGGTTCGGCGCAGTTCCTTTTTCTGTGAGTGGTAATGTATGTTAAATAACGAGCTTTTTATCCTTTTAAATAGATATTGTTCAAATTACATTATGCCGTATGTTGTTTTTAACCTTATATTTGCGGAGAATCTTTATTGTGATATTATGGAAACACTGAAAAATAAGCGTGAAATGTTTTATCCACACGTTTCGGTCGATTGCGTATTGCTTGGGACAAACGAAGATAAATTGTGTGTGTTGCTTGTCGAAAGACAAGTTGCCGGTAGTAACGAGAAACACTACAAATTGCCGGGAAGCCTGATTTATGAGAGTGAAGATCTGGATACGGCCGCTTACCGGGTCTTAAACGAAGCGACAGGTCTGAAACGTGTTGCCCTGAAACAGTTCCGCTGTTTCGGGTCTCCTGCCCGTACCAAGAATAAAGAGGATGTACAATGGCTGGAAAATGCTTCCAAGATGAAAATCACACGGATCGTGACGGTCGCTTATCTGGCGTTGTGTAAGTTTGGGAAGAAAATGACGATGGGAGAGATGTCCGATACTCTTATCTGGGCACCTGTCAATGAATTGCCACATCTGCCATTTGACCATAAGGAGATTGTTGAAGCTGCCGGCGAGGAGATACGTCGGTGGGTGGATGTCGAACCGGGTATCGTTTTCGATTATCTTCCGTCAAAGTTTACAGCCTATCAGTTGCGGCGCATTTTCGAGATCATTTATAATAAGACGATAGATGTACGCAACTTCCATAAAAAGATGACGGCGATGGAATATGTCGTACAGACGGATGAGGTGGAAACGGGTGTGAACCACCGGGCGGCCCGTTATTATCGATTCGACAAGGTAAAGTATAACAAGTTACATTCGAAGTTTAATAAGATATAATATATGTGTTTATTAGGTTGTGATATCGGAAGCTCTTCGGTGAAGGCTTCTATTGTTGATAAAGATACGGGGCTGACGCTTGCCTCTGATTTTTATCCGAAAGAAGAGGCGGCGATCAAAGCCGTACGTCCCGGATGGGCAGAACAGGATCCGGATGACTGGTGGATGTATTTGAAAGAAGCGATAAAGGGTGCGATTGCGAAGGCGGGTATCAAAGGAACTGAAATAGATGCGATCGGCATCTCGTACCAGATGCATGGTCTCGTGCTGGTAGACAAAAAGATGCAGGTGCTGCGCCCTTCAGTGATCTGGTGTGACAGCCGTGCAGTACCTTATGGGGACCGGGCTTTCAAGTCGATCGGTGAAAAGCAATGCCTGGCACATCTTTTGAATTCTCCCGGAAACTTTACGGCTTCCAAATTGGCATGGGTTAAAGAGTTTGAACCGCAGATATTCGGACAGGTACATAAATTCATGTTGCCTGGCGACTTTATTGCTATGCGCATGACAGGCGATATCGTTACGACTGTTTCAGGCCTTTCGGAAGGAATTTTCTGGGATTTCCGGAATAACAGTGTTTCTGAAGATTTGATGAACTATTTTGGGTTCGGCAAGGAGCTGATTCCGGATATTCGTCCGACTTTCGGTGTGCAAGGGGAATTGCTCGGATCGGTTGCTTCGGAGTTGGGTTTGAAGAAGGGGACACCAGTTACCTATCGGGCAGGTGACCAGCCTAACAATGCGTTGTCGCTGAATGTCCTGAACCCGGGTGAGATAGCTGCTACGGGTGGTACGTCAGGGGTTGTGTACGGTGTGAATGGCAAGGTGAACTACGATACACTGTCCCGAGTGAATACTTTTGCGCATGTGAACCATTCGGCAGACCAGATACGCTTAGGTGTCCTCTTATGTATCAACGGTGTGGGAATCCTCAATTCATGGGTGAAGCGGAATGTGGCTCCGGAAGGTATAAGCTATCCTGCTTTGAACGAGCTGGCGGCGACCGTTCCGATCGGTTCGGAAGGCTTGTCGATTCTGCCTTTCGGAAACGGTGCAGAGCGTATGTTACAGAACAAGCAGGTGGATTGCTCCATTTATGGGCTGAATTTCAACATTCACAATAAAGCGCATATCGCCCGTGCCGCACAGGAAGGGATCGTCTTCTCTTTCAAATATGGTATGGATATTATGAACGAGATGGGGATCGATATCGGGGTGATCCGTGCAGGTAATGCCAACCTGTTCCTGAGCCCGATTTTCCGGGATGCGTTGGCTGGCGTTACGGGAGCGGTGATCGAACTTTACGATACGAATGGGGCTGTCGGGGCTGCCAAAGGTGCCGGTATCGGTGCTGGTATCTATGCGTCGGCGGAAGAGGCGTTTGCTTCCTTGAAAAAGATCAATGTGATAGAGCCGGACGGGCTGAAAGCGGACAAATACTGCGGGGCTTTCGAGGTCTGGAAAGAACGGTTGGAGAAAGCATTGGCGTAACAAAAGAAAAAATTGTATAATCAATAAATACTTATTATCATGAATTACTTTAAAGGTGAAAAAGAATTTTTTCCGGGGATTGGAAAAATAGAGTTTGAAGGACGCGAATCAAAAAATCCGATGGCTTTTCATTATTATGATGAAAATAAGGTCGTAATGGGTAAAACTCTGAAAGACCATCTGCGTTTCGCTATGGCCTATTGGCATACATTGTGTGCGGAAGGGGCAGATCAGTTCGGTGGCGGAACGAAAACATTTCCCTGGAATGCGGGTGCGGACCGTATTTCCCGTGCCAAGTATAAAATGGATGCTGCTTTCGAATTTATGACGAAATGTAATATCCCTTACTACTGTTTCCATGATGTGGATGTTGTGGACGAAGCACCGACGTTGGCCGAATTTGAAAAAGACCTGCATACGATGGTTGAATATGCCAAACAGCATCAGGAAGCGACAGGGAAGAAGCTGTTGTGGTCTACCGCCAATGTGTTCGGGCATAAACGTTATATGAACGGGGCGGCTACAAATCCTTATTTCCCTGCTGTGGCTTGTGCCGGCACGCAGATCAAAAACGCGATTGACGCTTGTATTGCCTTGGGTGGCGAAAACTATGTGTTCTGGGGCGGACGTGAAGGATATATGAGCTTGTTGAACACCAACATGAAACGCGAAAAGGAACATCTTGCCATGATGCTGACGATGGCACGTGATTATGCCCGCAAGAACGGGTTCAAAGGTACTTTCCTGGTAGAGCCTAAACCGATGGAACCGACAAAACATCAGTATGACGTGGATACGGAAACGGTTATCGGCTTCCTGCGCCATTATGGTCTCGACAAGGATTTTGCCATTAATATCGAAGTGAACCATGCTACATTAGCCGGACATACATTCGAACATGAACTTCAGGCTGCCGCCGATGCCGGTATGTTGTGCAGTATCGATGCCAATCGCGGTGATTATCAGAATGGTTGGGATACAGACCAGTTCCCGGTTGACATCTACGAACTGACACAGGCTTGGCTGGTTATCCTCGAAGCAGGCGGCTTGACTACCGGAGGCACGAACTTCGATGCCAAGACACGTCGTAACTCGACCGATCTGGATGATATCTTCCTGGCTCATATCAGCGGTATGGATTCCTTTGCCCGTGCCTTGATGGCCGCTGCCGATATCCTGGAACATTCCGATTACAAGAAAATGCGTGCCGAACGTTACGCCAGCTTTGACCAGGGTGACGGTAAGAAGTTCGAAGAAGGCAAACTCCTTCTTGAAGACCTGCGTACCATCGCTCTTGCCAGTGATGAACCAAAGCAGATTAGCGGGAAACAGGAATTGTATGAGATGATTATCAACCAGTACATTTAATAACATATAAATACTGATTTACCGGTGTGCAATAAAATAATGGTGTCTCGTAGGGGCGGGGTTCTACTCCGCCCAATGAAAATAAAGTTCGCCTTGCCGGATTCGATGGGCAGAGCAGAGCCCTGCCCCTACAAACGACAATTATTTTGTATGGCCGTGTCATCCAAGTCCCATACCGATAAATCATTATTTACCTCTATGAATCTCTATCGTGAAAAACAACAACTACATTTTTGGAATCACCCTTGTGGCGACATTGGGGGGATTATTATTCGGATATGATACAGCGGTGATATCCGGGACGGTCGAATCGCTACGTAAATTCTTTATTGAACCTTTCGGACTACCATTGGATCAGGCGAATGCGCTTGAAGGATTCGTTGTAAGCAGTGCCCTGATCGGTTGTATATTAGGTGCTTCTTTTGCCGGTTGGATCAGCCAGCGGTATGGACGGAAACCTACGCTTGTGTTGGCTGCCATCCTGTTTTTGCTGTCGGCAATCGGTTCGGCATGGCCGGAACTGTTTGTTGGGATGCCTGGTAGCGGAGATCACACATTCATGTACCTTTTTGTGTTTTACCGGATTGTCGGAGGAGTAGGAGTTGGTTTGGCTTCTATGGTTTCTCCGATGTATATTGCCGAGATGGCACCGGCGGAAAAACGGGGAAATCTGGTGTCGTGGAACCAGTTTGCGATTATTTTCGGTATGCTTGTCGTCTATTTTGTAAATTACAGTATCGCGTTGCAGGGAGATGCCGCCTGGTTGCACACGATTGGCTGGCGTTGGATGTTCGCGTCCGAGATCGTCCCGGCTTTACTTTTCCTGGTCCTTCTGATGTTTGTGCCGGAAACGCCCCGTTATTTGGTGATGCGCGGTAAAACAGATAAGGCGCTGTCCGTACTGGATCGCTTGATGGGAAAAGAAAAAGCGGCACCCGAACTGGTTGAAATAAAAGAAAGTTTCAGGAAACAGGAACCTTCCATGCGTCCTTACTTCTTATTTATGGGGATGTGGCTGGTGCTGTTTCTGCTTTTGTACGGAGCGTTGGAATTGGCTGGTAATACGAGTGCTTTGGAGATCGCTTTGATCGGTAGTTTTTTTGTGTCTTTGATCTTTCCGGTGCGTTCGTTCGGTATACTGATCATATTTGTCGGTGTCCTTCTGTCCGGTTTCCAGCAGTTTGTCGGGATCAATGTCGTGTTGTATTATGCGCCGGAGATATTTAAAACAATGGGAGCCGCCACCGATGCCGCTTTGTTGCAGCAGATCGTGGTAGGAGCTGTGAATCTCTCTTTTACCGTACTGGCTATCTTTACGGTCGACCGGTTCGGACGCCGTCCGCTTATGATTATCGGGGCATTGGTCATGGCCGTTTCGATGATGATCTTGGGGACGACTTTCTATACGCACTCCGTCGGTATCGGCTCGTTGGTTTGCATGTTGGTGTACACGGCTGGTTTTGCGATGTCATGGGGGCCGGTCTGTTGGGTATTGCTGGCAGAGATCTTCCCGAATACGATCCGCTCGACAGTGATGAGTATTGCCGTTGCCGGGCAATGGATCGCCAATTTCCTTGTCTCCTGGACTTTCCCGATGCTTGATAAGAACCAGTATCTGACCGATACGTTTAATCATGGTATGGCCTACTGGGTTTATGGTGTCATGGGAGTTTTGGCCGCTCTGTTTATCTGGAAATTCGTTCCCGAAACAAAGGGCAAGACACTGGAACAGATGGAACAATATTGGAAATAAATCCGTAAGTTTGCCGTTCGAAAAGACAAGAATCGATGCGCATACTGAAAAAAATACTGATAGGAAGCCGGAACTTGTTGCTGTTTCTGTTTGTTTCCAGTTTGTTGGCTGTGGTGGCATATAAATTCATTCCTGTTTACTACACTCCGCTGATGTTTATCCGCGTCTACGAACAGGTTCGGGATAGCAAGCCCATCAAGCTGGAACACAAATGGATGCCTTTGAAGCAAATTGCCCAGCCATTGGCACAGGCGGTCGTGGCTTCGGAAGACAATCTTTTTCTCGACCATGATGGTTTCGATATGATACAGATTCAGAAAGCTCGTGCCGATGCCGAAAAAGGCAAACGTGTACGAGGAGCGAGCACGATCTCGCAACAGACTGCCAAGAACGTGTTTCTCTGGCCCGGAAGGACTTATTTGCGCAAAGGCATCGAGGCTTATTTCACCGTCCTGATCGAATGGATTTGGGGGAAAGAACGTATCATGGAAGTTTATCTGAACTCGATCGAAATGGGAGACGGTATTTATGGTGCCGAAGCAGTCGCACAGGCCCATTTCAAAAAGCCGGCCTATAAACTGACAAAGGCGGAAGCGGCTTTGATCGCTGCGACCTTGCCGAATCCCCGCAAGTTCAATTCTGCAAAACCTTCTCCTTATATGCTGAAGCGGCAGACGAAGATCATGTCGCTGATGGGGAAACTGCTTAAGATCAAAATGGGGTATGACAGTGGTGACTCCGACCCTGAATCCGGTAGCAGGAAAGTGCGTAAACGTAAGAAGCTCCGGGCAGAATCCGGTATGACGGTATATCTGCCCGAAAAGAATATTTACATAAGAACGATAATCATATGAGTCATTTTATATATCACGATCTCGGACGTATCGAATATGAGAAGGCACTGGAACGCCAGACGGCTGCTTTCAACGCCTTGTTGGAAGCGAAAGTGCAAGGCAGGACCGGGGAAAACCGGTTGTTCTTCTGCGAACATCAGCCGGTACTGACTATTGGAAAAAGTGGTAAGGACACCAACCTACTGATCCCGGAAGAACTGCTTGTGCAGCGGGGTGTCTCTTTCTACCATATCAACCGGGGAGGGGATATCACGTATCACGGTCCCGGACAAATCACCGGATATCCGGTCTTCGATCTCGATACCTGGAAGTTGGGACTCAAGCAATATATCGACAGGTTGGAAGAAACCATTATCCGCTTTTTAGCTATCTATGGCATTAAAGGGGAGCGGCTCGCGGGAGCTACAGGTGTGTGGATCGATCCTGATGTGCCGGGTAAAGCCCGTAAGATTTGTGCGATCGGTGTGAAAAGTAGCCGTTTCGTCACCATGCACGGCTTTGCCTTGAATATAAATACGAACTTGGATTACTTCTCCCTGATCAATCCTTGTGGCTTTAAAGATAAAGGAGTCACCTCGCTTGAAAAAGAGTTGGGGGCGGAACAGGATTTCGAAGTGGCCAAAGCATGTCTTCATTCACTTTTCATTGAAATGTTTCCGGAATGATGGTCCCGTATGCTATTCATCTCGCTCCTTTGCAGGGATATACCGATTGGGTCTACAGGGAAGCGCATGCACGAGTATTCGGGGGAGTCGATACCTATTACACTCCGTTCGTCCGTCTCGAAAAGGATGGCTTTCGTAATAAGGAATTGCGGGATCTTGCACCGGAAGCAAACACATCCGCCTCACTTGTTCCCCAGATGATCGCAGCTTCGCCCGAAGAGTTCCGCCGGATTGCCGGTTTGTTTCGTGAATCGGGGTACCGACGTGCTGATATTAATTTGGGTTGTCCTTTCCCGATGCAGGCACGACAACATCGGGGAGCGGGTATCCTGCCTTATCCGAATGAGGTGAAAGTGTTGTTGGAAACGATTTTTGAATTCCCGGAGATACAATTCTCGGTCAAACTGCGGTTAGGTTGGGATTCTCCTGAGGAGGCGCAAGCGCTTCTTCCTTTTTTGAACAGATTGCCCCTCACACATCTCACATTGCATCCCAGGATCGGTACGCAGCAATATAAAGGAAAGACTGACCTGAGTGCCTTCTCCCGATTTTATGATTCATGCACGCTTCCGCTTTTCTATAATGGAGACATCCGGACTTTGCCGGATATTCGTTCGTTAACCGGACGTTTTCCCCATTTGAAAGGTATCATGATCGGACGTGGTCTGCTGTCTTCTCCCTGGCTGGCAACGGAATATATATCCGATACCCCGCTTACCGCTCAGGAGAAGATAGAGAAGTTGTCTGCTTTCCATACCTTACTGTTAGCAGGCTATTCTTCCCGTCTGGAGGGAGGCGAACACCAGGTACTCGACAAGATGAAGACCCTTTGGGATTACCTGTTGCCGGATGCAGAGAAACGGCTCCGGAAAAAAATATTGAAAAGTTCCCGGTTGGCAGATTATCAAGAGGCAGTGCGGAATTTGATTTACGACACCTCGATCACTGCCGGGCAATGATCCGAATGAACAGCCTCATTTAAAATATACGCTTTTTCCACTTGTGCTTTCATCGGTTCGCTGACCATGCAATAGTCAATACGCCAGCCCTTGTTCTTGGCACGGGCGCTGAAACGATAACTCCACCAAGTATATTCCTGTTTGTCTGGGTTGAGGAGGCGGAACGTGTCGATATAGCCGGCATCCAGGAAACGAGTCATCCATTCCCGCTCTTCCGGAAGGAAGCCGCTGTTCGTCGCATTGCGTACCGGGTCATGAATATCAATCGGTTCGTGGCAGATATTGTAGTCCCCGCATAAGATCAGTTTCGGACGCGATTTTTGTAGTTCCACTACATAGTTCTGGAAATCTTCCAACCATTCCATCTTGAATGCCTGACGCTCATCGCCGCTCGTACCCGAAGGGTGGTAAACGCTGATCACCGACAGATCCCCGAAATCGGCCCGGATGAAACGCCCCTCGTTATCGTACTTTTCGATCCCCATCCCATATTCCACATGGTCCGGTTCTCGGCGGCTCAGGATTGCGACTCCGCTATAGCCTTTCTTCTGTGCACTGAAAAGCCATGCTTTGTAGCCGAGCGCTTCAAATGCTTCTGCCGGATATTGGTCCGGTTGCAACTTGGTTTCCTGTAGGCAAAGTACGTCGGGTTGTTCTTGTGCCAGCCATTCGGGCAATCCTTTTCCTACGGCGGCACGCAGGCCGTTTACATTGTATGTTATAATTTTCATCTCCTAATACTTATTTTAATGATAAGACAAATGTAATGTATTTTCTTCTATTGACATATTTTCAGTGAGGTAACCTCACCAAAATAACATTTCTCCTTTTTCCCGGGGAGGGAACTTTCGGCACAGTTATCAAAATGACACCTCTTTCCCATATAAATTGAATTAATAGGGCATCTTTTGAAAATTACCCGCAAGGGTAATATTTTTTAACATTCTATTTGATAGCAAATACCCCGATTAAATGGTCAAAATGTCAATCCGTAAAAGATGATCAAAAAAAGATTTTTTCATATTTATCATTTTTAGATGCCTAATCTTGCCAAAACGTAAGAACAGTATGGATCGGAATTTTCGATGAAATAGAAAAATGGTGCAAAAAGGGGGTATTGTTGATTTTATTCTGTTACAAGTTGTTCTAAACAACTGGAACTATCATTCTCATATCCCTGTTATAAATATAGTTTGGACATATTTAAAATTATAGTTATGGCAAAAAGAAATAAGTTAGCCGTCTTTTCAGTGGTAGCTTTAGGCATGATGTTTTTTGCAGAGCAAAACAAAGCCTGTACGCGTGCGGTCTATCTGGGACTGGATGATATGATCGTGACAGGGCGGACGATGGATTGGAAAGAGGATCCGCAATCGAATATTTACCTTTTCCCTCGGGGAATGGAGAAACGGGGAGGGATTACGGACAATACGGTGACGTGGACTTCCAAATATGGGAGTGTTGTGACTGCCGGATATGATATCGGAGTTTGTGACGGTATGAATGAAAAAGGCCTGGTGGCGAACTTGCTTTTCCTGACCGAATCCTCTTATCATCGTCCGAATGATAGCCGTCCGGTGATGGGATTGAGCATCTGGACACAATATGTCTTGGATAATTTTGCGACGGTGGACGAAGCTGTGAATGAATTGAGCCTGGAAACTTTCCGTATTGATGACCCTGATTTACCTAACGGAGCAAAATCGACTTTGCACCTCTCGATTTCGGATGCGACCGGGAATAGTGCCATCTTTGAATATATCAACGGCAATCTGATCATTCATGAGGGACGAGAATGCCAGATAATGACAAATTCCCCTACCTATGACAAACAGTTGACTTTGAATGATTACTGGAAAGAGATTGGCGGTCTGGTTATGCTACCCGGGACAAACCGTGCTTCCGATCGCTTTGTCCGTGCATCGTTTTATATCCAGGCATTACCGCAAACCGATAATTTCAGGCAGGCTGTTGCCGGAGTTTTTAGTGTGATGCGCAATGTTTCGGTTCCTTTGGGAATCTCTATCCCCGAACAGCCCAATATTGCTTCGACTCGCTGGCGTACGGTAGCGGATCAAAAAAGTAAAGTGTATTATTTCGAGTCAACGCTTAGCCCCGATATTTTTTGGATCAATTTCAAAGACTTGGATTTTAAAACCGGAGCTCCGGTGAAGAAGTTGACGCTCACGGGTGGAGAGATTTATGCGGGCAATGCCGCCGGAAGGTTTCAGGCCGGAAAGTCACTTCACTTTCTGTTTGGGATATAGAAGGTTGTTTTGTATTTTTATGTCCGAATAAAAATGAGAGTAATATGATAGGAGCAATAGCCGGAGATATTATCGGTTCCGTATATGAGTTTGATAATATAAAGACAACGGTTTTTCCGTTATTTACCAGGAAAAGCAGTTATACGGACGACACGATTATGACGGTCGCCGTGACTGACTGGCTATTGTATGGAGGGAATCTCGTGCAAGTTATGCATCGTTATGGCAGGGAGTTTCCGTGTCCGATGGGAGGCTATGGAGCACGTTTCGGGCAATGGCTTTGTGAAACGAATCCACAGCCTTATAACAGTTGGGGGAATGGTTCGGCTATGCGGGTTAGCGCAGTTGGGTGGGCTTTTGGTTCATTGGAAAAAACATTGCAAGTGGCTGAAGAAACGGCTGCCGTTTCCCATAACCATCCGGAAGGGATCAAAGGGGCTCAAGCTGTGGCTGCTGCCATCTATCTGGCTCGTACAGGAAAAAGCAAACAAGCTATCCGAGAATATATTGAAACGACTTTTTTATATGATTTGAATTTTACCTGTGACGAGATTCGGCCGGACTATCGCTTTAACCCAAGTTGTCAGGGAACTGTCCCGGAGGCGATTGTCGCTTTTTTGGAAAGTACGGATTTTGAAACTGCAATCCGTTTGGCCATTTCTCTCGGTGGCGATTCAGACACGTTGGCCTGCATTACGGGAGGAATAGCAGAAGCCTTTTATGGAATGTCCGAAGATTGGAAAATCGAAGTGTTGAGACGGTTGCCAGAGGCTTTTGTCGAAGTTGTTGAAGAATTTTATCAAAAAATATGATTGTAGGATTTCTTTTTTCGTACATTTGCGATATTCTTTATTGATGAAAACCTATTTATACATTTGAATATGAAACGAGTTCCCTTTTTTTACTATATCATGGCATGCCTGTTATCCATATGCATTACTGCGTGTGATAAGGAAGAGCAACTGATTGAAGATGAAATCCCGGAGATGATTAAGGTTGATCTCTCAAAAAGATATCCTTCTGTGGAAATCCTGAATTATCAGGAATATTCGAACTTTTCTCAAATAAATGTTATAGATAAAGACCAAAATGAAGCTTCGATCTGGTATGTGGATGATATTTGGAAAATGACTCACACGAAGATTGCTGATTTCAACCAGCTTTCGCTTGAAGCACAAACTGCTTTTGAAAATTCCAAGTATCGTTTTGCCCAATTTGAAAATATATACAAAACGGAGCGGGAGGGGATGGATAGAAGCCTTTATACATTACATTTCCTGTATCAGTGGAAAAATGTTAAAGATATGACACATTACGTTTGTCTGAATGATGACGGGATGTTCTTGGCTGTATATACATGGACACCGAATGACCCTACCTGGTTTGTTGATTTGCCGAAGGCTCATTTTGACTTTATCTATAAGAAATATGACGGTTCTGAAATTAGAGGATATCAGAATAATGGAGGATATTATGATTATTTTGTCCTTCATAACGACACCCTTAAATTTGTTTCTTTTAGAGGAGAGGTTGAAACTGATTATTATTTTTGGAAAGAGACAAGGTATGAAATCAGTTTAGATACAAAAGTCCCTGATAATGTGGCCAGAGTCCTGAAACGGGACAATCCCGATTTTGTTTATACAAACCTTTATTATATTGAATCTCCTGAAGGGAATGCCTATTTTTTCCAAGATAAGAATGATGACCGGGAATTAGGGTACACTATTGCCGAAGATATTTCTTAGATTTATATTCCTGAAATTCTATAAGTAGAAAAAGCTCCGTCTTGACAAGGTAAAAGTAAACCTTTTTCCCAGCCGCCTTGTTCTTTTCCCGAAAACATGTAAAAAACGGCGTGAAACGAGACTGTTCGACAGGCTCTTTTAATGCGAAGTTTTAAAATATATGACAAAATGACATATTTTGTTTCTGGTACTTGTTTTGTAGGAATGTCTGTGGAAATGAGAAATAAAAATAGAATTGAAAGGAGTATAACTATATGAATTTAAACAATTTTACAATTAAAGCACAGGAGGCTGTCCAGCAGGCCGTGCAACTTGCTACTCAGAATGGGCAGCAGGCGATCGAAGCCGTACATTTGCTGAAAGGTGTCATTATGACGGGCGAAAGTGTGACCAATTTCATCTTCCAGAAGCTGGGTGTCAATATCCAGAATCTGAATCGTGTATTGGATGCGCAGATCAGTTCATTACCGAAAGTATCAGGCGGAGAACCTTACCTGTCAAGTGAAGCAAATGCCGTTTTGCAGAAAGCAATCGGCTATTCATCCAAAATGGGGGACCAGTATGTGTCTCTGGAGCCGATTATTTTGGCCTTGTTCACGGAAAAGAGCACTGCTTCTCAAATTCTGAAAGATGCCGGTATGACAGAAAATGAATTACGCCAGGCGATTGAAGAATTGCGGAAAGGGAATAAGGTAACCAGCCAGTCGGCTGAAGATACATATGATGCACTGGGAAAATATGCGATCAACCTGAACGAACGTGCCCGTAGCGGCAAGTTGGATCCGGTGATCGGTCGTGACGACGAAATCCGCCGTGTACTTCAGATCCTGAGCCGTCGTACGAAAAATAACCCGATTTTGATTGGTGAACCGGGTGTTGGTAAGACGGCGATTGCCGAGGGGCTTGCTCATCGTATCGTCCGGGGTGACGTACCGGAAAATTTGAAATCGAAACAGATTTTCTCTTTGGATATGGGAGCTTTGGTTGCCGGGGCCAAATATAAAGGCGAATTTGAAGAACGTTTGAAAGCTGTAGTGGGTGAAGTGACTAAATCGGATGGGGAAATCATTCTTTTTATCGATGAGATCCATACATTGGTCGGTGCCGGTAAGGGCGAAGGTGCGATGGATGCTGCCAATATCCTGAAACCTGCTTTGGCTCGTGGTGAATTGCGTTCGATCGGTGCGACGACGCTGGATGAATATCAGAAGTATTTTGAGAAGGATAAGGCGCTCGAACGTCGTTTCCAGATTGTTATGGTGGACGAACCGAACGAATTGGATGCCATTTCCATCCTGCGTGGTTTGAAGGAAAAATATGAAAACCACCATAAGGTCCGTATCAAAGATGATGCCATCATTGCAGCCGTCCAGTTGTCTACACGATACATCACTGACCGGTTCTTGCCCGATAAGGCGATCGACCTGATGGATGAGGCAGCAGCCCGTTTGCGTTTGCAGATCGACTCTGTGCCGGAATCTCTCGACGAGGTTTCCCGCCGTATCAAGCAACTGGAAATCGAGCGTGAAGCGATCAAGCGTGAAAATGATAAAGGAAAGCTGGAACAGCTCAATAAGGAAATTGCCGACCTGAAGGACGAAGAAACGAAACAGAAGGCTCAGTGGCAAAGCGAAAAAGAGCAGATCAACAAGATTCAGCAGAATAAGATCGATATCGAAAACCTGAAGTTTGAAGCTGATAAGGCCGAACGTGAAGGCGACTACGGTAAAGTAGCCGAAATCCGTTACGGAAAGATCAAACAAAAGGAGGAAGAGATCAGGGAAGTCCAGGAGAAACTGAAGACGATGCAAGGTGCTTCCGCCATGATCAAGGAGGAAGTGGACAGTGAAGATATCGCCGATGTGGTATCTCGTTGGACGGGAATTCCTGTCAGCAAGATGATGCAGAGTGAAAAGGAAAAATTGCTCCATCTGGAATCTGAATTGCACACGCGTGTGATCGGGCAGGAGGAGGCCATCAGTGCTATTGCTGATGCCGTGCGCCGTAGCCGTGCCGGATTACAGGACCCGAAACGACCGATCGGTTCATTTATTTTCCTCGGTACGACAGGTGTCGGTAAGACAGAGCTGGCCAAAGCATTGGCGGAATATCTGTTCGATGACGAGAATATGATGACTCGTATCGATATGAGTGAATATCAGGAAAAGTTTAGTGCGACTCGTCTGATCGGTGCGCCTCCGGGATATGTCGGCTATGATGAAGGTGGCCAGTTGACGGAAGCGATCCGCCGTAAACCTTATTCGGTCGTCCTGTTTGATGAAATCGAAAAGGCTCATCCGGATGTATTCAATATCCTTTTGCAGGTGTTGGATGATGGACGGCTGACCGACAATAAGGGACGTGTCGTCAACTTCAAGAATACGATCATTATTATGACTAGTAACATGGGATCGTCCTTGATTCGTGAAAACTTCGAGAAGATGACGCCCGAAACCCACGATCAGGTAGTGGATGAAACGAAGATCCAGGTGTTGGAATTACTGAAGAAGACAATTCGCCCGGAGTTCCTGAACCGTATCGATGACATCATCATGTTTACTCCGCTCAACGAAGAAGAGATCCGCAAGATCGTGACTGTTCAGCTGAATAGTGTGAAGAAGATGCTGGCCCAGAATGGGATTGCGCTGGAATTTACGGATGCAGCTCTGGCATTTATTTCAGACAAAGGGTTCGACCCGCAGTTTGGTGCCCGTCCTGTAAAACGTGTCATCCAGAAGTATGTCCTGAACGAACTGTCCAAAGAGTTGTTGGGCGGAAAGATCAACAAAGATCGCCCGATCACAATCGACAGCAACGGTGCCGGTTTGGTCTTCAAGAATTGACCGAAGATGGTTGGATTGATATATATTTATGTGAAAGGCTCTGCTCCTAAAAGGAGTAGGCCTTTTTTTGTTGGTCCGGATGTTCTATCTTTGTGAAAATATTTGAATATGTACCATCCATTACAAGTTCTGAAGCACTACTGGGGCTATGACGGGTTCCGGCCGGGACAGGCAGAAGTCATAGACAGTATTCTGTCCGGGCATGATACATTGGCGCTTATGCCGACGGGAGGAGGTAAATCCATTACCTTCCAGGTGCCTGCATTGGCGAATCCGGGTATTTGCCTTGTGATCAGTCCGCTTGTCGCTTTGATGAAGGACCAGGTGAGGAACCTGCAAAAGCGAGGGATTCTGTCGGCGTTTATCAGTTCCGAAATGCCGCATTGGGAGATTTTGCAACAACTGGATAATTGTATCTTGGGAGATTATAAGTTCCTTTACATTTCTCCTGAACGTATTTCTTCCGAACTGTTTCAGGAGAAGTTGAAGACGTTGTCCCGCAAAGTGAATTTGCTGGTTGTGGATGAAGCGCACTGTATCTCTCAATGGGGGAATGATTTTCGCAGGGATTACCGCTTGATTGCGGATATCCGCGATGCTATACCGCAGGTCCAGGTAATTGCCGTAACAGCCTCAGCAACGGCAGCAGTGGTTGCCGATATCTGCGAACAACTCCATTTCCGCAAAGGATATCGGATATTCAAGACCTCTTTCGAACGGAAGAACCTTTCGTTCGTAGTCCGTAAGACCGATAATAAATTGAAAGAAATCTGCCATATCCTGTCGGCCGTACCCGGCTCTGCAGTGATTTACAGCCGTACTCGCAAAGGGGTGGAAGAATATGCCGGAAAGTTGCGGGCGGCAGGTATTTCAGCCGAATATTTCCATGCAGGCCTGGACCCGGTTCTGAAGACAGAGCGGCAGACGAATTGGGTGAAAGGATTTACGCGTGTGCTGGTCGCTACCAACGCATTCGGAATGGGGATCGATAAAGGGGATGTGCGGGTGGTTATCCATACGGAGTTTCCTGATTCGATGGAGGCTTATTACCAGGAGGCGGGACGTGCCGGCCGTGACGGGAAACGGGCTTATGCTGTAGCTTTGTTGGGACCGCAGGACATAACGGATATAAAAAGACGTCCTTCCAATGCTTTCCCTACGGTCGAATATATCAAACGGGTATATGAAGCGTTGTGTAACCGTTTTCAGATTGCAGAAGGGGATGGGGAAGGCGTGTCTGTCTATCTGGATGAACCGGAGTTTTTGAGAAGCTGGCATTTCGATAAGGGCCGTTTGCGTTCTTCCCTTGAAATACTCTCTTTGTCGAACTATCTGACGTTTGAACCCTATCCTAATTCGCAACCCTATTTGCGATATGATCAGCCTCGTTGGACGATGGATCGTTTCCTGAACGACGCTTCTCCTGCCGCCAAAGTCGCTGTTGAAATCTTACGGAATTACGAAGGGCTTTTTTCTGCCGGAGTTTTCGTCAGTGTCGATATGCTGGCGCGAAAAACCGGGCTGGAAGCTCGTGAGGTGGCGAAAGTCTTAGGGTATCTGCGGAATGTCGGTTTCTATTATGTCCCTCCCCGCAAAGAACCCCGGATCACTTTTAAGATGATCCGTGTCCCTCTGGATCGTCTTGTCATTACGACCGCATCCTATGAAAACCGTTTGGCAGCTTTCAAAATGCGAATCGAAAAGGTGGTGGAATATCTTGAGACTCAAGGTTGTCGCCAGGAGTTTATTTCCGGATATTTCGGTATGAAAGGGACACGATGCGGATGCTGTGATAATTGCTTGCAGAAGTAGTAAAGGTAGTTCAACTTAACCCTATGTGTTACGGAGGCTAATGCATAGAGTTAGTCCTCGTAAAGCTATGCATTAGGAACCTGTTTAAGATTCGGATTGATTTTTTTGAGTACCTGTATGGATAACGGATATTTTTGTTTATGTTTGTAGCATCTATCAACCAAAAATTAAAAAGATATGAGTGACAAAGACGATTTAATTTATGATGAAGATGATTCTGTAGCATTTATCCAGAACTATCTTCCCCAGGAATTGAAAGGAAAATTCAGTAATGACGATATTAATTATATTGTGGATCTGATTTATGAATTTTATGAGTCGAAGGGGTTCCTTGATGAAAATTCCGATGACAATGCCGAAATTGATATTGATGAAGATGAATTGATCGGGTTTGTTGTAAAGAATGCGCAAAAAGACGGTGTTGGCAAGTTCTCACCTGAAGACATCACTTTTATTGTACAGGGAGAACTTGAATATTGCGATTCCATCAACATGTTCGATTAATAGACTGTTGTATAGTTACAATATAGTTTATAAAAGAATAAGAAGATGAAAAATTTTAAGTTGTTATCAGTTTTGCTGCTTTGTATGGCAGTCGTTTTTACGAGTTGTGGAACATGGAACAATACCGCTAAAGGTACGGCTATCGGAGTCGGCGGAGGTGCGGCAGTAGGTGCCGGAGTCGGTGCTTTGGCTGGTAATACTGCATTGGGTTCGATAATCGGTGCTGCTGTGGGCGGTACTGCAGGTGCCCTAATCGGTAAAAAGATGGACAAACAGAAGAAGGAACTGGAAGCTACGCTGCCGGAAGAAACGACTGTCGAGACCATCAACAACGGTGAGGCGCTGAAAGTCACCTTTGATTCGGGTATCTTGTTCGCAACCAATTCGAGCACTGTCAGTGCCGCTTCCAAGAGTGCTTTGCGTGACTTGGCTGCCAGTTTGAATGCAAATCCGGATACAGACATAAAAATCATAGGGCATACGGATAATACAGGAAAGGTTGATTACAACCAAACATTATCTGAAAAACGTGCAAAGAGCGTATTCGATTATCTGATGGAAGACCAAGGCGTGAGCAGTAAGCGCATGACTTATGAAGGCAAGGGAGTACATGAACCGGTTGCTGATAACAGCACTCCTGAGGGACGTGCGTTGAACCGTCGAGTGGAAATCCTTATCCTTCCCAACTCAAAAATGGTACAGGAAGCACAGCAAGGAACATTGCGATAAGAAATTATAGAACTTTGGATCATAAGGAGGTATGTTAATCCCTCTTTATTACAATCTTTTAGGCACGGATTTCACGGAATTACACGGATAAATTAATTTTCTTTCTGTGTTTTCCGTGTATCCGTGCCTAAATTATGTTTATCAGTAAGTAGGATTTTGTTTTGATACCTCCTTTGCCTTTGTATTAACAGTCGTTTATAACCGTTCCAAAATCTTCAGACAAGTTAATTAACACTCTTGAAAAGGGAGAATGCAAACCTTTTTTAGTTCATGTTGTTTAAATAGTAACTTATATATAAGTGCACAAATAATAGTATAAACTGTTTTAAACGTTGAATGAGATGAAAAAGATTCTTCCTTTTTTCTTATTGGTTCTTTTACTGGCGTCTTGCCAGAAGGATCCAGACATGTCAAAACTAAGCGATGATTTCGTAGTATTCACAGATCACAACAAGGATGCTAATTTCGAATCGTTTACAACTTTCTACATCCCTGATAGTGTAATGGTTATCGGTAACAGTGAAAAACCGGAATTCTGGAGTGCGACTGAAGCTGACGATATCGTCTCTACCTTGGTTAGTGGCATGGAAGGCCGTGGTTACACACGCGCATCGGATAAAGAATCTGCGGATCTGGGTTTGCAGGTTTCTTTTGTGAAAAATGTAAATTACTTTACAAACTATCATGACAATCCTTACTGGTGGTGGGGGTATCCGGGATATAACTGGTGGTACGGCTACTGGGGCAACTGGACTGGTGCATGGAATGGATGGTATTATCCGTATCCTGTAGTATACAGCTATAGCGTAGGTTCTTTATTGGTTGAACTGGTTAACTTGAAGGCTCCGTTGCCAAAATCTACGGATGCTAAACTTCCGGTTCTTTGGACTGCTTACATGACTGGCTTGCTGTCCGGTTCCGACAAGGTAAATATCGAACTTTCTACTCGTGCTATCGAGCAGGCTTTTGTACAGTCACCGTACTTGAAAAAATAATTAAACGCGAATTAGATAAATTTGAGTCTTATGAAAAAGATATATAAATCAATAAAATTAATCGCTTTACTTGTTGCCTGTTTAGCGATACCTTCCCTGGCTGGTGCCCAGGTTGTAAAGAACATGTATTTTAATATTGACTGGCAGATCAATTCTCCATTCAGTCAAGATTTCTCAGACAAGACAAGTGGTTGGGGAGCACATGCGGAAGCTGGTTATTATGTAATTCCTAATTTCTCGGTAGGTGCATTTATCTCTTACCATACCAACAATAAGTATATCGATCGTCAGACATTGCCGGTAAGTTCTACATCGGCCATCACTTCCGATCAGCAGCACTCTATCTTTCAGTTGCCTTTTGGTGCAGCTTTTCGTTACAACGTAGCTCCCGAAAGTCAGTTCCAGCCTTATGCTGGTGTGCAGTTGGGTGCAAGCTATAGTGAAATGTCGACTTATATGAATGTAATGAAAGTATACGACCGTAACTGGGGTTTCTATGTGTCTCCTGAAATCGGTATGAATATGTATTTTACACCTCAGAAACAGATCGGTCTGCATATTGCTGCCTACTATAATTATGCAACCAATAAAGGAGAAGTCCTGAGTTATTCGATCGATGGATTGAATAACTGGGGTATCCGTTTAGGTCTTGCATTCTAATGCGAAGTTTGTTCTTTTAAGTGTTTTATGTAGTTTATGGGGAACGGGAGGCTGTCGTAATGACACCTCCCGTTTTTTGCTTTACAAGATTTGTAGTTTGAGACCGAACGAGAGGCTCAGATAGTCTTTGGGTTTCAGGTAACCGTTCCCGATCTTGTTTATCAGATATAGGTCACAGGTACTGAGTTCGTAAAAGAAAGAGATGGATTTATGCCAGCTCTTTTTTGTGTCTAGCTTCAATGTGAATCGCTCTCCAATGAAAACATGGGTACGGATGCGAGTGGAGAACCAGTAATAGCCTTGCGGATATTTGTCCGGCTGCTTGCCCCAGAAATCGCGATCTAAAAGAGTATTGATATAGACACCGCAGGCGAGAGGTTCGAAAGACAACTTGTCGGCGATACGGATGTTCCAGGGATAATAATTCTGTTTGAGTGTAAGGGTTGCCATAGCATGGCGGTCCGAGTTGCGGGGAACTATCCCCAAATATACATCTGTTTCCCAGTGGTTACGATAATAATTCCAACCTGTTCCGAGTGAAAGCATGCCCATTGATCCGGCAAACTGTAGTTTGGTATAACGGGGAATGAGTTTTTCCCATCTGGATATATATTTCTCCACGCGTTTCTTGTATCGCACATCATCCTCGATTTCCTCCTGTGCCTGTAAGGTGCCGGTCAGGAAAAGAAATAGGAACATCCATTTAAAAATCGATAACTTCATACGTGTAGTCGTCTGGGGTTAGGGTGAATAATAGGTAGTTGCGTTTGGCTATATTGCTACAGCCATAGTAGATGATCCCATCGTCGAAAAGGTCTTCCACTTGTAATTGATGGTTATGCGCATTCAGGCAGAATTGCAAAGAGGGGAATTCGCGGATATATAGTTGGAATACGTCTTTTACGTTATTATCAAACTGTTCGCTTCCGGGACGTGCATGCATGGCGATGACCGTGCGGCTGTAATGGCGGGTGCTGTCTTGCAGTTCCTCTTTCAGGAAACCGAAATCGGGAACAGGGTGGGAGTAGTCGTATTCGATCGCATTGGTGTTAAGGCAAACGAATTTGACGTCCCGGACGATAAAGGAAAAGTTTTCTCTCCCAAACAATTTATTGAAAACTTGGTCGCCATTGCCGATTACGTCATGGTTACCGATCAATCCGACATACGGGATATCGAGCTTCGACAGGATATCGACGGCCCACTCGTATTCTTTCTTCATACCGAACTCGGTATAGTCTCCTCCATGTATGATGAAATCGATACTGTCTTTTTTTGTATTGATATGTTTTACGAAATCTTCCGTCTCGTCGTAGCTACGTTGGGTGTCGCCCATCAGGACGAAGCGGATCGTGTCTTTATCTTTTGTTGCTGCCTCGATAAGCGGGATGTTGTGGCCGTTGATATCGCGTTCGGAAATGGTGAGCCGGCCGTCATACGGATGGTAATCGATCAGGTCGCATGCAGACAAGAGTATGCACAGGAATAATGGTAGAGTTTGTTTATACATGACATCCTAACTTTTATTTGTATTTGTGGCAAAGTTAGGATGTCATGCTACTTCAAAAAAGGTCAAGATGCAATGAATAATGTGCCAATACGAAGAAACTCTCTCATTGGCACATTATTTAATGTAATTATAATACCGGTTGAAGAAATTTTTGAACCAGCCTGTCTTCATCAATCCTTTTTCGAAAAGCAGGATTCCTAAAAGGGCGCAACAGATTCCCAAGGTCACATCTATAATATAGTGATGTGAAGTGTAAACTGCTGTTCCCCAAATTCCAGCCATGATGATGGCAAACAGGATAATCACAAATTTATTGCATTTATTGATAATCGCATAACATAGTGCCACAACCATATATGCGGCATGTAATGATGGAACTGCCGCGAATACGTTTGCGTTGCGGCCATAGATGGAATCGAAGATCGAAAGGCCGGTCAATGCGTCGAACCTACCGAGACCGGCAACATTGCCCGGTGTGTCGAGTATCGGTTCGAAACCATAATTGATTGCATACCAAGGAGGAGCTGCCGGGTGGATATAATATCCGGCAAAACCGATCAGGTTGACGAACAGGAATACCATCGAGAAGCGAAGATACAAATTACGATCCCCCTTGAGATAGAGCCACAGCCCGAAAGCGATCGGAACCGGAACCCAGCAGAGATAAAATATGCCTGCAAGAAAGTCCGCTATCTGGCAATTATGAATCGCGAAATACTCGCAAGGAATCAGGATATTTCCATTATCGTTTATACCGAACAGACTTTTTTCCAGATTATACAGACTTTCCACATCAATCGGGTTGGCTTCGTAGTTTGGGAAAACACGCATCCAGTCGTATGAAATGCCAAAAAGAGCGAACGGCAACAAGGCTACAGCCAACTTACGGGTGGTCTTGCTGGCGAAGAAGAGGAGCAGGTAGAGGCCGACCATGAACACATGCTCCGGGCGCAATCCGATACATACGGCTGTCAGCAAAAGAAACAACGCTGTCAGGCTGATAACGGTCCCTGCCTCCTTTCTTGACGGGAGTACAATAGTCTCTTTCATTCGTTATCTTTGCTGCTCAATAGTTTACGACAGTGGTTCAGGCGTGCGAATGCCGTGATGTTGGAAAATATCGCAACGATCAGCAAGGGAATGACGAATATCATGATCGGTTCGAATGTCTCGTTGTTTTCCATCATGGGTGCGAAGATTCCGCAGCAAAGAGCACCTAACCCGGTCAACACCACGCGTTCGGGACGTTGCATGAAACCGACTTTACATTCAAGTCCCAATCCTTCGGCACGGGCACGGACATAGCTAACCATCAGTGAGCCAATCAAAGCAATGAAAGCGACGATCGAACTGATGACATATCCCTGATTGATCAGATAGAAACAGATCCCGAAGAAAACAGTCAGTTCGCTGTAGCGGTCCAGTACCGAATCGTACAAGGCTCCGAATGTGGAACTCATTTTGCCGATACGCGCCACCTGTCCGTCCATCATGTCGAACAGTCCGGCAAACAGGATGATGCCGCCACCCCAGCCGATGTAGTAGAAATCACCTCGTTCTCCCTTCATTCCGGCATAAAGGAATATGCAGGCAGCCACAATATTCAGGATTAATCCTGTCGTCGTAATAAAATTGGGTGTGATCCCAATTTTAATCATTCCATGTACGATTGGGTTGATGATCTTATAGATCGTCTGTTGCAACCAATCTCTAAAAACTTTGAATTTCATATTTTACTATTTTGTTTTTATTTTGAGTTCACTCTCTGGAAACGGCCCCTGATCCTACAGTTCTTGTAGACAAAGACACGTTGCATATTATAGTTCCAAAGAAATCCGACAAGCAGCGAGACTACTATCTTGGAAAAGACGAACAAGTCGTCGATATAATGTTTCAGGGTTTCCTGGACCCAGGGATTCCTGCTGATCGTTTCCGTCATGAAGTAGATCCCCCAAGTATTCAGTAAGATACTGCCGATCCAGACTAGCAGGTATTTTACCATTACATGCCGTTTCTTGCATTCTTTGGATTTGAATGTCCATTTGTAATTGATGATGCAGTTCACGATCCCGCCGCAGACAGAACCGGTGAAAGTCGCATACACGTAATAAATTCCAAATAGTTTGACCAATAAGATCGTGACCAGAAAGTCTGTCGCACTGGCAATCTGCGAAGAAAATTGGGCTCGTATGAACATAAATATCCCGCCTTTCTCCGAAAACGCTCTTGCACTCTTCTTTATCCAATCAACCATCTTGCACCGATTAGCAGGATGAGGCTATATATTCCAGCCAAAATATCATCCATCATTACTCCGACTCCTCCCTTGAGACTTTCCATTTTGCGTATACCTAACGGCTTGAAAATATCGAACAGGCGGAATAGCGCGAATGCTGCCAGTGCATACCACAAGTTACCGGCCGGTGCTGCCAAAAGCGGAATCCAGACACCTACCATTTCGTCTACTACTACCCGCGAAGGGTCTTCTCCCCAAATAGGTTCGACTGCGTTTGCCGAACGGATGCCGGCAATCGTAAAAATACCGACCAATAACGCGGTTATAATAAGAAGCAGAGTAGGGGATACGGCGCACGACAATGCAAGCCAGATCAGCGTAGCTAACAAGGCTCCTGCCGTTCCCGGAGCAAGCGGAGAAAAACCGGAACCAAAGCCTGTTGCAATAATAATATGAATTAGTGGAACTCTTTTCATTCTGTCAGTAAAATGCGTGCAAAGTTATAAAAATAATATAACTTTCTCCTTTATCCGGGAGAAAGTTATATCGAGAATTCCATCAGCATGGAATTTTAGTTTCATAGGCATATAACAAAAGTTTCATGGGCATGAAACTAAAATTTCCCTATAATGAAACAAAAGTTTTCCTATAATGAAACATTAGTCACATTATAGGGAAACTAAATTTGTATTACCCTGAATTTTAGTCCAGATAGTTAGGGGCTTTTTCTCCGATCATCTCGCGCAACGTCTGCTTAACCATTCTCCATTGCTGGAAGAGGTCATGTACGGGCTGATGTTCGAAGTCGTGCATCGGACTCTTGCAGAAGAAAGACAACCAGGTCTGGATACCACACATACCGGCACGCAGGGCCAGATCGCTGAATAACACCAGGTCGAGTGCGATAGGAGCAGCCAGGATGGAGTCGCGGCAAAGGAAGTTTACCTTGATTTCCATCGGGTAACCCATCCAGCCGAAGATGTCGATATTGTCCCAGGCTTCTTTATTGTCTTTGCGGGGTGGATAGTAGTTGATGCGTACCTTATGATATACGTCTCCGTACAGGTCCGGGAATTTTTCGGGTTCGAAGATGTTGTCGATGACAGAGAGCTTGCTGACTTCTTTTGTCTTGAAGTTTGCGGGGTCATCCAATACTTCGCCGTCACGGTTTCCTAAGATGTTGGTGGAGAACCAACCGCTTACTCCTAACATACGGGTTTTGAACATCGGGGCCAACACTGTCTTCATCAAAGTCTGTCCGCTCTTGAAGTCCTTACCGGAGATAGGCACATTCATCTTTTTAGAGAATTCCCACATGGCAGGAGTGTCCACGCATAGGTTGGGAGCACCCATGATGAACGGAGCGCCTTCTGCGATAGCAGCGTAAGCGTAGCACATACTTGGGGAAACGGCTTCCGTGTTGTTGTCCTTCATCGCTTTTTCCAAAGAGGCAAGAGACATATGCTCGTCAGATAGCGGAATATAGATTTCTGTACTTGCAGCCCACAAGACGGCGATGCGCTCGCAATTGTTGGCAGCCTTGAATTCACGGATATCTTGGCGAAGCTGTTCAACCATATCCCAACGGGTGGCAGCCTGTTTGATGTGTGTGCCGTTCAACCGCTTTGCCCAGTTATGATCGAATGCGGCCGGCATCGGCTTGATTGCTTCCAATTCGTCTTTTACGCCGTTCAAGTCTTTTTCTTTCAAGACTTCTGCGTACATAGCCGCTTCGTATGCATTATCAGGGAAAATGTCCCATCCGCCGAAAACGATGTCATTCAGGTCGGTCAGAGGTACAATATCTTTGATCGCTTTTTCTTCTCCGTTTTCTAAACGCATTGTCGCTAACTGTGAGATTGAACCGATAGGCTTTGCCAATCCTTTACGTGCAGCCAGCGTACCTGTAATCATGGTAGTGGCAACTGCACCACCTACCCCAACAACCAGAATGCCAAGTTTGCCTTTGGCTTCTTTAACTTCGATTTTTTCCATGTCAAATTAAGTTCAAAATGATTGGGACAAAATTAGGCTTTCTGGTTGAGACATAAAAAACTATATGTCGGCTTAATTGGTCAGAAATACTATAAAATAGGCCTTTTTTACATATTAATGTATCGAAGCCTCTTTTTTTAACTTCCTATGATTATAAGGATGTTCTTGAGGAAAAGTCTTTTTTTATGTGTCTTTTTTGAATTGTTATGAATTAATTTCTCGGTTTTATGGTGGAATATCCATTTTTAATGCTTTCCTTTGTAGCCGACAAGCAAAACTGTTTGTGTAGTTCTTTATCTCCGATTTAATATTCATAGAGAATATGATTTAGCAGACATTGATCTTTCCTAAAAGTTTTATTGTTTCAAATTTTTTTATTAATTATTTTATATCATTTTTTGTATGAATATTTACATTGGTAACCTGAACTATCGGGTTAGAGAATCAGACTTACAACAGGTTTTGGAAGAGTACGGTACAGTTGAATCAGTTAAATTGATTATTGACCGTGACACTCGTCGTTCTAAAGGTTTTGCTTTCGCAGAACTTCCTAACGAAAACGAAGCAAGAAACGCTATCGAAGAATTGAACGGCGCTGAATACGAAGGACGCCAGATGGTTGTAAAAGAAGCAACACCGAGACGCTAATAAAAATAGCATCAAAGTATACGAACGGGGATATGGACAAGATTCTATATCCCCGTTCTTCGTTTATTCCTTTTTAATTGTTACGTTTGCACTTAAATTTGCAGTAGATGAAAAGTCTTTTAAATATTTCTTGTTTGCGCATCAGCTTGTACCTCCTGCTATGTTTGGCGGGAACTTCATTTGTCCATACACTTCATGCTCAGATTCCGGATCGCGTTTTCAAGACCGATTACCGGATCGATCCGGGAAAGAAAGGGGAACTTTCGGTTGAAATAGATAACCTGAGTTTCTTTAAAGATGATGAATATACCGGTTCGTTTATGAAAGGTTATACGTTGCCGGGGCTTTGGTTGCAGGCAAAGGCAGTCTATTACCCGTTGGAAATGTTGAAACTCGAAGCAGGTGTTCATTTGCAACGTTTTTGGGGGGCGAATCGCTATCCCAATATGGCTTATCAGGATATTGCGCATTGGAAAGGTGATCAGTACCAGAAAGGCTTTCACGCACTTCCCTGGTTCCGGGCGCAGGTGGCCTTGTCTGATCATGTGAATATCGTGCTGGGCGATTTGTATGGGGCGGCCAATCATAATCTGATAGAGCCATTGTACAATCCGGAGTTGAATATGGTTGCCGATCCGGAGATGGGATTACAATTGTTGTATCATTCCCGCCGGTTCGATTTGGATGCGTGGGTGAACTGGGAAAGTTTTATTTTTAGAGATGATGTCCATCAAGAAGCTTTTACGGTCGGGTTGTCTACTCGTTTCAAGTTTAACGATCCGGATTCGCGTTTTCATTTCTATGCTCCTTTGCAAGCTTTGGCTCAGCACAGAGGAGGAGAGATCGATACGATCTTGACCAATTCTGTCCAGACATTGATGAATGGTGCTGTCGGAATTGGAGGAGTGTGGAACACGGGGCATAAGATATTCAAGAGTGTAAATGTGGAACTGGATGCTGCCGGCTATTATCAGCAGGCCGGTAAGTTGTGGCCTTTCGATAACGGCTATGGTGTGTATGCACGTGCGTCTGCCGATATTTACGATTTCCGTGTGAAGACGTCCTATTGGAGATGCCATCAGTTTATTTCCATGTTCGGCAGTCCGTTTTATGGAGCTGTCTCGACATCCGATGAAGGTCTTACTTTCGATGATCCTTCCTGTGTTTATTTTGGTTTGGAGTATTCGCGTGAATTGGCAAAAGGCTTCTCGCTTGGTATCGATCTGGATATATATGAACATCTGCCTGTCGTTTTTCGCGGCACTGAGCAGGACGGCTATAAATCGTTTGCTAAAACCAGTTTCTCTGCCGGGATTTATCTGAGGGTAAATCCGTCTTTCCTGATAAAGAAATTTTAAGAGTTAATAGTTGCCCGGCTTTCTGTCCAGACGGAACAGGGTGAAAAGCAGTGCTGCGATGATAACCCAATTCGTGACGATCATTGTCGTGAATAGATTGATTAGTTGCGGTAGTTGGTCTCTTGTGCAGTCAGACAATTCGTTGAGGGGACCGCTGGAGTTTCCATATAATCCCATAATCATGATCGCTTGTATTACGAGTAAGACAATAACCAGTCCCGCGCAGATGTATTTTGTGAAATTATTCATGTTTTTAAAGTATTATCTGCAAAAATATAAAAAATACCATTGCTTTGCATTTTATTGGAGGAGAATGTCGGTAAATAATCAAAGTTTGTAAAAATATTATTATTTTTGTAGGCGAGATGTTAATTGAATGGTCTTAAATTGCTGGTAATATGTTCGATATTTCTTTATTGTATGAACTGAAGAAAGGGAATAGAGAAGCCTTTAATGGTGTTTTCCGCTACTACTATCCCCGGATGATGGCTTATGTTGCTTCTATGGTTGAGCAAAAGGCGGCAGAAGATATTGTCCAGGATGTTTTTCTGTATGTGTGGGAAAACCGTGAAAAGTTATATGTCAGTGATGGTTTCCATTCCTATCTTTTTCAATCTGCTTATACTCGTTGCCTGGACTATTTCAAGAAAAACCTCTCGATTGAAAAATACCATTCTCATACTTACGAGAAATATTTGGAAGATTATCAGAATCTGTTGAAAGGCGACAATCCTGTTATTGAGGAGCTTTCTGTTAAAGACTTCTATCGCCATTTGTATGAATTGCTGGAACATCTGCCAGTACAGCGTCGTGAAGTTTTTATCCTTACTTATATAAAAGGGCTGACGACTAAAGAAGTTGCGGAGCAAACCCGGATGCCGCAACGTACGGTGGAGAGTCATTTGTATTTGGCGCTCCGGTTCTTAAAGGGACATATGTCCAGGAATGATTATTATATGCTTTGTGCCGTTTTCCTTTCGCATGGCATACACGCTTGATAAGATAAACGAAAAAAATCATTTTTGCTCAGTAGTTTTTCCTCTTTGATCGTTTTGCCTATATAACAAGGTGAAAAATGGAATTTGATTACGCACTTTTGGCAAAATATCTGATCGGTAGCCTTTCCCCGGAAGAAATGGAGGAGGTGATGAGGTGGCGTGATTTGTCGGCTGAGAATGAGGTTGTTTTTTCAGAAGTGTTACGTTTGCGTCTTTCGTGGAATGCGGCTAAGTATGCGGATGGCGAGCGGATAGATATGGCTTTGGAAAAGGTAAATGTCCGGATTAACCGGGCAAGGCGTTACCGAATTGCCCGTTCTTTGTTGAAATATGCCGCTATTATCTTGCTGTTTGTCTCGTTTTCAACTGTCGGATGGAATTATTTTAAGCCGGAAACTTATGTGACTATCGCTTTAGGAGATAGCGAAAGCGTGAAAAAAGTAACGTTGGATGATGGCTCGGTTGTTTGGTTGAGGGGGAATTCCGTATTGAAAATACCGCAGTCATTCAGTGCCGTCAACCGGACGGTCTCCTTGCAAGGAGAGGCATTCTTTGACATCGCAAAGAATGCTAAATCACTATTTATCGTTGCTACCGATTATGTGAAGGTAGAGGTACATGGAACTTCCTTTAATATCAATGTTAACGCTGAAAATAAGTCTGTAGAAACCGTTTTAGTAAGAGGTAGTGTCAGCCTGCATACTCTGAACGGAAAGAAAATTTTAGAAATGAATCCGGGAGAACGGGTTGCCTATTCTTGGGATGAAAATACCTGCTTTACGGATCATGTCGATGTGAATGTCTGTGCTATATGGCGCTTTAACCAACTGGTTTTTGAAAATACTACACTTCGTGAAATCGCCAATCAATTATCAATCAAATATAATGTAAATGTAAACATCGAGTCGTCGAGGCTGGCTCAACGCAGGTTTCGTTGCGTGGTCAATGAAGACGAGCGCTTGCCGGATGTTTTGGAGCAGCTTTGCTATTTGGCACCGATTACTTATCGGATTGAGAGTTCCGAAATTTATATATCTGAAAAACAAACAAAAAAATGAACGTCTATGGGAAATTGAAATGTAATCTGAAGTAAACAGTTCCGTAATATCGGGGATATTCCTTTGCAGCGGTTAATTAAAAAATGCTGTCCGGTATGGGAAGTGTTGTTGGCGGGTACGGATGTATCCGGTAAAAAGTTAACTGTTTTTTATAGTACTAACAAAAACGAATCACATGGTATGAATAAAAAAGTATCTATTGCGACATTATCTGCATTCTTAGTCGCAACATCGCCTGCAATGGCGGTAAATGAAGCGAATACTTTGTATGTGAATCTGGAATTGTCTTTGAACAGGACAACTGTAGGTATGGTCATACAAAGTATCAGCCAGCAAACTGGCTATGAATTTTCTTATGATGAATCTATCTTAAGTAAAGAAATCTCAAAAGTATCCGTCCGTGTAAAAAATGAACACATCGAAAGTGTTTTAAAGAAAGTCTTTAAGAATACGGATATTTCTTATCGAATAGTCGATAACCGAATTTTCCTGCAAGATAACGCAAAGGCAAAAAGTGTGTCTTTTGCAAGTGTTCAACAGACTAAGAGGACAATCAGAGGTACGGTTGTCGATAATACCGGCCTTCCTGTTATCGGGGCAAATGTCATTGTGAAAGGAAGTGCCGGTGTCGGTACGGTGACAAATGTCGACGGTGATTTTACATTGGAGGGGATTGAAGACGGTGCGACATTGATGATTTCCTATATCGGTTATGTAGATCAGGAGGTTGCCGTAGCGAAAGGGAAAAACGATTATAAAATCACAATTCACGAAGATACACAGAATCTGGATGAGGTAGTTGTTGTCGGCTATGGAACGCAAACCAAAGTAAACCTGACAGGAGCGGTGAGCACGATTGGCAAGGACGAATTGATCAATCGGCCTGTGACGAATGTCTCTTCTGCTCTCCAGGGGTTGACTCCGGGGGTTACGATAACATCCGGAACAGGGCAACCCGGTAGCGATGGTTCGACCATACGTGTTCGTGGAGTCGGTACCTTGAACAATGCTAATCCTTATATTCTGGTGGATGGGATTGAAACTGGGACTTTCGATTCGATCGACCCTAACGATATCGAATCGATTTCAGTGTTGAAAGATGCCGCTTCAGCTGCTATTTACGGTTCTAAGGCGGCTAATGGTGTAATCCTGGTTACGACCAAGCGAGGGAAAGCCGGAAAAGCGTCTGTATCTTATAATGGTAATGTCAGTTTTTCGAATGTGTCGACTTTGATTGACCGTCTGAGTTCTTATGATTATGCCCGTCTGTATAACCAGTTGTTGACTCAAGATGGGGCATCTCCCCGTTTTACGGACGAGGATCTCCGTTTATTTCAGGATGGAACGGATCCTTATGGACATCCGAATACAGTTTGGACAGATTATATTTACCGGACCGGTTTTATGCATAAGCATAACCTCAATGTCAGTGGGGGATCGGAAGATGTGAAATATATGGCTTCTGCTGGTTTCTTAGGGCAGGAAGGTACATTGCAGAATTCGGATCGCCAGCAGTTTAATCTGCGAACGAATCTGGATATCAAATTGTCGGATAAATTTACCATGCGGACTAATATGGCTTTTATCCATAACGACTATTCCGAACCGAACGCGTCTTATGGAGGTGGTTCTACTCAATTGATACGTCAATCAGATCGTATAGCTCCTTGGATTCCATATAAGAAGGAAGATGGTTCTTACGGCTCTATATCGGACGGAAACCCGGCTGCTTGGGTTGACATTAATAGCCGGAAATATCATCTACAGCAAAATTTCTCCGGTGTATTGGCCTTTGACTATCATATTATAGATGGGTTGACCTTTACGTTGCAGGGAGCTTATGTGACGGATATAAAGGAAACGAAAGATTACCGTAAGGAGTGTTGGTATGACGATGTCAACTATCACGGACCTGATCAGTTGACTGAAACGATTTCGAGGTGGAGTCGTTATACATTGGATGCTTTGTTGAATTATGATAAAACTTTTAACCAAAATCATCATTTCAAGGCAATGGCAGGTTATAAGGTGGAAAAATATGATTACCGGAAATTGGAAGCGTTCCGTAAAAGTTTCCCGAACAGTGAAGTGACTGATTTGAACGGTGGTGATTCTTCGACACAAACGAACAGTGGTTATTCTCGTGAACTGGCTTTGTTGTCTTATTTCGGACGTCTCAATTATGACTACAAAGGCAAATATCTGTTGGAAGCCAATTTCCGTGCTGATGCTTCTTCCCGTTTTGCAAAGGGCTATCGTTGGGGATACTTCCCGTCTTTCTCTGCCGGATGGCGTATTTCGGAAGAAGATTTTATGGAAAATACGAGAGGCTGGTTGCAGTCTTTAAAATTTAGAGGATCTTGGGGCTTGCTTGGAAACCAGGATGCGGTGAAGGACGAGTATTATCCTTATTTGCCTACTTTATATATTGGTAAAAACTTCCCGTTCGGTGGAACTGTTCATCAGGGTATCACGGTCGTAAGCCATAAGGTTACGACTATTTCCTGGGAAAATTCGACAAACTGGGGAATCGGCTTTGATGCGAATTTTTTGAACGAGTTTATGTTGAGTGTTGAATATTATAACCGTAAAACATCCGACATTATTATGGATATTCCAGTTTCCGATACATTCGGTATATCGGGGACGTATCAGGATAACAAAGGTTCTTTACGTAATAGTGGTGTGGAAGCAAGCTTTGCCTGGAACCATTCCTTCAATAAGGACTGGAGAATGGGAGTTAATGCGAATTTCTCCTACAATAAAAACGAATTGTTGGATTTGGCAGGTGTCAATGAGATCATCGACGGTTATACAATTAATCGTATTGGCGAACCTTATCAATCATTTTATGTGTATGAAGTAGATGGGTTGTTCCAAAGCGACGAGGAAGCTGCTGCTTACGAAAAACAGTATGGCAACCCATGGTCTCTGCCGTTCAAAGGTGGTGATTTCCGGATCAAAGATGCGGACGGCGATGGAAAGTTGACGGATAAAGATCGGGTGGTGAAAGGTACGCAACAACCTAAAACGACTTTTGGTTTGACACTGAGTGCAGGTTGGAAAAATTTCGACTTGTCGGTGTTTATGCAAGGTGTGACAGGAACAAACCGTTACTTCTCAAGAGATGTTGTCGGTTCGTTTATCGGTGATACTTCACACCCGAGTACGAATTGGTTGGATGCTTGGACTCCTGAAAATACAAATGCGGAATGGCCACGTCTGTTCCTTGAGGAAAACTCGATCAGTTCCCCGCAGCGCGTAAATTCATCTTTCTGGTGTATGAACACGAATTACCTGCGTATCAAGAATGTCAATTTCGGCTATACGTTACCGAAAACTTGGACGAGTAAGTTAGGAATAGCTAATGCGAAGATTTACTATACAGGCGAAAATCTGTTTACGTTCGACAGTCTGCCATTCAATGCGGATCCAGAATCGCCGTCGGGCAACTTGGATGTTTATCCTATTAGCAGAAGCCATTCATTCGGTATTAATGTAACTTTTTAAACGGATTTATATATGAAACTGAAAAATATATTAGGTCTTGCAGTCTGCCTGGTAGGGACAGGTGTATTTGCTTCTTGTGATGATTTTTTTGATTTGAATCCGAAAGATCAGTTGACGACAAACACATTTTGGAATACTTCCGAGGATGTCGATGCCGCTGTAACCGCTGCCTACAACTGGTGGGTTAATAACTATGTCGGATCGAAATTTATTTTTTATGAAGATAGCTATTCGGATATCGGTTTCAATTATACGAATGCTTCTAACATGAGAAACATGGGGAGGGGGAGTGTTTCTCCTACTGCGGCCCCGAATTATTGGAGGCAGTATGAAACGATACGCCGTTGTAATTTCGTAATCGAAAATATTGACTTGGTTCCGGCTTCTGCTATGACGGAAACGGAGAAGAATGATTTTCTGGCACAAGTACGGGCAATTAGGGGATATAGCCATGCTTACCTGGCAACCTGGTATGGAGATGCCGTTATTATGGATTTTGTGCCTGCAACGGCTGACGATGCCAAACTTCCGCGTGAACCGGAAGCAAAAGTGAAAGAGCATGCCATGAACGACTTGATGTGGAGTGCTGAACATATAGCGGAGAAGCCGGCCGAAAAAGGACGCATTGCCAAAGGTACGGTTCTTTCGATGATCGCTCGTTTTAATTTGTTATGGGGTAATTATTCGGAGGCGTTGGATGCTGCAAATAAAGTGATTGCTCTGAACCAATACGAACTGGATCCTGATTTTCTGAATATGTTTTCTATGTCCGGACAAAATTCGAAAGAAATTATTTGTACCTATGAACATGTCCAGACGACTTATGCTTATGGTGATGTCATCCGTTTCTATAACAATTCGGATGGTGGTTGGGCCTCTTTTGTACCGACCCAAAACATGGTGGATATGTTTGAAATGGCGGATGGCAAGTTGATCGATGAGGCTGGTTCCGGCTATGATCCGGTTCACCCGTTCTACAATCGTGATCCACGATTGAAAAATACGGTTATCTATTCCGGATTGGATTGGATAGGACGCAATGGCGTGTCGCGAATTTTCAATACTCTTGACAAGACTTTGCCGGGCGGTTCTTCTAATAAGGATTATTATACGGCGGCAGATAATGCGTCTCATACCGGTATGCTATGGGCTAAATATTTGTATCCTAACCAGGGACAATATTCTACATCCATGAATGATGATGCCTTGTGTCCGATCATCTTCCGGTATGCAGAAATATTGTTGACGAAAGCAGAATGTTTGGTCGAGCTGAATCAGGATTTGCAGGAAGCTATGAATATCATCGACCGGTTACGTTTGAGAGGAGGCCATATCGCTGTTGACCGTTCTAAGTATGATACACAAGCCAAAGTTCGCGAACTGGTAAGAAGGGAACGCACGATAGAATTGGCCGGTGAGGGTTTCAGATTTGAAGATATCGTTCGATGGGATGAATACGACAAGAGTGGAGCTAAAACCGGAAAGAAAGTGGCAGAGACTGTTATGCCGGGTGACTTGTATCGTTTGTGTGGTACTGTCGACTATGATGAACCGGATCCGGACCGTCGCGCCGTGATCGATGTGAATGCTCCTCGTGAAGACCGATTGGTTGAAGTTCGTTATTTCGATAAGAAGCAATTCCATTTGCCTATACTGCAGGCGGAAATGGATGCGAACCCTCAATTAGTTCAGAATGATGGTTATTAACAGAAAAATTAAACATATTTACAATGAGATATATTAGAAACTTGATATATATCCTTTTATTCACAGTTGCCACTCAGGTGGCAACTGCGCAAATAAAGATCCTTTACGGACCTTATCTGCAGAATGTAAAAGAGAATGAGGCAACTATTGTCTGGGTAGCGGATAAGCCGTCTATCGGCTGGGTAGAATTGGCTCCGGATGATGGAACTCATTATTATGGAGAAGAGCGGCCTAAATATTTCGATACGACCAACGGTGTTAAAAATACATCCTTGCTGCATGCTGTGAAGGTAAAAGCGTTGACTCCCGGAACAACCTATCGTTATCGTATTTATTCTCAAGAAGTATTGTCGCATGAAGGAATTAATGTCATATACGGACGTGTGGCAGCTTCGGATGTTTACAAAAAGAAAGCCTTGACGTTTACAACGTGTGATCCGGATAAGAAAGAGACTTCTTTTGCGATGATCAATGATATTCACGGACGTGAGAACATTATTACGAAACTGTTGAATAATGCAAACTACAAGGATAAAGACTTGATTATTTTCAACGGGGATATGGTTTCGGAGTTTAAAGACGAGCAAACGATCTTTAATGGATTCATGAAAGAAAGTATCGACTTGTTCGCATCGGAGAAGCCTATGTATTACGCTCGTGGTAATCATGAAACCCGTGGTGAATTTGCCACTTCCTTCCAAAAATATTTTTCACCCAAAGAACTGTTTTTGTATTATCTTTTCAGACAGGGGCCTGTATGTTTCATTATGTTGGATACGGGGGAAGACAAACCGGATTCCGATATCGAGTACAGCGGTATTACTGATTATGACGGTTATCGTACGGATCAGGTGGAATGGATGAAAGAATTGTATAAAAATGAAGATTTCAAGCAAGCTAAATTTAAAGTCGTCATTGCACATATGCCCCCTTCCGCTGATCTCAATATCTGGCATGGACAGAAAGATGTATTAAAGAAATTCGTTCCTATCTTGAATGAACTCGGAGTTGATCTGATGCTGTGCGGACACCTCCATCGGAACAAATATGAGGAACCGAGTGCCGGGATTAAATTCCCTGTATTGGTAAATTCAAATAACAGTGTGGTTTCTGTGGAGACTAATGGTAGCCAGATGGATCTGGTAGTACTTGATTTGGATGGCAAAGTCGTGACAAAAAAGTCATATACGGCAAAATAATCCTCATAATTCAGTATTAATTTATATGAGTGCGGTTACTCGGGTGGAAATCCGAGTAATCGCACTTAATGTATTTAGTCTTATCCGATATTTTATCATATTCTCTTGGTTTTTTATAGAACGATTTCATTTTTAGTGATATAGATAGGTTCATAGAGATTACTGTGAATATTTAGTAGGGATCAGGTTTTATAGTAAAAATGTACGAAATCGTCCGATATGTATCTTACAAAGGGATAAAAAACGAATCCAGAGTCTTTTCGGACGAATTTGAACTTATGGATAAAGAGGAGAAGTATAGTTTTGTGGCAGGGAAAATTTTTAACAAAAAAATAAATATATGGATAGGATGCAATTTCAACAAAGGCTGGTCGGTCTACAGGAACACATGATGAGTTTTGCCATCAAACTTACTGCTAATAGGGATGACGCTTTGGATCTGTTGCAGGATACGACGCTGAAAGTTTTGGATAATCAGGAAAAGTTTGTAGATAATGTCAATTTTGCTGGTTGGGTTATGACCATAATGCGTAATATCTTTATAAACAACTATCATAAGGTTGTTCGTGTACAGAGTATCGTTGACCAAAATGCGGATTTGTATAATCTGAATGTTCCCAATGATTCTATTTCGGGTTCTCCGGATAAGATTTACCAGATTCAGGAGGTCACAAGAGTTGTTGCTGGGCTCAGTAGTGAGCTTAAAATTCCGTTTTCATTGTATCTGAATGGTTATAAATATCATGAGATAGCAGAAGAACTGGATCTTCCCTTGGGAACGGTAAAGAGTCGTATCTTTTTTGCACGCAAGGAATTACAAAATACACTGAAAGATTACCAATATGCATGAATATGATTGAATACTATTATTTTCAAAACTAATATGAATCTGAAAAAACTTAGGATATTGGTTTTGTTTTTATTAGTAGGAAACAAAATAAAAAATGCTGTTGTTATTCTATAAAAATATATAGTCTTTATTGCAATAATAGATTTATTTGTAGGTAATTTTTTAAGAAGGAGGGTATTGTTTGAAATAAATTTGTTGGTGATTATTTGTAAATAATAAGCTTAATATGCTTGTGTTTTGCGAGAGTAATATCGGAAATAATATTAAAATATGAATTTGATGTTACTCCAAGTGTTTAAAGAAGTGTATAATTAAAAATTATTCAGATGAAAAAGATTCTTTTTATAGTATTTTTGCTGATAACATCTATTGGCGTTTTTGCCCAAAAAGGAAATTTCTCATTGTTGGGGAATTTTGGTTATCAGACGGATTTTAAACGTGTGATGTTAGGCGTTCAAGGACGGTACAATTTGACGGATCATGTTCGTTTGGCACCGGATCTGATGTTCTTTTTCCCGAAAGATAAAACAACAGGTTTGGATGTAGATGTCAACGCACATTATGTGTTTGATTTGAGTGAAGATCATTTGTCGCTTTATCCTTTGGCGGGATTTAACCTGCAAAATAATTTCCAAGGGAAACGGACCGTAAAAGGAGAAGAAGGAGAGGTTACGTTGGATTCGCACAGTTCTACAAATTTTGGTTTTAACGTGGGAGGTGGATTGACCTATAATCTCAATTCGCGTAATTTTCTTAATGTCGAATATAAATATGTCTTTGGCAAAGACAATTCTTCCGTAATAGCATTCGGCTGGGGATATCGTTTTTGATCCCGGCTATTTTTATCACAAAAAAATCAATCATGAAGAAGTATTTGTTTATTATGGTGCTTTGTAGCATCATACAGATCTCTTTTGCCCAATCGAAAGAAGGTCAAAGTTCGGAACCTGCCCGTAAAGCAACATTTATCAATAATGGTTTCTGGGATCATTGGTTTATTGGAGCAGGTGCAGGCGCCAATATTTATTTTGGCGACAGAAATAGTGATGCCGACTTCTTCCATCGGTTTACCGTGGCACCGGAAGTTCAGTTCGGTAAATGGATCAATCCTTATTTGGGAACACGTATCAAGGGAGCAGGTTTGACGAATCTGCATACATTCAATGATAATGCGACTATCATGTCACGTAATAGGTTTGCGACGGTACAAGCGGATTTGATGTGGAGCATGACTGATTATTTCATGAAGTATAGTTCGGATCGTGTATATAGCCTTGTACCTTATGTCGGTTTCGGATGGGCTTTTGGATGGGACTATACGAACCAACCGACGTATGCAGGCGGGCATACCCGTATGAATGGCATGACGCTCAATGCCGGTATTATCAACAATTTCAAACTATCCGATCGAATGACTCTTTCTATCGAGTTTGCAGCAACGGCTGTCAGAAGCGAGTTCAATCAAGTCAAGAGCAGTGGCAATTATGATATCTTGGGAACCGCATCGGCCGGACTGATCTTTAATTTAGGAAAGACGGCTGCTTTCTCGGAAGCGGAGTTGAGAAATCCTCAGGAAATCGATGCGTTGAACAGTCGGATTAATGAACTGTATGCTCAGAATCGGGAGTTGGCACAACGTCCAGTGGACTGCCCGGACTGCCCTGAACCTGAGGTGATAACCGAAAAGGTGGTTGAGTTTGAGGATAATCCGTTGATAAACAATGTGGTTCTCTTTAAGATTAATCAAACGAAAGTAGATCCTTATCAGGGGGTTAATATTTACAATATTGCGCGATATCTGAAAGATAACCCGCAGTTCAAGGTGCGTGTGATCGGTTATACGGATCGTAAGACCGGAACAAGTCAGATCAACGAGAAACTTTCTGCTGAAAGAGCACAAAATGTAGCCCGTATTTTGATCAGCGACTATAATATCAGTCGTGACAGGATAAAGGTGGAATGGGTCGGTGACAAGGAACCTCCTTTTGATAAACCGGAATGGAATCGTGCCGTGATTCTTTATGTAGAACAAGAATAGAAAATGAAGAGACCATCCTGGAATAATCCAAAGATGGTCTCTCTGTTTTTATGAGTACAAGAATTATAAATGATTAGAATAAATGCATTATGACACATATAAATAATTTGATTGAGTTGAAAAAAAGAGTTTCTTGGGGAAGTGTTTTTGGCGGTGTAGTGACGGTGTTGGCTGTCTCTATCTTGTTATCGGTGTTAGGCTCCAGTATCGGTCTGTTTTTGTTTGACCCGTTTGCTGATAATCCCGTCTCTGGGATTGGGACAACGGTCGGCATAGGTACGGCTGTGGCTTTGATTGTCAGTATGGTTGCCGGTGGTTTCGTCGCCGGAAAATTAGCCGGGGTGGATGGCTTGATACATGGTTTTTTAGTTTGGGGTACAACTCTTATTGTAGGGACATTTTTCTGTGTTTTACTTACTGCCGGGGCGGCCAAACTTACAATGAATGCATTGGGAGCCGCATCGTCGGTGGCCGGAGGGGTTATTTCCGGAACCGGTTCGGTTGTGGGCGGTGGAGTCTCCGCTCTTTCGGATCAGGCGAAAGATTTGTTCGGTGAAATCGATTTTAAAGTCGATTTGAAACACGGAGAGTTGCCAAAAAATATTCGTGCGGTTCTTGTGAAAAGCAAAGTGAAAGAGTTGCAACCTGATTATTTGCAGAAGCAGTTGGAGGGGGTGAAGGCCGACTTTGGCAAATCTGTGAAGAAAGCCATCGCGTCTCCACAAGATGCAGATGAGATTTTTAAAGATTTTCTGGCTCGAGTGAAGGAACAGACGAATAAGCTGACAAAAAGCATAGACCGGAATGATCTTGCCAGAGCATTGGCAAATAATACCGATATGTCGAAAGCTGAAGCAGACAAGGCGGTCAAGCAGTATACGGAAATCATGCAAAAGGCGACTGCAGAGGCCGACAAACAAATTCAAAATCTGGAACAAAATCTGGATAAAGCGATCCAGGAATGGCAGGAAGTGAAGCAAAATGCACTGGAAGCGGCTGATAAAGCTACGGACGCTGCGGCTCGCTCGGCTCTTGTATCTTTCTTTGCTATCTTGATCGGTGCTGTCTTGTGTAGCCTGGCTGGTGTTTACGGTAGCCGGAAAACGCAGGAACGAATAGATATGTGATTGGGGAGAAATATCTTCTTTAATAGATTCTTTCATTAGTATAACGGGGAGGCCTAATAAAAGAGCCTCCCCGTTCGTGCTATATAGAAGCAATCTCTCTCTCTTCTTGCCTTCAGTACAAGCATATCCATATAAAGTTTTTGTAGAAACAACCATCGTGCTATCAAGATAGCCGCACCAAATTCATTTTATAGCAATACGGTCTGATGAATTATATAATATAAGATATGATGTTTCCTCACTGCAAGAAAACTTATCTACATAGGCAAAAAAACATCAAAGTGCCTGTTAATTCTGTAATCAGTGACGCCGATTATAAAATTAATAGGCATTTTAGAAAGAATTATTAGGAACAAAAAAGAATATCCTGTCCATAGAAATAAGAAATTGTTACTGCAGAGTTTGTGCGGTTGCTTTGGTATACTACGGTTAAACATATAAACATAAGGCGAAAACAATGAAGTGATTTCGCTTTGTAGAGGGTATAAAAAATCCCGGCGAAGACATTTTTCTTCGCCGGGGATAGGGGTTAATTACTTACAAGTGACGTTTCGGTTACTTTTTGGCCGATTTTTTTTCTGAAGTTGAGCACTTGCATTCTTTAGTCTGGGTTTGTTTTTTCGTACCCTTTGTTTCTACCTGCTTTTTTTCATTCTTCTTGTTCATAATCTGATAAATTTTAAAGTGAATATATTACTTGGCGACAGTTTATTTTCTGTTTCCTTTTTTATCTTGGTAGTTACACCAACTCATGACTCCGTCGGGTAAAGAAGAAAGGACTTCTTCGCTGCGTTCTTTGGCAAGTTCATTGTCCATTTCCTGGACCTCTTTTTCCGTGCGGTATGTACCTGCCGGTTTACGGTCGACGAGCCCATTGGTGTTTCGTACTTCTTGTAAAGGATCGTCAATGTATTGCCATTCTTCTTTCAAACGTGTACTTTCTCCTTCATTCCACGGCCCGCGGGCATCTTTGCCTTTGGACATGTTGAAATACAGGTTGCTGTATTTGGGGGAGGTTTGAAACACTCCGGGAGGGATCATCCGTCAGCGGTATAAGATTTTCATATCCGATCTTTGCACGGCATTCTCCTGCCATGTTGGAACGGAGATCCACGGTCAGATCTGCATTAGCGGATACATAGGTAGCACACCACGGATTTCCGTTGCTGTCTGTCAGTGTGGGACTTCCGGGGGAAGTTACCAAGAACTGCGGATTTGTGAATGCTTGATGGATGAGATCTTCTTTGGCTCCTTTGCCATTCATCATCATATTGATTTCCATGTTTTCCACCACGTCCTTCATTTTTCCGTTTACAGGCCCGAGGAGCATTTGGATGGTAGCCCCGACGATTTCGAGGTGTCCCAACTCTTCTGTTGCGATGTCCATCAGCATATCATATTTGTCAGGGTGAGGATTATGGCAACTGAAAGCTTGTACGAAATATTGCAAAGCTGATTTCAATTCCCCGTTTGCGCCGCCGAAAGCCTCAAGGAGGACACGTGCGAAACGTGGATCCGGAGCGGAAACGCGTGCGTTGTATTGCAAATCTTTTACATGATAAAACATAACTCGAAAGTTTTAATTATACATTTAATGAGGCACATTCAATTACTTTTTTGCATTATCGGCAAAATTGTGCACTTTGTTTTTCACATCATCGGCTTTTTCTGCGATGTTAAAAGTTTCTTTGGCGACCTTGTCGGCCACTTTTGTTCCGGCTTCCGCAACTTTGTCTTTTGCGGAATCAATCATGTCTTCTGCTTTACCACCCATCCGATGAAGGACATGGCATGCTTTTTCTTTTAACATTTTGCCTTTAGAAGAACAGCTAAAACGGTAAGCTACTACACCGATGATTGAGCCTAAACCCAGGCCCAGCCAAAATTTTGAACAACTTGTTTCCATAAATTCAATAGTTTTAAAAGATGAATAAATAATTGATTATATATCTGTTTTATGTGGACTTTTGAATAATGAAACGATCCACAATAACAAGATAGCTCCAGCAACAGAGGTGATCAAACTGCCCAAGATGCCCGCCGTAGCGATGCCTAACAGGCCGAAGCCCCAACCTCCTAACAGGCCGCCAGCTATGCCGACCAGTAAATTGATGAGGATACCGAACCCTCCTCCACGCATAACCTTACCAGCAATAAAACCGGCTAAGATTCCGATAATAATATACCATATAAAATACATATGACTAAGTTTTATGCATTAATATAAAAGAATAATCATGTGAAATATAGGTGTTGGTACCATACCCGATTCACATTAAATAAACAGCCATAAAAAGATTTTTGTTTGTTGTAAAGAGAGGATATTAACATCTATTTTTGTAGGGATATACTAAGTGTATTTAAATGTCATATTTGCATATGATTAAGGTTTTATTTTTATGTAAACTATTTTTATATACGTGTTGTTTATTTTAAAAATAAGATTCTGTAAACAACTATTTTAAATAACTATGAATTGGGAAGAAACTTTGAAAAACGAATTGATGAATTCTGTCCAAATGGATTATGAACATCTTTACCGTATCTGTCACGATGCATATAAGGAAGGATGCGGATATGAAAAGTCGTTGGCTGTTGAAGCATACAGGCTTAGATGTTCCTATTTGTTCGGAAACAGATGTATGATGGCTTCTGACACGATCCCCCGACATATAAAAGTTTGTGATGGAAATTGCAGTTATCTGCATAAATATGAATTCGAATTGTATAAGTTGGAAGATTGATTTAGATCAACAAATAAAAGATTGTTTTATGCTAGTAAATACGAAGCGGATATGGTTGGTTTTGCAATTTGGTTTATAGGCTTGGTCTTGGCTTTGAAACCCGCATTTAGAATTTGGAATCTTGATGCCCCTAAAAAAAGGAAGTTGATCGTTGGTGTATTGATTATCCTCACCAGTTGGATAGGATTACTTTTTTATGATTTCTACGGGAGGAGAAGATTTCCGGTGTGGTTAAACCAATAATTAGAGAGAGGCTGTCCCTGCGTCGAATGCAGGGACAAGGCTGTTTTCTTTTACAAGATTTAGCATATCCGTCCGAAACCGAATACATCTTTTCGCTCATCTTCTTTTCCTTGTAAGAGGTTGCTTATAATCTGTGCTCCGATCATGCTGAACGTGATTCCGTTGCCCCCGTACCCAAGATCAAAGAATATGCGTTCCGTCCCTGGCCATGTTCCGATGAATGGGAGTCCGTCTTTTGTCGTACTGAAGGTTCCGCACCAGATCATTTCTGCCTTGAAAGGGACGGAGGGCAGTAAGGTATGGAATTTCTTTTCAGGTTTTTCCGTCTTTTCCCGGAGTAGTTCATCCCTTGCTTCAGGGTTATTGAAATCTTCGTCTTCTCCTCCGATGATGATTCGGTTACCACTGGTCCTAACATAGATATAAGGTTCTGCCGTTTCCCAGATGAGACTGTGTTCGGGCCATAGATCCTTATTGTCAATAGGGTGGGATATAAGTGCGTAAGTCGAGGTCAGTTTCATTACTTTCTCAGGTAAGAACTGCCCGGCTTCGAATCCAGCGGCGACAATTACATATTTACATCGGATGGTCCGGTCATCCTTTGTTTTGAGCCGGCAACCTTGAGGCGTTTCTTCACAAGATGAGATTTTTGTATGGGTGAATATTTGTAAATGATCTTTTTTTATATGATACCGGAAGAGTTGGGTTGCCGCCTTGTAGGCATCGAGCTGTGCGGACTGACGATTTAGTAACGCTCCGGCGTATGTTCTCATTTTGTATCGCTTATGAAGCTCTCCCTTGTTTAACAATTCTACTGGAAGCTCATAGCGTTTGCGTATTTCATATTCACGTTCGATGAGTTTTACTCCTTTTTCGTCGCTGGCATAGAAAATACTCGGTAACCGCTCAAAGTCTGCATCGATATCCGTCTCTTTCAAAACGGCTTCGATGTCTGAGATGGATTGCAGGCAAGACCGGTAGGCAGTTACTGCATTTTTTTCACCAATTTGTTCAGCCATTCGGCAAAGCGGAACGTCAATTTCATATTGCAAGAGTGCCGTGCTGGCCGCGGAACTGCCCGTGGCGATACTCCGTTTATCCACGACGCAACATTCTAGTTCCGTCCGGCACAATTCGTGAGCCATAAGGGCGCCGGTTATACCGGAACCGATGATTACTATATCTGTTTCCAGATCCTTTTTCAGCGGATTGTAGTAATCGAACAGTGGATTTTTGATTATCCAGTATGGTAATCCTGAATGTAAGTCCATAGCTATATTTTCTTTATTTTTGAATCTTTTCTATTTCATGTTTGACTTTCTCTGCTTCCTTCCGGGTCTCTTTTTTGTGTCGTCCCAAGTCTTGTCTAATTTGTCAGCTTCATCTTCCACTCTTTCAATGGCATTGTCCAATGCTTTGTTGAGATCGACTTTCTTTTGGCTTTTGTTACCGCATGAAAAAGAAGCGACTCCCATTGTGCAAACCAAAATCAATAAAAATGTATGTCTTATCTTATTTTTTGATTTGCGTGCGAGAAGATACAAAACGATTCCGGCCAATGTGACGACACCTTGCAATAATTTACTTTTTCCCATGTTACTTCCTAAATTAAGGAAGGAGCTTTTTGCTTTTTTACTTTTTGTTTCCATACGATTTTGAATTTAATGAGTAAATGAACCCGTAACGGGCTACTGTTTTTATAAGAAATAGAAGTTCGATACTTTTTTGTTGGTGTACTTAAGATTTTTGAAGAATATTTTGGAGAACTATTTCAGACTTTGGTAAAAAGATAAAAAAAAAGAATAATCATCTTCTTGCTATCTCGTTGCCGATTGTTTATATATTTTGTATGTGTCTTGTGGAATGAGGTCATTTTACGGGTTTGTCAAAATGCCACTACTAACCCGTCGGAATGAACAGACATTTGGATATTCTTGTTATAATCTAAATAAAATGATCTTGGTATGAGAAAGATATCGATATTTATATTTTGTTTGTTTATTTATTCCCATTTATCAATAGGACAAGAGGAACAGCAATATGCAGGGACGGCTATGCCGTATCCTTCTCTGGAAAATTCATCTTATTTAGTTCAGGATGGCATGGTACCTTTTTATATTAACCATCTCGGAAGACACGGTGCACGATTTCCGACTTCAGGGAAAGCGTTGGATAAAGTAATAACAAGGCTGTCATTAGCTGGAAAACATAAAATGTTGACAAAAGAAGGTTGGGATCTACTTTTATTTATGCAAGAGGTATCTGAGCAGTTTAAGGGCAAATGGGGTGAATTATCTTCTTTGGGCAAAAAAGAACAAGAGGGTATTGCTTGGCGTATGTCAAAAAATTATCCTTGTTTATTTGCTGATTCGGCTGAGGTGGAGGCGATAGCCACTTATGTGCCTCGTTGTATAAATAGTATGGACGCGTTTCTCTCTTGTTTGCTGAGAGAAAATCCGTCATTGAAGATAAGGCGAAACAAGGGAAGAGAATATGATGATATTCTTCGCTTTTTCGATCTGAATGAATCTTATGTCAATTATAAGAAGAAAGGGGATTGGATTGCTGTTTATGAGAAATTTTCTCAAATCAAGATACCCACTTCCACTGTTATGAAACGACTTTTCCTCAGAAGCGGAACGGAGAAAGAAGATAGGGATTTTGTGATGGATTTATTTTCAATTATTGCGATATTGCCTGATACTGGACTTTCTCTGAATGAGATCTGTTCTTTTACTTCGAATGAATGGAGCCGCTATTGGCAGACTCAAAACTTGCGGCAGTACATGAGCAAGAGTTCCGCTCCGATTGGTCGAATGTTGCCAGTAGCGATTGCGTGGCCTTTGCTTTCTGAATTTATCCGTACTGCTGATGAGGTGATAAATGCAAAGTCGGATAACCATGCAAATTTTCGTTTTGCTCATGCAGAAACAATCATACCTTTTGTGGCGTTGATGGGTATACGAAATGCTGACGTACGTGTTGCAGATCCTGATTCTGTATCTGTGTATTGGAAGGATTACGAGATTGCTCCGATGGCAGCTAATATACAGTGGATTTTTTGTCATGATGAAAAGGGAGAAATATGGGTGAAATTTCTGTTAAACGAGAAAGAGGTGTCCCTTCCATTGACAACACCTCGCTATCCTTATTATTTATGGAGTGAAGTCGAAATTTTTTTTAATCAGCGAATCCGGATGGCTAAAGAAGAGCTTTTATCGGGATCTTAGAGATTGTTTATATCGGGAGTGTCCGGCCTGCTTTTTTCAACAACTAGGTACTAAATGTTCCTATATTTGCCTTTTATCCTCACCGAAATTTTGGATATTGGATTCTAGGATAATTTGTTCGACATGAAAAGGAAGATTGAAAGCAATACCTTCTGGACATATCATTCCGCTTGAAATTGTGACCTTCTTGGCTTGGGCATATAGGATCATGTTCTCTGTTATTTGCTGTGATTTCGGGATGATGTGGTAAAGCTCTTGTATAAAATGAAGCCTGTTTATTTTTAACATGGCCATACAATCATCAATTCTTTGAGATTATCATTGGGAATGAGATGTAAAGGTGTATATAGTATCACCGACCGATTGCGGTACTGGGGGCCGTTCAGAATAGTCATTCCAGAGACACTCCATCTGATATCTTTTACCGGGGTAATACTTTTATTGCCGGAGGAAGCAGAAAACGCAACGTCTGTATGGTATGAAAGATACATTTTTTGTTTAATTTTTGTTTGTTACAAATCTATGATTTTGGGTGTATTTTCTGTGTTCGATACCATTCGAGAAAAATCAAAAATTGTTTTTTTATTCTTTAAAGCTTGTATTTCGGATGATTTTGTATTTTTGCAGGCCAAAGGGTGATATATAATTATGCAAGTGTTTGGGAGGTATATACAATTATATCTAATATTATTTTTTATATTCTTAACAGGGAATCTTCAGGCAGTTCCCAAGTATTATTTTAAACAAATTTCATTAGAGGAAGGCTTATCACAATCTTCTGTGAAATGTGTATTGGTAGATGAAAGAGGGGTTTTGTGGATTGGGACTCGGTTTGGTTTGAACCGTTTCGACAGGGAAAAGATCACGGTTTACCAAGAAGATAAAGATAATCCGTATTCTCTTCCTTATAATGATGTCGTTTTCTTGGAAGAAGATGCGGCTCGGAATATTTGGGTAGGAACTAGTCGTGGACTGGCTATTTTCGACCGTAATACCCGCAAATTTGCTTGTCAGGAGTTGGATGGAGAACCGGTAGTGGCGACTTGCTGTCTCCTTATGTCGGACGGAGTCTATTTTTTTGGTATGAAAGGTGTGTATTATTATTCTTATGTGGAAAAGAAAATTGGTAAGTGCGAGTTGAAGAATACCATGCCTGTCTCTGTGCCCAACCACGCTTATTGGTATGACGAAAAAGATGGAAAGATCATTCTGTCTTTCCGCGGAAACGGCATTTGGTGGTATTACCCGAAGACGGGGACTATGGAGCGAGTGTCGTTTACCCAGGAAAAGAATATACCAGCCCTATTTCTGGATTCACACGGAAGGACTTGGGTGTCGGTCTATAATAAAGGTGTTTATTGCTACGACCGCGAAGGACGGTTGATTGAGCACCTGAAAACACCGGAGCGCTTGACGCATAATGTCGTGCAGGATATGCGGGAAAAGGATGGTGAACTTTGGTTGGCGACCGACGGAGGAGGCATCAATATTTATAACTATGCCACCAAGTCCGTGAAAGGGATCATGCACCTTCCGGGCGATCGTCATTCTCTTCCGGTGAACTCTTTTGCCAGCCTGTATATCGACGATGAAGGAAATATTTGGGCCGGTAGTATTTTAGGTGGTTTAATTGGTATTAAGCCTGTCTACATGACTACTTATCGGGATGCTCCTCCTGGAGCTACTTACGGCTTGAGTTTCCAATCAGTTGCGTCTATGTATGAAGATCGTGACGGTAAAATATGGATGGGTACAGACGGCGGCGGAATGAATTTGTTTGATCCTGAAAAAGAGACGTTTCAGGGATATCGACAGACGAAGGAGATGAAGATCGTCTCCATTATGCCTTATAACGATTCGGAGTTGTTGTTGTCTTTGTTTGGAGTCGGACTTTGTCGTTTTAACAAGAATACAGGTGAATGCAGGGAATTCCCGTTGAATTGGGGAGACGTCCGGAACGATCTTTTTCTGTGTGGAAATGCGATTCGCCTGTACCGTGTGGATGATGATCGTTTTTGTCTTTTGACCGATAATTATTTGTTTGTGTATGACTATCGGAAATGTCAATTTGAACCTTTGCATGAAAACATGTTGCCGAATTTTCAGGCTCCTCGTTTCGTCGTGGGCGACTCGTGCTATATCGGTACATCTGCCGGACTTTACGTTCTGGATTTTCCGAGCGAAGAGTTACGTCCGGTTTTTTTGCCCGGTGAGGAAATTGGCACGATAACGTCAATAAAGCAAGGTAAGGACAAACGTTTCTGGTTGGGCACGACTTCCGGTTTGTATGCCTATGATCGTACTCTGCAAAAAATAGATACGATTGATACAAAGCGTTTTGTCGGAGTTATGTCTCTTGCTTTCGATAACAGCGAGCAATTGTGGATTAGTACGCATGAAGGATTGTATGCATATGTCCCTCAAGAGAAACGTATCGTCGTTTTTGGAGAGTCTGATGGAGTTTTTACACACGAATTCTTGCCGCAGCCTGCGTTGGAATCCGCCCTCGGTGACATTTATATGGCAGGAGTAGAGGGAGTGGTGCGAATACGGCCAGATCAGAAATTTCAAGACGAAGAGGACTTTTCTGTCAGCTTGATCAACTTAGCCTTGGACGGCTCTTTTGTCCATCCGGACGGTCTATTTGACAAGCAAGCTATTTCCGTTCCTTGGGATTATTCATCTTTAGGATTGAGTGTCATTGTTAAAGAGAAGGATTTGATGCGGAAGAAATTGTTTCGTTTTTATATCAAAGGAGACCGTGAGGATTTGCAGGAGACATCTAGTCATGCCTTTGTTTTTCCGGCTCTTTCTCCCGGTAACTACGAATTATGGGTTTCATATAGCAAACGGAATGGTGATTGGAGTGCACCTTTGAAATTGCTGACAGTTGATGTAATCCCTCCTTTATGGCAGCGTGCCTGGTTTTGGATAGTTTTGTTTTTGATGGTGATGACGATGACCTCATGGGTAATCCGATCGATTATGAAGCGTAAAGAGCAGGAACTCGCTTGGGAAATGAAAGAGCATGAACGTAAATTTTATGAAGAGAAGGTCCGTTTTATGGTCAATATCAGCCATGAGCTTCGTACGCCGTTGACTTTGATATACGCCCCGCTCAAACGTTTGTTGAAATCCGGAAAAGTGATGGATGATGATGTTTCTAGGCAATTGGATGGTTTGTTGTTGCAAACTTGTCGGATACGTGAAATTGTTGATATGGTGCTAGACGCACAAAAATCAGATACGAACGGCGATGTTATGGATGTTCGTTTTTACAATGTCGCTGATTGGATACGAACGGTAACGCATGATTTTGCACAAGAATTTGAGGCTCGTAGTATTCGATTGGAATACAAGTTGGATACTTCGGTGGAAAAAGTCCCTTTTGATGCAGCCAAATGTCGTGTCGTGTTGTCCAATTTGTTGATAAATGCGATGAAGTTCAGTGAGCCGAATACTTCGCTGGTCATTGGTACGGAACGTATGGAAACGAGCCTGCGCATTTCTCTTGCCGACCAGGGGATTGGGCTGGCTCATGTGGATATGGATCGTCTTTTTTCTCGCTTTTACCAAGGTGACCATAACCGTAAAGGAAGTGGGATCGGTTTAGCATATGCCCGTAAGCTGGTGGAACTGCATGGCGGAAGCATCGGTGCTTACAGTAATGAAGACAGAGGTGCGACTTTTTATTTTGATTTGCCGTTAGTGCAGGCGTCTGTATTTGAAGAACCGGACAGTGTCGTTTGTTCGGAAATGAAGAATGCTGATGCCAAAGAAATGAATCCCCAGGTGGTACAAGCCGATTTCTTGTTTGCTAAATACACGGCATTGGTGGTCGAAGATGAACCAGAATTGCGTAGCTATTTGTTTAGTGTCTTGCAGGCGGAGTTCAAGGATGTTTATGTGGCTGGAGACGGTGAGGAGGCATGGGAGTTTTTGGGGCAATCTCAGCCGGATATCATAGTCAGTGATGTTATGATGCCCCGGATGGACGGTTACGAGTTGTGTCGGCGGGTTAAAAACAATTTGAAGGTCAGTCATATTCCGGTAGTACTATTGACTGCTAAAGCTGACCCGGCAAGTTCGGTCGAGGGATACAAGTCGGGAGCGGATATATATTTGGCAAAGCCATTTGATGTGGATTCTTTGATGGTAATTTTGCGGAATGTGTTGAGGCTGCGTGATCAACTTCGGGCACGTTATCGGGAGTCCGGTTGCCTGTTCTCTCCCAAGGATGATGCAGTCAGCAATGCGGATGAACAATTCATGCAGAAATTGAATCTATTGATTCATGAAAATCTGACCAATCCGGATCTGAACGTAGCTTTTATTGCTTCTGGTATGGCGATGAGCCGTACGACACTTTACAGTAAATTCAGCCATTTGTCGGATATTTCAATCGGCGATTATGTGATCAGATTCCGTATGGTCGAAGCTGCTCGTTTGCTTTCATCCTATAAGGACATGAGCATTCAGGATGTGGCGGATCGTACAGGTTTTTCCAGCGCCCGTTATTTTAGTACTGCCTTTAAACAAAACTATGGGATGACTCCGACTGAATATCGTCGTAAAAATTAGGTGGCTGTCGTGAGATAATAAAAGTTGTGTTGAAAGTTTCTGTCGCTTATGATTTTTAATTTTGATATGATCGTCCTAAATTACTCTTGAAAAGATAAAAAAATAGATTTATCTCAGTATTTTTCCCGAGTTGTTCGTTTAGCATAGGTAAAAGGAAAAAAATGGATTTTGATTATAGACTTTTAGCGAAATACTTGATCGATACGCTTTCTCCCGAAGAGATGGGAAAAGTGCAAGAGTGGCGTGTTTTATCAATTGATAATGAATATGTTTTTTCAAAATTGGTGGAACTTCGCATTTCGGGGAAGTTTACTCAATATAATACGTCTGAGCATATTGAAAAGGCATTGGAAGGGTTGAATGCCAAAATCAATAGTAGAAGACGTTTTCAAATATTTCACTCCGTGATGAGATATGCTGCCGTAATTTTGCTATTGGTTTCTTTTTCTTATGTGGGATGGGATTATCTGAGACCAGATAATTATGTGACGATTACGGTGAAACAAGGGGAAGATGTGAAAAAAATCATGCTTGCGGATGGATCGGCCGTTTGGTTAAAAGGGGGGGCTTCATTGAAGATTCCTGAGGCTTTTGCCGAAAATAGCCGAAAGCTCTCCTTGCAAAGAATGCACAATCTCCATTATATGTTTCGACGAATTATGTGAATATTAAGGTGCTAGGAACCGCTTTCAATGTAAAAACAGACGAGAAACACCAAAACGTAGAAACTGTTTTAGCAAGAGGTAAAGTTGCTTTATTCGATAAGCAATGGAAAGCCGTTTTAGATATGTCACCGGGAGAAAAGGTGACATATAATAACTATAAAAATGAATATGCCACAGAATTTGTGGATGTGAATATATGTACGGCGTGGCGACTGAACCAGTTTGTCTTCGAAAATGTCACGCTTAGGGAAATAGTTAACCAACTCTCCGTAAAATTTAATGTAAATATAAATCTGGAATCCTCGAAGCTTGCCCAGCGCAAGTTTCGGTGTGTGATCAACGAGGACGAAAGCTTGTCTGACATACTGAAACTCCTGAAGTTTTTGGCTCCGATCCAATATCGGATAGAAGGAAGTGAAATCTTTATATATGAATAATAAAAAATGAATGCCTATGATGAAATGACAGATTTAGAAAAGCAACACACACAACACAAGAAAACTATAACTTAAAACTTAGTACTAACATTATTGAATCACATGTATGATTAAAAATGCTTCAATTGCGACATTAGCAATGTTTTTGTCAGCCGCATCGCCCGCTATGGCGACAAACGTTGCGCATTCTTTGTATGTGAATCTGGAACTGGCTTTAAATCAGACGACAGTCGGTACCGTCATACGAAGTATTAGTGAACAAACCGGGTATGAATTTTCTTATGATGAAACATTATTAAATAAGAAAATCTCCAAAGTTTTTGTTAATCTTAAAAATGAACATATCGAAAATGTTCTGCAAGAGGTATTTAAGAATACAGGTATCTCTTATAAGATTGTAAATAACCGTGTATTCTTGAAGGATGATACTTCTAAAAGAAATGCCCATTCTGAACCTATTGTGACGGCAATCCAACAGCAGAAGAAAAAAATCTCGGGTATTATCGTCGACGATACCGGTTTACCGGTTATTGGCGCGAATATTGTACTGAAAGGTGGGGCAGGAGTCGGTACGATAACGAATATAGACGGGGAATTTACGTTGGAAGGAATTCCGGATGGAGCTACTTTGCTCGTCTCTTATATCGGATATTTGGACCAGGAAATATTAGTGACGAAAGATAAAACTACGTTCCAAATCACCTTACATGAAGATACACAGAAATTGGATGAAGTTGTTGTGGTTGGATACGGTGTGCAGAAAAAGGTAAATATGACAGGGTCCATTTCGAATGTGAAGTCGGAAGAACTGTCGGTCATTCCTAATACTAACTTGTCCAATTCATTGGCCGGACGTGCTCCTGGAGCAACTATTACCGGTAATTCCGGGCTGATGGGAGCTTCTTCTGAGATTCGTATGCGTGGCGGGTTCGGCGATCCGCTGTTTGTTATCGATGGAGTAATACGCGACAAAGAAGCTTTTGATAATTTGGAACCGTATGAAATCGATCAGATGAGCTTCCTGAAAGATGCTGCGTCAGCTTCTATTTATGGATCGGCAGCCGGTAATGGCGTTGTGTTGGTAACGACAAAAGGGGGTGTTGAAAATCAGAAACCTGTGTTTAATTATCAGGGATCCTATGCTTTCAGCAAACCGACTCAAGAACTGTTTGCGGATAGATGGACGGCCATCGATGATTTGGATTACCAAAATGCAGTAGCCCGTTTCCAAGGCACGAAAGAGCCGAACGGAGAGGCGGAATATGCTTACTTCCGTGACAACAACATCAATTATAATGTAAACGATTATATCTGGCAGAATCCTTGGAACACAAAACATTCTTTGAGTGTGACAGGCGGAAGCGAGAAAGTTCAATATTATGTTATGGGATCTTTCTTAGCTGAAGAAGGTTCTTATGTATCGTTGGAAAATAAGAAATTTTCTTTGCGTTCGAATTTAACGGTGGAGTTGAGCAAATACATTAAAATGAATGTCAATTTGGATGCGAATCAGTCGAATGACAAGCGTTTCTATTGGCCGTTCTCGGATGATGACGACCAGGCTGTGTATGATTTGTACCGTTGTACGTTCAACGCGATGAAGACAACTCCGTTCTATTCTAATTTGGACGGGACACCTTCTGCTACAATTACTGATTACCCGATTTATCAGGATTATGGTTCATGGCAAGGATGGAATCCTGTAGACCAGGTTGTTGGCAACCGTTATCTGAAGACTCGTCGGCGCAATATGAATGGGATCGTTTCGTTCGATTTCAACTTGGATTTCATTACGAAAGGTTTGAGCACGAAGATTATGGGCAGCTATATTGGGCATGACTATAACCGGAAACGTTTCATGACTTTCCAAAAGAACTACAAATTCCAGCAGGCAGATCCTGAAGGCAATCGTTTCTTGCCGGCCCCTCTGAACTTGAATGAATACAACACGTTCAATTTCTCCCAGAATTATGAGAACTTGGATTACCGGGCTAAACAGTTGTGGACTGAACAGTTCAACTGGTTTGTGAACTATGCCAATACGTTCGGCAAACATGATGTCAATGCAATGGTTGTATTCGAACAGGCTGCTAACGGGGGCGAATGGATACAGGCCAAAGGAGAACAACCGATGGCCAACTTGGACCAGATGTTCAATTATTCGAAAGATGCCGAACGTCGTTGGGGCGACGCAGAAGAATATACCGGTGGACGTCTTTCTTGGATCGGTCGTTTTAACTATACGTTCGATCAGAAGTATATAGCCGAGTTTTCTTTCCGTTATGATGGCAATACGTTGTTTCCAGATGGACATCGTTGGGGATTTTTCCCTTCTGTTTCGGCAGCATGGCGTCTGAGCGAAGAATCGTTTATGGAAAACACGACCGACTGGCTGAGTAACTTGAAGTTGCGTGCTTCGTATGGTACGACCGGTAATGACTTGGATCTAAGTAAGGACCCGATCGACAAGATTACGGCTTTTTCTTATTTGCAGAAGTACAATACGGGTGGAACGTATGTTTTTGGCAGCAATCTGGCCAATACGATCGTGGCTGGCGATACTCCTAATCCGACACTGACTTGGGCGACTTCCACCACTTATAACGGAGGGCTGGATTTCGGTTTCTTCAACAATCGGTTGTCCGGAACGTTGGATGTTTTCTACCGGAAAGAGGTGGATATCCTTGGCCCGCGTACGGTGACGCTTCCGAGCACGTATGGCCAGGCGTTGGCTCCTGAAAACTATGCCGAGCGTTCTTGGCGAGGAGGTGAGTTGGCTTTGACTTGGATGGACAAGGCGGCCAACGGAGCGATTGATTATTCGGCTTATGTAAACTTGGGTTTTGCTCGTGACCGTTGGGATGTCTTGGATGTTTCGGCTACTTATCAGGAAGGAGGAAATTTGTATGCCCTGTCGCCGTTAGGTAAGGCTGACGGTATATTGACCGGTCTGATTGCGGATCATTTATTGACGGATCCAGCTGAAGTTGAAGCATTGAAAGCTCAAGGTTTCAAACAATATGGACGTGATCCGTATCTGGGTGGTATTCTGTATAAGGATACACGTGGTGACGGGTATACAGAAGGTCCCGATGGGCGTATCGATGGCAATGATGCATATAATTTGTTGAGTGAAAACGGTACGCCACGAATCAATTATGGTTTTGGAGGGAATATTAAATGGAAAGGTATTACGATAGATGTGCATTTCCAAGGTGTTGGCAAGTATGATCGTTTTGTTGGTGGTGTTGATGGCGGTTTCTATCAGCATGGTGGTGCTGTCCGTCCTTATTTCCCGATTTGGACGAGTGATAAAGTGTACGACCCTGAGTTGAATCCGAATGGTGTTTACCCGCGTATCGTAGGTAACAGCTGGTATGAATCAGGAGCAGGAAATACCAGTTTTTGGATGCGTAACGGCGCTTATCTTCGTTTGAAGAATTTGAATATCGGTTATGATTTGCCGAAGAGTATCCTTCGGCCATTAGGTATCACGCATGCACAGGTATTTGCTAATGCGACTAACTTGTTCTGCATTTCAGATGTAACAGAATTTTTGGATCCGGAGCAGAAGTATTATGATTCCTATCCGTTGATGCGGACATTCTCTTTCGGTCTTAATTTCTCATTCTAATTTTAAATCAGGAAGAATATGAAAATGAAAAAAATCAAATATGCCGTAATAAGTGCAGCCTTCGTATTGGGAGGAATGACAACCAGTTGCGATACGTTGGATATCGAGAATTTGAACAGCTACGACGAGTCGATGGTCTGGCATGATGCCAACCTGGCAACGGCTTATGTCAACAATCTTTATTCGGAATGTTTTGGCAATTGGGAGGCAAGTGCTGACGGTAATTCGGAGCAAGTGACTGGTATGCCTTGGTATTTAGGGACTATCACGGAAACCGGCAGCGCTTATAAAAAGTGGGAATATACGAAAATCCGTCATATCAACGAAGCGATAAAACGTTTGGAAGAAGGATTGCTGGATAGTGAAACCGCCAATAGTTTGTTGGGGCAGGCTTATTTCATGCGTGCCTATATGTACTATTGGATGGTTTTGCATCATGGCGGTGTCCCGTATATAAAGGTTCCGCAAGACAAAGATACGGATGATTTATATGTAAAACGTAATTCTACTCCGGAGTGTTTCCAATTTATGATTGAAGATTTGGATCATGCCATCACATTGTTGCCGGAGAAGATCGCTGGAAGTTCAGCTGATTACGGACGTATCGACCAGTGTTTTGCCAAAGCATGGAAAGCTAAAACGCTCTTGTTGAAAGCTTCTCCGCAGTTCAATCCGAGTAATCCATACGGCAATGCTTATTGGGAAGAAGCCTATGTGGCAGCAAAAGAAGCGTATGATTTTTGTGTGGCCAAAGGTATAGCTTTGACTCCGGATTATGCGGATATTTGGATACAGGAACAAGGGCCGGAAGTCGTTTTCCCGGTGGTAAACTCGAATCCAAATAAAACTTCAGCTTGGGAGTACACGACCCGCCCGGCTTCCGTTAGCCGTGACAAATCTTACAGTAATCCGACCTGGGAGTTTGTAAAAAGCTTTCCTATGTTGGATGGAAAACGGTATGATGATCCGAGCGGCAAATATTATGTTGCTGATGAACAGGCTTTGCTGAAATCTTTCTGGCAGAATCGTGATCCTCGCTTCAATAATGTCTGTTTATATAATGGCCGGGAATATCCGGTGGCCGGAAAACATGCAGACTACAGGCAATATAATGCGCTGGGAGTCAGTAGTCCGGATGATCAGTACGGTGTAAATCCGAATGCGCATACGAATGCTGTGAATAATGACATTTTCTCCGGCTTTTATATTTATAAAGCGGCCGATTTGTCATTAACTCAAGATAAGGTGATGACATATGACATCGATTACATCCTGATGCGTTTTGCCGAAGTGATGTTTATCTATGCTGAAGCAGCTAATGAGACCGGACATTCGGAAGCCGCTGTCGAAATGTTGAAGCAGATTCGCCAACGTGCCGGAATCGAGGTTGGGAACGATGGACTTTACGGATTGAAAGTCGGAAATCGTGAAGAGATCCGTCAGGCTATTTTGGATGAACGCAACATCGAACTGTGTTTCGAAGGCCACCGTTTTTGGGACTTGCGCCGTACGCGTAACATGATGAAGTTGGCAGGTTGGACTAAGCATGGACTTGAAGCGATCGCTATTAATCCGGATGGTACGGATATGGATTTGAATACAGCCAGAACCAAAATCAATAACAATGAGTTGACTACCGGTGATTTTCGTTACGTGGTTCATCAAGTCCCTTACACGGAAGCGGCGGAAAGAGAATTTGTAATTGAAGAATCATTCTATTTCTTCCCGATCCAGAAAGTCAATCTTGATGAAAATCCGAATCTCGAACAAAACAACAATTGGGGCGGAACTTTTAATCCGACAATGGAATAAATTGTTACTTTTGTTCATCTTGTGAAAGGAAAGAGGAAGGCCAAACGATATAGATCCCTTGGGTCCGTTCCTCTTTCTTTTTTAAGGTGAGTGTAGTTTGTTTCGCAGATAGAAACAAATGTTTCTACTCAGTGAAAATAAATTTTCACCGAAAAGAAAAATCTGAAACAAAAGTTTCAGGATTTTTTTGGCTTGAAACTTTTTGCACAGAATAACGAATGTTGGATAATTAAAATGAATATCAGATTATGAAAACAAAGATTTCTTTATTGCTTCTTTCTTTATTATTTGTGTTTTCCGAGATGAAAGCCCAGGATAAGATAACGATCGGTGTGATCCAGTATGACTTGAGCGATATTGACAAGAGTTTCAAAGAATTGCATGATCAGGGATTCGGCTCCTGCGAACTCAGTTATCAAAAGAAAGTGTACACGAAAGATTTTGCGGAAAAAGTAAAAGCTGCATCCAAGAAACATAATATAAAAGTGACAACGGTTGTCGGAGTACCCGGAAGCCATTGTGTTTGGAATTTCCGCCAAGGACCGGCAACGATCGGGTTGGTACCGACCGAGGAACGGGCTGAAAAAGTCGCTATGTATCAGGATATGATCGACTTTTGCCAGATGGCTGAGATTCCTGCCATGCACTCTCATTTCGGCTTTATACCCGAAGATCCCTCTTCTGAACAATATAAGGACTTTATCAAGGTCATGCAAGACTTGGCGAATTATGCCAAACAGCGTGGTGTGATGATCTATTTCGAGACCGGACAGGAAACGCCGACGACTTTGATCCGTGCCATTAAAGATATCGCAACGGGCAATGTGTTTGTCAATTGCGATCTGGCTAATTTATTGATGTACGGGAAAGCGAATTCTCTGGATGCCGTGAAACAGTTTGGCAGCCTAATCAAGGAATTCCATGCTAAAGACGGCAAATATCCGGACCCGAACAATCCGTATGAATTGGGAGCGGAAGTGCCCATTCCTACCGGAGAGGTGAATTTCCCGGCTGTCATAGCTGAACTAAAGAAGCAAGGATTTCAGGGAGCATTGACTATTGAATGTGAATTGAACGGTGCAAGACATGATTATGTGATAAAAACACGTGAATATCTGCAAGGATTATTAGATAATTAGTATATTTGTCAGATATTATTTATATTTTTAAATAATTGGTTGCTAATCTATATAAATTATTATTTTACTATGAGAACAAGCAGAAGAGGTTTTCTGAAAACTCTTGGAGGGGTTGCGCTCTTTTCGATCGTTCCGCGTAATGTGCTGGGGAACGGGTATATCGCTCCGAGTGATCAATTGACGAAGGGCATCATCGGTACCGGTGGTATGGGTAGAGGCCATGTGAACTATGCCGGTACGCGCTTGGTTGCCGTGTGCGATGTCGACAAGAAGCATCTTGAGCTGGGTAAGAACTTAGTGAAGGAAAAAATAGCCGCTTATCATGATTTCCGCGATTTGATTCTGGACCCGAATGTCGATATCGTGCATATCGCTACCCCGCCTCATTGGCATGGCATCATGTCTGTCGAGGCCGCTAAAGCCGGAAAAGACATCTGGTGCGAAAAGCCGATGACCCGTACGATCGGTGAAGGAAAGCGTGTGATGGAAGCCGTACAGCAATACGGACGTATGTTCCGCCTGAATACATGGTTTCGTTTTACAGATCAGTTCTACGGACTGGGCACTCCTGTCAAGCCGTTGAAGAAACTGGTACAAAGCGGATTGTTGGGATGGCCGTTGAAGGTGACGATCAGTGCGCATACCGGTTTCAACTGGAAATTCTTCTGGGTGGGAAAAGAATATCTCGAACCGCAATCGGTTCCGGCAGAGTTGGATTACAATATGTGGTTGGGTCCGGCTCCTTATAAGCCTTATAACCCGCATCGCGTACACCAAACTTTCCGTGGATACTGGGATTATGACGGTGGCGGACTTGGAGATATGGGGCAGCATTATATCGATCCCGTACAATATATATTAGGTAAAGACGATACCAGCCCTGTTAAAGTGGAAGTTGATGCTCCGCAACAACATCCGGATGCTGTCGGTACTTGGCGTTCCATCACCTACACGTATGACGATGGTTGCCAGATTGTCCTTTGGGGGGGAGATTTCGGTGATCCGAATACGCCGTATATTGCCGGACCGAAAGGTAATGTTTATAAGAATTTTGTATGCGATATTCCCGATTGGGAAAAGAAGCTTGCCGATTTCCCCGAACCGGAACCACAGGTTACGGACTTTATCGAATGTGTGAAGACACGTCAGCCTTTCGCCCTGAACGAAAAGAATGGTTTCCGTTCGGCTACTATTGTCAATATGGGAGCAGTGGCTTTGCGTTTGAACCGGACGCTGAATTTTGATCCTGTGAAACTTGAATTTATTGACGACGAGGCTGCGAATCGTCTGCTGGATCAGCCGATGAGAGCGCCTTGGAACATTTAATTAATTGACAATTGATAATTGACAATTACATACAATAGAGAGTAATATGAGAAAAGCATATATTTCAATAGCTGCCCTGTTGCTTTGCGGAAGCATGCTGATGGCGCAGACTCCGGAGGGCCGTACGGCCAAAACGACCGCTGCCGATGTATTGGCCCAGATGCCTGCGGCAAAACAAACGGCATATAATAAACTGATAGGTGATTTGAGCTCTACCGGCGAAGAAGGTGTCCTGATGCTGGTAAACATGATAAATGCTCCGGGTAAAGGCAGCAACGCGAATGTCGATTACGCCTTGAGCGGCCTGACGCATTACGTCATGGCGAAAGGGGAGGAGAATGCCCGGTTAGTGACTGCAAATGCTTATCTGAAGGCTTTGGAAATGGTGAACGAGCGTGAAACAAAAGCGTTTATTATCCGTCAGCTTCAGATGTTGGGAAAAGATGAATGTATAGAAACATTGGCTTCTTATCTGAATGACGAGTCGCTGAGCGGCCCTGCCGCCCGTGCACTGGCTGCCAACGGTAGTGAAAAAGCCGGACAAGCTCTGGTTGCTGCTTTGAAGAGACGCTCCGGATCTCCTAAAACACAAAAGGATGTGATTCGCGCGATCGCCGATGCCCAGGTGAAAGAGGCGGAAACAGTCCTGTTGGCGTTGCAGGGAGCAGCCGATCCGAATATGCAGAAAGAGGTCTTGTATGCCTTGAGTTGCGTCGGAGGTTCTAATTCTTTGCCGGTTTTGGCGAAAGCGGCCGAGAACGCTGGTTACACAATGGAAATAACCGGTGCCAACGAAGCCTATATCGCTTTACTGAAACGATTGGTGGAGAGTGATCGTGCTGCAGCGATGAAAGCAGCGAAAAAATTACAGAAAGAAGCCGCTAAGGCCGGACAGGAGCAAACACGGGAAGCTGCTTTGCAGATACTTTTAGCAGCCGAGGAACCGGCTAAAGTATCCAAGATGGTTCTCGCTTCCATGAAAGATCCGAGCAAGAACTACCGGAACGCAGCTTTGAGCTACGCTTCCGATTTTGCAGATAAGGAGTTGTATATCGAACTGATGAAAATGGTTCCGAAAGCCAAACCGGAATTGAAAATAGATATCCTGAACTGGATCGGACGCGAGGCCAAGAAGCCGTCCAAACACGATATTATCCAGAATCTGGAAATACGTTTTGATCTTCCTGCCAAGCAAATCCTGTTGGAACAGCTCGGTGATGCAGACTTTGGCGTGAAGCAGGCTGCTACTTGGACATTAGTGAAGATAGGCGATAAGTCCTATATCCCTTCATTGGCTGAATTATTGAAGAACGATGACAAGCAGGTTGTTCTGCTGGGACAGGATGCGTTGGCCGCCTTCCCGGGAGATATCGACGGGGCAGTGGCGAAAGCCATCTCTTCTGCAGCCAATGCAGGTAAAATAGCCGGATTGGAATTATTGGCCATGCGTAAGGCTACTGCCAATATCAACACCGTGCTGGATCAGATCCAGACGGGTTCTCCAGAAGTGAAAGCTGCGGCTTATGTAGCCTTGAAGGATGTGGTGGGAGAACGGGATATAACCAATATGTGCGGAATGTTGGAAACGGCTGATGCATTGGCTGTTCCGCCTATGCAACGGGCTATTATTTCGGCATTATCCTCTCTTCCGGCTGCCGACAGAGTCGAAACGGTGACACGTCGTATGTTGCAGGCTGGCAATAAGGATTATTTGTATTATCTGGTGTTGTCTTCTACCGGACAACCGGATGCGTTGGCGACGATCGTGAAGGGGTTCCGTTCCAGTACGGGTGTCAAACGGGATGCTGCCTTCGAAGCCCTGCTGAACTGGAAAGGCATTGAAGTGGCGGACGAATTATATACGATCTGTAAGGAAAACCCGTCCTCCAATTATTTCGACCCGGCTCTCACTACCTATGTGAAACTGGTTTCCAATCCTGCATTTACAGGTGAAAACCGTTTGTTGAGCTTGCGTAAGGCAATGGAAATTGCTCAAACGGATGCACAAAAGATCGCAATTCTGCAGCAGATCGAAAATACCGGAACCTTCTTGGGTATGTTGTATGCAGGGGAATTTCTGGATCAGAAACCTGTACAACAGGCTGCCGCCAATGCGGTCATGAATATTGCTTTGGGTAATAAGGAGTATATGGGGGCGAATGTCCGTTCCCTGTTGAACAAGGTGATGGAAGTGCTTGACAATCCGGATGCCGGCTATCAGAGGGAAGCTATCAAGAAACATCTGGCCGAGATGCCGCAAGGCGAAGGATTCGTTTCTTTGTTTAACGGTAAGGACCTGACCGGTTGGAAAGGCTTGGTGCAAAACCCGATTGCCCGTGCAAAAATGAAACCGGCACAGTTGGCTAAAGAACAGGCGAAAGCCGATGAAAATATGCGTCGGGATTGGAAAGTCGAAAATGGCCTGTTGGTATTTGATGGAAGCGGTTACGACAACCTGTGCACGGAAAAACAATACGGAGACTTTGAAATGTATGTGGACTGGATGCTCGATCCGGCCGGTCCTGAGGCGGATGCTGGTATCTACTTGCGGGGTACGCCTCAAGTACAGATCTGGGATACTTCACGTGTCAACGTAGGAGCACAGGTCGGTTCCGGTGGATTATATAACAACCAGGTGAACGAAAGCAAGCCGTCGAAAGTGGCGGATAATAAGCTGGGTGAATGGAATAGCTTTTATATCAAGATGGTAGGTGACCGTGTGACGGTCGTGTTGAACGGAGAGAAAGTCGTGGATGATGTGATCCTGGAGAACTATTGGGATCGTAAACTCCCGATCTTCCCGACCGAACAGGTCGAATTGCAGGCTCATGGCAGTAAGGTCTATTATCGGAATATTTATGTAAAAGAGCTGGAACGAAAGGAACCGTTCAAACTTTCGGCTGAAGAAGAGAAGGAAGGTTTCAAGGTTTTGTTTGACGGTACGAATATGCATGAATGGACGGGCAATACGGTCGACTACACCCTGGAAGACGGTTGCATCTCTATGATACCGAGCAAGAGTTTTGGAGGTAACTTATATACGAAGGCTGAATACGGTAACTTTATATATCGTTTCGAATTCCAGTTGACGCCGGGCGCTAACAACGGTGTCGGTATCCGTACCCCGATGGGTGTCGATGCCGCATATCATGGTATGGAAATTCAGATTCTGGATTGCGAACATCCGATTTATAAGGATATTACTCCTTTGCAGCATCACGGTTCCGTATATGGCATCATTCCAGCAAAAGCAGATCATCAGGGTGTGTTTAAACCGGTAGGCGAATGGAACTATGAAGAGATCGTGGCCGATGGTGATAACATCAAGGTGACAGTCAACGGCGTGGTGATCTTAGAAGGAAACATTCGCGAAGCGACTAAGAACGGTACAGCTGACGGCCATGAACATCCGGGTTTGTTCAATAAGAAAGGACATATCGGTTTCTTGGGGCATGGTTCTCCTGTTAAGTTCCGTAATATTCGTATTAAAGAGTTGAAATAATACTTTTGTATGCATAGGTTAAGTTGCAGTATGGGCTTGTATTAGCTTATACTGCAACTTTTTTATGTAGAATAAAATTTGTTGGTCTGGTTTATTATAGCGATTTTTGTGTGATAGTAATAAATGGGTAAATGACAAAAAGAATATTCATGGAAACAAGTCAGTATCAAACGTTATTAGATTGTGCCCAGGTTGGATGGTGGGAGACGGATTTCGAAGAGGGATGTTATATCTGCTCGGATTTCTTGATCGGCCTGCTGGAACTGAAAGGGCCGAAATTACCTATAACTGACTTTTATTCCTTGATTCGTGAAGACTATCGCAGTCGGATTGCCAATGAGTTTGCTTTCTTCAGAGAGATCGGAATTTATGAGCAGGCTTTTCCGATAAAAACTTGTTATGGATATAGATTTGTCCGTACCAAGATTTACAAGCATGGTTTGGAGTCCAATGGTAAAATAAAGGCTTTCGGAATTTTGCAATTAATCCCTTTTAGTGAAGGAGATGCGAACCAACCGGTAGAGAATAGTCAGATCGACAGCCTGCTTAGGCATTTGGGCAGCCTTTCCAGGGCGTTGCATTCTTTTATCCAGACGAATGACCTGCATAAGTCGATCCATTTGGCGCTTACGGAAATTCTGTTTTCGATCTATACGAAAGGACGTGCGTATATCATGGAGTATGGGGAAGGGGATACTTTGAGCTGCACCCATGAAGTGTGTAGCAAAGGCATTGCTCCCGTTCGTGACACTTTGCAGAACATACCGCTTTCTACCTTACGCTGGTCTACCGAAAAGATACAAAAGCTTTATCCGATCCTGATCAATAACCTGGATGAATTACCTTTGGAGGCGGCAGAAGAAAAACGTTATCTGACAATGAGAGGCGCACGTTCCCTGATTATGATTCCGTTGATCATAAAAGGGATTTCATGGGGTTACCTGGGGATCGATATCGTAGACAATAACCGTATGTGGAGCCTCGAAGACTATCAATGGCTCTCTTCCATTACCAATATCATCAGTATAATAACGAAGATGGCTCGAACAAACGAGGCATTGGACCATAGCGAAAAGCTGCTTCGGAATATCTATACGAATATCCCGGTCGGTATCGAGCTTTACGATAAGAATGGCTATCTGGTGGATATGAACAATATGGACGTGGAGATCTTCGGTCTTCCTTCTAAGGAGGCGGCATTAGGCATTAATATTTTTGAGAATCCGATCATTCCTGAAGAAATAAGGGAAAAGTTGAGCCGGAGAGAATCGGTCTCTTTCCGGTTGGATTACTCGTTTAATAAAATTAAGGATGAAGATTATTATCCGACGGGCAAAAAAGGTGCTCTCGATATTCTCACAAAGGTCAGCATGCTCTATGATACGAATGGAGATCTGATCAATTATATGTTAATCAACCTTGATAATACGGATAAGACAGTTGCTTATAACCGTATCGAAGAGTTTGAGCACTTCTTCAGCCTGGTCAGCCGCTTTGCCAAAGTGGGCTATGCCAAATTCGATTTGCAAAGTAATGAGGGCTATGCTATCGACCAATGGTATCAGAACTTGGGAGAAGTGGAAGGAACCCCTTTATCAGAGGTGATCGGAGTCTACGATCATGTTCATCCGGAGGATCGGAAAGTGATGGTTGATTTCTTTGAGAATGTTAGGCAGGGAACAGCTTCAAGTATCCGGAAAGAACTGAGGATTCAGAACGGGGATGAATGGCGATGGACTCGTGTGAATATCATGCGGAACACACAGTCGACCGATCCGGACAGGCTTGAAATGATTTGTGTGAATTATGATATAACCGAACTGAAGGAAACGCAGAAGCAGCGTGAGAAAGCCGAAGAACTCGACCGCTTGAAATCTGCATTCCTTGCCAATATGAGCCATGAGATCCGGACTCCGTTGAATGCCATTGTCGGGTTTTCCACATTGCTGGTCGATACGGACGATCCGGAGGAAAAGAAGCAGTTTGTCGAGATTATCCAGAAAAACAATGAACTGTTGTTGCAGTTGATCTCCGATGTGCTGGATCTGGCAAAGATTGAATCCGGTATAATTGAATTGAAACTTGTCGAGGTCGACCTGCGGGAGCTGTGTAAAGAGCTGGTCGTCTCGATGCGTATCAAAGTGCCGGCTGAAGTCGCGCTCTGTGTGGCCCCGGACCTGCCTTCCTATATCATGCGTTGCGATAAGGTGAGGCTAACACAGATCATCTCCAACTTTATTAATAATGCCATCAAGCACACCAGCAAGGGGACGATCGTACTTGGTTATGAGGTACGCCAAGATGAAATTGAGTTCTCTGTGACGGATACTGGGGATGGTATGTCGCCGGAAGTGCAACAACATGTGTTTGACCGTTTCTATAAAGGAAACAGTTTCAAGCAGGGAACAGGTTTAGGACTCTCGATCTGCAAGAGTATAATAGAACAGGTAGGCGGGAAAATCGGAGTAGAGTCCGAGGAAGGGAAGGGTTCCCGTTTCTGGTTCACTTTACTCCGTTAGAGATTAAGAAACTGTTTTGATTTTTTCGCCTCATAATTTGAAAGCTGGCTGTTTGTAAAAAATCAAAACAGTTTCTTATATCTTATTCTTTTTCACCATAGGACAAGTCACCGGCGTCGCCCAATCCCGGAACGATGTAAGAATGGTCGTCCAGTTCGTCGTCGATAGCCGCTACCCATACGGTCGTGATGTCGTCCGGCATTTTACGTTGGATATATTCGATAGCCTGCTTGCTGGCGATGATGGAAGCGACATGGATATGTGCCGGATGCCCTTTAGTGCGCAATGCTTCGTAGGCCAGTTCCATAGAACTGCCGGTAGCCAGCATTGGATCTGTTATAATCAATGTTTTGTCCGTTAATCGGGGAGATGCGATGTATTCGATATGAATATCGAAGTTCAGGCGGTCTTTGTATTTCCTGTAAGCGGAGACGAATGCATTTTCCGCATTGTCCAGATAGCTGAGGAACCCCTGATGGTAGGGAAGTCCGGCACGCAGGATCGTACTGATGACGACTGAATCGTCGGGAGTATTCATCGGTGCTATTCCCAGAGGAGATTGAATACCTTTTGTGCTGTAAGTGAAATCCTTACTGATCTCGTAGGCCATGATTTCACCGATCCGCTCGATGTTACGACGGAAGCGCATACTGTCTTTTTGTATATTGACATCGCGCAGTTCTGCGACAAACCGGTTTAACACCGAGTTTGATTCTCCAAGATTAACTATTTTCATGATTAAATTGTCATTTTCCGGCGCCGAAATTACTCATAATTTGGACAGGTCGCAAAAAAGAAGGCAACCTTTTTTAGATTGCCTTCCTTTGTCAGGTAAAAAAGTATTACTTCTTTTCTCCGGGTTTGTTAATTGCATCCAGCAAATATTTACCCGGTTTGAATTTTACAGTCGTTCTGGCTGGAATCATGACTGGTGTTCCAGTCTTGGGGTTACGAGCTAAACGCTCTGTCTGAGGACGCGGTATCAATGTTCCGAAACCGACCAATACGATCTCCTCATTGTGGGACATAGCTTCTGTTACGATGTCTACGTAAGCTTCCAATAGTTTTTTCGCTTTTTGCTTCTGTAATCCCGATCTCTGGGCCAAGGCCTCAATCAATTCTGCTTTGTTCATGATTGTTTTTATTTAATTTTTGATATTCAAGGCAAATGTACGCTTTTCATTAATACATTGTATAACTTTTTGCATATAAAGAAATCAGCGTTCATTTCTTATTTAACAACGCGTATATGCATTTGTTACGATTTGCGAAACAAAAAATGTTAAATAGCCTCTGGTTGCGATATTTGAAAGGCTTTTTTGTGTACTTGCTGATTGATTTGATATTTATCGTTACTTTTGTCCAGCAAAATAAAACATACATGAAATGAGAATAGAAGAGAATTACTCGTTGAAGAAACATAATACTTTTCACCTTCCGGTGAAGACCCGTTGGTTTATGGAATATATGAATGAGGAAGAACTGGAACGGATCTTCCGGGACGAATATTTTCAGGAATGTTTGTCGTTGCATATCGGAAGTGGCAGTAATCTGTTATTCATAAATGATTTTAACGGGATTATCCTGCATTCGCAGATAAAAGGTATCTCTGTTGCAGAAGAGACGGAGGATTCGGTACTGCTTCGCATCGGGGCTGCCGAGAAGTGGGACGACGTAGTCGCTTATGCCGTGTCCGAAGGTTGGGGAGGGATAGAAAACTTGTCCGGCATTCCGGGTGAAGCCGGAGCGGCCGCTGTCCAGAATATCGGGGCATACGGTACGGAAATCAAGGATGTGGTCGAAACGGTGGAGACGTATAACCAGCTTTCGTTCGAGAAACGTACGTTTACGAATGAAGAATGCCTCTATGGTTACCGGGACAGTTTCTTTAAGAATGAGCATAACGACCCGCACATTGTTACTTATATAAATATACGTTTGAGTAAAAAGCCTCAGTTTTCTGTCAATTACGGTAATTTGAAAGAGGAACTGGCTAAATATCCTGAGATAACGCTACAGGCTGTACGGGATGCCGTGATCTCGATCCGTCGCCAGAAATTGCCTGATCCCGATGAATTGGGAAATGCCGGAAGTTTCTTTATGAATCCGGTTATTCCGGTTGCCCGTTACGAGAAGCTGAAGGAGCAATATCCGGATATGCCGTCTTACCCGGCGGGAGAGGGAAAGGTGAAGATACCGGCAGGCTGGTTGATCGAGCAGTGCGGTTTTAAAGGCAAGTCGCATGGTGCGGTCGGCGTATATGAAAAGCAGGCATTGGTGTTGGTTAATTTGGGTGAAGCTAAAGGGCATGAGATCGCATTAGTTGCTGAAAGTATTCGTACGGCCGTTCATGACCGGTTCGGTATCGAGATTATGCCTGAGGTAAAATATGTAGGATAAATGGAAATTACGTTTTTGGGAACGGGTACTTCTACCGGGGTACCTGAAATTGGTTGTCAGTGTGAGGTATGCACCAGCTCGGATAAACGGGATTGGCGTCTGCGTACGTCCGTATTGGTGGAGACGGATGGTAAGCGGGTCCTGCTGGATTGCGGCCCGGATTTCCGTTGGCAGGTGATCCGCAACAAGACGTATCACTTGGATGCGGTCCTGATCTCGCACGAACATTACGATCATGTCGGCGGACTGGACGACCTGCGCCCTTTTTGCCGTGAAAAGGGGGTGGATGTATATGCGGAAGATAATGTGGCGGAAGCTATCGAGACGCGCATCCCTTATGTGTTCCGTACCCATAAATATCCTGGAGTTCCGAACCTGGAACTTCACCGGATCGGAAACGAACCTTTTATGGTTGCCGGCATCCCGGTAACGCCAGTCCGGGTGATGCACGGGAAACTGCCGATCTTCGGTTATCGTATTGGTAATATGGCTTACCTGACAGATGTAAAATATCTTCCGGAAGAAGAGTATGCCAAACTGGAAGGTTTGGATGTGTTGGTCCTGACAGCTCTCCGCCGGGGAGCTCACCCTACGCATGAATCGCTGGAGGAAGCTCTTGCGAATGTCGAGCGAATAAAACCGAAGGAGACCTATCTGATCCACATGAGCCATCGCATTGGCCTGCATGCGGAAGTTGAGAAGGAGTTACCGCCTCATGTCCATCTGGCCTATGATGGGCTGCACGTTTCCTGTTGAATACCTGACAGTTCCATGCCTTTGAACTGATGGTTTCATAGTCTGGAACCGATGGTTTCATGCCTTGAAATAAACAGTTCCATCGCTTGGAACCGTTTGGAACTCCAAAGGCCGCATGAATACAGGCTTTTGTTAATTTGAGATTTCCCCTCCGATTCGTTTATATCCCTCTTCATTCGGATGGAGGCCGTCACCGACAAACAGGCTTTCGTCTATTTTGCCGTCTTGCTGCAATAGTGCTATTCCCGGATTGGCAAATTCGTAGCCTTCCGTTTCCACCATCTCTTTAATATCGAAGTTGATGCTCTTTACCCATTGCTCCTGATTGCGACGGGGGAGGATACCGATCACTTTGACGGAGGCTTCCGGTTGTCGCTGACGGATGGCGGAAAGGAGAAAGCGGAGACCTTCGACGATCTCTTTGTCATTGTTCAGGCCGCAATTGTTCGTGCCGATCATCAAAACAACTTTTCCGGCCTTATAGCCATCCAGTTCTCCGTGGTATACACGCCAAAGTACATTTTCGATACGGTCCCATCCGCAGCCTAAGTTTTGGAAACCGGCAGGACGCATGACTTTTTCCCAGGTCTCCCGTCCGTTTTTGTTGCGGTGTTCCGGTTCGCCACCCCAATAGTGAGTGATCGAGTTTCCTAAAATGACTGCTTTTGGAGGATGGTTGCACACTTGCTTCAGAATGGCACGATGGCGGGCACGCCATTCATACATATGTGGTTCCCGGCGTTGCGTGGCGGGAATGGTTGTTGGCGTGGAGCCAAGAGGAATATGCAGGATTTCCCGGACCTTTCTTTCTACGGCAGCTGCCTGTTGCTTCATACCGAAGTCGGACGGATGCACATGGTCGACCCAACCGTCGGCAGGCATGTCCAGCTCTTCACGTGTCAGATAATATACATCTTTGATCCCTTCGGACTGAACTTGTTCGTATGCCTTGCGGGAGGCGCGGTTCACCTGTTCGATTTCTTTGTTCTGTATGGTGTCCGTGTACATATTGCTGTATCCGTCGTGTTCGATCAGCAGGATGGGAGCCGAATGTTTTTCCCTGAGTTGCTTGACGGCGGCGATAGCCAGAGCTGCAACTTCCTCCTCCTTCTGATTGGGTAAGTTTGGCATACAATCCAGGATGTATAACCGGGCATCCGTTTCGCTGATAAATTGCAGCACTTCTTTCGCCAGTTTGCCGTTACCGGAAAAGCCAAGGTTTATGAGTGGGTAGTCCAGCGAACGTTGCAGGATCGTTCCCCACGCCATTGCAGGACGGGAAGCACAGGCTCCTTGCGCGATCGAAGTCCCGTACAGGACTATCGGCCTTTCGGGAGAAACTGGGATGAATTCCAGCTTCGCATCTTCGGGCGTACCGATCTCCAACCATTTCACTCCGTTATACAGAGGCAGATAAAGCCGGTATTCGAAGCCTTGTCTGTGGTAATGGTCTTTGTCTATGTTATTATATGTGTAGGTGATCGTGTCCTTGAAAGAGTAGTTGCCGAAACAAAAATGCCATTCCCCGTCGCTGTTAATGCTGTAGAGGTCAACTCCTGACACTCCGGTCGAAGGCATATGAGGCATATTCAGGCTACCGGTAACGGTGTAGCGGACTTTGATCCGCGGAGCGTTACTGTAGAAATGAATGGCAAGCCCTGCCGAATGCTGTGACAGGTTCCATACCGGTTCGTTCACCATGCCTTTTGCACGTTCGGGCAGGCGTGTGTAAGAATTCCCGATCTCTTGTGTGAATCCTTGATTTTGGATAACCGGAAAACCTGCCTCCATCGGATCGTACCATTTCCATTGGGCGGTGGCCGGAAAGAAAAGTAGGCAGCAAAACAGTAAACAAATAAGCTTTTTCATGGATATTATCTCCTTAATAACCGTATTATGATACAATATCAACAAAGATAAGACAATTTTGCAAAAGCATTTCCTGATTAATCCTGTATCTTTGCTGCCAGTTAATTAAATTTGAAACCCATGAAATTAAAAGCTCTTATTGTGCTCTTCCTGATGGGGAGCATGTCGCTGATGGCTCAAAAAAGTTATCAGTTGCAATCGCCGGACAAAAAACTGCAAGCTGTCGTTACGGTTGGTGACGATATTCGTTTTTCATTTACACACGATGGGACTGAAGTCCTTGCCGCTTCTCCGATCTCCATGACGTTGCAGAACGGAGTTGTTTTAGGGGCCAGCCCCAAAGTATCGAAAGTGCTGAAAGCGGCAGTCGATAAGGTGATCCCTTCTCCTTTTTATAAAAAGACGGAAGTGCAGGATGTCTATAATGAAATGACACTGTCGTTCCGGGGTAACTACGGTCTTGTTTTCCGTATGTATAATGACGGGCTGGCCTATCGTTTCACGACGAAGATGAAGAATGATATCGTCGTGGTGGATGAAGAAGCCGACTATAACTTCTCTTCCGACCATACGGCTTTTGCGCCTTATGTGAACAGTAAGAAGGCTACTTTTGAAGAACAGTTCATGAACTCTTTCGAACAGCCTTATGTACACGAACCGATCACGAAGCTGAACAGTGAACGTCTGATGATCCTCCCGTTCCTGGTGGAGTTGGACGGTGGCAAGAAACTCTGTATCACCGAGGCTGACCTGGAAGATTATCCTGGTATGTTCCTGAATAACTCGACAGACAAGCCGGTATTAAAACCGGTGTTTGCTCCTTATCCGAAGGTGAAAAAGCAAGGCGGCCACAATAATTTGCAGATGTTGGTGGAAGAACGTGAAGACTATATTGCCAAAACAAGCGGCACGCGTGCTTTCCCGTGGCGTGTGTTTGTCGTCTCGGAGAATGATAAGCAACTGGCTGATTGTGATATGGTTTATCGTTTGGCTTCTCCCTGCCGCCTGCAGGATGTCTCTTGGGTGAAACCGGGTAAGGTTGCATGGGACTGGTGGAATGACTGGAATATCTACGATGTGGATTTCCGTGCCGGCATCAACAATGAGACCTATAAGTATTATATCGACTTCGCTGCCGAACATGGCATCGAATATGTGATTCTCGATGAAGGCTGGTCTGTCAATATGGCTGCCGATCTGATGCAGGTTATCCCGGAAATCGATATCCCGGAGCTGGTGAATTATGGAAAATCCAAGAAGGTCGGTATCATTCTCTGGGCCGGTTATCACGCATTTGACCGGGATATGGAAAAGGTGGTGAAGCATTATTCCGATATGGGGGTGAAGGGATTCAAAGTTGACTTTATGGACCGTGATGACCAGGAGATCATCGACTTCCTCTACAGAGGTGCCGAAACTTGTGCCAGATATAAGATGATGGTCGATTATCATGGTATCTGTAAACCGACAGGCTTGCAGCGCACTTATCCGAACGTGATCAACTACGAAGGTGTCCATGGCTTGGAAAATATGAAATGGGCGGAAAAGACTTACGATATGCCGCTTTACGATGTGACGATTCCTTTTGTCCGTATGGTAGCCGGTCCGATGGATTATACACAGGGTGCTATGCGCAATGCGATCCGCAAAAATTATGCTCCGATCTATACCGAGCCGATGAGCCAGGGGACGCGTTGCCATCAGCTGGCTACTTATGTGATCTTTGAATCTCCGCTGAACATGTTGTGTGATAATCCTTCCAACTATAACCGGGAGCCCGAATGTACGGAATTTATCGCCAATATCCCGACTGTATGGGAAAAGACGGTTGCCTTGGATGGTAAAGTGGGTGAGTATGTAGCCATTGCCCGTCTTCACGGTGATAATTGGTATGTAGGTGCTTTGACAAACTGGGATGCCCGCGAGGTGGAACTTGACCTGTCTTTTTTGGGTGATGGCAATTATAAACTGGAATTGTTTAAAGATGGTATCAATGCCGATCGTGCCGCTTGCGATTATAAAAAAGAAGTCATACCGGTTCCCACCGATCGCAAGGTAAAGGTGAAGATGGCTCCCGGCGGTGGTTGGGCTGCTAAGATTTATAAATAAAACGTATTTCCCGTGTAGTTGTAAAACATACGGCCCCCGAATATCAGCCGGAACAACGCGTATTTGTCTATACCCGTACAATGACAAATCCCGATCTGTTCCGGCAGATTATTTTTCAGATAGTCCGCTATGATATTGAATTTCTCGTCTTTGGCATTGTGGATATGGAAGCCTCCGGCCAGGAGTTGGAGTGTATATCCGGGAAAACTGTTGCCGATAGTCTGGAGGATATTGGTGATTCCCCGGTGGGAACAGGCGCTCAATACGGAATATGTATTTTCAGCTATCAGTGCGATCGCCAGTTCGTCGTTGAAAATATCAGGAACGACTCCTTCAGGTGTTTGCGTAAAGAATCGTTCGAAGTGAGTATCTTCCGGATTTATGACCGGAAGATCCGGAAATAGGAACAGTCCCGGAATAAGCTCCGTCTGTCTGGTGATAAAACGGAAGCGGGATAAGTTCAGTAGGTTGGAGTCAATGACTCCGTTCTCCCGTTTATCTTTAAACTTCCGGTAAAGGACTTCCTGTTTGCAGATAACCGAAGCTTTTTTGTTGATGGCAAGAAAATGCCTCAATCCCCCTGTATGATCGCTATGTCCATGCGACAGGATAAGGAAATCCACTTCCGCAATATCGATATCCAAAAGTGCCGCGTTGCGGATAAACAGATCCGACTGTCCCGTATCGAATAATATTTTATACCCTTCGCTTTCAATAAGCAATGATAGTCCGTGTTCCGCCTGTAAGCTCCGCCCATAGACGGCATTCTCCACGAGGGTCGTGATTTTGTAATGCATAACCTTATTCTTTTAATTCCCAATTATGAGATAAATATAAAAAATCCCCTTAACAAAAGTTTGCTAAGAGGATTTTTTGAGGTTCCTGGCGGATTCGAACCGCCGTACATGGTTTTGCAGACCACTGACTAAGCCACTCATCCAAGGAACCGAAATAAAAAAAAGTAAAAAGTAATTTTCAATTACCAAGAGGTTCCTGGCGGATTCGAACCGCCGTACACGGTTTTGCAGACCGCTGACTAAGCCACTCATCCAAGGAACCAGTACATTTTAAACAACCATTCCGGTTTTGCGAGTGCAAAGAAAGATAATATATTTGGAATATGCAAATCTTTTTCTTCCTTTTTGTTTTGGCCCTTTTATGTAAAGCTTTTTATGATTGTCAAAATGAAATCACTACCCCATCAAAATCGGATTACTACCCCATGTTTTTGGAATTAGTACTGCGGGTAATATTTTTTAACGTTTCAAAAAGTACAGTATTGCCTCTGTAAAGGTGTCAAAAAGATATAAGGGCAAAGCGGAAGGGGGGGGGCAGTTGGTTCCACAGGAAAAGCCTAAGGTTTGGAGATATTAGGAAAAAGAAGTTACTTTGTCATCTGTTAGCATAAACAATAAGGTAATGACATATATTGAAACTGAAATTCCCGGCGTGTGGATCATTGAACCGAAAGTTTTTAAAGATGCACGCGGTTATTTTATGGAGGCTTGGAAGAAGGCTGAGTTTGAAGAGCATATCGGCAAAGTGGAATTTGTGCAGGATAACGAGTCTTGTTCGTCGAAAGGCGTGTTGCGAGGTTTGCATTACCAACTGGCTCCTTACTCGCAGTCCAAGTTGGTACGTGTGATAAAAGGATGTGTGTTGGATGTGGCTGTCGATCTGCGCAAAGGTTCTCCGACATTTGGGAAGTATGTTGCCGTAGAGTTGTCGGACGAGAATAAACGCCAGTTTTTTATCCCGCAAGGATTCGCTCACGGTTTCCACGTCTTGAGCGAGGAGGCTGTTTTTACTTATAAGGTCGATAATCCTTATACGCCTACTTATGAACGCGGATTGCGTTTTGATGATCCTGTAGTCGGTGTGGATTGGAAGATCATGGACCTGTCTATTCTCAACTTGTCGGATAAAGACAGGAACGCCCCCTTGTTGCAAGATGCAGAAATAAACTTTAAATATTAACCCCTTTTTTTCATTCTTTCATTCTTTAATTATTAATTCCTAATTATCCATTTATGAAGACTTATTTGGTTACTGGAGCCGCCGGTTTTATAGGCGCGAACTTTATTAAATATATGTTAGCGAAATATCCGGAAATAAAGATCGTAGTGCTGGATCTGCTGACCTACGCAGGTAATCTCGGAACGATTGCCGAAGACATCGACGGGGAGCGTTGCGAGTTTGTAAAAGGTGATATCTGCGACCGTGCGTTGACGGACGGGCTCTTTGCCAAATACCAGTTCGATTATGTCGTTAATTTTGCAGCGGAAAGCCATGTGGACCGCAGTATCGAAAATCCACAGCTTTTCTTGGTAACGAATATATTAGGTACTCAAAACCTGCTCGATTCCGCTCGTAAAGCGTGGGTGACGGGAAAAGCGGCTACCGGTTATCCCGAGTGGCGCGAAGGAGTCCGCTTCCACCAAGTATCTACTGACGAGGTGTATGGTAGTCTGGGGGCTGAAGGCTATTTCCATGAAACGACTCCGTTGGATCCGCGCAGTCCGTATAGTGCATCCAAAACGAGTGCCGACCTGTTTGTACAGGCTTACTCCGAAACTTATAAGATGCCGGTCAGCATCACCCGCTGTTCCAACAATTACGGTCCGTATCACTTTCCAGAAAAGCTGATACCGCTGATTATTAAAAATATCCTCGAAGGCAAGCCGCTTCCGGTTTATGGTGACGGGACAAATGTACGTGACTGGCTGTACGTGGAAGATCACTGCAAGGCTATCGACCTGGTGATCCATAAGGGACGGGCAGGAGAGGTCTATAACGTAGGCGGCCATAACGAAAAGCAGAATATAGAGATCGTGAAGCTGACGATCAGTACCATCCGCCGATTAATGACGGAACAACCCGAATATCGCCAAGTTCTGAAGAAAAAAGAGATGGGTGCGGACGGGCAGATTTCCATCGACTGGATCAACGAAAGCTTGATTACTTTTGTAAAAGACCGTTTGGGCCATGACCAGCGTTATGCGATCGATCCGACAAAGATCACAAACGAATTAGGCTGGACACCCGAGACTTCTTTCGAGATCGGTATTGTCAAAACGATCCGCTGGTATCTGGATAACCAGAAATGGGTAGAAGATATCACAGGAGGAGATTATATGAAATATTACGAGCAGATGTACGGGAACCGTTAAGGTTCCCTTCTCTCCGCTGCCCTTACCAGAGCTAAGTTTTTCCCCAACTCCGGTGCCGCTTCTTCGATCTGTTTGCGTACTGCGTTGCGAATATCTTTCCGGATGTTCTTGCGTGTGCTGTCCAGTTCCGCTTGCTTAGCCGGTTTGAATATATCCTTGTATTTACATTTCGTGATCTTATACTTGAAATCATCCAAGTTGCCGGTGATGTCGATTCCCAGCTTGAAAGGAACGGGCGATTTGAGGACTGATAGATGGTAATTGAACGTCATATCCAGATTATGCGTTCCACCAACAGCCACTTTATAGCGATCCATCTCCACCAAGAATGGGAAAACTTCAATTTTATTGTCTTTGATGGCAAGGTCCACCGAGATACTGTCTATCATATTCCGCTTCTTGTTTTTGAACATCAGCGTCTTCGATATCTCGGTAAATGTCTCTCCATCGAGCAGCACCATATTGTCCCCGTGCAGATAGCAAGACGAGTTAATGGACGGCATAATGAGAGACATGGTCGAATCCATTCTGCAAGTAGCCGTGACTTGGCAATCCAAGACACCTTCGAACGAACGGAGCATCGGGACTAATGTGTCGATGGAAGGGAAGAGGGCGATCAGCTTCTCCACCTTCACATCTTCCATGTCGAGGTCTAAACCGGCGGTCGCCTCCTGCCCGTCCTTAGCCCGGTAGACCATTGTCAGGTTCCCATTCCCCATATTGGATTGTATATTGAGCTTGCTCAGGTTGATACTCTGGTCGCGCAGGACAATCTCTCCGACCACGTTCTCTAATTCCAGGTCTTTAAAATCGATACGTTTCGCGTTCGTATGGAGAGCCATGTCGAGAAAGGCCGGAAGAACGAATAATTGGCTGGTTGTGTCGATTTCCGTTTGCGTGATACTATCTTGCAGCGATTCGGTATTGAGCTGTGCGATATTTTCATCACTGAGCATCAGCAAGTCCGAACTTTCCGCATATTGCATGCCGCTGTTGATCGCCTGCATCAACTGGTTACAATCGATGTAGTCCGAATTTAGATTGAAATCTCCTTTCAATTTTCCTCCGCGAAGCATTGCCCTCCGGATCTGGCTGATCTCGCCGTTAAGGGTGAAATTGCTCTTGCCGAGATGTAGGCGGGCATCTGTCAGTGTGATGTCGTTTGTGTTGAACTTCATCGTCGTCGGCTCCATCCACATCGGGAGCGGGAACATGCGGCTGAACCCGCGCATTTGTTTGAAAGAGAGACTGCCCCGTGCTTCCCATTTGCGAAGGAGTTGACCTTCTGTTTCGGTACTGTCGCCGGTGGCGGTTTTCCCGGCCATGTTTTTCCGTCTTTCTGCCAGACGCGCCCGTTGTTCGTCGGTCAGTGTGCGCCGTTGCCGGTTTGCCATCTGCTGGCGCCGTGCATCCCGATAGGGAAGGGCTTCGATCGTAAACGAACTTTCCGTCAGGGAGAGTCCTGTTCGTAAAGGTACACTGATGTATTTCAGCGTGTCGATTGAAATGACGGCGGCAGCTGTCGGGGTTAATTTGTCGGATGCAGACGGTTTGATGCCACCTTTCAGTTCGGAACGTCCGGCCACGATCCAGACGGAATCGGCTGTGCGGGTCCTCAGATGGCCGAAAGCCAACCGTCCGGTCATCGGTATGACAGCTGTTGTGTCGATAACAGGCGATGTCTGGGCAAGCATCTCCAATTTGCTTATATTCGTGCTGATTTCATCTTTATATCGGATGTTCAGACTGTCTATTCCCATCGTCATTCGCATCAAGTTTTGCGATTCGATGTAGAGGCTTTTCTGGTGTGTCGTGTCGATTGCCAGATAGGCACCGGAAATGAAAATATCCATGCCGAGCGGCTGGCTGAACGCTTTCAGTTTGTCAATATTGAGTTTTCCTGAACTGTGTATCTTTCCGAACCGGCTTTCGACAAGATCATTCACGGTAAAGGTGGTCGACAGATCTGCATCCATTACGCCTTCCACCAACAACGTGTCCGGATTAAGGAATTCTTGCCCCAACCGGGTAAAGTCCACCTTTCCTTTCATCCCGGCCCGGACGGACGGGTTCTTGAACAGGTTGGTCACTTTGGCCTGCATATCCAATGAAGTGTTGAGCCCTTTCATCGTGAGTTGTTCGAGCGAGACGAAGGAAGAATCCGGAAAAGGTCCGTTCAGATGGATATCCAGGTCCATTTCCAGTGTGTCGATACCTTGTTTGATATCCTTGATATGATAGGAGCCGTTTTCTATTTTGCAACACAGGTTCACATTAGGTATGATACTGTCTCCCAAGAAGCCGTGAATACTTCCTTCCACGAGGATCGAACCTTCCGCCAGTGTCTTGTCGCGATTCTGAAAATACGCATCGGGTATGAATTTCAGCAGATCGTTCATGTCCGAGATTTTCAATCCCATGTCCATATCGATATGGGTGCGCTGGTCTTCCGGGAAGTGGCGTATCGCTCCATCGGCGGTGAAAGGTAGATTGTTGACCATCAATTCTGCATCTTTCAAAGTGATCGAATTGTAGTGTTCGGCAAGCACTAATCTACTTTTGAGACGAAGCGACAGGTCGTTTTTCAAAGTATAAGTAGGGTTGCTGAATAAAAGGGATGAACACCCCGTTTCAAAATCGAGCGTATTGGCTCCTCCCGCTAATGAGCCGTCGAGGCGTACGAAGAAGCCCCCGATTTCGGTAAAAAGGTCTGTCTGGCGGTCGTCATACGTGAAATGTCCTCCGTAGATGCGTACCTTTTGCAAGTCGATAGGAGGCAAGGGCTTTTTACCTGCATTGGCCTCTGTCGAATCCGTCTCACTTTCGTAGATATCCCAGTTCGCATGTCCGTCCTTATTGACGAATCCATAGAAACGTGGGTTCTCGATGGAAAAGTCCTTGATAGTGATCTTACCGCCGAAAAGGTAATCGAGCGGTTGCAGGGACAGGGTGGCCCGGCTGAAAGCAAGCAGTGAATCGGAAGGAATTGCCGGTTCCTCTTCATGGGCGGTCGAATCTTCGGCTGCGTGCGAGATCAGGTGGCCGTTCGTCAGCTTTACACCTAAATAAGGATAGGTTTCGAAATAGGTCAGTTCCACCCGTTCGCAATCCAAATGTGCATCGATGAACTTGTTTGCCTGCTCGATAACCAGCGGTGTCAGTTTCTCCGGAGGCAGTACTCCCCAGTTCAGAATGCTGAACCCGATAGCCGGGAGTATGAATATCAGGGTGACAACAGCCAGGACGATGATTGTCGGTATTTTCTTTTTTCTTTTCATATTTACCTCTTGTATGCTTTTGTCAAGAATTAGAAGAACAAAAGTATGAAAAAGTCAGAGATGACGAAGGTGATCTATCGTCTTTTTTGAATAATCCGTGCATAGAACTTATTTAGTTTTGTCTTTTGAAAAATAATTCACGGTTTTTAATGATGGGCAAGGAGGATGAAGATTGTTCGGTGAGTACCCCTTATTGTCAAAAACGATCTGAATTTTCGAATTCCGGCAAAAAGATGGATAAATGTCTGTTTTTTTCTTCCTCCAAGCAGGCTGTTTGTATGTATGTCGTAAAAAATATTAAAAAATATCACCTGCAATAGTAATCCCAAAAACATAGGGCAGTGATCCGATTTTGATGAGGTAGTCGTGACAATTTGATTATCTTTGCAATTGTCATGGAATATTTGTCTAATTAAGCAGTATGGAGCTACCCAAACTAATAAATAACATAAATGAACGTGTAGTAGATGATCTTAAAATAGGTTGTCTTCTAAGTCGAAAGTCTCTGTAGCTGCCGCTTCTTTTTCGATTTATGCTTTTAATTCTTTGACGGAAGTAATGGGTGGCTTCTTGCAGGTGTCTGATGTTGAATCACGTTCTTATGTACCTTTTAATGAGTTTGATAAAGTAGAAAGTAATATATGTATGGATTTCCGTCTGAAAGTATTTCATAGCGTAGCTACGAATTTGAGCTTTACGAAAGCGTCGAAAGAACTGTTTATCAGCCAGCCGGCTATCAGTAAACATATTCATGAATTGGAGGTGCAATATAAAACACCGTTGTTTGATCGTGTGGGAAGTCGTATCGGGTTGACCCATGCCGGAGAATTGCTGCTGTCGCATACGAAACAGCTGTTGGCTGCATACCGGCAGATGGACTTCGAGATGAATCTGTTGACGGATAATTTTGCAGGGGAACTGCGGTTGGGGGCAAGTACGACGATATCCCAATATGTGCTGCCGCCTGTTCTTGCCTCTTTTATCAAGAAGTTTCCGGAGATAAAAGTCTCTTTGCTGAACGGGAACAGCCGTGATATCGAACAGGCGTTGCGGGAAGGAAAGATCACCCTCGGTCTGGTCGAAGGAACGGCACATCAGAGTACGCTTCACTATACGCCTTTTATGAAAGACGAACTGGTCGTCGTGGCGCATACGGGCTGCTCGCTGGCGGCCTATGACGAGATTTCGCTCGAACAACTCCGTACGCTACCTCTTGTCCTGCGAGAAAACGGTTCGGGGACGCTCGATGTGGTGGAAGCTGCTCTGGCGGAACATCAGATTAAACTTTCGCAACTGAATGTATTGTTGCAAATGGGGAGTACGGAAAGTATAAAGCTGTTTTTGGAAAACTCCGAGGCGTTGGGAATTGTTTCTATTCGTGCCGTAACCCGCGAATTGATGTCCGGCAGGCTGAAGGTGATCGAAGTGGACGGGTTCCATGCCGAACGGATGTTTACCTTTGCCGAGCCGCAGGGACAGAACGGGGGAGTGGAAGAGAGCTTTATCCGATATGCCTGCCAAAACTGGCGATAACCTGGTGTTATACCCTATAAAAACATATTAGGAAAGGATAGAGGAAAAAAGGCTTACTTTTGTCACGGTTTTAAAAAGTAATGGATTTTAAACTTGATTGAATATGTTTAGCGAAAAAAGGAGTAACGTACTTCATGGCATTCTGTTGATCGCCCTTTTCTCTTGTTCTGCTTTTTACATTGCAGAGTTTCCCTTTGTCAAAAATCTATCCTTCAGCCCTCTGATTGTCGGTATCCTGTTGGGGATGGTATATGCGAACAGTTTACGCAACCATCTGCCTGAGACATGGGTGCCCGGTATTTTGTTTTGTACGAAGCAGGTACTGCGTGCCGGTATCGTGTTGTATGGTTTCAGGCTGACATTTCAAAGCGTGGTCGAGATCGGGCTTCCGGCCATACTGATCGATGCGATTATAGTGACGGCTACCATCTTTATAGGTTTGTTTGTCGGGCGTTTGCTGAAGATGGATAGGGATCTCGCTTTGCTGACATCCACCGGTAGTGCGATCTGTGGAGCTGCTGCCGTATTGGGAGCTGAGCCGGTCGTGAAGAGTGAGCCGCATAAAACAGCGGTGGCTGTCTCGACGGTCGTTATTTTCGGAACTTTGTCAATGTTTATCTATCCGGCCCTATACCGTGCAGGCATATTGGACCTGACGCCTGAACAGATGGGGCTTTATACCGGATCGACTTTGCACGAGGTGGCGCACGTCGTGGGAGCGGGGAATGCGATGGGAAAGGAAATTTCGGATACAGCCATTATCGTGAAAATGATTCGTGTCATGATGTTGGCTCCTGTCTTGGTGATAATGAGTTTTGCTTTGGCACGTACCGCCGTGAAAGTTGTATCCGATGGCGTAAAGGGAACGGCAGCCGCTACCGCAAAACGGGGCAAGATCACGATTCCTTGGTTCGCTTTCGGTTTCCTGGCCGTGATCGGTTTTAATTCCTTTGACCTGTTGCCTCATACGGTTGTGGATGGGATCAATCATATAGATACATTTATGTTGACGATGGCTATGACGGCATTGGGTACGGAAACCAGCATCGAGAAGTTTAAGAAAGCCGGAGCGAAACCTTTTATTTTGGCGGCAGTATTGTATATCTGGTTGTTAGGCGGCGGCTATTTATTGGCGAAGTATTTGGTTTAACATAAATTGCTTGATACTGTGGTGAAGGAGTGTCTTATAAATTATTACCTTTGTGCCCAAAACAAGAAAGATAGAGAAAAGTGGCTTCAAAGATAACAAAAGGTATTATAATTTCGTTCTGGGTGTTGTTTGCCATAGCGGTAGGTGCTGTAGTTGTATTGTTTTCAGCAATAGCTAAAGGCTCGATAGGCTATATGCCGCCGGTCGAACAGCTTGAAAATCCGATTGATAAATATGCTTCGCAAGTTGTGTCTGCCGATGGGAAAACACTCGGTATCTATGCACATAGCCAAGATAACCGCATCATGGTCAATTACAACGATCTCTCGCCCGATTTGGTGAAGGCGTTGATCGCGACGGAAGATGTTCGCTTTGCCGAACATAGCGGTATCGACGCGCAGGGACTGTTTCGTGCAGTTGTCAAGCGAGGCATTTTGATGCAGAAAAGTGGTGGCGGCGGCAGTACCATTACGCAGCAATTGGCAAAACAGTTGTTTTCTCCAAGCGTTGACAATATGATGGAACGTCTGTTCCAGAAACCGATCGAATGGGTGATTGCTGTCCAGCTTGAACGTTATTATACGAAAGAAGAGATCATCAATATGTATCTGAACAAGTTCGACTTCCTATATAATGCTGTGGGAATCCAGTCTGCTGCCCGTGTTTATTTCGGAAAGACACCCAAGACGTTGAAGATCGAGGAAGCGGCGACACTTGTCGGAATGTGTAAGAACCCCTCTTATTTTAATCCCAGACGCCATAACGAGCGGACACGCGGACGGCGCAATACGGTTTTGGAGCAAATGCAGAAAGCCGGCTATATAACGCAGGCGGAATGTGACTCGCTGAAAGCTTTGCCACTCACGCTCCATTTTAGCCGTATGGACCACAAGGAAGGATTGGCTCCTTATTTCCGCGAATATCTGCGCCTGTTTTTGACGGCGAAGAAGCCCGAACGTAAAAACTACCGGGGATGGCAGATGCAACAATTCAGGGAAGATTCGGTTGCTTGGGAAACAAATCCGGCATATGGTTGGTGTAACAAGAACAAAAAAGCCGATGGCGAATTTTATAATTTGTATACGGATGGTTTGAAAATATATACGACCATCGATTCCCGTATGCAGAAATATGCCGAGGATGCCGTCCGTGAGCATATCGGAGGTTATCTTCAGCCTGCATTTTTCAAAGAGAAGAGAGGAAAAAGTTATGCACCGTTCTCCCGTGACTTACGTCAAGGTGAGGTGGATACGATCTTTATGCACGCTATGCACCAGACGGACCGCTATCGTGCCATGAAGAAGGCGGGAGCGAGTGAGAAAGAGATAAAGGCTGCCTTCAACGAACCGGTCGAGATGCGTGTGTTCAGTTGGGGGGGAGCTATAGATACGACGATGTCGCCATTGGATTCGATTCGTTATCATAAGAGTTTCCTGCGTACCGGTTTCATGTCGATGGACCCGCGCACCGGCCATGTGAAAGCTTATGTGGGTGGTATTGATTATAATGATTTCCAATATGATATGGTAAATGGAGGCCGTCGCCAGATAGGTTCGACCATTAAACCTTACCTCTATTCCCTTGCCATGATCGAAGGAATCAGTCCATGTGACGAGATGCTGCACGTACAACAGCGTCTGACCGATGAGAACGGACGGCTTTGGGAACCCCGTAACTCGAATAAGAAACGGATCGGTGAGATGGTCTCTGTTCAGTGGGGGTTGCAGAATTCCGATAACTGGGTGACGGCTTGGTTGATGAGCCAGTTATCTCCCTATACGTTTGTCCGTCTGCTGCATTCGTTCGGATTGAAGAACGAAATGGACCCGGTGGTTTCGATTTGCTTGGGGACGCCGGATGTATCGGTCGGTGAAATGGTAAGTGGTTATACGACTTTTGCTAACAAGGGCATACGGGTCGAACCTTTGTATGTAACCCGCATAGAGGATGCTTACGGCAACACGATTGCGAATTTCAATTCGCAGATGAGTGAGGTCTTGACGGAAGATGCTTCTTATAAGATGCTTCACATGTTGAAAAATGTGATAGACGGTGGTACAGGTGGCCGTATCCGTGCCCGTTATGGCATTACAGCGCCGATGGGAGGAAAGACCGGTACGACGCAGAATAACTCCGATGGCTGGTTTATGGGCTTTACGCCGAGCTTGGTGTCCGGTGTCTGGGTCGGAGGTGAAGACCGCTCTATCCATTTCGACCGGATGTCGGAAGGACAGGGAGCCAGTATGGCTCTGCCGATCTATGGGCTTTATATGCAGAAAGTCTATGCCGACAAAACGTTGGGTTATTCGCAGGAAGAAGATTTCGATATTCCCGAACAATATCAGGATCCGTGCAAGATGACCACCGAAGAGGAACGGAAGCAGACGCCGACAGATGTGGGGGGGATCGATAAGATGTTTGAGTAGAAGACAGGTTTGCCTTTGAATGTAATAAAATGCATGGTTGTGGAATTGTCGTTCCATACCCATGCATTTCTTTTTTATGCCCGTATGTTTCTTTTTTATGATGGTGGAACCATAATCGGAATTTATTTGTTAGATTTGTAAGTGTTAACTTTTAATGACGCGGGATATGGAACGGGAATCTATCATTTCTCAATTGTATGACAAAGACAGGATATTTGATTTTGTCGTGATTGGCGGGGGGGCTACCGGTCTGGGTGTGGCGCTCGATGCCGTGACCCGCGGATACAGCGTGGCTTTGTTTGAACGTTCGGACTTTACGAAGGGAACTTCCAGCCGGAGTACGAAACTGGTACATGGAGGTGTCCGTTATCTGGCGCAGGGCGATATTGCTTTGGTTCATGAAGCGCTTCGTGAACGGGGCTTGCTCCGGCATAATGCTCCGCATTTGGTGAAAGACCAACTCTTCCTGATCCCTTGCTACCGTTGGTGGGAGGGACCTTTTTATACGATCGGACTGGTTCTTTATGATCTGATGGCGCGTGGTCTCAGCCTCGGAAGGTCTGTCTGTATCGGCCCTAAACGGGTGGCCCGGACAGTTCCGATGCTCCGTCGTGAGGGGATGATGGCGGGGGTGCTTTATCATGACGGACAGTTTGACGATTCGCGCCTGGCCATTAATCTCGTCCGTACGGCGGTCGATGCCGGTGCATGTGTCTTGAATTATATGAATGTAATCTCTCTCCTGAAAGAAGCTGGTAAAGTATCTGGTGTGCAGGTACGTGACGAAGAAACGGGGGCGGTCTATTCCGTAAAAGCCCGTTCCGTTATCAATGCGACAGGTGTCTTTGCTGATGATATCCTGCAGATGGACAAGCCGGAAAATCGTCCGACCGTGCGTCCGAGTCAGGGAGTACACTTGATTTTGGATGCATCTTTCCTGGAGAGCGATTGTGCCGTGATGATCCCGAAGACATCCGACGGACGTGTACTCTTTGCCGTTCCCTGGCATAACAAAGTGGTGGTAGGTACGACCGACACTTTGATGGAGCATACCGAAACAGAACCGGTCGCACTCGAACAGGAAATACAATTTATACTCGACACTGCAGGGAAGTACCTGACACGGGTTCCCCGTCGAAGCGATGTCCTCTCCGTATTTGCTGGTCTCCGTCCGCTTGCGGCTCCCCGTAATGAAGGTAAGAAGACAAAGGAGATATCCCGGAGCCATAAACTGATCCGGGAAAAATCCGGTTTGATAACGATTATCGGTGGAAAATGGACAACATACAGGAAGATGGCGCAGGACACGTTGGACTATGCGATCCGTTATATGCATATCCCGACACGGGAGTGTGTGACGGAGAATTATCCTGTTCATGGTTCCCGTCCGAATCCGGACTTTTCCGATCCGTTGTATGTGTATGGGACAGATGCGGATGAGATACGGGCTTTGACGGATTCCTCGCCGGAGATGGCCGAGAGACTGCATCCTCAATATGCTTTTACTAGAGGAGAGGTCACCTGGATCGTCCGGAACGAAATGGCACGGACACTGGAGGATGTTTTGGCACGTCGGTTGCGTATACTCTTTATGGATGCACGTGCCGCGATGCAAATGGCTCCCGCCGTGGCTGCTATTTTAGCAGAGGAACGGGGAAAGGACCATACATGGCGGAATGCCCAGTTAAAAGACTTTAACCGGGTAGCCTCCCATTATATATTGAATGAATAATCTAATGAGACGAAAGATATGAATTTCAGAAATAAATACGTACTGGCTATCGACCAGGGGACGACCTCTTCGAGAGCCATCCTTTTCAGCCATCAGGGCAATATTATCACGCTGGCGCAGAAAACATTCCAGCAGTATTTTCCTAAGCCCGGTTGGGTGGAACATGATCCGAACGAGATTTGGTACACACAATCGTCTGCTATAAAGGAGGCTATGGCTAAAGCGGATGTGACGGATGCGCATATTGCTTGTATCGGTATTGCCAACCAGCGTGAAACGACGATAATATGGGACCGGGAGACCGGTTTTCCGGTCTATAACGCCATCGTCTGGCAGGACAGACGTACGGCAGACTATTGCGAAGAATTGAAGGCAAAGGGATATGCTTCTCTGATCCAGCAGAAGACCGGATTGGTGATCGATGCTTATTTCTCCGCCACGAAGATACGTTGGATTCTGGATCATGTGAAGGGGGTCCGGGAACGTGCCGAGCGTGGAGAACTTTGTTTCGGTACGGTCGATTCCTGGCTGGTCTGGAAACTGACTCGCGGAACTGAATTCATTACGGATATCACGAATGCTTCCCGTACGATGCTGTTCAATATCCATACGCAGGAATGGGATAAGGAATTGCTCGACCTTTTCCAAATCCCGGCATCCATGATGCCGGAAGTAAAAAGCAGCAGCGAGGTGTATTGCGAGACTTCTACTCCTGTCTTTAAGACTGGTATTCCTGTTTCGGGGATGGCAGGTGACCAGCAAGCTGCCCTGTTCGGACAGTTGTGTACGGATATCGGCATGATCAAAACAACCTACGGGACAGGATGCTTTATGATCCTGAATACCGGAAGCAAGCCCGTTTTATCTCAAAATAATCTGTTGACGACGATTGCTTGGAAATTGAATGGAAAAGTGACATATGCATTGGAAGGAAGTGTTTTTGTCGGTGGAGCGGTCGTTCAATGGTTGCGTGACGAGTTAGGACTGATACAGAGCGCCGCTATTACGGAACAGTTGGCTAATTCCGTGCCGGATAACGGCGGGGTCTACTTTGTTCCGGCGCTGACCGGATTGGGAGCCCCTTACTGGGACCAGTATGCCCGTGGTGCAATTATCGGAATCACGCGCGGAACGAGTGCCGCCCATCTGACCCGTGCTGCCCTGGAAGGTATTTGCTATCAGGTCTACGATGTCCTGATGGCGATGGAAAACGATATACATGCCAAGCCGAAAGAGATCCGTGTGGATGGTGGAGCGATTGCCAATAATTTTCTGATGCAATTCCAGGCGGATATCTGCCGTTGTCCGGTAGTCCGTCCTCGTGTTCTCGAAACAACAGCTTTGGGTGCCGCCTATCTGGCAGGGTTGGCGATCGGTTACTGGAAAGATATGGATGAACTGAAAGAACAGTGGTCCTTGGATAATATCTTTAGTGCTGAAATGCATGAAGAAACGGCTGAGGCTTTGCTTACCGAATGGCATAAAGCGGTCGGTAGGAGCTTGAACTGGGCGGTTGACAAATAAATCATAAATTAAAAATCATAAATCTAATATCATGACTCCATTCGTAGCGGAATTTTTGGGAACCATGCTTCTGATCCTGATGGGAGGAGGCGTTGTGGCAAACGTGTGCCTGAGCAAAACGAAAGGACACGGTGCCGGCTGGATGGCGATTACGACAGCTTGGGCTTTGGGCGTGTTCATAGGAGTGGTGGTGGCGGGTCCTTATAGTGGGGCACATCTGAATCCGGCGGTTTCCATCGGGTTGGCTATCGGGGGGACTTTTCCCTGGTGCGACGTCTTTCAATATATCATTGCTCAAATGTTAGGGGCGGCCTTAGGAGCGCTTTTGGTCTGGCTTGTTTATAAAGACCATTTTGAGGCGACGGACGATCCGGACACCATGTTGGGTGTGTTTTGTACCAGTCCGGCGATAAAGAATCCGGCGATTAATTTCTTGACGGAAGCGGTTGGGACGTTTGCCCTGATGTTTGTCGTGTTCTATATCACCGGTGGTGAACTTTCTTTGAAAGATAGTAATAGCACGTTACCGATCGGGTTGGGTTCCGTAGGGGCGTTGCCAGTGGCGTTTACGGTTTGGGTGATCGGACTGTCCCTGGGTGGTCCGACCGGCTATGCGATTAATCCGGCACGTGACCTGGCTCCCCGTTGCATGCATGCTTTTTTGCCGATAAAGGGAAAAGGCGGAAGCCAGTGGGGATATGCCTGGATTCCGGTCTTAGGACCGATAGCCGGGGCAGCCGTAGCTGCTATGTTGTATTATATTCTATAATTATATACCATGAATTTACGAAATAAAGTCTCTTTTCTTTTGTTTTCTTTTGTGGCGGTTCCATTGTTTGCACAGACACCGCAACAGGAATTGGAACGGCTTCAACAAAACTATATCCAGTCTTTTATATCGAATGACGACCGGACGGCTTCATTGGTGGAACTCTTGTCAGGCATACAGCCTGAAACGGAAATATCCGATCAGGTTGTTGTTGAACTCCACCAGCGTTATCCTTTCAACGTGGAGAAAATAACGGGATATATGGAAACGATCCGGGAAGACGGTTCCTGGCCGGATATTAACTATAACGACCAGAAACGATCGGGCTGGTCTGTCAAGGAACATGCCGACCGGGTGCTGGAACTAGCCAAGCTGTACAGGGCTGAAGAGGGTGATTGTCATTGGGGACCGAAGCTCGAATCGGTCATTCACTTGGCATTGGGCTACTGGTTTCGGGAGAAACCGGTCTGTAAGAACTGGTGGTATAACCAGATCGGTGTTCCCAAGACATTGGGACCAGCTTTCCTCCTGATGAAAGAACAATTGAACCCGGAGGAAAAGGAAGCCGCCATCGAGGTGATGGAAAATGCCAAGTTCGGCATGACAGGACAGAATAAAGTCTGGCTTGCCGGGAATGTGTTGATGCGTGGACTGTTGCAGGATGATTTCGAATTGGTAAAGGCTGCCCGTGATACTATTGTATCCGAGATTACGACTGGTATGCAGGAAGGGATCAAAAGCGACTGGAGCTTTCATCAGCACGGACCGCAGCAACAATTCGGAAACTACGGATTGGCTTTCCTGACGGAGATGAGTTCTTATTCCGGCCTGTTTGCGGGAACCGTTTTTGCCCTGAACAAGGAGCAACAGGGAATTTTGAATTCTTTCCTTCTGAACGGCTATCGTTGGATTGTCTGGAAAGGGTATATGGATGTCAATGCACTGGATCGGCAATTGTTTCATAGCGGGCAGATACATAAGGCATTCAGTCTGGCTTTTGCCACGAATGCCCTGATGCGTGGCAGTTCCGCCGAAGATATCCGGCAGATGAATGAGTTCTTGAAAGATAACTATGCTCCCGAAAGAAAAGGTAGCGCTTTCATCGGGCATAAACATTTCTGGGATTCTGATCAGACCGTTCATCGTTCCTCCACCTGGATGGCTTCGGTCAAGATGGCCTCTGACCGGGTGATTGGCACGGAGTTGGTGAACGAAGATAATTTGAAAGGCTTTTATATGGGCGACGGTGCTCTTTATACGTACTGTCGTGGTGACGAGTATCTGAATATTTTTCCTTTCTGGGACTGGCGGAAGATTCCAGGCATTACCGCTTATGAGAGCGAGGCTCCTGTTCCTGCTTTTTTCAATTATGGGGCGCATGTGAGGAATAAGACTGCCTTTGTCGGAGGTGTGACGGATGGTGAAACCGGAATGACGGCAATGGTCTTGGATCGGGATGGTTTGCAGGCGCACAAGTCCTGGATCTTTACCCGCGATTATGTCCTTTGCTTAGGTGCCGGGATTCGTTCGGACAGCATTTTGGCGGTTACGACATCTGTAGACCAGCGGGTGAAACGGGGCGATTTGTTCCGATATGCCGATGGTAATTGGTTGCCGGTACAGGGAAAGTATGTTTCTTCTCCGGAGGAACAACGTTTCTTCCATGATAACACAGGGTATATTCTGTTACAACCTTCCGCCTATGTGGCCATTTCGGAAAAGCGATCCGGGCGCTGGTGTGATTTTATGGGATCATATACTCCTAAAACGGTAGAAGGAGAGATTGTTAGTCTCTATATCGATCATGGAAGAGAGGATAACGCCGATTACCAATATTTGGTCCTTCCTGCTTCTACCGCCGAAAAAACCGCAGCTTTTGCAGTACAGGATATCCGGGTGATCCGGAATGACACATCCATTCAGGCTGTTGCTGCCGGCAACTGTTTTTATGTGACAGCGTATGAGCCGCAGGTAGTAAACTTGCAAAAAGACTTGCAGGTCGATTTACAGACTCCGGGTATTTATATGTTCCGTCTGCATAATGGAAATTGGTTGATCGAAGCTGCCGATCCGACACACAAGCAACATTCCCTGTCGCTCAAAATGAATGGGAAGGATGTGAAGATCGTCTTCCCTCTCTGTCATGAACCGGGAAAAAGTATTTCTGCCCAACCGTTTATCAGTGCTCCTTTTTCCAAAGGAATCAAAGTGGATGGTAAACAAGACGACTGGAAAAACGTCCCGGCTGTAACTGGTCTGATCGCTCCCTGGGACGGGGCGGAAAAAGACAAAACCGCTTTTTATGCCTGTCATGATCAAAAGAACCTGTATTTCCTGTATGAGGTGTCTGATACTACTTTGGTTTATAATGACGAGAAGACGGAGGCTTCTGTCGGTAATGGAGACCGGATCGAGTTTTTTATGAGCAAGGATCCGGAGATGAAGACGTATTATTGTGCGGAGATCGATCCGAAGGGGAAAGTGATGGATTATGAAGCGCATAACTATCGTAAGTTTGATTTTAACTGGAACTTCAAGGATCTGAAGTTGGCAACTTCCGTTGGCAAAGATTCTTACCGTGTGGAAGGGAGCATTTCGTTGAAGACGCTAAGAAAATTAGGGTTGATTTCTCCGGAAGGTGAAATCCGCATGGGTGTTTACCGGGCCGATTATTTCGACGATGCCGGGGAGCGCGTGATCTGGTCGTCCTGGATCGTCCCTGATGCTGCCGAACCGGATTTCCATATCCCGTCTTCTTTGGGAATATTAAAACTGGAGAATTTCGTACCTTTGTCACGACTAAAATAAAAGAAATATGAATAGAACGCTGATAAAAAACGCCACTATCATTAACGAAGGCCGCACCTTCACCGGTTCGGTACTGATCGAAGATGATAAGATTGCCGCAGTATATGAAGGGATAATTCCGGCTGAGTCCGGTGATGCGACCGTGATAGATGCTACAGGTAAATACCTGCTTCCGGGTGCTATCGACGATCAGGTGCATTTCCGTGAACCGGGATTGACGCATAAAGGCGATATCGCCAGCGAAAGCCGTGCTGCCGTAGCCGGTGGGGTGACTACCTTCATGGATATGCCGAATACGAAGCCTCAGACGACAACTCTTGCCGATCTGGAATGGAAATTGCAACGGGGAGCTGAAACGTCGGTTGCTAACTATTCCTTCTTCTTCGGCGGGACGAACGACAATATGGATGAAATCCGTAAACTGGATCGTAGCCGTGTGCCGGGTCTGAAACTCTTTCTCGGTTCTTCCACCGGTAATATGTTGGTCGATAAGAAGGATAGCCTGGAACGTATTTTCGGCGAAGCCGGAATGCTTATCGCTATCCATGCCGAAAAGGAGGAGGTCATCAAACGGAACATCGCTCATTATACGGGCTTGCACGGTGACGACCTGGATATCTCCTTCCATAGTAAGATCCGTAGCGAGGAAGCCTGCTATGCTTCCTCGTCCGAGGCAGTCGAACTGGCTACCCGTCTCGGTTCCCGTCTGCATATTCTGCATCTTTCGACAGCAAAAGAACTTTCTTTGTTGAGCAATAAGCTTCCGCTTAGTGAAAAGAAGATCACAGGTGAAGTATGTGTGCATCATCTTTGGTTCCACGATGGCGATTATGAACAGTTCGGAAACCGTATCAAATGGAACCCGTCGATTAAGACGCTGGCAGACCGTACGGCACTGCGTGAAGCCGTTAATAACAACACGATCGATATTGTGGCGACCGACCATGCCCCGCATCTCCTTTCCGAAAAGGAGGGAAGTTGCCTGAAAGCCGCTTCCGGAGGTCCGCTGATCCAGCATTCGCTCATTGTTATGCTGGAATTGGCGATGGAAGGCCGTTTCACTTACGAAAAAGTGGTGGAAAAGATGGCTCATATGCCTTCAGAACTTTTCCGCGTGGATCGCCGTGGCTATATCCGTCCAGGTTATTATGCCGACCTTGTCTTGGTCGATCCGAAAGAAACCTGGACAGTGGCAAAAGAAAATATACTGTATAAATGCGGCTGGTCTCCTTTCGAAGGCTATACATTCCATCATGCCGTCTGGAAAACATTCGTCAACGGGCAACTGGCCTATGACAATGGACGGGTGAATGATGAGGTTCGCGGGATGGAAGCTCGGTATAGTTGAAAGTTAATTTTACGTCTCTTTATAACTTTCACCTTTCACCTGATATCAATAAGTTTGTGCGTTTGCAAGCTGAGGCGCCATTGTGGGTGGTGGAGGATGTACTCTACCACCTCTTTTGTATTCAGGCAGGAACAGGGTTGGAGGAAATGCCAGGTTGCTTTCAAACCGGCGTATTCCGTCAGGTCCTGTCCTGTATAGACCACTTTGACCTCATCTATATGTGCCAGCCTCAAGGGAAACCCTTTCGGGGAACAGGTCACCCAGTCGATACCTTCCGGCAACGGGTTTGTCCCGTTAGTCTCGATGCAAATATATTTCCCTGCCATGTGTAGCAGATCGATAAAAGTCTGGTCGATCCAGAGCGAAGGTTCGCCCCCTGTCAAGATAACGACATTTGAAGGAAAGGCTGAAATAGCTTGTAAAATATCTTCATCAGACATCAAGATCCCTTCCTCGTGTCGGGTATCACAAAAACTGCATTTCAGGTTGCATCCGGAGAAGCGGACGAAAACGGCAGGCGTACCCGTATGGAAACCTTCTCCTTGGAGACTGTAGAATATCTCGTTAATCTTTCTCATAGATTGCCGTGTTTCCTTCTGATTCCTGAACTTCTACTTTGTAGCAGGTGGGAAGCTGGTCGCATATCCACCGGGCGATATTCTCGGCTGTCGGGTTAAAGGGGAGCACCTCGTTGAGGTTCCGGTGATCGAGTTGATCTTTTACGACCTGCTTGATATGGGTGAAATCGATCACCATGCCATCTGTGTTTAATTCTTTGGAACGGCAATGCACAGTGATAATCCAGTTGTGACCATGCAGATATTCGCATTTGCTCGGATAGGAAAGCGACAGACTGTGAGCTGCCGAAATCTCCATACGTTTGATAACGGTATACATACAATAAAACTGTTTTAGAATATTATGCCTGCACCTAATGTCACCTCGGTACAAGGTGCAAATTTACTGAAAAAATCGGGTTCCGAAGCGGTACTTAATGTATTGAAATATTAAAAATATCTGTAACTGTTTGTATGTATTTAAAACAAAGATCAGGGGAGGATCTATCGTAAAAATGAACTTTTTTGTTGTGAAATAAAAATATTATGTATTAATTTGCTTCATAATCAAAGATATGAGGTGGTTTTAATGTCTCTGAACCAGTATTTCGGCAGCAGTCCTATATTGTTAAAAAATAGAAGAAGCTGCAAATAAGTTTCGATAATCTTAAAAATGTGTTTTATAATATCTTTTTTTATTTGTTCAGTAATTTAAAATGCCTCATCTTTGCAAGCAGATAACCTAAACAATCTTTTTGCCTTAAAGACTAATACCTATTAAAACCTATAAAGAGGACCTTTGAGAAAAGGTCCTCTTTATGATTTTTAGAGGGTTACTCTTCCGTTTCTTCTATTTTTGACGATATTTTCCCAATCGCATCATTGAGTTTTTCTTCAGGTGGGATCATGTTGAAGTTGCCCCAGAACTTTTCATCGTAAGTAAATTGGGTTTCTGCAAAGATTGTCCGTGTCGGTAATGCTTCGCTACGGGCAAAGCGGCTTACTCGGTTCGTGTCTATTTTGCAGGTAACCATCTCGAACCAGGTATGCAGCGGAAAAGTTCCGAACAGTTGTTTCCTTTTCTTTATCCTGAAAAAGAGGTCGCCTCGGACATGGTTGATGTAATATTGGCCATTGTAAGGTTTGTATGTTACGGTATAGATCACTTTTTGGGGAGTGATCTTTAGGTTGCGACTCTTTTTCTCTACCAGCATCCCGGTAGCCTGTTTGATGTATTTGGGGTTGATTTCGAAATGGGCGCGGAGCAATGCGTTGTTTTCCGTGTCGATATACAGTTCTCCCCGGTAAAGGGCGGAGTTGATGTCTCTTTTTTGTTCGAAATAGATCACATGGGCTAACCGGTCGTCGATCACGGCGATATCGGAAGATGCATACATATAAGACTCTATCTTTTCATCTGTCAGAAGGAAGTCAGGCAATTCCTTTATCAAGTCCAGGCTCAGGCTGGCGTTGATTCCCGACTTCATCCGGGCGATGATCGTGTCTTTTTCCTGCTGGCTGATGATCCGGCGCATTTTGAGCAGTTTGACCTGGTCCGGTGCCGGATTGGGCTTGTAGGCCGATTTGTAAATTTTGAATACAGCTTCCGTCAATCCTACGAATTTATTTTTTCGTTCGATTCCTTCCCGGTAGAAAGTAGTCAGGTAAGCGGGTGATTGCGGGTAGTTTTTCCGGATGTTTTCTTTCATGTCTCGAAGCAGGCGGAGTGGGTTGACGATGCGCACTACGACTTCTTGGATCGGGATTATTTTGGCATCGAGCGTGATCACCGTGTGTTGTCCGGCGAGAAGAGAGGCCTCTATCTTGCGGGGTTCGTAGCCTAAGTGGGAGAAGTAGAGCGTAGACCGGCGAAGCGAGTCGGGCAGCGTGAGCCGGAACTCCCCGTTTGCATTGGTGATGCTGCCGATTGAAGTAGCAAGGACTCCTATAGTGCCCGCCTCGATCGGTTCATTCGTCTGTTGGTCTTGTAGGATTCCTTTGACAATAAAATGGTTGTCTGCCTCTTTTGGAGGAATGGTCTCGGGAATGGCTGTTTGCCTGGCAGGTTGCGGTCCGGAGATCAGGATGTGATTGCCTATCACACGCAAGCTCAGTTCTTTGTTTCCTGTGATCAGGTAAATTGCCTGCCGGATGGTGTAGTCTCCTTTCGGGATGCGTACCGTTTTTTCATTATCGATCAGCTTGCTGTCATAGATAAAGAGAAAGCCGGTTTGTTCCGATACTTTGTCAAGCAGGCGGTAGACGGTATTTTTTTCTTTGGATAAGTGAATCATGCGGGCCAGAACATCATCGCCTTCCTCTGCGCATAACAGGCCTGTCGGAAGCAAAAGCATCCAAAAGCACAGACAGAGAAGGCGAAAAATCTGAATCATTAGCTTCACTATATAAATAACATTTAATTGTCAATTGAATAAAAGGATCATGTTGTCCTGTCGTGTTTTCTTCAAATTGAGGGCAAGGCTGATCAGTTCAGCCATCGCTTCGGGTGTATCATTGGAGAAGGTGACGGTAAGCGTCCGGTTCCATAGCTCCGGTGTCGTTTCCAACCGGATATCCGGATTTTGCAGATTGATCACCCGCAGGATATTGCCTAATTTTTCGTCTTTGAACCTGATTCGTTTGGTATAGCGGTCGAATAGTGCCGGATCGGGAGTCATGCTCAATTGCAGTCTCCGGGAGAGGAGCGTGACGGTTTCCCCGGCTTTTACATGGATGTCCTGTCCGTCCTTCTTCAACGTCACTTTTACTTCCCCTCGCTGTACAGACAGTTCGAAAGGAGAGCTATCGTTACTTTTCACATTGAAGGCCGTCCCTAACACTTCGATACGTGTATCTTCGGTTTCAATCACGAACGGCCGCTTGCGGTTACCGGCTACCTCAAACAAGGCATTCCCCTGCAAGCTCACTTCCCGCCGGTCGGAAGAGAAGTGTTCGGGAAACTTCAATGAAGTATTTCCTGCCAGATAGACCACGGAACCATCCTCAAGGGTGGTTACCAATGTCGTTGCCGTCTCACTGTTCCGACGGGTGAGCAGGTTCGGATCGGTATCCTGCCCGGACCTGTTCAGGTAGGTGACAGAGACAAGCAGACAAAGAAGGGCGACGGCAGCAGCGGCTACTCCTCTTTTCCATGCAAGGCTTCTGAATGGCGAAGCCGGTCTGCCCGAAAGCAAACCTTCTTCATCCAGGCGTTGGTACAACGTATTCCAGGCCCGGTCTGTTTTTCTTTTATTTCTTTCTGTTTCAATCATATTTCATGTAAATCTCTAATTCGTCTCGTAGTGTTCGGAGTGCTTTCGTCATTTCGGCCTCGACTGTTTTGACTGAAAGGGAGAGGCTGGAAGCGATTTCCGCATATTTCTTTCCTTCGAAACGATGCATCCGGAATATGCGGAGACGACGTTCGGGAAGCTTTTCGAGTGTCCGGTTTACCAGAGCTTCCAGTTCCTTGTATTCGATCTGCTCCTGTGGGTCGTCCGGTGTGTCGTCTTTATCCGGGTGGGAGAGGATGGCATCCCGATAACGGTTGCGTACATCCTGGTGTTCCCAGTACTGGAGGGATTGGTTACGCACGGCCCCATACAAATAGCTTTTTATCGTATGAAACAATTGTAACCGTTCCCTTTCCTTCCAAAACACATAGAATAATTCTTGTACGATCTCTTCCGCAATATCCATTCTACCGGTTATGCTGGCTGCAAACATACAAAGAGGCATATAATACAGACGGAATACTTGTTCAAAAGCCTTGACGTCTCCATTTTTGATCTTTGTAAGTGTAAGCAGGTCTTTCATGTTTAATAATTATTCAATGTGCCAATTGAGAAATGTTGCTAATTTATACATTAATCTGCTCATTGGCAAATTGGCACATTACCTATGTTGCTTCTTCAGTTTGTTGACAGCGTGTTCCAATGATTCTGTCGGCTCGATGATATTGTAGGAACCCCAGAAACCTTCATCGGCAAAATTGGAAACCTTGTCCGATAAGGACTGGTTGGATCTGAATGCCATCTTGTAGGGAATAGTGTTTATGCCGCTTTCCTTGCCATCCGTTACGACCATCTCCGAAAGGATGGTGTAATTGGTTGAGAACAATTTGCGTTTCCAGTCGCATTTGAAGCGGACGCCGTTACGGATGTAACTCAGATAAGTCAGCCCATTGCGTTCCTTGTAGTTGACCAGGAACGAGACTTCGACCGGTTTGAACCGTAACCCGAACGGTTTTTTCCGGAGGATCGCCTGCGTGGCCTTGTTGCGGTCGTTCATGTCGAGAAAGAATTCGGCCCGCGTGAAAGAGAGCCGTTCCTTGTCGATGTATAGTTTTCCATAATAAAGCGCATACGGTAATATGGCTTGCGGCTCGAAATTGATAACGTATTGTGGCCGGTCGTTGATCGTTGTCGATTCTTCCATCCGGAATTTATAGTAAGGCAGGCTTTCCTGGTCGAGCAGTACATCCGGATTCTTCACCACATCCACATAGACGGACAGGTTCGGGCCTCCCAGCAGTTTGACGGCCAATGTGTCGCTCGCTTTCTGGCTGAGCAGCTTGCGCCCTTTGAATATCTGTACGCGATCGCGGTCTACTCCCTCGTCATAAGGTGTCTTGTAGATATCGATCACCGCTTCCGAGATGTTGATATACCGGCGCCCTTTCTGGGCCGTTTCACGATAGAATCCGGTCAGGAGGCTATGCTTCGAACTGTAGTTGGCCGGAATCTTTTTGATTGCTTCTTCCACCAAGTAACGAGGATCGCGGGCATGGATGATAACTTCGTCGAGCATATTCGTGTAGGGGGTCAGCCACACGGTCTGTTCTTCCACATCCTTGCCGTTGAGTTCTATTTTACTGTTGAAATATCCGAGGTGCGAGATCTCTACTTCTTTGGCATGGATGGAATCCTTTACCTTGAAAGAAAACTCACCGTCGGCGTTCGTGACTGTGCCGGTCGTACTGCCCGGAATAGAAATATTGACATATTCCAGGCTCTTTTTGCTCTTTTTGTCTTTTACGATACCACTGACCGTGATGTACCCCCCTTCGTCAGCCGAATCCGTTTGTGCCTGTAAAGGCGTGAATCCCGCCAGCGACAGTGTAATGAGCAAGTATCCCCATAGTTGCTTATGCATCGCTTTCATATCTCATATAGTTTAATAAGTAAATACTCGTGCTTGTATTACTAAGATGGTTCAGCCGGCAAATACCCTATGCTTCGTCCCCGGATTTTTTTATTATGATGGACATAGTTTGAAAATTTGACTATTTTTGCGCAGGTTATACTAAGATGAGACGATGACAGAGCAGGAGATAAGGAAATATTTAAGGCGGATCGAAGAAGAGAATTCCCAGACTGCTCTGCGTAGCTTTTATAATCTTTGCTTCGACCGTTTCTTTCGTATTGCCTACTACTATCTGCATACGGAAGAGTGGGCACAGGAGGTCGTCCTCGATGTATTCCTGAAAATATGGGAACGTCGCGAGTCTTTGCACCATATAGCCAATTTGGAAGATTATTTCTTTATCACGATAAAAAATGCCTCTCTGAACTATCTCGAAAAGGAACAACGCCGGAAAGACATGACGGCGGATGCTTTTGACGGTGTGTCCATCTCCGGTGAATCGCCGGAAGACATCTTGGTCAGTGAGGAACTTTTCGCCCACTATGTCAAGGCCCTCGATCGCCTGCCGGAGCGATGTCGTGAAATATTTATCCGTGTACGTGAAGAAAAGCAGTCTTATGCCGAGGTAGCGAAAGACTTGGGCATAAGTGTCAATACGGTCGATGTACAGTTACAGAAAGCGATCGGGCGGATGCGGGATATGTTGTCGCGTTATATAAGCGGAACCGAAAATTGAATATCTTTGTATTTGATTGAAAAGGTAATGACATGAAAGATATGGATAAATTCATCGCGCAGCAGCGTCTTCTCTATCCGTTGTCGGATGAATCGGTACTCAAATTGACGGAAGGGATGGAGGAAGTGTTTGCTCCGAAAGGCAGTTTTCCGGTGTATGAAGGAGATCGTGATCCGTATGTCTGGTTCGTCAAAGAAGGATTGGCCCGTTCGTTCGTAGAGCGGGATATGCGCGACGTCACCTTATGGTTCGTGTCGTCCGGCGAAATCGTGAATATGTCTTACCGTGAAACCGCAGCTTATAATCTGGAAATGGTGGAAGATACCGTTTTGCTGCGTATTCCGGCGCGGCGTCTTGAAGAGCTTTGTGAACAGACGCTCGATCTGGCGAACTGGATGCGTAAGTTGTCGGATTATTACCTCCGTGAATATGAGAATTACTTTATCAATGACAGTTGGAGTGATGCCCGTGAGCAATACGAGACCTTGCTGCGTACGCGCCCGGACCTTTTCCAACGGGTTCCGTTGAAGCATATTGCTTCATTCCTGCAAATTACTCCGCAGTCGCTTAGCCGGATACGTGCCTCTGTGAAATAGGAGTCTGATTTACCTTATAAATTACCATATCATGAACAAACTCAAATTAATTACCGTGATGCTTGCCGTAGCCGCACTTGTGCAAACCGGCGATGCCTGTACGGTCGTCATTGCCGGTAAGAAAGCGACAGTCGACGGCAGTGTGTTGAACTCGCATACCGATTGCGGTCCCGATTGCCGTATACAGGTAGTCCCCGGACAAAAATATCCCAAAGGGACGATGGCGCCTGTCTATTATGGCATCTTGACGCGTAACCGTCCGGAAATGGGAGAAGGGGAGATTCTGGGGTATATTCCGCAGGTGGAGGAAACCTATACCTATTTTCATTCTGCTTATTCCCATATTAACGAATATCAGCTTTGCATTGGAGAAAGCACTATGAGCCAGCGCCCCGAATTGCAGGTCGGCAAGGGAGAAGGCAAACAGATCATGACGGTGGAACAGGCGGCTGTTTTTGCCCTTCAGCGTTGTAAAACGGCAGAAGAGGCGTTGAGTCTGATTACCTCCTTGATGGAAAAATACGGTTTTCTGCCATCTTGCGGTCCCGAATCGGAATGTCTGACGCTTGCCGATCCGGATAAAGTGTGGGTTCTCGAACTTTTCAGTGTGGGAAAGGACTGGACGCCCGAAAGTGGTAAGCCGGGTGTTATCTGGGCTGCACAACGGTTACCGGACGATCAGGTGGCGATTATCCCGAATTGGAGTATTATAAAGGAAATCGATCTTAGTAAACCGGACCAGTTCAGGGCTTCGTCCAACTATATGCAGGAAGCAGTCGACCGGGGTTGGTATGATCCTTCCGGCAAACATCCGTTTGTATGGCAGGAAGTATATGCCCCGACGCCGCGTGAGTGGTCGACGAACCGTTTTTGGTTGTTTTATGAGACATTTGCCCCCGGAACGACCGGCATTCCCCGTCATACGAACGATCCGTTCAAGAACCTCGATCAATACACGCAGTATGTGGAACCGCTCGGCTCCTATCCGTTCTCCGTCGTCCCGGCAAAAAAGTTGGCGGTGCAGGATATCATGACTTTCCAGCGTTCCACGTTCGAAGGAACGATCTATGATAAAGAAAATGATGCCGCCTGGTACTATGTCGGTCCTGACGGAAAAGCGGTAAAGAGTAAATTGGCGACTCCGTTCCCGACCCGTGAGATGCAGAAGCAGATGAAGACAACCCGTCGCCGCGCGGTTGCCCGTATGGATGGCGAATATGGAATGGTAGCCCAGCTGCGAAGTTGGCTTCCGCGTGAGATAGGGGGCCTCTATTGGGTGTTTGTCGATAATGCTTATACATCTCCTTATTTCCCGCTCTTTACCGGCACGACCGCTATTCCGGAAGTCTATCGTACTTATGATCCGAATGCTTACAGCGATCAGTCTGCACGTTGGGCCGTCGACTTTGTCGATAACATGCTTTATCTGAACTGGCAGGATGGAAAGAAGGATTTGCTGGCTGCCCGTGCCCCGATGGAAGAGTCGTTTTTCTCACGCAATGCCGCGATCGAACAGGAATATATGGCTTTACAGAAGAAGAACCCCCAAAAGGCGACCGCTTTATTGAACAACTATGCACAAGAATGTGCCGACAAGATCATGCAGACATACCGGGAACTCCGGAACCTGTTGTTGGTGAAATATACGAATAACAAATAACTCCTCCGTTTACATCTATCCGGACCGAAGTTCTTGTAGTTATTGTATGGTTTTCCAAAATCCCCGTTGGTCTAAATCGAAACAGTAGTGCATAAAATTTGATTTTCTACCCCATTTATTTCAAATTACTATTGCGGGTAATATTTTTTAAGAAACCCGCAATAGTATAAAATGTTGGATGATAGATAAATATGAATATCGCTCTTTTGAAGGAGGTTATTGTATAATTTAACATTTCAAAAAGCCTGATTCGCCTTTTGGCAGGAGCGGACTATCCTGTTCCCACGCTTGACGCGGGATCGCAAAGAAACAGACCTTATCCCCATGAATTATCGGGTGAACCCATTCCTTTCTGTATCCTGTGCAGCGTTTCTTTCTCCCCAAGCATCTTATTTATAAATAGGGATTATCGGACAATGAAGCTGTCCGGATGGTTAAAGTATATATAAATGCTTGGAAACTATTTGGAAACAGCTATATTTGTGAATAAAATGGACAGTTTTATTAGTGAGGCAGAAAGGGTATTAAACCTACCCCCTTGTATTTAGTCTAAAGAGTAGAAATATTATAAAGTAGAGGAGAAACGAATATGAAACCCATGAAATTAACATCTTTGATGGTGATGCTTCTGGTAGGCTTCAGTGCCGCAGCCCAGGAGGAGTTCTTTGATGATGTGTATTTCTCTTCCAGCAAAAAAGATAAAAAAGAAAAAACAGAAGAGAAGGTCATACAGCCTAAAGAGGATGCTGAACGTACTACGATGACGTCTACATACAGCACCAGCAAAAGAAAAAGTGCTGTGTCTGATGAAGAACGAGATGTAGATGAATATAACCGTCGCTATACTTCGGTTGACGTGGAGGAGCCGTATGATGAAGATTCAGACGGTGAAGTCTTGGCCGAATATAACGACGATATGGATAATGAAAAAACAGTCGCTTCCGATTCTAAAAAGGAACGTCGTTCGGATACGGAATATACCGAGCGTATCATCCGTTACCATTCGCCGAGCAAGATTACGATTGCCGGAGCAGACCAAGTCGATCTGTATCTGAGTGACGGATATTATGCTTATGGCTACGATACGGATTATTCCAACGGCAGTACCAACGTAAGTGTCAATGTGAACATCGGCAATGGCTGGGGCGGTTACTATGATCCGTGGTACAGCGGATGGTATGGTGGCTGGTACGGCGGTTGGTATGATCCCTGGATTTACAGCCCGGCCCGCTATTGGGGCTACGGTCCATCCTTCGGTTTCGGCTGGGGTTGGGGTGGTTTCTATGCCGGCTACTGGGGCCCGTCTTGGGGCTGGGGTCCGAGTTATTGGGGACCCGGTTATTGGGGTGGTGGCTACTGGGGACATCATCACCATCATTATGTTTCACCGTATAGACATTATTCTGCAGGGTTGAGAACGACAGGTGCTGGCGGCAGAAGTTCTGGTTATCGCTCTTCCGGTTCGCGGAGCTCGATGGCTTCAAGTGGAACTCGTTCTGCTTCTTCTTTGCGAAGTAGCGGCAGTCGCTCTTCGTCTTCTTTGAGAAGTAGCGGAACTCGTTCTTCAGCATCTTCACTTCGTTCTTCTTCCGGTACGGGTGTTAATTCGAGTAGAAGCAGCCGAAGTGCAGTGACGAATAGAAATCGAGTGTCGTCCGGACGTAGTCGTACAGATATTAACGCGTCTTCAAGCCGTACAAGGATTTCACGTGAAAACAGTATCGGAACAAATTCGACACGTTCGAGCAGCCGTCAATATACAGGAACAAGCAGGAGTAATATCAGCACTCGTTCCTATGATAGTGGTTCGCAAATGAGAAATACTTATACTCCTTCAAGAAGTAGTGGCAACCGTTCAAGTATCAGTACTTATTCGGGTGGTGGTAGCCGTTCGAGTGGCGGTAGTTATAGCGGAGGCGGTCGTTCGAGCGGTGGACGTTCAAGCGGTGGTCGTTCGAGATAATACAAGTATGAATAATTTATATTGAGGACATGTGATTGGCGTGTCCTCACTTAATTATAAGGTATAAGAAAATAGTAGAAGTGATGAAAAAAGCGATTTGTATATTGGCATCTGCCTTTTTGTTAAGTGGTGGTGCTGTATTTGCACAAGGGGAAATGGATGCTTATAAGTTTTCTCAATATGATTTGAGCGGTACTGCTCGATATTTAGGAATGGGAGGAGCTTTTGGTGCATTAGGTGGTGATATTTCTGCTATGGGGGGAAATCCGGCAGGGTTAGGTATTTATCGTAGCTCAGAGATTGTTACAACATTGAGTTTGTCTTCGATGAAGACAAATACAGAATGGTCGGGAACTAAGATGGATGAAAACCGGACAAAGTTCAATTTCGATAATATCGCTTATGTAGGATATTTCCCGACTGGAAACGATGAAGGGTTGATTGGATGGAATGTGGGTTTTGCCTATAACCGGGTGAAAAATTTTAATCGTCGTTACCGTATGGGACGCGGTCCTGGTGGATTTTCTTTGTCGGACTATATTGCAACTTTAACTAATCGTGCTGGAGTAACAGGAAATGATCTTCTTATTTCAGATTCACATGATCCTTATATGAATCAGGATTGGCTTTCCGTTATGGGATATGATACCTATATAATTGGATCTGCAAATCCTTCTCAAAAAGGAGGTTTTCATAGTTCTTTTGGAACAGGTGTAGATGGAACATGGCAGAACTGGGAGGTACAGCAAGCTGATATGTATGTGAATGAAAGTGGAGCAGTGGATAAATATGATTTTTCTTTGGCAACCAATATTTCCAATGCTGTGTTTATCGGTGCGACTGTTTCTGTGACGGATTTGAATTATCATTTGAGTTCTGTTTATGATGAGAATTTTGGCTTTGCCAATAACAATGCCGCTAACAGTGATAACTTGTTTTTGGATAATTATTCATCTGTGGATGGTACGGGATATTCTTTTAATTTAGGAGTAATTGCAAGACCTTCCGACTTTTTACGATTAGGGGTTGCCTATAATTCTCCCACATGGTATAAGATGAAAAACTATTATAGGGCAGAGGCTGGCGCTTATATCGAAGGTTTTTTTGCAAATGATCCAAAAGCTGAGACTCCGAATTTGAACTCGTTTACTTCTACTCCGGACGGAGCTTTTACTGAATATCGGCTGCGTACTTCTGATCGTTGGATTTTTAGTGCTGCTGCAATTATCGGACAAACGGCGCTGATTAGTGTCGATTATGAATTGACAAGATATAAGGCAATGCATCTATCCGGCTGGGCTGGAGAAGTTGAAGGGTGGCAAGGAACTGTGGATAATGACTATATCAAAGAAGATTTTGGTTTGGGCGGTTTGTTGAAGATGGGTACGGAAGTGAAGATTACGCCTCAATTTGCCATACGTGCCGGTGGGGCTTGGCAGCACAGTCCGGCAAAAAGCACATTGTTGTATGATGAGAAAGGTGATGGTGTTATGGCATTGAACGAAATATCCACTACTGGTACGAATACTGCATATACGGTTGATCGTAATGTGGGATATATTACAGTTGGCTTGGGATATCGTTTTACACCTAATTTCTATGCAGATTTGGCTTGTGTCTATCGGATGCAAAAGGAAGATGTTTATCCTTTCTCTAATATTTATGATGGTGATGGAAATGTTCTGGTAGAATCCATTCCCGCAACATTGAAGACAAACACGACAAAGGTTGCTCTTACATTAGGCTATAAGTTCTAAAAATCATACTTTGTTTTTAAAAGCCCCCTGTTCGTACATAAAACGTACGGTCAGGGGGCTTTTTTATGTAAAAATAAAGGAAATGTTTGCCTATTTAAAATACTTTTTGTTCTTTTGCCTTTGTAAATATAAATAATATTATTGTCTAACAATTTTAAATATCGTTGCCTATAGCATAAACATTACTCAAGAAAAAACTAAAAATATAGAAGTAATGAAGACTTTAAGAATGATGACTGACGAAGAGCTGGTCGTTCTTTATGCAGAAGGTAATAATGCTGCTTTCGATGTATTGTTGAATCGTTACAAAAGTAGCATACACTCCTACATTTACTTTATAGTCCATAACAAAGATCTCACAGAAGATATCTTTCAGGAGACTTTTGTCAAGGTGATTATGACTATTAAACAAGGCCGTTATACAGAAAACGGTAAGTTTAAAGCATGGATTACCCGCATTGCTCATAACCTGATTATCGATAACTTCCGTCAGGAACGCAGTGAAAATACGGTTTCAAATGATGAAGTGGAAGTGGATCTTTTCAATAATATCAAACTTTGCGACGGCACGATCGAAGATAACATCGTACGCCGTCAGGTATTGTCTGATGTGAAAAAGCTGGTGAAGCACCTTCCCGACAGCCAACGCGAAGTATTGGAAATGCGTTATTATCAAGATCTCAGTTTTAAGGAAATTGCCGATATTACAGGCGTGAGCATCAATACGGCTTTGGGACGTATGCGTTATGCGATCTTGAATATGCGTCGTATGGCGGAAGAAAACAGTATCGAGCTGTCGATGGCTTGATAATAAAAGTTGAAAATTTATTTTCTTGTCATACAATAAGGAGATAGCCTGCCCGTTTTATTATCAAACAAGATAAAAAAACGAGTTGCCTATGAAGAGACTTTCTACTCAATGTATGAATGAAATAGAAAATAAAACAAACAGAAACCGAAAAGAAAGGAAAACAATGCCGCGTCGGCAAACACTTGATTTCCTTACCCAATTTGCGAGGGTTTATCATTCAGAACCCGCTTTACGCACGGAACTCTGTGGTTTAGTAATGAACTGACGTCGTCTTGCAGAAAAGCAAAAAGAGTATGAAACATAAAATAGCACCTTCTCTGTTAGCTGCTGATTTTCTGAACCTGCAGCGGGAAGTGGAAATGATCAACGAGAGTGATGCTGATTGGTTGCATCTGGACATAATGGACGGTGTGTTCGTTCCTAACATATCGTTTGGTTTTCCGGTTCTGGAAGCGTTGAAGCCAATCTGCAAGAAACCGATGGATGTACATCTGATGATCGTGGAACCGCAAAAGTTCATTTCGGAAGTGGCGGCTACGGGCGCTTATATGATGAATGTGCATTATGAGGCTTGTACACATCTGCACCGTACAGTGGCGGCGATCAAAGAGGCGGGAATGAAGGCGGCTGTTACATTGAATCCGCATACGCCGATTTCCTTGTTGGAAGATATCTTGCAGGATTTGGATATGGTATTGCTCATGTCGGTAAATCCGGGTTATGGAGGGCAAAAGTTTATTGAACATTCGATAGATAAAACAGCTCGTCTGAAAGATATGATCCTGGCAAAAGGGTTGAATACCTTGATCGAAGTTGATGGCGGTGTCAATATGCAGACGGCGAAACCTTTGCTTGAGGTGGGGGCGGACGTGCTGGTTGCCGGTAGTTTTGTTTTCCGTTCCCCTGATCCGTTGAAGACGATCCGGGAACTGAAAGAATTATAATGTCGACTCGTAGGGGCGGGGTTCTACTCCGCCCAATCAGAAATCGTACCTTTATTGGACGCAATGGGCAGAGCAGAGCACTGCCCCTACGGAATGACGTCCTTTGTGCAATACCGATCAAGCCTTAAACCAACCATTTCAAAACCTTACATTATGATAAAAGAATTACAGATCCGTCCCTTTGCCCGTCCGCTGCTTGTCTGGATTGCGGGGATTATGCTACAGACCGTTTTTTCGTGTTGTACTTATTCCTGGGTATTACTATTGCTTCCTGTTATTATCCTTACCACAGCCGGTCTTGCCTTGAGAGGGCAGGAGCATTTTTGTTATGAAACCCGTTGGCTGTGGGGAGTGGTTTTCTTGTCTCTGTTGCTTTTCCTTTCGATACAAAAGACTGCTTGTTCGCAGTTTGAAGCCTTGTCGGAACATCCGGCTTCCCTTCTTTCCCGTTGGGCGCGGGAAGAACAGCAACGATTATTGGAGCCGATCGCAAAACTAAATCTGACCGATGAAGAAAAATCTGTACTGGCCACTATTACTGTCGGTTACCGGCAAGCTATGAGTCGGGAGGTGCGGAACCGTTTTTCGGCTACGGGGGTAGCACATATCCTGGCCGTAAGCGGCTTTCATGTGGCAATCGTCTGTGGCTTTTTATCTTTTCTTTTTTCTTTTCTCCCCAGGAATGGATGTTGCCGGTGGATTCGCTACATCTCGCTGCTTGTGCTATTGTGGGGATTTGCTGCGATAACGGGCTTGGCGGCCTCTTCTGTGAGGGCAGCGTTGATGCTTACAATGTATCTGACGGGCGGAGTGTTGGATAGGAGGGCGGAGCGTTATAATATATTGGCAGCTTCCGCTTTTTGCATGTTGGTTTATGAACCCTTGTACTTATTCGACATAGGTTTCCAGCTGAGTTATCTGGCCGTGCTGTCCATCCTTTATTTCCAGCCCCGATTGCAGGCGTTGATAAAGGTGCATAATCCGTTTTTGAGGACACCGTGGGGGTGGGTCACGGTCACCCTGTCGGCACAGGCGGGCACGACTTTTTTATGTCTGTATTATTTCGGGCAGTTTTCGACTGTCTTTTTGTTGACGAACTTGCCGCTTACGTTTCTAGCGACTTTGTTGATACCGGCAAGTTTGGTCTATATGTTTTTGCCTGAATGGATTCCTGGGTATGGCTGGTTGCAGGTTGGGGTGGAATGGTTGGCACACGGCCTGCTTTGGGTTGTCGATGCTTTTAGCCGGGTACCGGGGGCGGTTTTCTCCTTCCGGTTCGATTTTCCTGCGATGCTGGTGGCGTATGGAATGCTTTTGTCTATCCTGTTGTATGGTCATACCGGACGTTCGCGTTATTTGCTCGTCATTCTGTTTTTGTTGTTAATTATACTTCTTGTCCGGGTGATTGAGAATTTAAAGCTGTGTGGAATCTAAAAAAAGTAGTACCTTTGTCATTGAAAATAAGAGAATATATGATTACGAAAATCATTCACGAAGAGAAAATTCAGAAAGCCAAGAAGTACGTCGAGAAAGGCGAAAGTTTTGTAATAGTGACACATGTTACCCCTGACGGGGATGCTATAGGTTCCGCATTGGGACTGTACCATTTTCTGACAGCCTATGGAAAAGATAACGTGACGGTAGTGGTCCCTAACGATTTTCCCCAGTTCTATAAATGGATGCCGGGACATAAAGAAATCGTCATTCATGAGAAATATCCTGATTTTGCCGAACAGCTGATCCGGGATGCGGATGTCATATTCTGCCTCGATTTCAACGAACCCAAGCGTATCGAAAAATTGGCTCCGGCTGTTGTGGCGGCAGAGGGGCGTAGAGTGATGATCGACCATCATCTGAATCCGGCCGATTTTTGCCGGGTTACGATGTCATATCCTGAAATGTCGTCTACGAGCGAAATGGTTTTCCGTTTCATCTGTCGTATGGGGATGTTCGACCTGATCAATAAAGATTGTGCCGCTTGTATTTATACGGGTATGATGACGGATACCGGTTCGTTTACCTACAATTCGAATAAGCCGGAAATTTATACGATCATAAGCGAACTGATCAAGAAAGGTATCGATAAGGATTTGATCTACCGGAAAGTGAACCAGGTATATTCGGAAAGCCGTTTACGGATGATGGGATACGTTCTGTATGAAAAAATGAAAGTTTATCCCGAGCAACATGCCGCTCTGATCACGCTTTCGCTGGAAGAGATGAATCGTTTCCATTATGTGACAGGTGATACGGAGGGATTTGTCAATCTGCCGTTGAGCATCGAAAATGTGGCTTTCAGTGTCTTTATTCGCGAAGATAAGGATTATGTGAAGATTTCGCTTCGGTCTGTCGGTGATTTCCCCTGCAACCAGTTTGCAAGCCGCTATTTCAATGGCGGCGGACATAAAAATGCTTCGGGTGGAGAATTTTATGGCTCATTGGCCGATGCTGTTGCCGTATTTGAAAAAGGCCTGGAGGAATTTAATCCTAATAAAACAGAAGATTTAGATAAACATGACTGAGATATGGCGGAGATTGTATACATTTGCCATTCATTTACAATAAATAGGTAACAGATGAAGAGAGGTTTTTATATCCTGTTGATTATGTGCGCCGCCATAATGGTGGTGTCGTGTGACAAGACAAAGTCATACACTGATATGTTGAAGGCCCAGGAGAAAGCTATTGATCGTTTGCGTGCGGATAGCGGATTGGTTTTTCTGGAAGAATTTCCGACTGACAGTATTTTTAAGGAAAATGAATTTGTTGAGTTGGATAATGGTGTTTATCTGAATATCGTCAATAAAGGAAACAGTGAACGTGCGGTGCTGGGGCAAACGGCGATCCGTTCTCGTTTCATCGCCCGGATGTTTATGGAAAACAGTAGCATGGAAACCGGTACCGTCGACCTGCTCGGTCCTAATTCAAACGGTACACATCCGGTAGAGTTCAGATATGGTTATTATACTTCTTTGAATCCTGATTACTCTTATACATGGGATATGTTTATTTGTGAAGGTTTAGGTGCCGGACTTCCTTACGTGGGAGACAGCGCGGTTGTCAAACTGATCGTTCCGTTTAAACTGATGAGCAGTGATTTTCAAAGCTCAGGGACACCTGTGTTTTTTGAGAAAGTGAAGTATACTTTTATAAAATAAATCTAACTAAATGACACTGATTAAATCTATTTCTGGTATCCGTGGGACAATAGGCGGGAACCCGGAAGACGGGCTCAATCCGTTGGCTATTGTTAAGTTTGTGGCTGCTTATGCTACATTCATTAAGAAAAACACGAAGGTGACAACAAACAAGATCGTAGTAGGTCGTGATGCACGTATCTCCGGTCCGATGGTTAAACAAGTCGTTCTCGGTACGCTTACGGGAATGGGCTTTGACGTGGTAGATATCGATCTGGCTACTACTCCGACTACCGAATTGGCTGTTGCCTGGGAAGAAGCTTGTGGCGGTATCATTTTGACTGCCAGCCACAATCCGAAACAATGGAATGCCCTGAAGTTATTGAACGAACGGGGGGAATTCTTGAATGCTGCCGAAGGTGCCGAGGTGCTGAAGATTGCTGCTGAAGAAAGTTTCGTATTTGCCGATGTCGACAATTTAGGAAAAGTCTATGTCAATAATACTTACAATCAAAAGCACATCGAGAGTGTGTTGAAGCTGGATTTGGTGGATGTCGAGGCTATCAAAGCTGCTAATTTCCGTGTCGCTATCGACTGTGTAAACTCGGTAGGTGGTGTTGTTATTCCTGAATTGCTTTCAGCTTTGGGGGTAAAGGAAATTTTCAAGTTGCATTGTGCTCCTCACGGTAACTTTGCACATAATCCGGAACCGATCCCTGAAAACCTGACGGAGATCTCCGACCTGATGAAGCATGCCAAAGCCGATGTCGGTTTTGTTGTGGACCCGGACGTAGACCGTCTGGCTATTATCAGCGAAGATGGGGAGATGTTTGGAGAAGAATATACATTGGTGGCTGTCAGCGACTACGTTTTGAGTCATACACCGGGCAATACGGTCAGCAACCTGAGCTCAAGCCGTGCTCTGCGTGACGTTACCCGTGCTCATGGTTGCGAGTACAATGCGGCAGCAGTGGGCGAAGTGAATGTCGTAACGAAGATGAAAGCGACTAATGCTATTATCGGTGGCGAAGGCAATGGAGGTGTGATCTATCCGGCCAGCCATTACGGTCGTGATGCTTTGGTGGGTATCGCTTTGTTCCTGACTCATCTGGCAAAGAAGCAGATGAAGACAAGCGAACTGCGTGCTTCCTATCCTCCGTACTTCATTTCCAAGAAGAAAGTAGAACTGACTCCGGATATCGATGTAGATGCTATCTTGGCAAAAGTAAAAGAGAAATTTGCCCAGTATGATATCACCGATATCGATGGTGTGAAGATCGACTTCCCTGAAAAATGGGTGCATCTGCGTAAGAGCAATACGGAACCGATTATCCGTATTTATTCCGAAGCTCACACGATGCAGGAAGCGGAAGAGATTGGTGACGAGTTGATTCAGATCATTCGCGATATGTGTAAATAATCTTTCATCAAGATAAAAAAGAAAAGAGGTTATGCAATCAAGCATAACCTCTTTTTTGTCTTTTTCAAAACATATATGTTTCGATCTCAAAACACCGATGTTTTAAATTCAAAACACCGGTGTTTTAAAAACAAGGGGTTCTTGTTAATGGTGGAATAACCGTATGCCTGTGAATGCCATTGTGATGCCGTATTTGTCACACGTGTCGATCACATGGTCGTCACGGACGGAACCGCCTGCTTGCGCGATATAATCCACGCCGCTCTTATGTGCCCGTTCGATATTGTCGCCGAATGGGAAGAAGGCGTCGGAGCCCAATGAAACACCTTTCAGCGTGTCTAACCAGGTACGTTTTTCTTCGCGTGTCAGGACTTCCGGCTTTTCAGTGAAGAATTGCTGCCAGATACCGTCGGCCAAAACGTCTTCGTGGTCGTCGCTGATGTAGACGTCGATCGTGTTGTCGCGGTCTGCACGGCGGATTTTCTCGATCCAGGGCAGGTTCATTACTTTCGGATGCTGGCGCAAGTACCAGATATCCGCTTTATTACCTGCCAGGCGGGTACAGTGGATACGGCTTTGCTGGCCGGCACCGATACCGATGGCCTGCCCATCCTTAACATAGCAGACTGAGTTACTCTGTGTATATTTTAGCGTGATAAGGGCGATGATCAGGTCACGCTTCGCTTCGTCCGGGAAGTTTTTGTTCTGGGTCGGGATGTTGGTCAACAGGCTTTCGTCTAATTTGATCTCGTTACGTCCCTGTTCGAATGTGATGCCGAAAACATCTTTGTGTTCGATGGAGGCAGGGCGGTAGTCCGGATCGATTTTGATGACATTATAAGTGCCTTTTCGTTTATTTTTCAGGATTTCAAGAGCTTCCGGCGTATAGTCAGGAGCAATGACACCGTCGGAAACTTCGCGGTTGATGAGGCGTGCAGTCGCTTCGTCGCATGTGTCGCTGAGTGCGATGAAGTCGCCGTAAGACGACATGCGGTCGGCACCGCGGGCGCGGGCATAAGCGGTTGCAAGCGGAGTGAGTGGAAGATCGTCCACAAAATAGATTTTCTTCAACGTATCGCTCATCTCGATTCCCACGGCGGCTCCTGCCGGGCTTACGTGTTTGAAGGAAGCGGCGGCTGGCAGCCCGGTTGCTTCTTTCAGTTCTTTTACTAATTGCCAGCTGTTAAACGCATCCAGGAAGTTGATGTATCCGGGACGTCCGTTCAGGACTTCTATGGGCAGTTCCCCTTGCTGCATGAAAATGCGCGACGGCTTCTGGTTGGGGTTACAGCCGTACTTGAGTTCTAATTCTTTTGCCATTGCTTTATGCTTTAGTGTTTTTGCAGTTTACATGAATAACCGTTTATATTCTCTTTCGAAGTTGGGGGTGAAAACTCCTTTCCCTATATTTTCAAGGATTTCGGTAGAGGACCAGAAACGTCCTCCGTCCAGTTCAGAAGGGTCGGGGGTGATCGGACCGTCGTAAGTGGTACGATAGGTGTTGACCAATTCTTTTTCTATAGCCGATTCGAATACATAACGGGTGATGAATTGCGGGATGAAATCTGTTATCCCTAATTCTTCCCGTACTTCCCGGCGAAGGGCATCTTCGACTGTCTCACCATAATCGATATGGCCTCCCACGGCTGTATCCCATTTACCGGGTTGGATATCTTTGTTCATCGAACGCTTTTGCAGGTAGAGGTCACCCGCGTCATTGAAAATATGCAGGTGCACTACTGGATGTAACATTTTTGATCCGCCATGGCACTCCTTACGGGTAGCTTTTCCTATTATCTCTCCCTCTTCATTGACCAAAGGGAACCATTCTTCTTTCATTGATTTTAGATTTTGAGAACAAAGATAGAGAAATAAGGTTATCTTTACCAATAAATATATGATATATGGAATATAAAGAAATAAATGAACTGCCTAATCGTTTGCGTGAACCATTGGTTGAATATCATGCAAAGCAGTCGTTTATTAGGAATCCAGACACATTAAACCATATTATTTCCCAATCCCACTAATTACTTTAACTAATTCCTCATCCGATAGCCTTTCCCCATAAGTGGCATAATCCAGGCGGAACGTACAACCACTCTTATATTCGGAACAGCCGTAAGCCGTTTTCCCACGCAGGATGTTGCCTTTCTTACAGATCGGGCATACTGGTTTTGCGGGAGCGGTTGCTGTTTCCGGTTGATTGGCTGTCTTATCCTTCTTGGCACGCGGTTTGCGCGGTTTTTTTTCTTTCGGTTCCTTTTCGGCTTGGGGCTTTTCCGGGGCAGTCTGCTCGATCGTGATGGTGCGTCCGGTTTGGTCGGAGAGGACATTGATCACTACCTGGTGGACCATCACCTTAAGCTCTTCCAAAAAAGTACGGGCCTCGTAGGTGCCCCGTTCGATCTGCCGGAGTTTCTTTTCCCAGAGGCCGGTCAGTTCGGCGCTTTTCAACAGCTCTTCCTGTATCGTGCCGATGAGTTCCACACCTGTAGCTGTAGGAAACAGGTTCTTGCGTTCCTTGCGGATATAGTTGCGTTTGAATAAAGTCTCGATGATGGCGGCGCGAGTGGAAGGACGGCCTATGCCGTTTTCCTTCAATGCATCTCGCAATTCGTCATTGTCCACAAGTTTACCGGCGGTTTCCATTGCGCGGAGTAACGTCGCTTCGGTATAGGGTTTGGGAGGCTGTGTCCATTTTTCGCCTAATGTCGGTTTGTGGGGGCCGCTTTCTCCTTTTACGAAATCTGGCAATACACCTTCTTCGTCTGACGGTTCGGCATCCGGGTCCTTCTGCTCTGCCCCGAACACGACGCGCCATCCCGGTTTAAGTATCTGTTTACCTGTTACCTTGAAATCCACTTTGTCGACTTTGCCTAATACCGTAGTAGTCGAGATTTCGCAGTCCGGATAAAAAGCCGCGATGAAACGGCGGGCCACCAGGTCGTACACTTTCCGTTCGTTGTCTGTCAGGTTACGTGCCGGTACGCCGGTCGGGATGATGGCATGGTGGTCCGTTACCTTTGAGTTGTCGAATACGCGTTTATCTTTCCGTATCTTCGCCTTCAGCAGCGGAGCTGTCAGGTCGGCATAATCGACTAAGCCACTGAGGGTGTTGGGTACTTTCGGGTAGATGTCATCACTTAGGAAAGTGGTATCGACACGCGGGTAGGTCGTCACTTTCTTTTCGTATAGTGATTGGATCAGTTTTAATGTATCGTCTGCCGTGAAAGCAAATTTCTTATTACATTCCACCTGTAACGAAGTCAGGTCAAAGAGGCGGGGAGCATATTCCTTACCTTTCTTTTCAGATATGTCGGTGACGGTGAAATCTTTTTGCCGGACTATTTCCAAGAAGGCTTCCCCTTCTTCTTTCTTTGTGAATTTGCCTTTGGTGGCCGAGAAGGTCGTGTTCCGGTAGACTGTTTTCAATTCCCAATAGGGTTCCGGCTTGAAATTGTCTATTTCAGCCTGCCGGTTTACGATAAGTGCAAGGGTAGGCGTTTGCACCCGTCCGATGGAGAGCACTTGCCGGTTTTGTCCGTAGCGAAGCGTGTAGAGGCGCGTCGCGTTCATCCCTAATAGCCAATCACCGATGGCACGGGAAAGACCGGCCTCATACAACTTGGTGAAATCGGACTGTTCTTTCAGGTGTTGGAAACCTTCGCGGATCGCTTCCTCAGTCAGCGAAGATATCCATAGGCGGTAGACCGGACATTTACAGCCGGCCTTTTGCATCACCCAACGCTGGATCAGTTCTCCTTCCTGGCCGGCATCCCCGCAGTTGATGACCATTTCGGCCTTTTGCATCAGCTCTTCTATGGTTTTGAATTGCTGTTCGTATGTCGGGTTACTGATCAGCTTGATCCCGAACCGGGGTGGGATCATCGGGAGGGAAGCCAAGCTCCATCGTTTCCAGTTGTCCGAATAATCGTTGGGCTCTTTAAGAGTGCACAGATGTCCGAAGGTCCAGGTTACTTGGTACCCGTTTCCTTCCATATATCCGTTCATCTTTTTGGTTGCCCCGAGAACTTCTGCGATTTCGCGCGCTACACTGGGCTTTTCAGCTATACATACCTTCATCCGTAAAACACTCTTTTTTGAAACAATCTTGCAAAAATACGCTTTTCAAGCGGCTTTTACATTTTTTAGTTGCAAAATAGTTGCAAAAAGTTCAAAGACCTGTGTAGTTGATAATAGCCGCGTTTCTTTTTATTTGCTGACCTTTTCCGTGACAGGGACGCCGGTATCGGTTGCTATGCCTTGCAGCTCCACGTATTCCACGTTCAGCGGATTATTAGGGCTGGCCTTGACATACAAAGATTGTAGTATAGCCTGCCGATTGTCTATCTTGACACGGCAGACGAAGTGATCCCCCTCCCGGCAGATCGTCAGTTCCCTTTCCGGATAAGCCGTGAGGGTGATCGTGCAAGTATGTTCTGCCACTGAAACCACTTTGTAGCCGTAGGCCATCTTCTTTTGTATGAAACTTAATCCGTTGGTTTTCCCCGGCTCTTTTTCCCGGTTCAGCCAGTAAACTTTTACGGGTTCTTTGGTGTCCAGCTTGCCATTGGCTTGGTTGGCATCATAGCAGACGAGGTTGCGATTCAAGCTACGTGCAATGTGGAAAAGACGGTCCGGTGTCGGGTATGTGGAGTTTGGGTCAGTATCTCGGTTGTGCGCATAAGCATGAATGGAAGTACTCCATAACAGGTAATATAGCAATGATAGTCTTGCCATAAAGTGGATGATGTTGTTCATAATCGTTTGTTTTATGGTATGAATGTCATTAAATAAGTTGTTCCACAAGTGTGAGCTGGATGACTCACACCTATGGAACGATTTGTTGTTACCGAATTGTATCTTGAAAGCGGTGTGTCAAAATGTACTGTATTATTCGATATTCTTCCTGATCTTTGTCAGGTATTCCTTCATTCCTTCCGAATCTTTGTCTTTGATGATTCCCTGTAAAATGTCCAGTTCCTCCTGGATGCGTGCAATCTGGTGAGGTGTGCGCGGGTTGAAAAGGATCTCCGTCAATAGATAATCATCTTCGGAAAGCAGGCCTCTGGCGATCTTCATATGACGTTTGAAGGTCGTACCCGGAGCATCCTGGTGTTTCATCGTAGCAGCGAACACCATTGTGGATGCAAACGGAATGCCGAGCGAGTAAGCCACTACTTTGTCATGTTCCTCAAAAGTATATTCGCAGATATGCAGGCGCAGGCTGGAATAGATATCTTTGAAGAATATTTTTCCCAGATGATCCCCTTCGGAAATGATGATCGTATTTTCTTTTTCCAGTTGTCCCAGGTTGGCGAATGTCGGACCAAACATCGGGTGGGTAGAAACATACGGGAAGCCACATGTCTCGTAAAATTCTTTCAGGTGCGTCTTGACTGATGCGATATCCGAGATGATGCAGTAGGGTTGCAGGTAAGGCATGACACTTTTGAACGCTTCGATTGTATAGCTTAACGTCACGCAGTTGATGACTAATTCTGGCTTGAACTCGGCTACTTCTTCCGGCTTTTGCAGGCGAAGGGCGTTATAAATGAAACGCATCCGCTTCGGATCGTTTTCAAGTACGGCCACTTCATGTTCAAAACTAAGCAAATCGGTGAAGAAAGATCCCATCTTCCCTGCACCCAATATCAGTATTTTCATTATCAATAATTGTTTAATGTACTAATGCGCCAATGAGCTAATTTGCCAATGGCACATTAGTATTGGCAAATTATTATTGTTCATTCATGATGATCATCTGCTGACGGACGGATTCTTCATGGATTTCTTTCAGGATTTCTTTTACAAATTCCGTACTCAAATCCATCTGTTCACCCATGTTAGAACGCTTTTCCAGGATCTCGCTGTAGCGTGGTGATTGCAGGATCGGCATATTGTGTTCTTTCTTATACACACCGATCTCGCGGGAGATGCGCATACGTTTAGCCAACAACTCCAATAATTGTTCGTCGATACCGTCGATCTGGCGGCGGAGTTCGGCCAGGTTTTCCGTTGTCTGGTTGGAGTCGCGGATAACCAGTAAATTCAGAACGTAATCCAATACATCCGGGGTGATCTGCTGTGAAGCATCGCTCCAGGCGCAATCGGGGTTACAGTGCGATTCGATGATCAAGCCGTCGAAGCTCAAATCCATAGCCTGCTGGCAGAGGGGAGCGACCAATTCGCGTTTACCTCCGATATGGCTCGGATCGCAGAAGATCGGCAGGTTCGGCATACGGCGGCGAAGCTCGATAGGAATATGCCAGAGCGGGAGGTTGCGGTACATCTTCTTATCGTAAGAACTGAAACCGCGATGGATAGCGCCCAAGCGACGGATACCGGCTCCATAGAGACGTTGGAAAGCGCCGATCCACAACTCTAAATCCGGGTTAACCGGGTTCTTGATCAGAACCGGAATATCCACGCCTTTCAATGCATCTGCAATTTCCTGTACGGCAAATGGGTTAACCGTTGTACGGGCACCGATCCACAACACGTCGATCCCTGCTTTCAATGCTTCGAATACATGGTCTTTCGTTGCCACTTCGGTAGCCACGTACATGCCTGTTTCCTTTTTTACCCGTTTCAACCATTGCAAGCCTTCTGCACCGATTCCTTCGAATCCACCGGGTTTAGTACGAGGTTTCCAGATTCCTGCGCGGAACAGCTTGATGCCTTTATCGGCGATTCCTTTGGCTGTTTCCATTACCTGCTCTTCTGTCTCTGCGCTACACGGACCGGCGATTACAACAGGGCGCTGCGGGTCTATGCCGGGTAACATGATTGATTCTAATTCCATATCTTTATTTTTTAATTCTTTAATTATTAATCCTTTAATTGTTAATCGAGACAATTCGTCGAAGCGCTTCCTCTAGGGTTTCGTTTTTGCAACAGAGCGAGATGCGGATGTATCGTTCGCCCTGGCTGCCGAATATAAATCCCGGTGTCAGGAAAACATTGGCTTCGTACAGAACTTTGTCGGCTATCGCTTCGCTGCCTTTTGCTTCGGCGGGGATTTTTCCCCAGAGGAACATACCTACCTGCTTTTCGTCATATTCGCATCCCAACGTGCGCATGATCTTTCCGGCGAGATCGCGGCGACTGCGGTATACCCGGTTCATATTGTCATACCATTCCTTCGGGGCGCTCAATGCTTCGACGGCTGCGTGCTGCATCGGCTTGAACTGTCCGGAGTCGATATTGCTTTTCACTTTCAGGACCCACTGTACGAATTGAGCATTGGAGGCAAGCATCGCCATACGCCAACCCGGCATATTGTGGGCCTTACTCATGGAGTTCATTTCGATACAGATGTCTTTGGCTCCCGGTATGGACAGGATACTTAACGGATGCTCGTTCAGGATGAAGCTATATGGGTTATCGTTACAGATAATAATCCCATGCTTTTTTCCGAAAGCGACCAACTTTTCGTATAGTTCCATGCTGGCATTGGTTCCTGTCGGCATATTCGGGTAGTTGGTCCACATCAACTTGACATTCGACAAATCCATTTTTTCCAGCTCTTCGAAGTCCGGTTGCCAACCCAATTCTTCTTTCAGTTCGTAAGGGATCAGATTGGCCTCAACCAGTTTGCTTACCGAACTATAGGTCGGATAGCCGGGGTTGGGAACCAAAACTCCGTCGCCTGGATTCAGGAATGCCAGCGAGATATGCAGGATTCCCTCTTTGGAACCGATCAGCGGCTGGATCTCCGTTTTCGGATCGAGGTCTACGTCATACCATTTTTTATACCAGTCGGCGAAGCCTTTACGCAGTTCAGGAATACCTATATACGGCTGGTAACCATGTTCGTTCGGCTGACGGGCATGTTCGCACAATGTCTCGATTGTCTGCTGCGAAGGAGGAAGATCGGGACTGCCCACACCGAGGTTGATCACGTTTTTGCCTGCGGCATTCATTTCGGCTACTTCTTTCAGTTTCCTGGAAAAGTAGTATTCTTGTACGCTACCTACGCGGTTAGCGGGTGTAATTGTTTTACACACTTTGTTTTCCTTCTGCATATTCGCCTAATATTTTTAAGTCTTTTGTCAACGGTCTGATGGCATCCAATGCCTGTTTGTAGCGCAGGTAATCCGTAAATGTCAGATTGATATAGAACAGATACTCCCATTCGCGGCCGATGATCGGCAAGGATTGTATTTTGGAAAGATTCATGTCGTAGAAAGAAAGGACGGAGAGAACTTTGGAGAGGCTGCCGGCTGTGTGGGGGAGGGCGAAAACGACTGACGCTTTGTTTTTGTCTTCACCTTTGAGCATCTCGTCTGCCGTCCACCGGTCGGCTATTGCCAGGAAGCGGGTAAAGTTTCGTTTGTTTGTCTCGATCCCTTCGGCAAGAACTTCCATGTTGTAGATCTGGGCAGCCAGTTTCCCACAGATGGCGGCGTGTCCTTTCAGTTGGTTTTCCGAAATCCACCGGGCGCTCATGGCGGTGTCTTCCTTCTCGACCACTTTTGCGTTGGGCAGCGTATCGAGGAAATCGGTACATTGCATCAAGGCAATCGGGTGGGAGTTGACCTCTTTGACATCGTGGATATTGGTCCCCGGAAGTGCAACCAGCGAGTGGGAGATACGCAGTTTGTATTCGCCGATAACTTGTAAACCGCTTTCACGTATCAGTTCATGGTTTTGCAACAAGCTACCAGCAATCGTATTTTCGATCGCCATCATTCCCAGAATGGAAGGATCTTTTTTGATGGTTGAAATAACATCTCTGAATGTATTGCAACCGATAATTTCAATCTCTTCACCTTCGAAATAATTACGGGCGGCTATGTCGTGATACGAACCGGCTATTCCCTGGATTGCTACTTTCTTCTTCATCTTCTCTTTGTTTTTTTGTCTTTCAAATTGTCAATTGTCAATTCTCAATTGTCCATTAAAAAAAAAGTCCCACCGAAACCGGCAGGACTTCATATTTTGTTATTGATATATACATTCATTCATCAACGCTTTACATACAAACTCCTGCCTTCACTCTGCTAAAGTAAAAGTAATAAAAGTAATATGTAAAGCTAAATCGATTCATTTTGTCTCTTTGTTTTTAAATACGCAGCAAAAGTAACGCTTTTTTGGAAACTACAAGCATAAAGTGATAATTTTTTTCATTGTATCCGAAAAATTTATTTCGTCAGGGTGTCTTCTTTGCCAGATAGACATGAATTGGTCATATGTTTATTTCGCAGTACATCGGTGATTGTTTCCGTTTCTTTTTGCCTGTCGCAAAAATATTCGGGACTGTGATATCCGGCTATTTGTCAAAATGTCACTGCTACCCTATGAAAAATGAATTAGTACCCCATATATTTGGAATTAGTATAGCGGGTAATATTTTTTAACATTACAAAATGGGATGAAAACCGGCTTGAGAGGTATCATATTGTTATTCTTGTTGTTTTACTGTGTTTTTTTATTCCGGATAGTCTCTTGATTGATTTAGGTAAGTTGGATGATGCGGAGAGATATAGGACGAAAGCTGTTTTTGATTGCTCCCGTCCCATGAAAAACAGTCCCGTTTCAAACCACCCGCAACCCCGCTTGCAGCGTACGCATTTCTTTTGGAATAGATTTTCGGATGCTTTCGATCAAAATACCGGCGACCGAATGCCGGATAAAATCTTTGCGGGTTACCCAGACGATTTCACGTGCCGGTTTGGGGATGGCAAACGGGCGTACCAGTTCTTTCTGCTGTTCGCTTAACTGATAGGTAGCCAGCTCCGGAATGAAAGTGACACCGTTGCCGCTTTCTACCATACGCATAAAAGTCTCCAGACTTCCCAGACGATAAGCTGCCTGGCGGAGTTTGACTTTTTCCATTTGACAGAAGCGCATTAGTTGATCGCGGAAACAATGTCCTTCATCCAGCAACCAAAGACGTTCGTCGCTGATATCGGCAGAACGGACCATCTCTTTCTTGAACACGCTTTCGTTGCGGGCTACATAAGCATAAAACTGTTCGTAGTATAGGATATCTCCCTGTAGCTGCATCTCCGTCGGTTGGTTCGCGATGATGGCGGCGTCTATCTCTCCGTTCAGGAGGGCTTTCGTTGTAGGAGCCGTTTGCATTTCCAGGATACGGATATCCAGATCGGGGTGCTTCTCCGATACTTGCTGGAAAAAGCGGGGAAGCAGATAAGGAGCGATCGTCGGTAATACAGCGAGGCGGAACGTACCTTTCAAAGATTGCTCTTCTTCATTTACGATATCTTTAATCAGAGAAGTCTGGTAGAGGACGACGCGTGCCTGGTCGATCACCTTACGACCGGCAGGGGTAGGACAGACCGGCTGGATATTGCGGTCGAAAAGTTTCACACCCAGTTCATCTTCCAGTTTCTGGATCATCATACTTAATGTTGGTTGGGTTACGCGGCAATGTTCTGCAGCTTTGGCAAAATGGCGATAGGTGTCTACAGCCAGGATGTATTCGAGTTGTTGTATATTCATATTCTTTGTTTGTTGTTACGGACTCTATATCGATAATTTTTACGAAGATAGGAAAAAATCATGAAATACAATGCGAAACATATATGATTCGATTTCAAAACATATATGTTTCGTATTCAAAGTATCTATGTTTTGAAAGCAAAAGCAGGCCAGATGAAATATTTGTGTAAAAAAGACATTTTATTGCCAAAATACTTTTATAAGTCTGAGAAATAGATTTTCTTTGTGTTTGTTAACTGAGATATATAACCATACAACAAATAAAGTCTATGCTGCAAAAGTTAGTGTTAGCTATCGGAGTCGTAGTTGCCTTCAGCTCCTGTCATTCTACTTCGTATCATTCCGACGAACCTATAGTCGAGGTACCTTTTACAGAGGTGCATGTGACGGATCATTTCTGGGCACCCCGTATCGAGGTGAACCGGACTGTCTCTATCCCTTCCGCTTTCAGGCAGTGTGAAGCAAACGGACGTTTCGATAACTTTGCTTTGGCTGGCGGTCTGATCAAAGGGGAGCATAAGGGAGATTTTCCGTTCGACGATACCGATCCTTATAAAATCATCGAAGGAGCGTCTTATTCACTTGCCGTTAAATATGATCCGAATTTGGATGCTTACCTGGACAGTGTCATTACGTTGATCGGAGCTGCACAAGAACCGGACGGCTACCTGACTACCTGTGTGACGAATAAATGCGAACGGCTGAATCGCTGGTGGGGGACACGCCGTTGGGAAAAACTGAACAGCCATGAGCTCTATAACAGCGGGCATCTTTATGAGGCTGCCGTGGCCCATTATCAGGCGACGGGCAAACGTAGCCTGCTTGATGTCGCCATCAAAAATGCAGATTTGGTCTGTAAGGATTTCGGTCCGGACGAAAGGCAGAAACATGTACCCTCCGGCCATCCGATTATCGAAATGGGACTTGCCAAACTGTATAAAGTGACCGGAGACCGGAAATATCTGGATATGGCAAAATATTTCGTCGAAGAAACCGGGCGGGGTACGGATGGGCATCGCCTGAATGCCTACAGCCAAGATCATATGCCGATTTTGCAGCAGGAGGAGATTGTGGGGCATGCTGTCCGTGCCGGTTACCTGTATTCCGGTGTGGCCGATGTCGCGGCGTTGACGAAAGACACTGCCTATTTCCATGCGATCTGCCGGATATGGGATAATATGGCGACAAAAAAACTATACATAACGGGAGGTATCGGATCGCGTGCGCAAGGAGAAGGTTTCGGCCCGGAATATGAATTGCACAATCATAGCGCCTACTGCGAGACTTGTGCCTCCATTGCCAATGTATATTGGAATCAACGTATGTTTCTGGCAACGGGAGAAGCCAAATATATAGATGTGCTGGAACGTGCTTTGTATAATGGCGTGATTTCGGGCGTATCATTAAGCGGGGACAAGTTCTTCTATGACAATCCTCTTGAATCGATGGGACAGCACGAAAGGGCTCCCTGGTTCGGCTGTGCCTGCTGTCCGGGTAATGTAACCCGTTTTATGGCCTCTGTTCCCAAATATATGTATGCGACACAGGGAAATAGTCTTTATGTGAATTTATATGTAGGTAGTGAGAGCCGGGTTGCTTTGGCGAACGATACGGTCACATTGGTTCAGAATACGGAATATCCCTGGGATGGACTGGTCAAATTGACTGTTTCACCGCGAAAGGCTTCTTCTTTCAGTTTGAAACTTCGTATTCCTTCTTGGACAGGTAATGAACCGGTTCCCGGAAGCGATCTATATACATATATAAAGAGAGACAGGGAACCTTGTGCCGTTTTTGTAAATGGAACACCCTTGAAAGAGAAAGCGCATCATGGATATGTCGTGATCGAACGGGAGTGGGAGCCGGGCGATGTCATCGAACTTCGTATGCCAATGGATGTCCGGCGGGTAAAAGCGCATGAGAAGGTACGGGCAGATCAAGGTTTGCTGGCCGTTGAACGCGGGCCGGTCGTGTATTGTCTGGAGGGGGTGGATATGCCTGATCGTCATGTGTTCAATAAATATCTTCCGGAAGATGCCGATTTTACCTGTCAATATGAAAAAGAGAAGTTGAATGGTATCGTGGAGCTAAGTACTACGGTAAAGGAATTAGATCGTAATAAAGAAAACGGTATGGTCTCGGAAACGGAAGTCCCGGTGAAACTGATTCCTTATTCAACCTGGAATAATCGTGGTAATGCTGAAATGGCTGTCTGGATTCCGGCTTCAGCTGGTTATGCTAAACCGACGCCGGAGCCCGACATCGCTTCCCGTGCGAAGTCTTACACGATTGTCAGTGCGCCGATCCAAAAAGACGGCATTGCTTGTGAACGCCGTGAGTGGTGTTACGGAGTGAATGATCAATGGGACCCGAAGAGTTCGGATGATATGTCGAAACCTTACTGGTATTTTTGGTTGAAAGAAGGGACACAGGAATCGATCGAGTATGTGTTCGACCGTCCAGAGATGGTCCGGAATGTTCAGGTCTACTGGCTCGATTTCGATCATTACGATGGAAATTACCGTGTTCCGGCAAGCTGGAAAGTACAGTATAAGGCAGGAAGCGGCTGGAAGGATGTCGAGGCTAAAGGTGAATACGGTTGTAGGAAGGATTGCTATAATTCTGTCGATTTTACTCCTGTGAAAACTACCGGATTGAAGTTGGTTGTCCAGTTGCAGGAAGGTGAGTCGGGCGGTGTGATCGAATGGAAAGTAAATTGATATTGAATATGAAACGAATCTTATTACTTGCACTTGCCGGAATCAGTCTGGCTGGCGGTGCGCAGACACATGATGGCGGATATCCGATTACGCCTGTACCTTTCACATCTGTAAAAGTGACCGATAGCTTTTGGGGGCAAAGACTGAAAGCTAGCCGTGAGGTGACTATACCGCTTGCGTTCAGCAAATGCGAAGAGACCGGGCGATATGAAAACTTTGCAAAAGCGGCTCATCCCAGTAACGATTATAAGGTTGAAGGTTTCTCGTTTGATGACACGGATGTGTATAAAACAATCGAGGGGGCAAGCTATTCGATGCAGACTTACCCTGATAAGAAGCTGGACAAGTATATCGATAGCGTATTGATGGTAGTGGCGGCTGCACAGGAACCGGACGGTTATCTGTATACTGCCCGTACCATGAACCCGCAACATCCGCATGAATGGGCGGGTAGTAAACGATGGGAAAAAGTGGAAGACCTGAGTCATGAGTTTTATAATCTGGGCCATATGGTCGAAGGAGCTGTCGCACATTATCAGGCAACCGGTAAAAGGACATTTTTGGATGTGGCGATCAAATATGCCGATTGTGTCGAGAAAGCGATAGGCGACAAGCCCGGGCAACTCGTCCGTGTACCGGGTCACCAGATTGCCGAGATGGCACTCTGTAAACTTTATTTGGTGACGGGACAGAAGAAATATCTCGACCTTGCCAAATTCTTCCTTGACAAACGGGGATATACGGAACGTAAGGATGCCTATAGCCAGGCGCACAAACCTGTGTTGGAGCAGGATGAGGCAGTCGGGCATGCTGTCCGGGCCGCTTATATGTATTCCGGTATGGCAGATGTGGCTGCTTTGACGGGCGATACGGGATATGTCCATGCGATCGACCGTATATGGGAGAATGTGGTGACAAAGAAATTGTATATTACAGGCGGTATAGGCGCTACTAATAATGGAGAGGCCTTTGGTAAGAACTACGAACTACCGAACCTATCGGCCTATTGTGAAACCTGTGCCGCAATCGGGAATGTATATTGGAACTATCGTTTGTTCCTGCTTCATGGCGAATCCAAATATTATGATGTGCTGGAACGTACCTTATATAACGGCCTGATTTCGGGTGTTTCCCTTGAAGGCAATGGATTTTTTTACCCGAACCCTTTGGCATCGACCGGTCAGCATCAGCGTAAACCTTGGTTCGGTTGCGCTTGTTGTCCGTCTAATATTTGCCGCTTTATTCCTTCGCTGCCGGGGTATATATATGCAGTTCATGACAAAAATGTATATGTCAATCTCTTTATGAGTAATTCTTCCGATCTGAAAGTTGGTGGCAAGAGCTTAAAGCTGACTCAAAGTACCGGATACCCCTGGGATGGCGATGTCCGTTTGGATATGGCTCCTAAGGGTAAGCAAGATTTTACGTTGAAAATACGTGTCCCGGGTTGGGTAAGGGGCGAAGTGGTTCCGAGCGACCTGTATATGTTTTCTGATGGTAAACAATTGGGCTATTCTGTCAAGGTAAACGGCGAACCGGTAGAAAGTTATCTGGATAAAGGCTATTTCTCGATTACCCGCCAGTGGAAGAAAGGGGATGTGGTGGAGGTCCATTTCGATATGGAGCCTCGCATGGTCAAAGCCAACGTGAAGGTGGAGGCCGATCGCGGGCGTGTAGCCGTAGAGCGTGGCCCTGTCGTTTACTGTGCCGAATGGCCTGATAATAGCTTTGGTGTCATGAATGTATTAATGAACCGGAAACCTGCATTTACGGTCGAACGCAAATCTGATTTATTGTATGGTATCGATGAGATCAAGGTGGCGGCGCAGGCTTTGAGCTATGGCCGGGACGGGCGTCTTTCTGCCGAAGATGTGACGTTGACCTTGATCCCTTACTATGCCTGGGCGCACCGTGGTAAAGGAGAGATGGCCGTTTGGCTGCCTCAGGAGGTGAATGCTGTGTCTCCGGCATCGGACCGGTAATCTGTTTTATCGAAATACGATAGAGTATGTCTATTCCGGTATAAAAATTATCTGTTTGACAAGTACTTATATCTGATGTATCTTTGCAATACAAGAAAAACAAAAAGTATAACAATTAAAAAGTAAAGTAGTATGAAGACATTAGATTATATCCATTTGGACGCAGTTGCAGCAGGCAAAGTAGTTGAAGCATTACAACAGTTATTAGCCGATTATCAGGTATTCTATACCAACCTTCGTGGTTTTCACTGGAATATCAAGGGACACGGTTTCTTTGTTCTTCACAGTAAATTCGAAGATATGTATAATGATGCCGCCGAAAAGGTGGACGAACTGGCTGAGCGTATCCTGATGTTGGGTGGTGTTCCAGTTAATAAATTCAGTGAATATCTGAAAGTTGCCAAAGTAAAGGAAGTATCGGGCGTATCTTGTGCAGACGAAGCGTTGGAAAACGTTCTGAACACTTACGGGCAGTTTATTGCAGAAGAACGTAAATTGCTTTCTCTGGCTTCCGAATCCGGAGATGAGGCGACAGTAGCATTGATGAGCGATTACCTGAAGGAACAGGAAAAATTGGTTTGGATGTTAGTGGCTTACTCTTCTTGCGACTGTAAGAAATAATAAGTGTGTAAGTAATTAATAATTTATTCGTTGCGTTTGGAAAAGGCGGTCTCCTCACGAGGCCGCCTTTTTGTTGGAGTTTAATGTCAATTTACAACCGGTTGTAAAGATATCGTGAACGGTTCTTCTTCGGAGCCTTTCACCCCTTCGTCGGCGAAGGGGAAAGATTCGGAAGCCTTATAGATACCACTGGTCTGCAGGCTGTAATACATGAAGTAGACAGGTGCGTTTTCTCCTTTTTTACCTCGTATTTCAAACTGGTACACTTTACGCCCATCTGTTTCGGTCAACGTCCCTACACCCCGGCATTCTTCTCCTACGAAGGCTGCCAGAATATCTTTGTCCCGTCGTTCGAAAGGCTGTGACTCGGCTAAAGCCACAGTAGCACTCATCGCTTCCGGGTACTTTCCGGATTCTTCGAATGGAGGAATGGCCGGGTCGGAAATCTTGCCATATGTGCCGTTTTGTACGAAGTCGAACAGCTCGTTGCAGACATATAATTTTTTGTTCTTGGCACTGTAATATTTGAGGGTCACTTTTTGTGTCTCAGCCGAGTTTCCCCGGATATAGAGGAAAAATAACTTTTCCCCGTTATATTCTTGTGCTTTGACTACACCCCGGCATTCATTGCCGATAAATGCAGAGACTTCGTCTGTCTCGTCTGCATATCCTTCGAGGAAATCGGACAGTTTCATTATGCCGGTCATACTGAACTGATAGATTCCACTTTCCGGCATTTCCCATTCCGGTTCGGGATCGTTTTCCACCAACTCCAATTTCCAATCCGGTTCTTCAACGACCGTCGGTTTAGGATCATCGTCCTGACAGCTCCACAAACATGTGGAGACTGCCAAGATCATCATTTGATAAATGTATTGTTTCATCTTGTTTTTGTATTACCTTTTACTGATTTTATAGACATGTCTTTCACCGTTTATGATGACTGTCGCCATGTAGATACCTTTCGACATATCGGCTGCTGCATGGTAGCGGTGATGTATGTAACCGTCGGCAGCTGCCGTAGTCTGGTAGCGGTGGAACATTTGTCCAGCCATTGTGTAAAGCATGATTTCCACTTTATCGCCCGACTTGGCATTGAGCATGAAGTTCAGCTCGTGTTCGAACGGATTCGGATAAACCGATATTTCGAGGTCGTTGATAAAGTCGATGATCATCGGCTGTTCGATGTCACCTCTTACGGTATTGGCTGCATAGTCCAACATCGGAGATGTCTCTGCGATGATTTCCCCGCCACGTTCGAGAGCAAACGAAATGCCTTCGTTACGATCACCTCCTACACTGAGGAAGAAGAGCGATTCGCCATCGGACGGACGTTCTGTCACCATCGCTTCTGCTCTTAGCTCTCCATTAGCATAAGCCAGCAAGCGGTCTCCGGAATAAAGCGGCATATTGTCGGCTACTGTTGCGACTACAGACATATTGGCTGCATACTGTCCGGCCTGTTCGGCCACGGTTTCGATCGGCATACCGGCTGAACGGGTACTGATCGTACTGCGTGTAGTGGTTCCTGCCGTTACATCCGGGTAGGTCAATGTCGTTTTGTTCTTGCTGAACAACATATATCCTTTGCCCGGTTCCAGATACGTCAGACTGCCTAACCAACCGGTTGTTTCTCCATACATCGAGAAGCGGTCTTGCGATTTGATGATATCGCCTTCCACGGCCTCGAATCCGGCCAAAGCCTCTGAGATCGGCAGGTTGACGGTGCTCAGATAACTGATGTAGTTCCAGTTCGGGAGGATATCCAACTTCAGGTTTTCCTTTTCGTGGATCGCCAAACCTGAAACGCTTAATTTCTGTACCATCGGAGACTGAAGCAGGAACATATGGCGGTTGTCGAATTTCAATGCTTGGGCCGGATCGTTGTTGACCCATTGCTTCCGTACGCCGTCATACGTCATGTAGATACCGTTTGTCTCGTCTTTCACCTGTTCGTCACCTGCAAAGATCGCTTTGCTCAAGACGCTTGCCGGATCGGAGAACAGCTCGCTTGCTACGTTGTAGGATATCCAGTTCCAGCCCTTGATTAGGTCTATATTCTGTACCACACGTTCTTCTCCGTCGAAGATGATCGGAGCGGAGGCCGTACCCCAAACCTTATCACTTTCGAATGAAATCTCTTCCGAAGGATAAGCCGTATAGACAAGTCCTGTGCTGGCATCCCATGAACGGAACTCGATCTGGTTTGCCGCCAAGCGGTTCGTGTTGCTGTAGACTGTCAGGAAGACGTACCACATATCATTATCCTTCAGATATTGGCTGTTCGCTACACCTATGCAACGTCCGCCTGCATCGAAGGCCGCCAACATGTCTTCAGCATCTGCAGAAAACAGTTTGTTGAAACGGATCCGTCCGTACACGTTCATGTTATAGGCGAAATCTCCCGGATTGACCGTCCAGTCTGGTTGTTCATCAAACACTTTCAATGTTACAGGCAGGGATTCGGCCACATTGTTGTCACCTTTGACATAGATCACTTCGTCATATCGGCCTACATTCGTCCCTTCGTCCACGGTAAAGAGGATTGTCTCCCGTCCCTGCGGATCAATAGAGCCGGATTCAGGCATGGCATCCAACCAGGCGGGTAAGCCTTCGATCGTGAAGTTCTTCACCATTCCTCCGTGGTTCTCCACATCCACGGCGAATGTCATGGTCGCGTTTAGTTTTTTCTCTTTCGTCACGGACTTTTCGCTCCACTTCAGCTGGTTACGGTCGATGTATGCGCTCCATGTAACCGGGCTTTCCATCAAGTTGCCGTTCAAGTCGCTCACATCCTTCACCGTGAAATTGACAGTTGTCTTTTCGATCGCTTCGGGTGTGTCCATCAGATTGATCACCAACGCATCCTTGTTTACGACGAATGTAAACGGAATGGATGTTTCGGGGGCTTTCTTGCAAACAGGAGGTACTTCGCTGGTCGCCACTGCTTTCTCCAGCGTAACCAAAGTCGAGTCGGTTACCAGGTCGTCTCCGCTGTAAACCAGTTCCTGTATATTGGCACTGTTCGTGATATACTTGCTGAACGGCAGGTACATCATCAATCCCATCTCTGTTCCTTCCGGTGATATATTGTAGTTGTTGGAAACTGTCGAAGCCGGTAGGGCCATGTTCCAGATGCGCAATTCGTCGATCGCTCCGTCCAAATGCATATCCGTATGGTTGACTATCTGCTCTGCTTCTGTCCAGCGGCGTGCACCGGCATAGAGTTGTGTTGCACTGAAACCACCGACATTAGAAGCGTCGAAATAGCTGTTCAACACACCGTCCATGAAGATTTGGGCATTACCTGCCGTCCGGTTCACGGCCAGTACGAAATGGTGCCATGCGCCGTCACGGAAGTTACCTGCAACCTTTTGTTCATACCCGTTATTGCGGAATAAGAGTTCGTTATCTACGAAACCGACGAATACCTTGTTTGTATTTCCGTTATTTTCTTCGCCGACGCCCTTTCCGTTGGCCACCAAGGCGGCATCTTCTTTCTGATCGGCCGCTGCCTTGAACCAGAATTCCAGCGTGTAATCACTTGATCCGGTAATTGCCACACGTGAAGAATTGACCACTGCGATTGCATCCTTACCGTTGAAAGAAAGCGATTTGCCGTCCTGCGTACTCCAGGTTGCACCGTACATATAGGCTGTCGCACCTTGCGATTTGTCCATCGCCATGTCACCCTTGCCTTCGTTCATCCGGTAGTAGGCCAGTAATCCGGCTTCGCGTCCGGTGTAGATACGCAACGAGTTGGCGATCAGGTCTGTCATTTCGACTACTTTGGTCCAGACGCGTGCTTCGTGCATCTGTCCGGCGAAGTAGTTTCCGCCCTTGAGGCTCCGTCCGAATCTCATCGGGCCGATACCGCTGTAGGGGACGGTCTGTACGCCTGTCACTACCTCCTGTCCACTGAAGTAGACGGATAACTGCTGGTTGGCAGCTTGGTAGGTCATGGCTACGTGTTGCCATTCGTCCAGTTTCACGTTTAATCCTCTGGATGAGTATTCCAGTTCGCCGATACGGACTTTCAGCGTGTTGTCTTTTGCCAAAGTCAGTTCCAGTGCGTTGGTCGCGTCACCATGACTGAAGAGGGTCATATCTTGTCCGGAGGCAGATGGGTTGATCCACATTTCTACGGTCACGTCTTTGGCTTCGAGGTTGCGTGTCACCTGCGTTTCGAGGTACGAGTTGCGTCCGTCGAATGTCAGTGCCGTCGAGTGGTCACCGTTCGAGCCATTGCGGGTTCCGGTCACGCGGAAGTTCTTTACTTCCGTCATATACCCTTCGGCGATGGTCTCGTTGAAGGTTAGGCGGATTTCGTCCTCTACTCCCAACACACCGTCTGCCGGTTCGATATTGCCGAAGACGACAGGCCGTTTCGTATCCTTCACTCCGGTGATAACGGGCGATTCCTTCGTCACGAACTCGTTGCCTACCTTTGAGAAGGTCACGGCGCGGATGTCGTAGTTCTGGTCCTCGGCTCCGAAGAAGCGGGTGGTGATGGTCGGACCTTCGATAAACGATTTCGTGCCGGATGCTTCTTTGTAGTAGGCTGTGTCGGTGAAGAAGCTACAGATGTTCGTCCAGCGCGTGTCGGCTTCCGAAGAGGCCTTATACTGCACTTCGATGTGATGGAATCCCTGGAAGTTCACGTCGAACCCGTCGATGGTCAACGGCATATAGTACTTGCCAGTCGAATCTTTCGACGAGTTGGTATTCAGCGTCCACTTGTCTGTCGGGCTTTTGATGTTGATGTCCGAAGACGACGGGATGAAGTGGGCGGAGATGTAAACCGTGTCGGCGATGATTTCCTGGAAGCCGGTCGGATCTGCCTGACACTGCGAACTGAGCACAATGGCCAGGTCTTCGTAGTCATACTCTGTACCGCGACGGATTTCCAATGTCTTTTGCAATACTTCGCCATAATTGACCAGGATACCACGCTTGTCTGCCAATGGTACACCGTCAATCGAAAATTTGGCACCTTTCTGGTTGGCAGCATCCACGATCGAGAGGTTGAAATAGCAACCTTCGGCTGCTTCTGACTCGTTGTAGAGGTTCAATACGAACTTGGCTGCTTGGTCGGACGGGACATTCGACACAACCGGTTTTTCGGCTGAGATCTTCGGGTTCTCGATACGGAGTGTAGGTGCGTTGAGTCGTGTGCCCGGTGCATAGTATTCCGTCAGCAATTCACCTTCATACGGGCAACTGGTCGCGCCGCCTTTCGTCTTGAACACGAAACTGCCGAACTGTTTGCCGGTATATTTATCCAAGTTGTCAGCAATGGTTTCATTGAAGCTGCCTTCCGGTTGGGGGGCACGTAGCACGTCGACGGTCAGGTAGTCATCGTCGCCCTCATCGGCCAATACGAAGCCGATTGTTTTGCTGTCTTCGGATGAAGAGCCGCTTTCCGTATCTTTCGTACCATAGCCCAGTTCTTCGATTGAAACGACAAGACCACATTTGTTTACCGTGAATCCTAAATCGGTAAGTAATCCGCCTCCGGCAATCAGGTTATAGGTATGGGTCTGTTCGGTCATGCTGGATGTCTGTTCGGAATGTTCGATCATACCACCTGCATGAAACGAATAGTTATTGATCAGATCTGTTGCCGTAGCCTTTTCCCGCTCGTTCATTTCCAGCAGGCGTTCCCATTCGTGTATACTTTGGTTCAGTACATACACGGAGTCGCACGTTCCGGTAAATGCTCCTGTGGGCAGAACTACTGTGTAGCTGTCACCATCAGAAAGATAGCCATCTTCCATGTTGTCTTCACCATACCCCTCTTCGTCAGCTTTCCGGTGGGTGATGTAAACCGGTTGGTTCGTATTGTCGGCCAGGTTTTGCGCTTCAGCTTTGGTCGTCCCGAAGGGGGCAAAAAGTGAGTTGCGCACGGCACGGATGTTGTCTATCAGCGTGTTCTTGATGTAAACTTGTGGATAGGAGAAGAATGTCTCATGTTTTACGCCGATACTCAAGGCTCTTTGTCTGACAATGACAAAACCACCGGCTTCAATGAAGGGCTCATTGACATCCCCATAGAGTGTCCCGTCTCCTTTGGCTTCTATCATACGTTCCCATTCCTCTTTGGCCATGATGGTGATTTCGTCTGCCGGGCCGTAGATGATGTTGCTCGTCGTCCCTAAGAAGAGGTCGCCATCGGCACCGACATAAATCGGGTCGTCGCTTGTCTGGTAACGGTTGTTGATGGTTAGCGAAACCGATGAACCATTCGCATCGCTACTGGATGCCTCTTGTTCAGCCTTGACACCGACTGTGTTGATAATATCGTTGGAGATCATTACTCCGAATCCGCTTGTAGTGGAACAACCGTAATAGCCATTGATCGTTTCGCTGCCTTTGTGAGCCTGTCCGGTTGCACGGGAGGAATGGTAGGTGTAGGTCTGCCCCGCCTCGCAATAGGAGTAGCTGTGGCTGCCGGGAGGATCACGCAAGATATTGAACAGAGTGATCGGCCCTGCTGTTACAAAACTCGCCCCTGCGACACGCGCTCCCAGGACGTATGCCTTCAGTTGCGGGGCGGTTGTTCCGCCGACAGCGAAGTCGAGTGTCTTCACGCCTTTATCTGCAAGGTTGCCGGCAATATCCGGGCTGTTCACTTCGATCTCCACTTCGGCGGCACCGGTTTCGTCAAGAGTGGCTGTACCCTGTGTATAGGTGCTCATCTCGTTCGTGATCTTCAATTCGCCACCTTGTGTCGGTACGAGGTCTACCACGACTCCTTCACCGTCCGTTACATTATTATAATAGTAATCTTCGTGGCTGGACACACGAAAGACGTAGGTCGCTTCGTGGAAGATCGGTTTGTCGAACAAGTACCTGTCGGTTGTCTTGTCGTAAATTACGACTTTCTGATTGTTGCCATCCTTGGTTGTAGTTGTAAAGTAGGCATCGCCGAAGTAGTCGAGCGGTTCACCGCCTTTGCTCCTTAACTGCACATAGGTCAATGCTGGATTGACCCGATAATTATAGTTGTAGTCCGCATTGTAGATATATCGGTTGGTGACACCTTCCTCGGTCGTATATTCGGATACCTGTTCTTCGAAACAGTTTTCCAAAGAGAGTGTCGGGAGTGCGTCTGCCCCCAACAGGTTATCAAATCCTTTCACATAGATTTCATCCACAGTATACTTTTCCGGATAGAGCCATGCGACGAACTCGCCGGTCTTCGGATCTGGACAGATGGTAATTTTTTCCTTCTCGTAGCTGACCGTGTTGCTGTGCTTGCCGTCATGGTGCATCTGCGTGCTGTCTTTCTTTTCCGTGCTTATGTCTGCTTTGGAACCTCCCTGCAACTTCAACGTCAAGTGTGCGTCATCACCGAGGTTGTTCTTCGAGAGCGAGAAGCCAAGCGGCTTGTTCCCTTCGACCGTACCACCGGCCACACGGCCGATCAGCTTCACTTTCGTGTTGTCCCAGAAGCGGAGGTCGCTCATCGGTTGGGTATAGTTCGGGTAGGATTCTTTGTCGGAGTTGTAGAGTATCCCTCCGTCAACAAAGGTATGGTTTTGCTTGATGACCTCTACCTTCTGCCGTCCGGTCGGCACACTGAATTTGAATTTACCGTCACTTCCACTTGTAATCAGGGTGCCGTTGCCGTCAAACACCGTCTGTCCGTTAATTTTGAACGTGGCACCGACTACCGGAATGGTCGAGTTTTCGTAGAAGACAAATCCGTCTATCATAATGGCCGAATTGTCAGTAAAGTTGATGTCTGACAAAGCGGTCGCCGTTGAACCAATCGTAACGGGGGTAGATGTCGGATTGAATGTATGGTTAGGGTAAGACGGAGTCAACGTATAGGAACTTCCATCCCCGTTATACGGAATGCCGGTAATCGTATAGACACCGTCCGTGCCGGTGATGCCGACCAACGCAAGTTGTCCCTGTTCCGGAATCTCAGAAGATATTGTTGCCTCGTGGATCTTTCCGTGGCGGGCGTTGTAGATGGAGGCATAGTTGGAGATGTCGTAGAACTCATCTTCCAAGCCGTCGTCGAACCGCCAGTAGGCGGCCAAACTGCTTTCATTACCGACCAGCAGACGGTTGAACGTCTGGTTGATTTCCGTGCGGCTCAACGATTTGTTCCATAGACGAACTTCATCGACATAGCCCTTGAAGCCTTTACCGATTGTTACCTCTTTGCTCGTCAAGCTGCCCCGTTGTGCCGGGTTTTGTATCTTGATTTGGGTGGTGTCGACATAGACAGTCCAGCTGCCGTCGGTGGCATAGATGGCTGAAAGCTGCGAGAATCCGTCGGTTGGCAGGTCATTGTCGCATATGACCCAGTTGCTGCCGCCGTTCGCGCTGAACGCCGGTTTGCCATTCTGCACCCCTAACAGGTAAGTACCGGCATCCACGACTACTGCCGTCTGGCCTGTTTGGGTCGGCTTCACGAATGCCTGGATGGAGAAGGCTTCGGCAGGGGTGAACTTCTCGTCGGTTTGTGCGTAGCTTGTTTCTACCCCGTTAAACAGAAGGCTCTTCCCTGACTGGATGTCCTTGCCGCTCAGACGGATCACTACGCCCGGTGCGGCATCTCCATATTCAAAGGTGACTTTACCGCTGATCATACCGGTCGGGCTTCGGAAACCGCGTACAATTTCGGAAGCTTCGGTTTTGTCCTCATCGGCACAATGCGTCACGGCCAACACCCGGTATTCGTAGATGTAACCGGCCAGAACATGGTCGTCCGAATAGGTATGGCTCTTTTGTGCCCCTCCCTCTTTCGATTCGACAGTCGTCCATTGCTCTGTGCCCGACAGGCGGCGTTCGATTTTGAACTCGTCAATGGCTATCCCATCGGTTTTCCATTCCAGTTGGACGTAGTTAGAGAAATAGCCTTTAGAGGCTGTGATTGATTCAATCTTGCCGGCCATGACCGGATAGATTGGGTCGCCTTTTAATTGGGCATTGACAGGTGTCTGCGTGGTGAAGTTGTTGTTGCCCGGTTTGACGTGGACGGTGTAGGTGTATTTGGCGCACATCTTGTTCAGTTCGTCGGTCAGGTAGCCGTTTTTCAGGTCATCTTCCGTGACAATCAGTTCCTCAGTCGTGACACCGCCGTTTTTGCCGGCATCCACCTTGCGGGTGACAACCAGCTGGGCACCGGTCGACCAAACCACATGTTTGTATTGGTCGTTGTCCTTTGGGGTCAATTCCCACTTGATGGTGGCTTTGTTATTTTCCTGATCCCACTCGGCGGTGGCAGATTTCACCTGCCGGTGCTCCGTTTTTTTATCGATTTGGTCTTTCTGCGAGACTGCCCAATCCCAACTGGCAGCCATCTTGGTACGGCGTATGCGGTAATACACGGTTTCGTTCAAGTTCAAGTCGCCACACTTATCCAAAATCAGATAATCGGTATTATTGCGGTTGAACTGAACTGTCCCCACACTTTCCGCCCCGTCGAAATTGGCGTTGGTGGCACGTTGGATCTCAAAGTTGTCACCTTCTTCGCAAGTGGCTTCCTTGTTGGCAATTTCCCATGTGAGGAGCGTACCGCTGTTTTCGGCCGGTTGCGCTTTGAAATTAATTGCTTGGTGGAATGCTTTTACCGTTTTCGTAACGGTATATTGTTTGCTTTCAAAATATTTATTCAGTTGATATATGACCTTGAACGTGTACTCTTGTTTGTTGTCCTGAATATTGACAAGCAACGTGCCGTTTTTGTCGGATGTTGTTGTCCAATTACTTTCGTTTTTGTTGTCGATGTTGTTCCATCTTTTGATTGGAGCTGTCGTTGTTGAGTAGGTCATTTGATACTTGCCGGCTTCTGTATTAGAGAGAGCCGGTTCGGACAATGTCGGATCGGAAAAAGAACGGCCGGTGAACAATTTTCCTCCAATCTGCATATTCGTTGCATCGTAATCATCCATGTTATTACAAGTTACATCTGCATCGATGATGAATTTCATCTCTTTCCCCTCGTATTCAGATGGATAATACCAATCGAATTTTATATAAGTCACGAATTCTCCTATACGTGCGAACTCGTAGCTGAAATTTCCAGTACCGTGATTTAAATATCCCTGTTTTGTGTCAAATTCGCCATGTCCTGATTTCAATTCCATTTTCGCTGTTGCAGTTGGGACATCTTTTCCTCCGGTGTCAGAGCCATAGATCAGGATCGTTTTTTTTTCACCGCTATCGATCTGGACTGATAATTGGCCATCTCCCGGTCTTACATATTCATTATTGCCATCATCATCATAGAATGGAATTTGAAAAGATATATATCCCTTTTCAGAAGCAATTACAGTATAATTTTGGGGATCTGCTATTCTGAAGTCCTGCGCCTCGGCCCTTTGCCCGACCGTCAGCAGCAGTGTGAACAACAGCCATATTCCAAGCCAACGGCTTCGTTGTCTTTTCCCGGCTTTGCCATGTTGTTTTAGTAGATTTGTAATCATATGTTTATTTTTTGAGTTATTAATTTGTTTTCTCTTTGTTTTGGAACAAGCGATATCCCTGTCCAGCTTACAATTCTTCGGGATGTTCTTCTTCGCCACTACTGGGCTTGCCTCTTATGTACACGTGGTGCTTACGCTATGCGACTCTTTCAGCAGGCTACGGTTACTGTCAGAATGTAAGTTCTGTTTTTCACTCGTCGTAGACTCGGTCGAGGGAACATTACTTGCCGTTCCTTCCGTCTGAATCAAATCATCCTTATTATTGGCCGTCGCACTCTTGCCGGCCATCCAATCTTTGTGTGTGTTTAGCATATTATATATTGTATAAATTAAAAATTTCGTTCTGTCAAAATGATACTACTATCCCATGTAAATCGGATTACTACCCCATCTTTTTGGAATTACTATAGCGGGTAATATTTTTTAACGTTTCTTCTCGACATTGAATACCCCTTTTTCCTTGTCAGAATGTCAAACTGTTATTGTCTGGAAAAAGACGAAGCCCGGAGGTTTTCCGAATGTCGGCGGAGTGGCCGGACTTCGTCTTGTGGATATTGCGATTTGACCGGCTTATACCGGCGGGTTAGAATTGTGGTGTAAAGGTCGGGGATGGATTCGGAACGACTATGACAAATAGTCCCTATAGGTGATAAATACTCCCTCTGATGTGCGATATCGCTTGATTTTTAATCTTGAGGACAATTTGTCATAAACTTGTGACAAATTGTGATATCTTACTGGTGGATGGGTTTGCAGGGAAATGAAAGAAATGTTTTTTTTTGCGGTTTGTTATGCAACCCTTTAATTAATCAATCATGAATTTTATACGGATAACAGCAGATGGAAATTTCCCCGAAACAATCACGCTCGATGCAGGAGAGATCCTGTTGCTTGTAGTCGTGATCCTGGTTTTGGTTGATATTGTCTTTCTGTTGGTCATGAAACATAAATATACGGTTAGGTTTAAAAACCGCAAACTCCGGGATCTCATCGACGAGCTGATTCGTATGCGTGGCGGATGAAGAGGAGGCGTGCTGTCTGCAACTGGTCAAAGTCGGTATGGCATGCGAAATGTTTGCCGTCAACCAGCTTCCGTTGTGGGTACTGGAGTTTTTGTATTGAAGTAATGTTTCTGAATATAACTTTTTTGTAGTAAGTTTGCCCCCCTAAAAACAAATACATGGTGAAGTTCTACAATACTCTATTCCTGTTGCTGATTTGCTTGTTCTTACCGGGTAAGAACATTAAGCAGGTGCATTGCACACCTGCTTATGATGATATACCGGATAGTTTGCTGACAGTCGGGGAGATCCGGAAGACTGTCTTGTCGGACCCGGACAAGGCGTTGTATATGTTGGATGTGGCCGAGGAACGAAAATTGCTCCCGACTTATCAGATCAATTGGACACGTGCCCAGATATACGGTTCTGCCAAGAATATGGAACGTGTGGCGGTGAAATGGGGTAAATTGGTATTGGAAGACGATTCGGTGCGTAACAACACGCAGTATTATTTCAATATGTGCAAGAACCTGGTGGAGTCGATGATTGCCACCGGCGAGTATGAGGAGGCGATCCGGTATGCGCGTTCTATGATTGATGTAATCGACCGGGCTGGCAAACAAAAGGATAACAATCATAATTCTTATTGGGCTATCGCCCGTGTCTATCGGGCTATGGGAAATCCGGAAGAGGCCTATAAGGCTATGGAGGAGGCGTTGCAGTTCTGCCGCCAACAGATCGAAAGGAAACGGGGAATGGGGCAGCCTGTTGTGTCAGACGAGATGAAACTTTACCTCTATTACCAAAATTTGTCGGAATGGTTGTGTGAAGATGGAAAGCTGGAGGGAGCACTTGAGGCAGTTCGTGAGATGCAGGCGTGTGTCGAAAGGCTGCGTCCCCTGAAAGGCGGAGCCTATCCACTGCAGATACCGGAGAAGGCCTTTCTTTCCAGAGAGGGGGTGGTGGACGGTAGGTTGGCAAACCTCTATGTGTTGCTGGGACAGGCAGGAAAAGGTAGGGAATGGTTCGCGAAGATGCGGGAAAATCCGTTGGTAGACAGTGATCCGGAGATGATCCGGCTGGAGATCGATTATTACGAAGATATGCGGCAGTATGGCAAGCTGATCGAGAAAGCACTTCCCTTGACAGATGTTGCCCTGTATGAAGATAGTATCAGTGTACGGCGTAAGGAGGCCTGTTTGGTTTTGGCGGATGCTTACCTGCGTTCGGGAAAAAAAGAGGAGTCGGTAGTCTACTATAAAACCGCTTTGGCCCTGACCGATAGTTTGAACCATAGGAACAATGAAAATCATGCACTCGAGATGGCAACTCTTTTGGATACGCGTGAAAAAGAACGGCAGATCGAGTTGCAGGTGGAAGAGTTGAGATGGCACAGAGTGGTGACCTCTGTCGTGGCTGGGGTACTTGCTTTGGTCGGTGTCATCTTTATTTTGATCGTTCGCCATTCCCGGATTGTAGACCGTAAAAATAAACTGATGGCGCAGCAGATCGATCTTTATCTTTCTTACCGTAGTGAACTGCAAGTTGCACGTGAACGGATTCGTCAGTTGGAAGATATGGAGGAAGAACCTGTTACCTTTGATGTGGATGGCGGGATCGGGAACGATCGGGAAGCCGAAGCGGTGAAAGTGGAACCGGATGATGGCGACAGGAAATATTTTGAAGAATTGGATTTGAAAATCCGTGGTGAACAGTTGTTCTTGAATCCGGATCTGACGAGAGATATGATCCTCCGGTTGACTCCTGTTGGTAAAAACCGCATATCCCCGCTGTTGCAAGCTTTTGCCGGGGAAAATTTCAATGGTTATATCAATAGCTTGAGACTTGAATACTCGCTTGTCCTGTTGAAAGATTTCGAAAATTATACGGTCGAGGCGGTCGCTATCGATTCGGGTTTCAATAACGTGCGTACTTATCAGCGTATCTTCCGGGAAAAATACGGAATGACTCCGGCCGAGTATAGGAAGACCTTGAAATGATGAGGGGGTTGTCCGGTTTTCTGTTTATATTTGTCCGAAAATAAGATCTGAATGATGGACAGGATGGAAAAAGAACCGCTTATACAGGAAGGCAGGCGTCTTCCGGATGTGGCGGATATAGACGGTTTGGTCTCTTTTATGGGCCGGTTGACGGAAGAACAGGAGAGTTTTTATCTTGATTTGCTGTTGGCTTCTCTGGTCCGTTTGCACCCGTTTATAAAATCGGATGATGTGAAACGTATGATGCCGGTTTTCGAATGGGCAGGAACTGTAATGGAAATGCCGGAAAGCGAGACAGGAGGGTTGGATAAGCTTACCGCATCTTTTCTGCTTGATTATGCCGAAATGCTTTCCGGGGCGGAAAAGCGTGCCAAAGGAGCAAAACAACAACCTTATCAGGACTATAAACCCTATCTGGATCTTGTGAAGTTAGCTTTTAACCGGATAAAAGATTATAATACATTGCCTTTGCTCTCTACACCGACCCACCGTCCGGCTTGGATCGATCCGTCCGTGCTTGTCTCCCGGTTGTCGGAATATCAGAAAAAGGGTATCAAACCGGATAGTCTGGACTTTCAAATTGCACTTTCGCGTGTGGCATTGGATGATACGGACGAGGCTGTCCGGTCAGTCGAACAAGCGCTGGCGGGCGAATATCGCGAGTTGTTGCTTTTCCTGTTCAAGCCGGAGGCACGTCCTAAGGGGTCTTTTACGTTTCAGGCAGTTTGGATGACTGCTGCTTTGGTCAAAAGCCCTGATACCATCTATGACGAGTTCGAGGATTTTCCTTATTCTGCTGTGAACCGGGCCTATCTGACGGGAGATATTCCCTGCGACGTATTTATTTTTGAAAAGCCGTTTGGAAAAGTCGATCGTATCTTGCAGTTGATTCCTCCGGCAAGCAAAAATGTTGCGATCAAATGGAGGTTTGGAGGTTATGCCTTATATATGACTTATCGGCCTTGTTCCCGTATTCCGCTTTTGGTGGAGACTTTTTGGAAGATACCTTTGAGGGAAAAGGATCTTAGGAGGTTTTTGTTGCTTTCTCCGAATGCACCTCGGATTTGGTTGGCCTTATTGGTGCGGGATCGCGTAAGGGATGCGTATTGGAACGATTTGGAACTGGCAAGGCTTAACCTGGTTGCCCTTGAGACTTTGCGTGAACTTGATTTGGAGTGGAGAGGGGGAATGGCTTTGACATATCTGGCAGTGTGTCTGTTGAGTATCGATCGCCCTGTTCGTTTGTGTGCGGCGGATCTTTGGGGGGAGCTTGTGGAAAAAGACCTGATAGACAATGTGGCTTTAGGCCGGGTGTTGGGTAAGATTCAATCGTTGGAATGGGCTCCTGCACAGAGAATTTCAGGTTTGGTTGTTGAGATGCTGATAAATAGATCGTCTTTTCATAACAAAGAACTGTCTGTGCTGTTTGTCTCTTTTTTATCTTGCCTGCCGGAAAGCCCAGTGAAGGATTTAAAGCGCTTACTGGAGGTTTTTGCGGAGCTTCAGACAGTCAACAACTGGCCGAAGATAACATACGCCCCGCTTCTTTCTTTACTTGAGACATGGAAGAAAAACAGCAAATTGACAGAGATAATAGAATCTTTGTATTAGTTATCCCTCTCTGGAGAGATAAAACGAAGAAATGGATCGTAACTCATCTCTTATATTATTTTACTGCCACTAAGATACGATTTTTCCCCTCAGGATTTCAGTATGATCCGTGACTTCCCTGGAAGATCTATCATCTTCACGCGGAAGATGTATCATCTTACACTGATAAGATGTGTCATGTTATTGGGGTAAGATGATACATCTTTCCAGAAACAACTATCATGCTGTTTTTAGAAAGACAAGCTACTTTTACCAGAAATACCAGTAGAATGCAGCTGTAATACCCAAGATGATTACGGAATGGATCACATCCCAATGATTCCAGCTTGCACGTGTGGCCGCCCGCTCTTCCGGTGTTGCTGTTCCAAATACCAGACCTTGTATTTTTCCAGCTTCGGGTGCTTTTGTGCAAAGGCTGACAACAATTGTCAGGATGATGCAGAAGAGGAACATCCATCCGCAGAAGAACAGCCAGTTCATATCATAGAACAAGGCTTTGAACAGGTTGTCGGATGCGTCGACCGCATTGCTGTAATAAACTTTGGCTCCCAGGCGGGTAATACCGATGATGATACCAGCCAGCATCCCCCACATGCCTCCTTGGGCGGAAGTTCGTTTCCAACAAATACCCAACAGGAAAGCGGCGGCGATACCTGGTGACAGTACGGATTGTACGTCTTGAAGATAATTATAGAGGACATCCCCGACACTGCGCATAATCGGAATCCAGAGTATACCCAGGATCACGATTACGACTGTTGCGATCTGGCCGATTACAACTAGTTTCTTTTCGGGCGTTTCAGGTCTGAAACGTTTATAAAAGTCGATTGTGAACAACATAGCTGACGAATTGAACAGAGATGCCAGTGAACTCATAAGGGCTGCCAGAATACCGCAGACGACAAGTCCTTTCACGCCTGCCGGAAGCAATTTCGCTACCAGTGTCGGGAAGGCTGCATCCGGAATAGATAGCTTGAATACTTCGCCATTGATAATCACTCCGTTTTTATTCAATGCAAAAGCGATCATTCCCGGAATCAGGAAGAGGAATACCGGAAGTAGCTTTAGGTATGCCCCGAAGATGGCGCCACGGCGGGCCTGTTTCATATCTTTGCCTGAAAGGACTCGCTGTACGATGTATTGGTCAGTACACCAGTACCAGAAACCGATGATGGAAGAACCGATCAGTGCACCGAGCCATGGATATTGCGGATCACGGTTGTCACGGATCAATTGCGTCATGGTATCGCCGTAGTCGTTTACGACGACGGATTTGCAGGCTGTCATCATTTCGTCCCAGCCACCTAATGCTTTAAAGCCGAGCACGAGGATAATCAGCGAACCTAACAGTAGGATAGGGGTCTGGAGTACGGATGTGTAAAGAACGGATTTCATTCCTCCTACAATCGTATAAAGAGCGGTTAATAAGACCAGTCCGATCGCCGCAATCCAAAAGAAGTCGATTCCCCATAGTTCCTTAATGCCAAAAACTTGTTGGAATACTAACCCGCCGGCATAAACCGTAACGGCTACTTTTGTCAATACATAACTAATTAATGAGATGAAGGAAAGAATGGTACGGGATTGCGGGTTATATCGTCTCTCTAGAAACTCCGGCATTGTATACACCATACTGCGCGTATAGAAAGGAACGAATACCCACCCAAGGATCAATATCATCCATCCCTGGATTTCCCAATGGGCCATCGCCATACCGCTGGAAGCCCCTGCTCCTGCCAGTCCGATAAGATGTTCCGAGCCGATATTGGACGCGAAAATGGAGGCGCCGATGGCGAGCCAGGTAGCATCACGGCCACCAAGGAAATAGTCAGCAGAGTTGTTTTGTTTTTGTTTAAGTACCCATATAATAATCCCGATTAGAGCTAAAGCGAATAGCCCTATTACAATGAAGTCTAATGTTGCCATAATAGTGTTTTACATGATTTTAGGGAACTAAAAATTAAAAATTATGAAGTCAGGAGTACGGTCCTGCATTTTTTACTTCATAATTTTTAATTCTTAATTTCACAAAGGGATTTTGTCAATCCTGCGCTGATGTCGACCGCCTTCGAACGAGGTGTTTAGAAAGGCTTCGACCGTGTGAGTAGCTTCCTCTTGACTGATAAATCTGCCGGGCATTACAAGTACGTTGGCATCGTTGTGCTCGCGTGCGAGACGTGCTATCTCTTCCTGCCAGCATAGAGCGGCCCGTATTCCCTGATGTTTATTGAGTGTCATGGCTATTCCGTTTCCAGATCCGCAGATCGCTATTCCGGGATATACTTCGCCCGCTTCTACAGCTTCAGCAAGCGGATGGGCGTAATCGGGATAATCACAACTTTCTGTCGAGCAGGTTCCGAAATCTTTATAGGTTAACCCTTTCGAGTTGAGTATTTGTTTTACGAATTCTTTTAGTTCGTACCCTGCGTGGTCACTACATAAACCTAATGTTTTCATATTTATCTGTTAGAGGAGTTTGGAGATTTATGATTTATAATTTATAATTTATGATTTATGAATAGTTGGTAAATCATGAATCATAAATTATAAATTATAAATCATAAATCTATTAGTTCAATAATTCTTTTACCTGATTGTATACGTTCTGGCCCGTGAAGCCAAGTTTTTCATCCAGTACCTTGTACGGAGCGGAGAAACCAAATGATTCGAGTCCCCAAACCTTGCCGTTGGCACCAACCAACCCTTCCAGGTTGACCGGTAGGCCGGCTGTAAGTCCGAATACCTTGCTTCCTGTCGGAATGACAGACTCCTGATATTCTTTGCTCTGGCTGCGGAATAAACCTTCAGACGGAACAGATACGATGCGAACCTTGATATCGTCGGCGCGAAGCAATGCTGCTCCTTCCTCCAATGTGGAGACTTCCGAACCGGAAGCAACCATAATTACATCAGGGTTTTCATCACCTTCTACAATATAAGCACCCTTTTCAGCCTGCAAAGCTTCGTCGTAACGATTTCCCTTTGCGGGCAGGTCTGTGATGTTCTGACGGGAAAGAATCAAAGCTGTCGGAGTAGCTGTGTTTTCCATAGCCATCTTCCAGGCAATTGTCGTTTCAGTCACGTCTGCCGGGCGAAGTACCAACATGGAGTTGTGTCCCTTGTGGTTCTTCAGTTTTTCCATCAGACGGATCTGCGCTTCCTGTTCGACCGGTTCGTGTGTCGGTCCGTCTTCGCCTACGCGGAAAGCATCGTGCGACCAGACGAACTTAACAGGCTGTTCCATCAAGGCTGCCATTCGGATCGCTGGTTTCATATAGTCAGAGAATACGAAGAACGTACCGCAAGCCACGATTACACCTCCGTGGAGTGACATGCCAATACATACGCAAGCCATCGTCAGCTCGGCTACGCCAGCCTGAAGGAATGCACCGCTGAAATCGCCTTTCACGAATGCATGTGTCTTCTTCAAGAAGCCGTCGGTCTTGTCCGAGTTGGAAAGGTCGGCAGAAGAAACGATCATGTTTTCCACTTGGGTTGCCAACAGACCTAAGACGGTTGCCGAAGCTGTACGGGTTGCCTGGTTCGGTTTCTGTTCAATAGCCTTCCAGTCAATGACAGGTGCTTTACCTGAGAACCACAGTTCCATCTTGGCTGCCAGTTCCGGATTGGCTTTCGCCCATTCTGCTTTGGCGGCATAGCGTTCTGCAACGATTACTTCCAGTTCTTTGGCACGTTTAGCATACAGTTCCGCAACTTCGGGGAAGATCTGGAACGGATCATCTGGGTTTCCTCCTAAATTCTGGATAGTATCTGTGATAGAGACGCCGGCTGCTGAAAGAGGTTGTCCGTGTGTGGACACTTTGTTTTCGTAGCTGCTCTTGTCAGCACCCACGGCACCCTTACCCATGATCGTGTTGCCGATAATCAGGGTAGGACGAGATGTTTCGGCTTTCGCTTCGGTCAATGCCCGGCGGATTTCCGTCACATCGTTTCCGTTGATTGTGATGACTTTCCAACCCCATGCTTCGTATTTCATGGCTACGTTTTCTGTAGTTACTTCACCTACGGTTGTGGAAAGCTGGATGTTGTTGGCATCGTAGAACATAATCAGATTGTCCAGTCCCAGCGTACCGGCAATACGTCCGGCTCCCTGGGAAATCTCTTCTTGAATGCCACCGTCGGAAATATATGTATAAATCGTCTGATTCATGACGTCACCCAGGCGTGCTTTCAGGAACTTGGCGGCGATAGCAGCACCTACGGCGTAAGTGTGGCCTTGTCCCAACGGACCGGATGTATTTTCTATACCACGCATCACGTTGACTTCGGGATGTCCCGGCGTCACGCTACCCCACTGGCGGAACTCTTTCAGCTCATCGATCGTGAATTTGCCTGTGAGGGCGAGTACTGAATAAAGCATCGGAGACATGTGTCCCGGATCCTGAAAATAGCGGTCTCTGCCTTCCCATGTGGGATTCTTGGGATCATACACGAGGAACTCTGAAAACAGTACGTTCACAAAGTCTGCACCACCCATTGCACCACCGGGGTGACCGGATTTCGCTTTTTCTACCATAGACGCAGCCAGGATACGGATGTTGTCCGCTGCTTTGTTCATTAAATTAATATCGTTCATTGTGATGAATTATTTTTATTTTTTTGCAAAGATAGGCAATCTCTTCGTAATGACCATCCTATCCATGAAACAATTCATTTTCGGTAAAGTTTCCTAATTTCCGATATTTCTCATAGAGAGCAAGATACGCCAGGTGATTTTCGTGATTCGGTTGGTATTCTTTTGCAAAACCTTGTCCCATAGCCTGCTGTGCATCCTCGATTTTGGTATATATACCAGCAGCTACGGCTGCGAACATGGAGGCTCCGAAAGCGCAAGCCTGTTCCGCTTTGGCTACTTTGATCGGCATGTCCAACACATCTGCCAAAGTCTGCATGACGAACGGGGATTTCAATGAAATGCCACCGATTCCGATTACGCTCTCGATCTTTATGCCGTTTTCCAGGAAACGATCGACGATGGCTTTTGAGCCGAACGCTGTCGCTTCCACCAGGGCCCGGAAGATAAGCGGAGCAGAGCTTGCCAGGTTGAGGTCGGTAATCGTACCTTTCACCAGTTGGCTGGCATCGGGTGTGCGGCGGCCGTTCATCCAGTCTACTGCTAAGATTGTACTTTCGTTTACTGGCACTTTGGCTGCTTCTTCGGACAGGGCGGGGATGATCTTGTCTGCTGTTTCCTCGATCAGCCTGGCTTTTGTATCTTCGTCGACTAGGGTGCTCTGGCTCAAGATGTTTTCAAGTGGCCATGCCAATACGCGCTTGAACCAGGCATAAATATCGCCGAAACCGGATTGTCCGGCTTCTAATCCGATCATACCAGGGATAACGGAACCGTCTACCTGGCCGCAGATGCCGGGAACAAGTTTTTCGCCCATTTCTTCGTAAGATGAAACCATAATGTCGCAAGTCGATGTACCGATCACGCGCACGAATGTACGAGGAGTGATCTCGGCACCGACAGCTCCCATATGGCAGTCGAACGCACCGACTGAAACTGCTACGCCGGTTGTCAAGCCGAGGCGTTCCGCCCATTCCGGCGTCAATGTGCCTACTTTCACATCGCTGGTATAAGTTTTCTCAAACAGATGACTACGGAAACCGGCCAACTTCGGTTCGAGTGAGGTCAGGAATTCTTCGGTTGGCAATCCACCCCATTTTTCCGACCACATGGCTTTATGTCCGGCTGCACAACGGCTGCGGTACACCTCTTCCGGTTTGGTTTTTCCGGTAATAAGGGCTGGCAGCCAGTCACAATGCTCGATCCATGCATAGGCCTCCTTGCAGACACTGTCGTCTATGCGGAGGACATGCGCCATCTTGGCCCATACCCATTCGGAAGAGTAGATGCCACCTTCATAAGCGGTGTAATCGATACCCCAGCGTTTCGCTAGTTCGTTGATCTCGGCGGCTTCCCGGATGGCGGTATGGTCTTTCCAAAGGACGAACATCGCATTCGGGTTTTCAGCGTATTCGGGCAATAAGGCGAGGGGAGTACCGTTCTTGTCGGTCAGGACAGGCGTGCTTCCGGTCGTATCGAAAGCAATGCCGACCACGTTCGGGGCTGTCCCGTCAGGGCATTGTGCGAGTGCATCCTTTACTGTGGCTTCCAACCCTTCTATGTAGTCCAACGGATGCTGGCGGTACTGGTTTTTTGCAGGATCGCAGTATTTCCCTTCCATCCAGCGGGAATAGTACTTGACAGCTGAAGCTATTTCGTGACCTGTTGCAGCATCTACGACTACGGCGCGACAGGAGTCGCTACCGTAGTCCAGGCCTATAACATACTTTTCGTTTGCCATGACTTAAGCCTGTAATGCTCGGTTCAACATGTAATACAAATCGTTGTACTGCAATTCTTTCTTGAAGCTGGAAATGGTCGTATCCTTATCGATCACCACCAGTTCGATACCGGCGATATCGGCATAGTCTTCCATATATTCCACTGTCAGGTCGTAGGAAAAACTCGTATGATGGGTTCCTCCGGCCAGTATCCAGGCAGCAGCACCGACCTCCAAGTTCGGTTGTGGAATCCAGAGTGCACTGGCTACTGGAAGGTTGGGCAGCGGCTTGCTTTTGATGCAATCCACTTTGTTCACGATCAGGCGGAAACGGTTTCCCATGTCGACGATTGTGGCAGCAACGCCTTCACCCGGTTTGCTGGTGAATACGAGGCGGGCTGTTTCACTGTCTATACCGATGCTCAAACGGTGTACCTCCAGCTTTGGCTTATGTTCGGAGATCAGGGGGCAAACTTCCAGCATATGTGCCTGGAGGATTGCACTCTTTTCGCCATCGAAATTCAAAGTGTAATCTTCGAGGAAGGAGCAACCATTCGGCATTCCCTGGCTCATGAACCACATGGTGCGGTATAGGGCTGCTGTTTTCCAGTCTCCTTCGGCGCCGAAGCCATAGCCTTCTGCCATCAGGCGTTGTGATGCCAGGCCCGGAATCTGGTCGAAATTGCCAAGGTCGTCAAAATTGGTTGTAAAGGCTTTTGCCCCTTTGTCTTTCAGGATACGGCGGATGGCGATTTCGGCTTTTGCCGAGTTCCATACTTTTGTGTAGGCTTCCGTCTTTTTATCTTCCAGTTCGGGTACATGATCGTACTCGGCGAAATATTGTCCGACAAGTTCCTCTATGTCTTTGTCTTCTACCGTGTCGTAGTATTCCATTAGGTCATTTACCGGACAGTAATCGACATGGTAGCCCAATTTCAGCTCGGCTTCCACCTTGTCACCGTCTGTAACGGCTACATTATTCATCTGGTCGCCGAAACGGATGATCAGCATGTCCTGTGCATCGGCCCAGGCTGCTGCTACGCGCATCCAGACTGCGATCTTGGCTTGTGCTTTCGGGTCTTGCCAATGTCCTACCACGACTTTACGGTTTTTACGCATCCGGCTCACCATATGGCCGAATTCGCGGTCTCCGTGAGCGGACTGGTTCAGGTTCATAAAGTCCATATCCATCGTTTCCCAAGGTATCTCTTTGTTAAACTGGGTATGGAAATGAAGCAATGGTTTTTTCAATTCCTGCAGGCCGTGGATCCACATTTTGGCTGGAGAGAAGGTGTGCATCCAGGTTATAACACCGATACATTTGTCATCGTTGTTAGCGGCTTTAAATGCAGCCGTTACCTCTTTTGCCGAGTTGACAGTCCCTTTGTAGACTACGTTTACAGGCAAGTTCCCGGATTCGTTTAATCCTTTTACCATTTCATTGGAATGAGCGTCCACCTGGATTACCGCATCGCCTCCGTACAGAAGCTGTGCTCCCGTTACGAACCATACTTCAAGATCTTTAAAATTTGTCATGGTTTATTGATTTAATTGTTATGTTATTTATTTTTTATTTTTGTCCGTAATAAGCATTTGGGCCGTGTTTGCGCTCGAAATGTTTTGTGATAAGATATTTGTTCATGGTCAATTGCGGATTGATGCCGTACGAGATATACGCCATCTTGGCCACCTGTTCCATTACGACTGCGTTGTAGACAGCTCCTGCCGCATCCTTACCCCATGCGAATGGACCGTGATTTCCCACTAGGACTCCCGGAATGTGTACCGGATTCAGTTCTTTAAAGCGTTCGACGATCACATTGCCGGTCTCTTTCTCATAATCACCTTCAATTTCTTCCTTCGTCATCGGGCGGGTACAGGGTATCGCATCACTGAAATAATCGGCATGTGTCGTACCGATATTCGGGATGTCGCACCCGGCCTGCGCCCAAGATGTTGCATATGTAGAGTGTGTGTGTACAATTCCCCCGATTTCTGGGAATGCCTTGTACAGGACCAAGTGGGTAGGAGTATCTGATGACGGTTTGAGGTTACCTTCCATAACATTCCCGTCCAAGTCGAGCACCACCATGTCGCTGGTTTTCATCGTTTCGTAAGAAACTCCGGAAGGTTTGATTACGACCAGGCCTTTTTTTCGGTCTATGGCACTTACGTTTCCCCAGGTAAAAATGACCAATCCGTGTTTTACCAAATCCAGATTGGCTTTAAAAACCTTTTCTTTTAACTCTTCAACCATACTTATTACTTGTTTATTTGTGGTTTGTATGTGTTCGGGTGTAAAAGTAACACTTTAGTGTAGTGGGTGTACAAAAAAAGCTATGTTCTACAACATAGCTACCTTTGTTTTTGCTTTTATTCCTCCGGCATGGAATTTCAGTTTCATGGTCATAAGATGTCTGTTCCATGCCCGTGGAATTATAGTTTCATCTGAATGGAACTGAAAAAATATCCGATATCTTTTCCTATAAGGAAAAATAGAACCCTTGTTCCAGTAGATGATCGTATTTTTCTTTGTTGAACATATAATAGAAAGCCCCTCTTTTGGAACCTTTCTTGTCCTTTTCATCCAACTTTTCCAGAATATCCATCGCATTCAGTTTTTTGCGGAAGTTACGCTTGTCCAGTTGGGTCTGGTAGATCGCTTCATACAGGCTTTGTAATTGCGGTAACGTGAATTTTTCGGGAAGAAGATTGAATCCGACCGGGCGGGTAGCCGCTTTCCGACGGAGGCGGGCCAATGTATCGGTGATCATTTTGTTATGGTCGAAAATAAGTTGTGGGATCTCGCTGATCTTGGTCCAGACCGCATTGTGTTCTTCCAGTGTCTCGGCACTGAAATCGTTCATATTGATGAGTGAATAGTATGCTACGGAGATCACCCGCTCTCCAAGGTCGCGGGTAACATCTCCGTAAGCACCTACCTGTTCCATAAAAAGATTATCGATGCCGGTACAGTCGGTGAGCACGCGTGACGCGGCTTCCTCGATACTTTCACCTGCTTTGATAAAACCGCCCATCAGAGACCATTGTCCCATCATGGGTTCAAATTTACGTTTATAAAGTAAAACATTGAGCTCTTTTTGATCGAATCCGAGTATGATACAATCTACTGCAACGTAAAATTTGGTTTCGTTCTGATAAAAAGCGGCTGTCATGATTTTTATGGAATTATAATTAATTTATTATGCGAGTTTGCGTGCGCCGTCGCTGATTACTACATTATACAACTTAGGTTCGTGACCGAATTTAGCAGTGTAAGATTCGAATGCTTCTTTTACGAATGCATCGTATTTTTCTTCTTTCACCAGGTTGATTGTACAACCGCCGAAGCCTCCACCCATTACACGTGAACCGGTTACACCGCATTTCTTGGCAACATCGTTCAGAAAATCCAATTCTTCGCAGCTGACTTCGTACAATTTGCTCATGCCGTGATGTGTTTCGTACATCTTCTTGCCTACGGTTTCATAGTTGTCTTTTTCTAAAGCGTCGCAAACGTCGAGTACGCGTTGTACTTCTTCGATCACATATTCGGCACGCATATAATCTTCAGCACTAATGTCGCCTTTAACTTCGTTCAGCATATCCATTGTCGCATCACGCAGGAATTCGACTTCCGGATGATTGCGGCGGATTGCGGCGGCGGCGCTTTCGCAAGACTGGCGACGTTTGTTGTAAGCCGAAGATGCCAGTTCGTGCTTAACGACTGAATCCAGCAAAACTAATTTGTAACCGACCGGATGGAATGGGAAATATTTATATTCGAGTGAACGGCAATCCAGGCGGATCAAACTGCCTTCTTTTCCGAATACGGAAGCGAACTGGTCCATAATACCGCAGTTTACACCACAATAGTTATGCTCCGTAGACTGGCCGATCTTAGCTAATTCAAATTTATCGATGTTCAGAGAGAACAAGTCGTTTAGAGCAAATGCATAAGTACTTTCCAATGCAGCAGAAGAGGACATACCTGCACCCAGAGGTACATCACCTGCAAACACGGTATCGAATCCTTGGATCTGTCCGCCACGTTTGATGGTTTCGCGGCAAACACCGAAAATATACCTTGCCCAGCTTGCTTTCGGAGCGTCTTCTTCGTTCAGACCGAATTCGGCGTAGTCGTTCAGGTCAACAGAGAAAGCACGGACTTTACCTGTTCCGTTCGGTCTGATTTCGGCAATCATACCTTTGTCGATAGCCCCTGGAAATACGAAACCGCCGTTATAATCGGTATGTTCGCCAATCAGGTTAATACGGCCTGGAGATGCATATACGCTACCTTCTGTTGAGAATAACTCCTGAAATTTATTTCTGATTTTTTGTCTCATGATAGATTTGTTTTTAATTAGGTTATTAAACAATTGAAGAAATTATCCGACTACAAATATAGTTAGATAATTTCTTCAATCATATAGTTACACTTGTTTTTTATTCAACCGGGATATCCTTGTTTACGTTCTTGCAACCAACCAAAGCATAGAACAACAGATAAGCTAGCGCGATCAGAATAACTACATAGCTGGTCATAAATCCGGACATGTCAGCGATTTGACCCTGAATCAGCGGTAAAATACCACCACCGCAAACCAATACCATGAAGATACCGGAAGCTGCTTCCGTATATTTACCCAGACCTTCGACAGCCAAGTTAAAGATACCCCCCCACATAATAGAAGTACAAAGACCGCAAAGCGCCATAAACATGATGCTGATAGGAACTTGTGCTACACCGAATGAAATATCACTCTTGAATACCGGCATACTAACCATTGTCGTGATCGGACAGATAAAGGCAAGGATAATGAACAGGATACCGACACCCGATGCTACTGTAAGCATAGCCTTACTTGTGAACTTACCTCCTAAAGAAGCACCAACCAGACGTCCGATTAACATCAGGAACCAATAGGTGCCGACTACCGAACCGGCAATTGTTGAGTCGATTGCCAGACCTCCTCCGGCTTCGGGTGTCATCATGAACAGACCTGCGAAGTGAGGAATACCGACCTCAATACCAACATATACGAAGATAGCTAATGCACCTAATTTGAAGTGGCGGAATGCAAGCGGGCTGTGTTCGTTTTTTGCATTGTTGTTTGCTTTTGCCAGACTTGGTTCCGGGATATTCATGATGAATAATACCAGGAATGCCACGGCGAAGATGGCCATTGCAATGTACAGAGCCGGTAATGCTTTAGCGATTGTACGTTCTTCAACGACGGTTCCCATCAGATAACCGACCAAAACCGGAACGATGGTAGCTGATACCGAGTTCAACGAACCACCCATCTGGATTAACTGATTACCTTTCTTACCGCCGCCACCTAATGTATTCAACATCGGGTTTACAACTGTATTCAACATACACATCGAGAAACCGGAAACAAATGCACCAGCAACATAAGTGGCAAATCCCATTTTAGAGGAAAGAACTTGAATGCCGACACCTACAAAACCGACTACGATTGCGATCAGTGCTGTTTTCTTATAGCCGATCTTCTGTAAAAGCATACCTGCCGGAATACCCATGAAAGCATATGCGATAAAGTTTGCAAAGAAACCTAAAGTAGCCTCAAAATTGGATGCTCCGAATTCATTTTGAACAATTGCCCCGAAAGGTTGAGGCAGACCTGTAACGAAAGAGATCATAGCGAACAATGCGAACATCATCGCTATAGGTAATACATAATTTTTTTGTTTAGTTGACTCCATTTCTTTTTAGATATTTAGATTATTAATTATTTAGATCGATTGAATAGGCTTTATTCTACTGTGAATTTGTAGATTGTCTTGCTTTGGAATGTTTCGCCCGGCCGCAGGACGGTAGACGGATATTCCGGTTTGTTCGGGCTATCGGGATAATGCTGTGTTTCCAGACAGAGGGCGGCACGTGCCGGATAGCGTTGTCCGTTCTTGCCGACAAAATTGCCCGTCATCCAGTTGCCTGTGTATAATTGTACGCCCGGCTGTGTCGTGTAGCATTCCATTATGATGCCGGTTTTGGGTGATACGCAACGGGCGCAGAGCGACAGTTCGTTTTCTTCTTTTTTGTTTAATATATATGTATGGTCATAACCTTTTCCGAAATTCAGTGCTTCGAAATCTTCATCGATACGTTCGCCTACTTCGTGTGGAGTGCGGAAATCCATCGGGGTTCCTTCCACTTTTTCCTTCGGACCGTAAGGAATAGCCGTCTCGTCGGTCGGCAGATAGTAATCCGCATTGATTGTCAGTTTGTGATCATATACAGAAGGATCACCCTGGCCGGAGAGGTTGAAGTAGGAGTGATTGGTCAGGTTCAGGACGGTCGGTTTGTCTGTTACTGCATGGTACATGATTACGACCTCATTGTCATCGGAAAGATGATAAGTAACCGTTGTATTCAGTTTTCCGGGGAAACCTTCTTCACCATCGGCAGACGTATATTTCAGCTCTACCGTCTGGTCGTCGATCTTGTTCAGATCCCAGACTACGGAATTGAAGCCTTTCAAACCTCCATGCAGGCTGTTCGGCCCGTTGTTGATAGCCAATTTATCGTACACAACACCATCCAATGTGAATTTTCCACCTGCGATACGGTTGCCATATCGTCCGCAAATAGCTCCGAAATAAGGTTCTTCGGATACCAGGTATTCGTCTATAGAATTGTGTCCTGTCACTACATCGGTTAACTTTCCGGACCGATCCGGTACCATAAGCGATACAATTTTTGCACCGTAGTTGGTAATGGTAAGTTCTGCTCCTTTGTTATTTGTAAGGATGCACAGCATCGTCTCCTTGCCATCTATTTGCTTGCTGAAATTAGCTACAGTCAAGCCAGACAGCGTGCTTTCGTTCTTCATGTAAATATAGTTTCAAAATTGTGTGTAAAATTACTCTCTTCTTTGTATTCATGTACTACTTTAAAGATGTTTTATAGCATAAAACGGCTTTTTGTCTGCTAAAATGAATGATTTGTCTCCCTTCTATCGAAATTATTAGTGTATATTTGCGACTAAATAATCTTTGTATTCACGGAAAAACACATACCTATGACAAAAAGTATGAAAAAAGCCATTTCCCTATGTCTATTTAGCATGGGTGCTGTCGGTTTAATGGCACAAAGTAATGAGTTTAAAATAGATGTACAGAAAACAGGTGCACCTATCCAGTCGACCATGTACGGGATCTTTTTTGAAGATATCAATTTCGGTGCCGATGGAGGCCTGTATGCCGAACTTATCAAGAACCGTTCTTTCGAGTTTGAAAACCCTTTCGGAGGCTGGATGCCGTTCGGAAATGTCAGTGTACAGACCAAGAATCCTTGTTTTGATCGTAACCCGCATTATGTCCGCCTTTCTTATGAAAAGGAACTGACCGGAACCGGCCTTGACAATGAAGGCTTCAAAGGAATCGGTATCCGGGAAGGGGAGAAGTACGACTTCTCTTTATATGCCCGTACCCAGTCCGGTATGCCGGTTAAGTTGCGTATCAACTTGGTGGACAGCCGGAACGACCTGTACGAACAAAAAGAGATCGAGGTGAGTGGCAAGGAATGGAAGAAATATACGGTTGTCCTGACACCGGGAGTGACGGAGGCCCGTTCCCGTCTGCGTATCACGATGGCGACGAAAGGAACTGTCGATCTCGAACACATTTCACTGTTTCCGCAAAAGACATTCAATAACCGTCCGAACGGTATGCGTGCCGATTTGGCACAGGCATTGAAAGATCTGAAACCGGGTGTCTTCCGCTTTCCCGGCGGTTGCATCGTGGAGGGTACGAACAAAGCTACTCGTTACCAGTGGAAAAACACGATCGGTCCGGTCGAGAATCGTCCGATCAACATCAACCGTTGGAACTATACATTCTCACATAAGAAATTCCCGGATTATTACCAGTCTTACGGCCTGGGCTTTTTCGAATATTTCCAGTTGAGCGAAGATATCGGGGCAGAACCGCTTCCCGTGTTGAATTGCGGCCTTTCTTGTCAGTATGAGAACCAGGATCCGAACGAGAATTGCCCGGTGGACAAGTTGCAACCTTATATAGACGATGCCCTCGACCTGATCGAGTTTGCCAACGGTCCGGTAACCAGCAAATGGGGAAAGATACGTGCCGATATGGGACATCCGGCTCCTTTCAACCTGAAACTCATTGCCATCGGCAACGAACAGTGGGGACCGCTTTATCCCGAACGTCTCGAACCGTTTATCAAGGCGATCCGTGCCAGATATCCGGAGATAAAAATCATCGGTAGTTCCGGTCCGCAATCGGAAGGCGAGGATTTCAATTTCCTTTGGCCGGAGATGAAGCGTCTGAAAGTGGATTTGGTGGACGAACATTTCTACCGGTCTCCCGAATGGTTCTTGAACGGAGCCAAGCGCTATGATTCGTATGACCGCCAAGGACCGAAAGTTTTTGCCGGCGAATATGCCTGCCATCCGGCCAATCGCGAGAACAGTTTCCTGACCGCCTTGTGCGAAGCCGCCTTTATGACAGGTTTTGAACGGAATGCGGATGTGGTGCACTTATGCACGTATGCCCCGCTTTTTGCTCATGTAGACGCTTGGCAGTGGCGTCCGGATCTGATCTGGTTCGACAACCTTTCGTTGGTAAAGACTCCTAACTATTATGTGCAGCAGCTATACGGTCATAATGCCGGTACAAATGTCGTTCCGCTGACCATGCAGGACGAACCGGTCACCGGACAGCAGGATTTGTATGCCACTGCGGCAGTCGATAAGCATTCGAACGAACTAATCATCAAAGTCGCCAATACGGGAATCCGTAACAAGAGGATCAAGTTGAACTTGAACGGTCTTTCGGCCGGTAAGCATAAAGGGACGCTTACATTGCTCCATTCTTCCGACCTGGAAGCCAAAAACACGTTGTGCAATCCTTCGGCGGTAGTCCCGGTCGTTTCCGATATCGAGATGGAGGCTCCGCAAATGGATGTGAACTTGAAACCGCTTAGTTTCTCTGTTTATCGTATCAAATTATGAAATGAATGATGTATCGAAAGTGTTTTTCCCTACATCAAGACCTGCAAAATGAGAATAATTCATAATTTTGTAAGTGAAGGTTTTAAATTCTAATGGAAATGAAGTTACCTAATGTGTTTCGTATAATAAATGTGTTTTTGGGATTGACGTGTGCTGCTTCTGTTTATTCTCAAGGAGTGAATTATTTGGATAATTTGTATGACTTTATAGAGAATACGTCTGTTTTTGAATTGAATCAAGAAGAAGGAAGATCTTATCATATTCCCCAAAAACATCTGTCTCTTAATGGAGAATGGAAGTTTTTATATAGTGATGTACCTGAGAATATACCTGCTGACTTTTACAAAATAAACTATAACGATTGGGATTGGGAGAAAATTAAAGTTCCGTCTAATTGGGAAATGGAAGGTTATGGAGATCGATTATTTCGTAATGTCCAAGCACCTTTTAAAGCGAATCCCCCTTTCGTCCCTCGTGAGTATAATCCTACTGGAGCATATCGTCGTACATTTACATTACCTTCTTCTTGGAAAGGTGATCAGGTCTTTTTACGAATGGAAAAAGTAGCTTCCGCCTCTTTTGTTTGGATCAATGGTGAAGAAGTTGGTTATAACGAAGGTGCACAAGAACCTGCGGAATATAATATTACCAAATATTTGCGTCAGGGTAAGAATACAATTGCTGTTCATGTAGTTAAATATTCTGATGGATACTATCTTGAAGGACAAGATTATTGGCGTTTGGCTGGAATATTCGATGATGTATGGATTTATGCCACTCCTTCTGTACGTCTGTTCGATTGGTATGTTGTAACTGATTTAGATGATAACTATACTAATGCTGTATTGCACCTTGCTATTGATGTGAAAAAATACACAACTACTTTATCTGAAAAATATCGTATTAAAGCTAATTTGTTGGATGCCAATCGTAAATTGGTGAAAGAAATGATAAGTGATCCTTTTGTGATGAATAGAGAGAGGAGAAAGCAGGTAATATTTTCAGAGCAGATAACCCAACCTAAGAAATGGACCTCCGAAACACCTAATCTTTATACGTTGGAAATGAAATTGCAGACCGCAGGGGGGAAAACTACTGATATTATTCGGACAAAAATAGGGTTTAAGGAAACCGAAATCCGAGGAGAAACATTTTATTTGAATGGTGTACCGCTTAAAGTAAATGCGCAAAATTCACATATGCAGCATCCTGAATTAGGACATGTGATGAATGAAGAAACAATTCGTAAAGATTTTGAAATCTTGAAGCAGTTTAATTTTAATGCAGTACGTACATCACACTATCCTCCGGTAAGCCGTTATTTGGAACTTGCAAATGAATATGGCCTGTTTGTTATAGATGAAGCCGGGACAGAATCGCATGCTACAGAGTTTGTCTCTAAACAGAAAGAATATACAGAAATGTACCGTGAACGTGTGAGACAAATGGTGTTGCGTGACCGAAACTATCCTTGTGTTCTTTTCTGGAGTGCAGGGAATGAGAGCGGTGAAGGATTTAATATTACAGAAGCTATTAAAGAAGGACGTAAATATGATCATACTCGCTATTGGATGTATGGAGGAAATGCGTATGCTCATCCTGCTGAAGAAATTATTGGCCCGCGCTATCCGCTTCCTATTGAATTGGAAATGCAGACTGGGATTATACCAGATAAAAATGACAGACGACCTTCGTTTATGGATGAATATCTCTCGGTAGCAGGTAATGGTGGTGGTGGCTTGGATGATTATTGGCGAGTGGTTTATGCGCATCCTCGTCTGATGGGGGGAGCGATATGGGATTTTGTCAGTCCTGGATTGACGGAACGTATTCGGAAAATAGAAGATAAATCCCTTTTTTCAACTCCTGTTCATTTGATGGGTAATACTCAATTGGTAAAAGCTGTTGACGGTAATGCTCTTGATCTTAACGGGCATGATCAATGGGTTGAAGTATATCGACAGTCGAATGTTGAGATTGAAAGTAATGAATTGACTTTAACAATGGATGTCTATCCTCGAAAATTAATTAGCAGTTGTGGCTCTTTTCTTACAAAAGGTAGTTATCAATTTGGGTTACAGCAAAGGGGTAAAGATTCGCTTGATTTCTATATATATACCGATAAACACCATATATTGAGGATTCCTTTACCAACTGATTGGGAATACAATTGGCATAAGTTGTGTGGTGTTTATGACGGTCGAGAAATGGCTGTATATATTGATGGAAAGAAAATTGGGACTTCGTCTGCAACGGGTAAAATTAAAAATTTTCCATTCCCGGTAAATATAGGTCGTAATGGAGAAATACATGGTCAGGAAACAAATGTGTATATTTGTGATGCGCAGATAGATAATGTAGGAATTTTTACTGAAGCAGTTTCCCCGGACTGTTATGATAAGACGAAAGCTGTGCTTTGGCTTGATTTTGAAAATTTAATTGATTGTGGTTCTTTCTTTAGTTATGGTATAGGTGCTCGTACTTATGGTTGTATTTGGCCAAATCGAAAAGTTCAACCGGAAATGTGGCAAATGAAAAAAAGTGTACAACCCTTGTCTATCTCTTTAATTGATGCAGAACAAGGTTGGGTAGAGGTGTGGAACCGGAATCATTTTTTGGATGCTTCACATTACCAAACTCGTTGGTTCCTTGAAGCTGATGGAGATGTGATAGAAGAAGGAATAATAGACTTGCAAGTAGCCCCATTGACAAAGAAACAGGTAAGAATACCTTATCACAAGCCTATGATTATTCCTGGAAAAGAATATAGGATTACGATCAGTTCAGTTTTAAAGAATGATGAAATATGGGCTTCTGCTGGTCATGAAGTAGCTTGGGATCAGTTGGAATTACCGTGGTTTAAACAACTATGCGAGGAAAAAAAGAAAAAAGATTCACTTGTTAATTACGAAACAGATCAGCTTATAATTGTTAAAGGAAAGGATTTCTCTTATACTTTTTGTAAGAAGAGTGGAGCGTTGTCTTCTATCGTTCTAAAGGGAAAGGAATTATTGAAATCTCCTCTGAAATTCAATCTTTGGCGTGCCCCCTTGGCTAATGAGGTGGATGGATGGAATGCGAGGAATGCTCGAACAATGAACTGGCAAGAAGGTTATGGTTATCAGGTCGCTACAGAATTTTATTCTTTGGGTATTGATAAGTTAGTATCACATCCTATGTCTGTACAAGCTTTTGAGCAAGCTGGAAATGTTTATGTTTATGTTCGGGATATGACTATTATGGGAGATATATCTGTCAGCCAGCGTGATTTGTATATAAGTGGTAGTGTAATTAATGGTTTTGAGAATCGTTATGTTTTTATGATATCTCCAGATGGTGAGCTAACATTAAAGCATTCTGCATTACCTCAAGGTTGTATGCCATTATGGTTACCTCGTATAGGTTTGACTATGATATTAGATAAATGTTTAGATCGGGTGGAATGGTATGGGCGTGGTCCTCAGGAAAACTATCCAGATCGAAAAACCGGCTATAAAATCGGAGTTTATTCAACTACAGTGAAAAAAATGTATGAGCCTTATTTATTGCCACAAGATTATGGTCTTCGAACTGATAATCGTTGGTTACGGATGACGGATTGTCAGGGAATGGGGTTGGAGTTTAGTATGGATCAATGGTTTAATTTTAACGCATATCCTTATTCTACGGATAACTTGACAAAAGCGGTATATACATATCAGTTACAAGAACAAGATGGTACGACATTGAATCTTGATTATGCAACATCGGGAGTTGGTTGTACCGCTCGATCAATTTTGAATTCATACCGTGTTATGCCTCGATTGCATGAACGTAAAATGAAGATACGATTAGTTGGTTTGTAGTACTGGATGTATTCAACTTGCAGAATGTAATTATATTTTTTAGTTTGCATAAGAAACCTGTTTTTATGGGAGGATCTGGATCTTGTGATTGTTTTTCAGATGAATATTTGTTAGCCTTGTTGGGCAAGGGTGACGAGCAGGCATTCACGATTATTTATCAGCGCTATCATAAATTATTGTATGTTGTGGCTTATAAATATCTAAAGAATGATTGTTCGGCAAAGGATTCTGTGCAACAGATTTTTTATAGGTTGTGGGAGTCTCGTTCTGTATTAATTATAAATATGAATTTAAGGAATTATTTATATACTATGCTGAAAAATCATTTATTAAATGAGATTCGTAATAACTATATGGCTATGGAAAAAAACTATGAATTAGCTCAGGAGAAAGTGGAGTATGAAGATGATTTGTTGGATAATATAGAGAAAAAGGAGATAGAGGAACAACTCTACCAGGCAATAAATGGTTTGCCGGAGCAAAAAAAGCAGGTATGCTTGTATAAGCTAAGAGGTAATTTATCGAATTTGGAAATTGCCAATAAAATGGGAATATCAGTCCCGACTGTTAAGACTCATTATGCACAGGCTGTTAAAATGTTACGTGAGCATTTTAATAAATTATTGTTTATGATTTACTCATTTTGGTTATCTTGAAATCATACTAATTTCATTTTTATGTGTCTATTAATAAAAACAATCTGATAAAAGATGAAAATGCCTGATAAACATACTATAGACAAAGTACTTAGAAATGCGGCTTCTAAAGAAGAAGCAAAAGAAGTCATTCGTTGGTTTACCACATCGGAAGGACGTACCTATTTGGAGAATCTGATCATGGAAGATGAAAAAAATGTTTTACCAGGAACGGAAGAACATTATATAGATGTGCAAATACCGTCTGAAGAAATGTATGATCGGATTATGTCAATGGTTCGTTGGCAGCGTCGTAGACGCACTTTGTTTCGTGTGGCCGCTATTTTGATCCCATTTGTGTTATTTGTCGGACAATTATGGTATCTTGATAGGAATATTGATTTGTTGGGTAATTCTGATGTGGAAGAGGTGTATGTTCCTAAAGGAGAACGTACATTGATTGTTTTTCAAGATGGAACAAAAGCTTATATAAATTCAGAAAGTCGAATTAAGTATCCTCGAAAGTTTGGGTTATCGGAAAGAAAAGTTTATTTGGAAGGCGAAGCTTTTTTTGAAGTTTCTCCAAACAGGAAACGTTCGTTTATTGTGAGTTTGGGTGATTTAGATGTCAAAGTATTGGGAACTACATTTGATGTGAAGGCTTATCCGGAAGATTCAGAAATATATGTGATGTTGGAAACTGGTCGTGTATCGATCTCCTCTTTTTCTCAGCAGATTGCTCATTTGAATCCAGGAGATCAAGCTATTTATAATCGGAAGACAAATACTTGCAAGATTTCTAGTCCTGAAAATTTAGTTAATAATTTGGTTTGGAGAAAAAATCAGATTGTTTTTGATAATACTCCGTTGGAAGAGGTGATTGAGGTATTATCACGCTGGTATGATGTGGAATTTGTCATTGACGATCTGTCTACTTACCACTATAGTTATACATTGGCATCTTCAAAAAAGCAGATTCATCAGATATTGGAAGAGTTGGAAAAAATCTCTCCAGTTCGTTTTACAGATCAGGATGGAAAAATACATGTTTCGATGAAAAAATAAAAAAAGTCGTGATAAGGCTCATCCTTTTTTCCCTTATATGTGTCTATTATATATATGGAGATTGGAAACGATATCTTCTTCCTATTTTGAAGGATGATATCATTGTTGAACTTAAATAGAATGCTTATGGTAAATATGACTTAAAAAAATAACCGGAAATGCCCCACATCTCCGGTTATCGGATTGTACTGAAATTCAAATTAATTTCTAATACTTAAAAACAGTTTCAAATATATGCAAAAAAAATATCAATGCCCAAAAAGGCGAGGCCTTTTAATATTAATTGAGAAAATCCCAAATACCATGAAACTTTCATTTCTTTTCATGCTTATTTCTTTTATGAGCTTTACAGCAAAAGCTGCGGCTCAAAAGGTTTCAGTCACATTTAATAATGTGAAAATGGAAAAGGTTTTGTCGGTAATAACAAAACAGACGGGACTTAATGTCGCTTATAGTAAACAGGTCGTAAATTTGGATCATCGAGTGAGTATCCATGTGGAAGATGCAGAAGTAAATCATGTATTGGATCTTCTTGTTGCAGAAACGAATATGGGTTATGAAGTAAAAAATGGGAAAATCTATTTGTTCGATAAGAAATATGAGCGTGCAATTCAACAACAGGAGAAAAGGAAAATTACTGGTGTTGTAAAAGACAAGCAAGGAGAAGCGATTATCGGGGCAAATGTTGTAGTTAAAGGTACGACGATAGGAAACATGACAGATATGGATGGAAAATTCAGTTTGGAAGTACCGAGCAATGCGACTTTGCAAATTACTTATATAGGATATAAATCCACAGAAGTATCTGTAGGAAAACAAACTTTCCTAAATATACTTTTGACAGAAGATACCGAAATGCTGGAAGAAGTAGTTGTAGTTGGATATGGAACTACGAAGAGACGGGATGTTGTCGGTTCAATTTCCAAGATAAGTAGTGAGGATATAGTAAAAGTTCCGGTTGCTAACGTTGCGGAGAGTTTGCAAGGAATGTCTAGTGGTATGATGGTTACAAATAGTAGTGGACATCCGGGTGCTGCCCCACAAATTAAGATTCGTGGCTTGAATTCTATTAACTTGGCAACAGATCCACTTTGGATTGTAGACGGTGTGCCTATTCAAACTGGCTCATTAGAAAAAACGGTTATGGGTGTGAAGGGAGTATCTCCTATCGCTATGTTAAATCCGAATGATATAGAATCTATAGAAGTGTTGAAGGACGCTGCGGCTACAGCTATTTATGGTAATAGAGGTTCGGGAGGAGTTATTATTGTTACGACAAAGTCGAATAAGGGCAATATGACAAACTTGTCTATTAATTATGATGGAGGGGTTTCTCAAATGCCATTTTCACAGGATGATATTTTTGTAGATAGTAAAACAAATTGGAATCTTATAGATCAAGCTTGGGCTAATGCAGGTAATACAAGCACTTTTCAACCCTCTCAAATTCTTGATGTGCAATTTAAGGGTGAAAAACCTACAATGACAAGAGAGGAAGCTTTGGCCACTAATACAGATCATTTAAAAGCCATGACTCGTAGTGCTTGGTTTCATCAAGTAGGTTTGACTGCAAATAAAGGATTTGAAACAGGAGGCGTTATGTTTTCTGCGAACTATCGAGATGAAAAAGGTTTGATAAATAATAACGATTTTAAGAGATTGACAATGCGTTTTAATTTCAATTTCAAACCTGTAGAGTTTATAGAAATGGGGATTAACTCAAGTTTTCTATATATGAAAACAAATGGAGTAAAGTCAAATATGAACAAAGGTGATGGAGGATGGGCTAATTGGGCAGGTATGTTACCTTGGTATAAAGTTTATGATGAGACGGCGCAAACTGGATATTGGGGTGTAAACAGTGGTTTCAATCCTGTCTCTTTTTCGGATCGAAATCTTATTCGTAATGATGTAGATCAATATAGAACTATAAGTAATGCTTATGTTCAGTGGAATACTCCATTAAAAGGATTATTTGTGCGTGGTGAGGCTGGGGTTGATCTTATCGTTAATAATAGTACCCATTGGCAATCTACATTTTTGGATCCGGAGCCTCCATATATAGATGAGGCTTTTGAAAAAAGTATTACGAGTTCTGTTATAAACTATAATATATATGCAAATTATGATAAGACAATAAATAATCATAATTTAAATGCAACAGTCGGTGTTGAGGCTTCTAGAGATTGGTCGTATACCCGATTCGCAGAAGGGCAACAGTTACAAACTATCTATCCGGAATTGAAAAACCCCTTAAGTATGCTTGCGATGGGTGGTTCACAAGGCGGTGATAAATATCTAATGGGTATCTTTGGCCGTTTGAATTATAAATTTTTAGATAGATATTTATTAAATGCAAGTTTTCGTCGTGACGGACATTCTGCATTAAGTAAAGATAATCGCTGGGCTAATTTTTATGCATTTGGAGCAGGATGGATTATTACAGATGAGGGTTTTATGAAAGATATAGAATGGTTGAATTTGTTGAAGTTAAGAGCTAGTTATGGTATAACGGGTAATACTTCAATTTCAAATTCTATGACTTATATGACTTGGGGAACTAATTCTGACAATATTTTTGGCGTACATACTATTCCTGTTTCAACAACTGTCGGTCCTTTAGGTAGTGCCAATTTGAAATGGGAAACTACAGCAAATTTGGATTTGGGTGTTGATTTTGGTTTGTTAAATAATCGTATTAATGGCTCTTTTGCTTATTATACTCAGAATGTATCAGATTTGATTTTAAGAGGAAATGTCGCTCCTTCTGTTGGTTTTACTTCTAATCAAATATACGAAAATGTGGGTGACCTTAGGAATTGGGGATTTGAATTTAATGTATCATCTGTGAATATTGAGACGAAAGATTTTCGTTGGAAAACAGATTTTAACATTAGTACAAACAAAAATAAGATTAAGCGATTGAATGAGTTTGAAAGAGGTAAAGGTAATGAAGGTGCAAATAGTATAAGAAAGGAAGGTGAAGCTTTAAATACTTGGTATTTGGCCGATTATGCTTATGTTGATAGAGAAAAGGGAATTTATATGATGTATGAACGTGATTCGGAGAAGTGGGATGATGAATTTAGAACAGAGCGAACGGGAAATGTTATTCCAATGACGAATGATAATGTTAATGCAAATAAAATGATTCAACATGGAAAGACGCCATTACCTAAATTTTATGGTGGATTTAATAATACATTCTATTATAAAAATTTCGATTTGAATGTCATGTTTAGTTTTTCTGGAGGGAATTGGCTGATGAACACTTTATATGCTAATGGAGCAACTGTTTCTGGAATCTTTAACAATGTCAAGGATATGGTTGGCAAAACTTGGGAGAAACCAGGAGATATAGCAGAATATCCTCAATTAATGTGGAATAGTGCTTATCATTATAATAGTAAAGGTGAATATGTAAAAGGTACGACTAAATATGATTCACAAAATACGACTCGATATTTGGAAAGAGGTGATTATATTCGGTTAAAAAATTTGCAGATAGGATATACATTGCCAAAATCCATTATTTCAGGAGTAAATTTGAGTAATGTTCGTTTTTATTTAGGAGTTACAAATTTATTTACCATAACAGGATATGATGGACTTGATCCTGAAACACAATCAGATCTTCCAATCTCTCGTACAATTAATTTTGGTGCATCTATAAATCTATAATCAGTGGAAATATGAAAAATATATTCAATATTTTATTAGGAACTTTATTGTTTATAATGAGTTCTTGTGATGATTTTTTTGAATTAAAAAGGCCTCAAGAAACACAGTGGACAACTACTTCAACTCTTGAACAAGGATTGTCTACAGCCTATTGGAACTTGCATTGGACAGGTGGAATGGGAAGAGGTTGTCCTCAATATTTTGATTTTATAACATCTGGTTCTGCTAAGTTATTGGATGGAACTTCTGTTGGAGTTTCTTATTCTCAGCCTTATTATAGAATGTTTGATCAGAAATTGGGGGAATCTAAAGAAACTTGGTTGAAGGGATATCAAATAATCACGCTGGCAAATTTGGCATTAGATTTGGATAGGGATGGTAATGGAAATCCATTTAATTTAGATGTGAAAAGTGATGATTATGTTTATAATTACAAGAGACAAATTGCTGAATATCATTTTGTTAGAGGATGTACTTATTTTTATCTTGTGAAATTTTTTGGAACTCCATATGATCCTAATGGAAATAATGAATCTTTATCAATACCTTTGAAAACAACAGCTGCATATTCGAAAGAAGATGTAATGAATGAAAAGATTGGAACTGTAAAGGAGGTATATGATGTTGTCATACAAGATTTACAATATGCAAAAGAAAATTTACCAGAACAATATACTTTAAATTCTTGGAATAATGTTCCTGGATATGAATGTGGAAGGGGTAATAAAATTATTGCAGCAGCATTATTGGGAAAGGTTTATTTTCTAATGGGTAAGTATGATTTGGCTCAAAAAGAATTTGATTATGTTATAGATTATGCAGAACAAACAGGGAGATATCGTTTGGAAGATCCTCAGTCTCCTTTTATTGAAAATGCAGCAGCGAATAGACCTCTTGAATCTATTTGGGAGTTTAATAGTGGTCAGTTGGATGGAAAGAGTGAAAAACATAATATGTATGTGTATTATGGTATGATTATGGGACTTCGTTTTAGAGATTCTAATGGTTCGGATTTTTACAATGTGTCTGACCCAAAAGATGGAATTGTAATGAGTTCTTGGAATTGTTTTACAGTTGGATATTGGGCTCTTAAGCGGATGGGATGGATGGTCGATCCTGAAAATGGGGATTATACAATAACTTCTACTGCTAAGGAAGATTTGCGTTATCAACAAGTTTATCATTTAATGTTGCCATATGAGAAAGGTATTAAAAAAGGTGATGAAAAATATATAACTCATGAATCCGTAGATGCCCATGCTCAGGTTTCAACTCCACATGTTTATTTAGATAAATTTTTTAGAGGAGAAAAACCTTATGGACGTTATTCTAAGTATCCTTTAATTCGTTTAGCAGATTTGTATTTATTGAGAGCTTGGTTACGGTGGAATGGAGGGGAATATCAACAGGCCGCTAACGATATGAATGTGGTTTGGAATCGTTCTAATCCCCAAAATCCAAATCGTTATAATTCCTCAAATGTCAACCATACGGAAATTTTTAATGAATATTTAAGAGAAATGACTGGAGAAGGATGGACTGTTGATTTTATGATGGGTACGCGTATGCCTATTCCTGCAGGAGATGCAAAAGGAAACACAGTTGTAGCTCCCCCTTATTCAAGTTGGCATTGGCCGATTCCTGATGAAGAAACAAGTTTAAATCCAAATTATCGATAGTTTTATTTGGGGGATGAAAAAATAAGTTCTTTAGTTGATTTGTATTTACTATTATTTGTAATAGTTAGATCAATGTAATATATTTATTTGTGTTTTATTTCTAATAAGTTAGTGGTATAAATGCCACTAACTTATTTTCTACAATCGAGTGCTATAGGATTGTTATGTTCAATAATTAAAGACCTCATATCATATGATGATGAAACTTTGTCTTTTGTTTTTCCCTTTTTTCTTAATTTCGTGTCAAGGACATGTGCAAATAGAGAAATCCCCTGCTGAGTATGTAAATCCTTTTATTGATACCCATAAAAGCCGTTGGTTTTTCTTTTCGTCTGCAAGCAGACCCTTTGGAATGGTAAATTTAAGTCCTGATACAAATGTGGATGGATCATGGAAATCAGGATATATGTTTGATAGTACATATGTCCGTTGTTTCAGTCATGTACATGCTTGGCAATTGTCGGGTATACCTGTAATGCCGACTGTTGGAGATTTCAAAGGGCATTTGGGTATGGAGGCTTACAAATCATCTTTTAGCCATAAAGGAGAAATTGCAGTTCCCGGATATCATAAATTATATTTAGAAGATTATGATGTGTGGGCGGAATTAACTTCAACATGTCGAGTCGGTATGCATCGGTATACTTTTCCTGAAAGTGATCAGGCTTATGTTTTATTTGATACAGGTGCATTTCTTGCCCATGCAGATATGGATTCTTCTTTTGTTAAAAAAATAAATGATTGTGAAATAGAAGGTATGTCACTGATGGCTCCTACCGGTAGAAGACCTAAAGCGACCCCAATCTATTTTGTTGCTCGTTTTAATAAAAGAATGAGTGCTTTTGGAGGATGGAGAGATAGTACGGTATTGGATGAATTGACAGAAATTTCCGGAAAAGATATAGGAGTTTTTGCCCGATTTGAAACACGTGAAAGAGAGAAAATCATATTAAAAGTGGCTATTTCCTATAATAGTCCGGAACAGGCACGAAAAAATATGGATGCCGAGTTATGTGATTGGGATTTTGATCGTGTGAAAAAAGAATCGTTTGACGAGTGGGACAGGGAATTGGGAAAGATTCGTGTGGAAGGTGGTTCTGAAAAGCAAAAGATAAAATTTTATACGGATTTGTGGCATGCTTTGTTAGGACGCCGGATTGTGAGCGACGTAGATGGAAAATATTTAGATATGACAGGTGATACCCCTGTGACCCGTCAAGCTCCTTTGGATAAAAGAGGAAATCCTTGGCCTCATTATAATTTTGATGCGTTATGGGGGAGTCATTGGTCTCTTAATATTCTTTGGTCAATGGTTTATCCGGAGGTGATGGACGGTTTTTGCAATACGATGGTGAGCATGTATGAAAATGGGGGATTGATACCACGTGGGCCTTCTGGGGGAAATTATACTTATGTGATGATCGGAGATCCAGCAGCCTCTTTTTTTGCAACAGCTTATAATAAAGGAATTCGCAATTATAATGTGGTAAAAGCCTATGAAGGACTTCGGAAAAATGCTTTTGTCGGAGGTATTCGTGATCATGCAGGGTACGAGCATGAAAGTCCTGCGTTTGGAGGGGGGATGGATTATTATGTTCGGCAAGGATGGATACCGGAACGCATTAGAGGTAAAGGCGGGCACAAAGATGGCTGTGCGATGACGTTGGAATACGCTTATCAGGATTGGTGTTTAGCACAGCTTGCAGCTAATTTTGGAAAATGGTCCGATTATGAGTTGTTTATGAGACGATCCCAGAACTATAGAAATGTTTGGAATCCGGAAAATAAATATATGCAACCACGGGAAATAGATGGAAGTTGGTGTAAAGAGTTTAAACCCATTGGTTCTGAGTTGGGATTTACGGAGGCAAATGGGGCTGTTTATACACATTTTGTTCCCCATGACATGCAAGGGTTGATAGGGTTATTTGGAGGAAAAGATGCCTATGTTGAGCGATTGAACCGACAATTTGTGGAAGGAGAGAAAAATGGTTTTAAACATGATCGGTATTATACGACATGGACTGCTTATACAAATCAGCCCGGAACAGGAATGGCACATTTGTTTAATCATGCTGGTTATCCGTGGCTGACTCAAAAATGGGTACGTAAAGTGAAAGACGCCTATGGTGACATCACTCCCTATGGAGGATATGAAGATGATGAAGATCAGGGACAAATGGGGGCATTGGGAGTCTTGATGGCAATCGGTTTATTCGAAGTTGACGGTGGTGCTGCTGAAAAACCAGTTTATGAAATAACATCTCCTATATTTGATAGAATTGTGATAAAGTTGAACCCAGACTATTATAGAGGTAATCAATTTGAAATTATTACAAATAATAATTCGTCTGAAAATATATATATCCAATCTGCTAAATTGAATGGAAATGTTCATAATACTTATTGGTTTTTTCATGATGATTTTACAAAAGGTGGCATTTTGATTTTAAATATGGATTCTATACCTAATAAAGAGTGGGGATATCTATCGCATAGATGATAAATGTTATAAATTATTTCGTTAAGATTGGATCTATATTTAATGTGGATTTGAAATTATCTGCACAAAGATAAAGGTATTTAGTAATTTAAGTATTTAGTGATTTATGAGAAGTATTATAAAAAGATATTCAGAGAATCCGATATTAACCCCTGGAAACTTACAATTACCAGATTCATCTATAGAGATTATGTGTCTGTTGAATCCTGGAGTTTTTGTTTATAAAGATAGAATTGGTTTATTGCTTAGAGTGGCGGTTCGACCATTACCGAAGCCTGGTTTTGTTTCGATATTGACTGCAGGAGATAGAGGTTTTCATATAATGGACATTGCAACAGATGATAAAAATTTGGATTTATCAGACCCTCGTGTCTTAACTTATAAAGGTGATAATTATTTGACGACATTGTCTTATTTGCAGCCCATGTTTAGTGATGATGGTATTAATTTTTATGAAGATGCTGATTATCCGGGTATATATGGAAAAGATGATTATTCAACTTTTGGAATAGAGGATTGCCGTGTGACATTTTTGGAAGGAAAGTATTATCTTACCTTTACGTCTGTTTCACCGATGGGAGTTTGTGTTGCAATGAAGATGACAAAGGATTGGGTACACTTTACGGATATGGGACTCATATTGCCTCCGCACAATAAGGATTGTACATTGTTTGATGAAAAAATAGAGGGGCGTTATTTCCTTTTACATCGTCCAAGCAGTCCGGAAATAGGTGGAAATTATATTTGGTTGGCAGAGTCTGAAGATTTATTGCATTGGGGAAATCATCAATGTGTGGCAACAACACGACCTGAGATGTGGGATAGTGCTCGAATTGGTGCTGGTGCTGCTCCGATTAAGACAGAAAAGGGATGGTTGGTTATTTATCATGGTGCGGACCAGCGTAATCGTTATTGTTTGGGAGGACTTTTATTGAGTTTAAGTGAGCCCTCGAAAGTGTTGGCGCGTTCCAAAGATCCTTTGATGGTTCCTGAGGCGGATTATGAAAAAGTAGGATTTTTTAGTGATGTCATTTTTACTAACGGGCATGTGGTAGATGGAGATACAATTACCATTTATTACGGTGCTTCTGATGAAGTGATTTGTAAAGCAACAGCTTCCATACAAGCTATATTGGATAGTTTAGAGTCATATTGAATTCATATGAAAGAGTTAAAATTGTTTTTAAGCCAGCCTCACAATACTCGCATATTGTTGATTACATCTTTGATATATGCTTTTGTTTTGCCTGTTGTGGATATTTTTGTGGCAGCGTATATTATGCGGAACTCATCCGAAGCGGGGCGTGTCGTTTTGTATCAATTGATGGTTTATTCCGGTATACCGATTACTTTTTGGTTGAATGGTTTTTTGCTAAAGTGGATCAAACCGAATTATCTATATTCTTTCGGGATGTTGTTAAGTGGTTTCTCTATGCTGATTATGATATCATTACCAGAATTGCATATACAAGGAATAGCTGTTGCCGGATTAGTGATGGGGATGTCTTTCGGCTTTTTCTGGTCTAACCGAGACTATTTGGTGATTGTTAGTACAACAGATGAGAATCGAAATTATTATTATGGAGTTGAGACTTTTTTTAATACTTTGACGTTTGTTGTCGTACCTGTTATTGTAGGGCTGTTTATTTCAAATGCGACAGATTATTCTTGGATAGGCAATATAAATAAGGCGTACGAGTTTGTCATTTATGTAGTAATGTTTTTGGCAATTATTGCTTCTTTGATTATTTGCAGAGGAGATTATGAGAAACCTACTTCTTCAAAATTTGTGTATTTACGTTTTGAACCGGTATGGTATAAAATGTTGCTTGTCGCATGGGGTAAGGGTTTGGTACAAGGGTTTATTGTCACTGCACCGGCAATGTTGATTATGAAATTGGTCGGAGAGGAGGGAGAGTTGGGCATCGTGCAAAGTATCAGTTCGTTGGTTACGGCTTTAATGATGTATGTGATAGGGCGTAATTTGAAACCGAACAGACGGCTGGTTGTGTATTTTGTGGCTGTTTGGCTTTTCTTTATAGGAGCATTGACTAACTCGTTGGTTTTTAATTATTATTCGGTCTTATTCTTTTTGTTGTGCATGATTGTGGCTCGTCCATTGTTTGATATGGCTTATTTCCCTATTCAGATGCAGGTAATAGATTATTTGTCTGAAAAAGAGGATAGAAGTGAGTACTCTTATATTTTCAATCATGAATGTGGTTTGTACATCGGAAGGGTGTTCGGTTGTGGCTCTTTTATCGTATTGGCTTTTTGTGTTTCTGATAATGCAGCTTTAATGGTTACATTGCCAATTGTGACTTTATTGCAAGCGATTACGTATTGGATGGTTAAAAATATACTAAAGAAAATAGAAAATGAGGTTGACTGACAGATAGATCTATTGTGAAGTGAAATTTATTGTTAATAATATGAATACCATGAATATAAAGTTATTTAGTCTTTTTTGTGTGATGTTTTTACAAACATCTATTGTTTATGGGAGGGATACTTTATTTGTATCTCCCAGTGGAAACGGTGATGAGTACACTCGTGTGTCTCCGGGAAATATTGCAAAAATAGGTTATCGATTGGCATCGATAAATAAGCAATGTGATCATTTGGTGGTTTATCTATTGGGGGGAGTTTATGAACTAAATGAGCCATTGCTGATAACTTCAAATGAAAAAAACAGTCATATTGATACATTGACTTTTGCGGGTAGTTCTTCTGAGGTTGCTGTTTTGTCCGGAGGGAAAACAGTTTCTCAATGGAAACAAGTTAAAAATGGAGTTTATAAGGCAGCACTTCCAAGTGGAGTAAATTTCAGACAATTGTATGTAAATGATAAAATGGAAATACGTGCTCGTTTCCCAAATCGTACAAATGAAGAAGATTACTCTCCTTATAATAGGGTTGTTGGTTTTGATGAAAAGGAACAGACTGTTTCTGTTCTTAGTAGTGATATGGAAAACATGGCCTTGACTGTTGGATCAGAGATGGTGATTAATCATCATTGGTATCAGAGTCGGTTTAGAATAGATTCTTTTTTTTCAAATGATCATAATTTTGTCATTAAACCTGAAAAAAACGCATGTAAACATCTGTTTGAGTTGACTTATGCTAAAATGTTGGCTTCCGGTAAACCTTACTATTTTGAAAATGCCTATAATTATTTAGATCAAGAAAGAGAGTGGTTTTTTGATAGCCAATCATCTATGTTGTATTATTATCCTCCTAAGAATAAAAAAATAGATTCTTTAAATGTTGTTTATCCTGTTTTGGATTGTGTGTTGAGGATCATGGGGACGAAAGAAAAACCGATAGAGAATATTCATATTCGGAATATAAAATTAGGATATTCGAATTGGTTACTTCCTTCTTCAATCGGGATAATAGGAACACAGGGGGTACAAGGGAGAGGATATACCGGAGAAATGGAAAGAGGTATTTTGGAAGTAGAGTTTGCCAATGAGATTCAAATTTCTCATTGCCAGTTTGTTGGAGCAGGTGATAATGGAGCTGTATTTGTCAGTGGGGTGAAAAATAGTTGTGTCATTCATTCTCATTTTGATCAAATAAGTGCGAATGGACTTGTAATAGATACTTATAGAAAAGGATTACAGCCAAAATCAAATGTGTGTGAAAAGATTGTGATTGAGGATAATTTGATAGAGAATGTTGGAATGCATTATACGAATGGGATGGGAATAATAGCCAGCTATGTGGCAAAGACGGTTATTCAGTATAATGAAATTTGTTATGGACGATATACGGGTATTCAGTTGGGGAATCATTTTGGGGACAATATTTCTGTCATGCGAGATAATATCATACGGCGTAACAACATTCATCATGTGATGCAGCTTCATGATGATGGAGGAGCCATTTATACGTTGGCGTTGCAACCTGGAACTTGTATAAAAGAAAATTGGATGCATGATTTTGGACGATGTGAATGGGCTGATAATTTTCCAGTCAATGGTGTGTTTTTAGATAATAATAGTGGATATATCCGAGTACAGGATAATGTATTTACAGATTTAGACACGGTGGATCGAATAAAAGAGCAATGTGCAGGGAATGCAACAACTCGGGATAATATACTGGTTAATAATAATTCTCAAGACAGTGAGGTGAAGGAAATAGCTGGTTTTAGAGGTCGGGTTGGTGTGGTGATTTCCAACTTTATGGAGTGATAACGGTATGAATTAATTAAAAATAGAAATCATATGTGGTGTGGCAGGATGATAAGATTAATGTTCGTTTTCTTTATGTTTATTCCCTTATTTGCTTCGGCTTCAACAAAATGGTATAAATGGAATGAGGATAAAATATCAATAGAATTGAAGGACTATTTAAATATTTCGGAAATGAAGTGGCCGATTACTTTATTACGTTATAAAGTAGACATTGCTAATGCACGGGTCAGTGATCCGAAAAGTTTTGAATTAATAGATGAAACAGGAAAATCAATTTCTTATCAGTTGACTGATTTGGAAATGGATAAAGGTTTGATAAGTAAAGCTACTTTATGTTTTTTGTCAGATTTACCTTCAGGGACAACAAGAAAATTTCAATTAGTTCTTAGAGGGGATAAACCGTTATCAACAAATTCAAGTCATTTAAAAATAAGATCATCAGCGTTTTCAGACGTTGTTTCAAATGGACAGGTACGTTTGGAAATTAATAAAAAATTATCATCGGATGATCGTGCTATTATTGTAAAATTAGGGAATAATACAATGTGGTTGGGTAATTTATTATTACCAGAAAGGGAGAATTTAACCGATTATCAAGTTATGAAAACAATAGATGGGGATGTGTTTTGGGAATATCATTTTCGTTTTTGTTTTGAAGGATCCAAGAAATATGACTTGAGGCTACGTTTAATTGACGGAATGGATTATGTTGAAATGGATGAATCGATGGTGGGGTTCAATAAGGATGACCAATTGTCATTGATTCTTGATTGGAACAATTTTAAACCGGAAATTCGTTATTGTCCAACTCGTGCTTCGCAAATAAATAAAGAAGGAAAAGGATATACAAATTATCAGTGGGAGCCGATTGAGGGCTTGTCGCTGAAAAAAGATGGAGATAGCCATCCAAAAACAAATGTAGATCAGCGGAATAAAGAAGATGGAATGCTTCCGTTTCGATTGTCTTCGTACCATAATTGGATGACTTGGTGGAGATTACATACTGCGGCGTTTTGGAGTGAAAAAACAGATCAATCGATTGGAATTTATATTAATGATTTTGAAAAATGGAAAGATCCATCTTATCCGTTGTGGGGGAGTAAAGAATGCCTTTCTGTCGAATATTATTATAAAAACGGACAGCTTTATTGGAAGTATCCATTAGTAGAGGGAACTCGTTCTACCTCTATTGCTTTATACGCTCATCAAAAGGATAGAGAAATTGTTAATCAGACCAATAAACCATTGGTCTATATAGATTATTTACGTCGTTGGTATGGATGGATTTCTCTCAATAAGACGAAGGACTGGATATTGGATTATGATTCTGACTATTCAACGCATCAGCCTTTTTATCAAAAGATGAGTCTGCATCAGTTGAAGCCTAATCCTAAAGGAGTTTTGGAACGGTTAAAGCGGAATGTGAAGGAAATGGCTACTGCCGGAGAGCGAAGTTTCGGACCAACACCGGTTGGAGCAAGAGAATACTTAGAGACATTGACTCCTTTGTTGGAGGTATCGGAAAGTCAATTTTCCAAAGTTGATTATAAACAGGCAAGAGCATATTATTTATTTATGAATTATGTTTTTATGGATGAAGCTTTGATGCCGATGAGAACAATGTTGAGTGGACATCCGAATTTTTTAGGAGATTTAAAAGCAATTGCTGGTGCTGTAGCCTTTTTATATCCGGATCATCCTGAAGCAAAGTTATTTGCTGATCATTTTGATAAATCTATGGAATTAAATATGCGATATCATATAAGACCGGATGTCGATACTTGGAATGCAAAAGGAGGACGTTCTACAGAAAATTTATCTTGCTATACGTGGGCTTTTTTACGCCCTACTTTGAAAACATCATTTTTGCTTCATCATTATTATGATGGTAAAAATAGGATGTTGCATCCCAACGTTTCTGCTTATGGCAACTGGTTGTTGAACACATTGACATCTCCTCTTCTTGAATTGGGAGGAAGGAGAGCGATACCTCCTCAAGGTGCTCATTCGAGAAAACCGAATATTCCGGATTTATTAAATACGTTTGGACAGGAGTTGAAATATTATGATCCTCTTTTAGCAGAACATATTTTTTGGGAAACTCACCCTGATGATATGCGTTTTGAGTCACGTAAAGAGGCAGATTATTGGGCTATAGCTTCAAAGAATGAACGTCCGTATGAAAAAGGAACCAATCCTCGTTTGCATTCTGACAAATTTACAGGATATGGGTTTGTTCTTAGAAAAAATTATGGGGAAAAAGATGAGATGTATGTTAATTTACAGCAGATAGATGACGGGCCTAATTATCGTTGGGGAAGAGCCGGTAAGGGAGGAAATGGTATTATCTATTATTATGCAAATGGAAAAAGGTATAGCCATAATGGAACGGAAGATGTAGGCGATGGACCTTTTGGTGATGTTGAGCGCGCTACTAATTTCGGTGTGAGAAAGGAAGGAATTTATAGGGGATTAGGGAGTTATAGGAGTATAGGACGTAATGATTTGACAGAACCATTGTTTGACTTTGGCTTTGCTCAGTTTGCTTCTATATTGGCAAATGAAGAAATTCGAAGCCATTATAACTCTCGTAGTGTATTGATGGCTGACAACGATTATATTGTAGTATTTGATGATGTGGCAAGTTCTGAAGTGGAAGGTTGTTTCTCTTGGTTTGTTGGAATCAACGATGAATTTCCTTTTATCAAACAATTGACTCCGGGTTGTAAAGGAACGAAAGTGGATGTGGTTCATTCATCGAGTCCTTATCATAAGGATAAATCAACTCCTGAAACAAAAGGAATGAGGTTTGAAGGAAAAGGTGATTTTCTGACATTTGTATCTCATCGATTGGATTTAAATGTGCAATATAACGATAATGTTTGTTTGGTAAATCATCCGGGAGGTCAAAAGGATTGGGTGTTCAGAAGCGGTAGTCCTATCCTTTATAATAAGAATGGAGTCAAGTTTGATGGGACATCGGGATTTATACGTAAAAAATCGAAAGAGCATTATCAGGCTGCATTGTTTAATGGTAAACAGATATCGGTTCCGGGTATTACGATTATGCTTGATGGTAAATATTGTAATAATGGTGTAAGTTTAGAAGTTGTGGATGGTAAATATAGAGGTAAAATACAATTAATCCGGCCTGCATTGTTAAAAATGGTATTGGATGAAGAATTGGATGCTTCTTATGGTTTTTATTTGAATGGATTACAAGCTTATCCGCAGAAGATAGGTGACCGTACATATTTATTTGCCTTGGATGCGGGAAATTATGATTGGTTGTTGACAGATGAAGGAGCGATACCTGGGACAACGTGTATAACAAAAAGTATCAGTGGAGATAGTTGGTGCGAACTATATTGGGAGAAAGTACCAGGAGCAACCTCTTATCAAGTATGGTTAAGTTCTGATTATGGAAAAACGTGGGCATTGTATAAAAAAAATATAACATCTATCGATTGTAAAATAATCAATCAAAAGCAAAATAGTAAGATACATGCTCGTGTAGTAGCAGAGGCTCAAGGTGGTATAGGGGAAGCTTCTGGTGATTATCCAATCTATTTTTCAAAAGAAAAGGCTCATGCTCCGGAGGGATTAAGGTTAACATTGGAGAAAGGAATATTAGAAGTCACTTGGGGGCAGGTGCTGGGTGCTGATCAATATGTGCTTTATTGTCGGAAGCGTGATGCTGATCATTTTGATTGTGTGTATAGGGGTAGTGCACGACGGTTTAGGATGGAATTTTCAAATAAAGAAATTTATGAATTGTGTGTAACAGCAAAAAATGGAAATAAAGAAAGTGATAAAAGTATTATTTTGAGTACTGATCCTGATTGTTTTTTGAACTGGGATCCTGTACCTGGTGATAAATTTAGGCGTGATCCTGAAAGCCAAGAAAATGGGTATATAGAATATAATCCATTTATGGAAGAAAAAATGAAAATGTTAACATATCCTGAATAAATATGAAAGTTATGAGACTGTTTAGATTAATGAAATTGTTTTTCATAATAAATTTATTGGTGATTTGTTCTGTAAAAGGGGATGAAGTTCCTTTTATTTTTAATTATACAGAATCAGCTGAACCGGGTGAAACCATCGGTTTGCAGGGGTATGGATTTGGTGAAAAATCAAAAATTTGGTATGCTTTATTGAATAATGAAGGAACAGAAGTTAAGCCTTCTAAGGAATTAATGGCATTAACTCAGTCTGATATTTATATTGCAGTGCAGATTCCTGAAGCAGAGCAGACAGGGGTTTATGCTATTTGGGTCGTAAATAATGATGTATGGAGTTCTCCAGTTTTTATTAATAAGGCCCGCGTTAAGACAGCAGAATTTGACGAAGTTATGCCTGGATGTAGGTTTAGAGTTTTTGGGAGTAATATGAAGATTGGCGATTTTAATACTATGGCTCGGCTGGTTGATAAATTCGGTGTTTCGTATAATGTCACGATGAAAAGCATTGATGACAATATTGCTGAGTTGACGACTCCTGAAAACTTGAAAGTAGGTGAAAGTTATAAACTTTATGTGAATAATGGAGCCGGTGGGGAAATGGGGGAGTCTGTGTTTGAAGAATCTCTTTTTGTGCGTGAAAAGAAAGATGATTTATTAAGGTTGGAAGTGCCTTGGGGAGGAGATTTTGATTTTGCGAAAAATGTTTACAATGTGAAGACTGATAAACGTTTGCAGTTAAAAGCAATGGGGGATGGAGTGACAAATGATCAAAAGGCTATTCAAAAGGCTATAGACATGGCTGCTTCTCAAGGTGGTGGTGTTGTTTATTTACCGGCAGGAAGTTATAAAATCGAATATGAATCCGGGTGTGGAATATTGATGCAATCGCGTGTCGTTTTACGTGGTGCAGGAAAAGAAAAGACGATTATAAAGTATGGATATGGCAAACCTTTTTCAACTGAACGAGTTAAGGGAAAGTATGGTTGGCCATTAGGCTGGCCGGATTGTCGTTTGGAAGGAATGGGACTGGTTTTTCCGGGATTTATTTCAACATGTGGATTGTCTGATTTGTCATTTGTAAATGTGAATGAGTGCGGTCATTTTCTGCATACAGTGAAAAATATGCCGGAAGGAGGTGAAAAGGTCTTTGTTAAGAATTGCTATTTTGATTTTAGTAATGGGTGGGGATTGACTTTGGTGAATATAGATAAACTATTGGTATCTAATTCTGATTTTAAAAGTATGACGGTTGATGTTAGAGGTATAAATGCTCCAACACGTACTTGGCCATGGGATTTTAAAAATTCATATAATATGATTGTTCGTGATAATCATTATTTTTATAATGCAGGGAGATTTGGAGTGAATGGATGTCATCATGCCCTTTTTGAAAATAATGTTTTTGTTCGTAACGGGGATTATCAAGCCAAGGGAGAAACTGGTGGATTGAATATGGATTATGTTACTGATATGATAATTTTAAATAATTCCTTTTTGGTTAAAGGGCATCCAATACTTGCTCGTAATCAAGGAGAAACAATCTTAAGCCAAGGCGGTGATCCCAATCAGATGACGTTGGGAACAGTTAGTGAAGCTACAGCTATAACAATAAAGGATAGCAAACAAGAATGGCAGGATTTTACAGACCGAGTAAGTACTGCCTGGCAATATGCTGTTCATCCCACAAATTATATGGTAGCAATTGTCTCTGGAAAAGGTGCCGGTCAGTGGCGTACAATTATTCATAATAATGACACTGTTCTGACAGTGGATAGACCATGGGATGTGATTCCGGACAAAGGGAGCCATTATATTATTAACCAATGGTCTGCTTATCAGTTGTTAGTAAAAGATAATGTGCTGAAAGACAATCATCAGGGAATTATGATGTATTGTGGAGGCAATGATATAGCTATTGTTGGAAATAAACTTACAAATTCAAGTGGAATTTATTTAAGAGCAGACCAGCGGATGGCTAAAAAAAGATATAACCTCTTATGGAATACGGTCGTTTCGGGAAATCAGTGTGTAGATACGGATGGAAGAAGGGCTGCTTTTGTAAGTTTGTTATTAGCAGTGGAAAAGGATCAAGATTTATTTGGTATTGGAGCATTGGGAGTGGTTGTTCGTCGGAATACGGTGAAAGCTTATATTCCAAATGTGACGAACAGTCCGATTAAGGCAGAAGGCTTTTTGAATTATATGGGAGAACAAGCCGCTGGAAATTCAAAGATCGGGGTGAATGTACCGGGTATTTTAGGGAGTGTTTGGGAATATAATAACGCGATCAATACAGATAATGCTTTCATTATAGGGAAGGGAACTCATCATGTAATAATAAAAAAGAATCAGCTGGAAAATGTGCCGAATCCTATATTTGATTTGATCGATAAAAAACAAAAAATGGGAGCAAAATATATAGTTACGGATATAAAATGAATATGAATATGAAAAAAGTATTTTGTGGAATTCTTTGTGGTCTGTTATGGGGAGGGAGTAATGTTAATGCTCAAAAAGTATTATCTCAGGAACAAGCAGAGTTGCAACAGTTAAAAAAGTATGAACAAAACAATCCTCCTAAAATAAATATGCCTTTGTTGGTTGCAGAGGAGAATGAGGATTTATTCGGTGCCCGTTTAATGCGTTCATCTACATTATTAGCGACAAGCAGCCCTGAACGAAAACAACCTGTTTTTGTACTGATTTATGGTCAGTCTATCACAGGTAGTAAAAGTTTTACAGATAATATACGGGAATATTTAGAGCAAAAATTTCCGTATGCAAATATACGGGTTGAAAATCGTTCTATCGGAGGTTTTGGTGGTGAACAGTTGATAAGGCCTGCGGTTCATGATGTTTATCGTGCTTGTCCTGATTTGATAATATTTCATGTTTATGGAGGTGAAAAACATGGAGAATTGGAAACCTTTTTTAGTAATGTTCGTAAATATACTACAGCTGATATCATTTTAATGAATCATCATATTAATGGGAGTCAGGATGTGATTAAGTACAATCCTTCTTCATATAACTATTTGCAATTTATAGCGAATAAATATAATTGTGAATTAGTGAATGTTACTAGAAATTGGAGTCGATATTTGACAGAAAATAATTTACAGGTGAAAGATCTTTTACGTGATAACACACATCCTAATCGAAATGGGAATTGGTTGATGGCTCAGTTGATAGGTCGTCATATACAAGTGAACACTTTATATCCAAGCGATTGGTATAAGATGGTTCGTAGTTATTATGTGAATACGGCGTCAGATGTAAATGCAGATAATCCGATTCGGTTTATAGGTGAACCTTGGAAAATAGAAAATGGGGTTGCTTGTGGTGAAAAAGGGAAATTGCGTTTGGATTTTGAGGGCAGTCGGGTAGATATTGTCGCGGGAATATTGCCGCCAGGAAAGAAAAGGGGATCTGCACGTATTTTTATTGACGGTAAACCTGTTTCTCAAAATAAATCATTATATACAATTACTCGGCCAAGTGCAGGACCCGGAACTTGGTTCCCTCTTGTTCGTCGAATTGAACATAAATCAGCTTTGATTCCGGAAACCTGGACGTTGAAAGTTACAGCAGTAAATTCTGATTCAACAGTTTGGTCATTCGATGTGTATGGCTCTAAAACAGGTTTTGACGGTTCCGGAACCAGTGACCGTTCTTTTGTTTCAAAATCAGGGAGAGTTATAATTCAAATGGAAGATTTTATGTTTGCTAAAATTAAAGCAGTTTTTAAAAATGTCACCAAGCCGGGCTTTGAGGCGACTTGGAAAGTAGAGCCTCTTTTTGTGGATATTTATAAATCTCCTATAATTGAGGATGAAAAAGTAGTTTACAAGACAACGATTGTTCAAGGGTTGACTAATTCTGCCCATACATTGGAAATAGTCCCGATTGGTGATGGTCTTGTACCTATTGAGGCGATAGAAGTACATCAACCACCTTTGAAATAGTTTTTATGAAACGGATAGGTTGGATATTATTTTTGCTCGGTCATGCTCTCAATATGTTTTCTCAAGTTTCGATAGAGAAACTTTCGGGATCGTATTATGAGATAACCTTGAATGGACAAAAAATGTTGATTGATGCAGGTTGTGGGGGACGGATTGTGTCGTTAAAGAGTAATCGGCATGAATTGTTGTTGCAAGATAGTATAAATCCTATCAATTATGGTTCAACTCTTTGGGTAAGTCCTCAGGATTGGGGGTGGCCTCCACCTGCTATTTTGGATCGTGACAGATATTCGGTACGAATTGAAAACAATTCATTGATGTTAAGTAGTGGGGTTGACGATTTAATGAAATGTAAGATTGAAAAAACGATTCATTCGGTAGTTGGAGATACGTCATTTGTCATTGAATATAAAATTATAAATGAATCCGATATAATCTTAAAGTATGCTCCCTGGGAAGTGACCCGTGTGCCTGCCGGGGGGATTACTTTTTTTCCTGAAGGACCAGCCGGAGGGAAGAGACAGTCTAAATTGAATATTATTAAGCATGAAGGCATAGTTTGGTTTTATTTTGACCCGTTGTTGGTTAATGATCATCAGAAGCTATTTTATAATGGGAAGGAAGGGTGGTTGGCTCATCAAACAAATAGTTTACTGTTTATCAAACGATATCCTGATATTAGCTATGAGCAAGAAGCACCAGGAGAAACGGAGGTGGAATTGTATATTCATAAGAATAGAACTTATATGGAATTGGAAATTCAAGGAGAGTACGTTTCTCTGTCTCCCAAAGATACTATTGTTTGGAAAGTCTGTTGGTTTTTGCGAGAGAGACAAAACAAAATCGAAACGGATGATGAGCGAAAGAATGTTCTATCTTACGTTAGGAGGCTGGTTAATGGTGAAAAATGATTTATTCAGACTGGCGGGTTTCTTTTTTAGTGAGGAACAATCCTTAGAGTAGTATTTAACGAAACGGTTTTTATGGTAATAAAATAAATATGGAGTATTTGTGTTATTGTCGTGTTTATTATGTAAAATGAGAAAATATGTATAAGATCAATTTTTTGTTATTGTTGCTGCTTTCTGTTTTGAATGGAATATATGCACAGCAAAAGCCAATGGTTTTTAATCATAATGAAACCGCTCTGCCGGGTGATGCTTTTAATGTTCAGGGAAGTGGGTGGAGTAAAAATGTTGAATTATGGGGAACTGTAGTTAAAGGCAATGAAAACTCATTATCTCCTTCATTCCCGATTAAAATGATTAGTGCGGATGAAGGCTGTGTGACTGGTGTTTTTCCATTAGAGATGAGTTACAGGAAAAACGTCTTAATCGCTGTTTGGGTTAAAGAAGGAGAGCTGTATAGTGAACCGTTTTTTTTAAACAGGAGTAGAGCGGTGACTATGGAATTTGAAGAAGTAATGCCGGGTTATGTGTTTCGTATTTTTGGTAGAAATTTGTCATTACCGGGATGTAAACCTATTGTGACTTTTATTCATCCGAATTCGAAGCAGCAGCATCAGGCTGTTGTGGTGAAGGCTGAACCTTATGTGTTGACGGTTCAAGCTCCTTTTGATTTAGAAGCAGGAACTCACTATCAAGTAATGGTGAATAATGGAGCCGGAGGTGCTTATGGAAATTCTCTGGCGGAAGAACGTTTGTTTGCCCGTGAAAAAAGCGAAGATCCTTTTTCTTTACAAGTACCTTGGGGCAGTGATTTTGTTTTTTATAAAAATGTCTATAATGTGCGAACGGATTCTCGATTAAAGCATTTGGCAAAAGGAGATGGGATATCTAATGATCGGATTTCACTACAAGATGCAATAGATAAGGCTCATGCAGCAGGGGGAGGAGTAGTCTACTTACCTGCCGGGGTTTATAAGTTAGTTTTCGATAAAGGCTGCGGACTTGTTATGCGCTCTAATGTTGTGCTGAAAGGTGAGGGGCCTGAGCAGACTGTTATTCAGTATGGTTTTGGTATTCCTCCTTCTTATCCCGATCCGATTGGTGTTGGAGGATGGCCGGATTATACCAATGAGGGAGTCGCTTTTTTATGGCCTTTGCATACTAAATTGAGCGGACTGTCTGATTTAAAGGTTCAGAATGTAAATGAATCCGGACTGTGGCGGCATAGTATGAAAACGATTTGTCCGTTAAATAAGGCGAAAGGGGCTTCCGGATCTTGTTTTTTTGCAGTTAATTGTCATTTTGATTTGTCTGTTGCATGGGGTATTTCATGGGGATATGTGGATAAGATGTTAATTGCAAATTGTAATTTCAGAAGTTATGCAAATATAACTTGGCCTTGGATGTGGCATTGCGATGGATCTACTAATTTTGTGATCCGTAATAATCGTGTATTTTACAGTGCCGGACGTTTTGGCTTCAGTAATAGTTTTAATGGGATTATAGAAAATAATCATATTACTCGAATGGGTGACTTACAGGCTTTTAAGGGAGAAACAGGTGGTTTTAATATTGACTTTTCAAAAGATATGGTTGTTATGAATAACCTATTGGATGTGGAGGGGAATTCTATTGTGGATCGTAATATGGGGGAAACAATTTTGAGCCAAGGAGGCAATCCTATAGGTCAGTCGTTAGGGAGAGTAGAAAAGGCTTCTGAATTTTCAGTGACAGATAGGACACAAAATTGGAATCAACTTCGTACTTCTGATCTTTCGACTTGTTCCGTTGTCGCTATTATAAAAGGAAAAGGAGCCGGACAGTGGAGACGGATAAAGAAGAATGATAAGCATACCATTTGGATCGAAAGACCTTGGGCGGTGATTCCTGATGAAAGTAGTAATTATGTTGTTACAAATTGGTCTGCTGAAGATTGGTTGGTGAAGGGCAATATTTTGAAGGAAAATAATCGTGGTATTTGGTTCTATTGTGGAGGAACTGATATTGCAATTGTTGAAAATCAGTTGAATAATTCAGAGGGGATTTATTTGCGATCGGATCAGCGGGTCGAGGTTGGTCGTTATAATTTGATGTGGAATGCTGTTGTGGAAGGAAATACGGTTATAAGAACCGGTAAAAAACGACCGGCAGCAATCTGTTCTGTGTTGGCAATTCAAAAAAATGACACTTTGACCGGTATTGGTAGTTTGGGAATTGAATTTCGTCGGAATACGATTATTTCTTCTCGTCCGAACGTGAGTTCGTTTATTCCCGGAGAAGGCTATTGGAATGAAGTTCGCTCTACGACAATGGATGCTTTAAATCATGTGAAGGGTATTGTCGGAACTGTATTTGATGGAAATACATCCATTAATATGGATTATGCTTATCGGCTTAGCGAACGAGGAGTTACGCAGACCGTAATTAAAGATCCTATGGATAAAAATGCAGGTCGGTTGACCAATATTATTATAGAAGATGGAAATTCAACTCGACTATTTAAGACATCGGAGGTAAAAGAGGTAGATCCTTTTGCTCCCTATTTGGGTAAATCTCCGTCTTTGCATATGCATTTAGGTTCAGAAGTACAAAATGGAGTGATTATTGATAAAGTGGTATTTAATTCTCGTGAGTATAAAACAAATACAGGGATAGATTCGACAAAAATCTTTGCTGCCATTGCTCGTCCGGAACGTCCCGGTCGTTATCCCGGATTATTGGTACTACATGGAGGCGGGGGTGCTGCAGAAGTGGAAAAAGCAAAAAAATGGGCAACCAAGGGATATGTGGTGGTAACGGTGGATGAACCGGGAGTTGCCAATACTGATAATACCCCGAATAGTAAGGGGCCATGGAATAATTTGAAGTATGGTGAGAATCGTTTTATTGTTAAACCGGATATTACTTCAAGTACAATTTTTGATGCAGTTTTAGCCTCTTTACAAGGTCTTTATTTGTTAAAAGAGCAACCGGATGTTATTCCTGATAAAATTGGTGTTGTTGGAATTTCATGGGGAGGATATTTGACAACTATGATTTCTGGGCTTGCCGGTTCTTCTGTGGCTGCATCTTTTTCTGTTTTTGGTTCCGGATTTTATGATGCAAGTACGGTATTTTTGAAGGAGTTAGATACAATGGATCCTTTCCATAAAGCTACTTGGTTGAGATGGCTGGATGCCGGTAGGCGAGCTTATTGTATTCAGAATCCATTTTTTATAGCAGCGGCAACAAATGATAATTGGTTTTATCCTCAAGCTGTAAAAAATACACTTCAGCATATTTCGGCTCCCGTTAACCATGTTTTCTCACAAAATGTCAGTCATAAAATAGACTTACCTGGAGGAACGGAAAACAAGAAGGAAAGCTCACCTGGTTGGACAGAAATGGAAGAAGTTTATTTTGATTATTATTTGAAAGGAAATGGAAAGCGATTCCCTAAGATTAAGACGATCAAGGCTGAAAAAAGAGGAACATCTTTTGTTTGTGTATCATTTGTCGTTGATAGCGATACTCCAATAAGGCAAGCAACAGTTAATTATGCTTTTGTGGGAGAAGTTCCGACTAAGCGTAAATGGATGACCGTATCAGCTAAATGTATAAAGAAAAATCACTATGAGGTTTTAATTCCTCTTCAAAATTTAGGGAAGAATGCTGTTGAGTTTTACGGAACGGTTTCTGATAATCGTCCGGTTTCTGTTTCAAGTAATATGATTTGGTATTCAAATTGATAGAATATTTTTATGTTTTAAATTTTTGTTGGACAATTATGAAAGTACGATTGGCTCTTTTTTTACTCTTTGCAAGTTTGAGCATTCCATGTGTTTCGAAGGAAAAAATAGATTCTTCTATGTGTGCCTTGGATGTGGCTTGTTTGATTGGAGATAGATTGGTGAAGGAAACACCATTTGCTTATAAGCTGGAACTGGAAAGCAATAGTAATATATTTAATGGTATTCAGAAGGTCGATTTTGGTCGTAATTATACGGTTGGAAGACCGGCAGTTGCGTATGCTTATACGCAACTAACCACTCAGGAAGATAGAGAATTTATTGTCCAACTAGGTCATAATGACGCTTGTATGATTTGGTTAAATGGACAGGAGGTGTATCGGAAAGAGGGGTGTCGTGAATTGGTGTTTTTATATGAAGAACGTAGCATCGAGTTGCCTTTTCGTGTTGCCTTGAAGTTGAAAAAAGGAATAAATACTCTTCTCATCAAATCAGTTGGCAGATGTGAAAAATGGCAAGTTTATTTACAACCTCCTACGATGAAAGGAGCTGTGGTTGAGGAACAGGATTATCCTGAAATTGGACTGAATCGGATGGAACAGGTGGATAAATCGATTGCTTCTGTAACAAATTGGTTGATAATCGGCCCTTTTTCAGGTGAAAAAGGGTTAAACCCCATATATCCTCCTGAGAAAAATCAAGAGTTTGGATTTATGTATGCCGGTTTGAAAGGACCGGTTACTTGGACAATACCTAAAATTGATATAATAGGAAATTTGATTGACTCTAAGCCTTGGGGTACTAATTATCATTGGAATTACCATAATGGTGGTTTGGCTTGGGCTATGAAGGTTTTATCAGAGATGACGGGAAAAACGAAGTATGGTAAATATGCTGATGAATTTTGTGATTTTCAGTTGAGAAGTGTTCCTTTTATTTCGTATGAAAAGAATGTATTGGGGAAAGATAATGTGCCGAACGGACTACTTACTAATACCCCATTACTCGATTTTAAATTGGCTCCGTCTCTCCCTTTTATTTATCGCTTGCGGAAGGAAGCTTCTTTTGTAAATCGGGCTGAATATCTTTCGTTTATTGATAGTATGTTGGTTTATGCTAAGGAAAAACAGATTCGTTTGCCCGGTTACAGTCTTTTTACTCGTGTGACACCTCAAAAATATACAACTTGGGTGGATGATATGTTTATGGGGATTCCTTTTTTGATTCAAGCTGCTTTGTTTTCAAATACAGATGCAGATCGGGAGTATTATTTTAATGATGCTGCCAACCAAATATTAGACTTCAATAAGATTGTTTGGGATGAGACTGCTGATTTATATGTACATGCTCGTTATTCAGATAGTGATAAAAAGATGCCTCATTGGTCTCGTGCAAATGGTTGGGGAATGTGGGCTATGAGCGAAGTATTATTGTATTTGCCTGAAAATCATCCACACTATAGGGAAATATTAAAACATTTTCGTAAACATGCTAAGTCTTTAATTCGTTATCAGAATGAGCGGGGCTTTTGGCCGAATGTAGTGGATTATCCGGAATCACGTGATGAGGTTTCCGGGACAGCAATTTTTGTAATGGCTATGGCTAGAGGTATCCGTGAAAAATGGCTGGATCGTAAGATTTATCAACCCGTAGTGGAAAAAGCCTGGAATGCAATTAAGACGCAAATTGATAAAAATGGGACTGTTTATAATATCTGTTATGGGACTATGTGTACAGACGATGTTAATTATTATATAAATCGTCCTTTTTATGAAGATGATACGCATGGTCTTTTCGCTGTTCTTTTTGCTGCAATGGAAATCCATAAATTAGTAGAAAAATAAAGTAGTTGTTAAATCTTTAAACAATTCTATAAGAAGATTGGAGCTTATCGTAGGCTAAATATTAGGGATATTCAGTAAATAATATAAAAATAAGTCAAATTATTGATGATCAGTGTGCTGTGTATTGGTTGGTTTTTGTATCCCTTCTCAATAAGCACAAAATTGATCAAAAGAGTTTTCTATTTTTATGAATCTACAATATGTACTTTATTGGATGCTTATGATTATGACCGTTTGATAAATGATTTTTTAACGAAGTGTTTGAGAAACAGCAATAACGATTTGGTAGCCGTACTACTTCACAAATCCACTTTTCTTTGCATTATCCTATTTTTTTATCTGTTCTCTTATGCCTCTTCAAACACCCTACATACGGGTATATTTAGTGATATATCCTCTATTTTCTGCGGTTATTCCAGAGATTATAGGTAAATTTGTCTCATAAATTATATGTTAACTTTTTAATTTTTTGTTTTCATGAAAAAATTATTATTTTTAATTAGTCTGTGCATTACTATACATGCTAATGCTTGGCAACGTCAAGCAGTGTGGGCTAAGAACAAAATGCCCGATGCACAACCGCACCAAATAGCCGCCATGACAAACGAAACCAATAAAGCCGGATTCAAGGCTAATGACCATAGAGGAGCTTATTTAGAATGGTATGATACGCCTCCGAAAGAGGTAGCCAACGGTGGATGTATGATCTTGATTTCCGGTGGCAGCTATATGAGCTGTTGCGATGTAGACCTCATTAATCTGTGGCGTGAAACATTTACTAAACAGGGTTTTCAATGTGTCAATTTCGTTTATCGCACTCCCCGTCCCGAGGGTTTACCCATATATCAAAGTGCTTGGGAAGACGGGCAACGTGCAGTGCGTTTAGTACGTAGCCAAGCTAAAAAACGCGGATATGATCCCAACAAGATCGGTACGGTATCAATGTCGGCAGGATCACATCTTGCTTTGATGTTGGCTACAAGTTCAACGATTCCGGCTTATACTCCCATCGACGCACTCGACTCCTTGCCGTGTAACATCAATTATGCCATTGTAAATGCTCCGGCATATGTTACCACCGATGGAGAAACCGGTACTCCTGCATGGCTTCAGGGGTATGGTTTGGACGTGAAACTATCATCATGTTTTAAGTTTGATGCCAATACATGTCCGATGAGCCTTCATCATGGCGGTACTGACATTTATTCCCCCAATGGAAGTACTCTCATATATCGTAAACTTAGAAGTATGAATATACCCTCAGAGTTGCATCTTTATCCCAATCGCGGACATGGCGCATTCGGTTTGGAACGTGGCATTGAGTTCTTAACGCAGCTAGGTGTCACAGGAATATTAAAACCGGAGGAAAGAATTATGGATCGATATGCCAGTGATAATTCTCGCCGAGAAGTGATACGTCAAGATGTATGGGTTAAAGGTCAAATGCCAAATACTCAAAACCATCAATTGACACCCTATATAGAATGGCATTTTCCTAAAAAACAAAAAACAAAGGCTATTCAGATAATTTACAGTGGCGGTGGTTATGAAGGTAATAATCCTAATGATTTCGAAGTGGCTCCTGCACGTCGTTATCTCAACGATTTAGGTATGACAGTAGTAACGCTTCGATATCGTACTCCACGCCCCAAAGGTTTACATAAGCATATCACAGCTTGGGAAGACTTACAACGAACCATCCGTCTTGTGCGGTCACAAGCTGAGAAATATGGTCTTGATCCCAGCAAGATTGGTATTATGGGCAGTTCGGCCGGTGGGCATTTAACTTTAATGGGTGTCACATCTTCGTTGCATAATTCATATTGGCCTAATGATGCCATCGACCGATTACCATGTAATGTACAATGGGGAATTGGAATTTACCCCGCCTATGCGCTCACCGATGGTAGTGAAGACCATAACTCCACCCGTGGTAATGACGACAGTGCCATCCTTGTGCCTGAATTTAGCTTTGATATTAATACTGCTCCAATGCTTTTTATTCATGGCGATGCCGATGGATGGGCCAGCATGAATTCGGTTAAAGTTTGGGAAAAAATGAGAGCAATGGGGATACAATCAGAATTGCATACGCTTGCTTTGCGTAGTCATTGTTTTCAGCGTCAGGCTTCACCGGATACCGGAAGTTACACATGGCTTGACCGCATAGCTGATTTTCTCCGTGATCAGAAAATATTGGAATAATAATGTGAACGAAAAAAAGATGAAAAAACTCTTTTCTTTCTCTTCTTTTATAACTATTGTAAGCATCCATTAAAATACATATTGTAGCAATTGAGTTATAGCTGTTATTTTGCACTTGCATTGAACAATAACTATAACATGCTTGGTATTATGACCGAATTGAAATTCTTAAAGTTGTAACAAAAGTGATAAGACAGTGGTTTGAGTATGAAAGAGTATCTTAAGTAAGTATTAATACCAACTTTTACCTATCATTATTGGCATAAGAAGTATCATAAGTCAAATGAGCCAACCTCTAAACTTATGACTCCAATAAGCGTTCGCAACATTCCCTCTGCAAATAGTGCTGTACACGAAGGCATCTCGATATTGCTGCCTGATGTTATTCAGATTTATTTCAACCCGAGCATGGAAGAGTGTGTACTTCGTTTCCTCTCCAAAAGAGGAGGTAGCGATTGTATTATCTAGGATTTCAATGAATTTAATATGTAATTAATTGAAAATTAATAATTTATTATGTCTGTTGGACGTGAGCCTACAATTCTAACTGGTTAGGTTTTCCGATTAAGAGAGTTGTAGTCTGATTCAGTCTATAGCCATTAGAGCCTAGTGTCAAAGTTAGTTTTCAGCAACTCTTCTTTTCAAATATACACTTATATTTTTATTAGGATATTTAATACTGCAAATGTAAATGTGTCAGAACCCTCTTATTGTATATTTCCCAAAATCCCCATTGGTCCAAATCGAAAATACCATTGCGTCTAATTCGATTTTGTACCCCATGTAGATAAAATTACCCGCGGTAGTAATATTTTTTAAGAAACAGCTCTTTTTTGTAATGTGGTAGTAGCCAGTAGTATAGATATATTATTGGCAAATGAGGGGGATATTGTCATTTATTTCTGATTTTTCCTGATTGTCGTCCGGCTTTATCCTAAGAGTGGTTATGAACCGGTTTCAAGGATTATTTGTTGTATTACAAATATATAAAAGGAAGAAATATGGAAAAATATTATCGATTGAGCAAAAAAGAGAGGAATGGAACTCGTGTATTTGGAGATTATATAAATGAACGTGCACATGATAAACGTCTTCTCGGGAAAGACAGCACTGCCGATCTGTATCAGGCAGCCGGTTATCATTTTCGGAATTTCTGCGGAAAGGAAAAATGTAGGCTATCGGATTTGAATTCGACTCTGATCATGGATTTTACCAATTATCTGCAATGCCTCCGGTTGAAGACGAACACGATCAACAGTTATTTGAGCAGTTTGAGGGCCATATTTAATGCGGCTTTACGGAGCCAGTTGGTTAAGGTGAAAGATCATCCTTTCGGTGAACTGAAACTGAAACGTGAAGTAACGGCCAAACGGGCAGTCTCGGTCGATATCATCAAGCAGATAGCGGCCGTGGATTTAAAAAAAGACAGGAAGTTGGAATTGGCTGCCGATCTTTCTTTGTTCGGTTTTATGGCCTACGGAATGCCTTTTGTGGATATTGTCCATTTGAAAAAGGAAAATATAAGTGGAGACGAGATCATTTATAATCGTCATAAGACCGGTGTCCAAATCAGGATAAAAATGACGACCGGCATGCAACTCTTGATGGAAAAATATCAAAACGAAGGACCTTATATCTTTCCGGTACTGACGGACGGGACCGATTACCAAGGGTATAAATTATTGTTGGCCGGTCACAACAGATCTTTGAAAAAGATAGGCGAGCTGTTGAATGTCCCGGCAAAACTCACGTCTTATGTCATGCGCCATACCTGGGCATCGGAAGCCTTACGTTGCAATATCCCGATAGCCGTAATCAGCCAGGCGATGGGGCATACGTCGGAAAAAACAACCCGGATCTATTTGGCTCAATTGGATGTTTCGGTATTGAACAAAGCTAATCAGGTGGTGACAGGAGGACTGGAAACGTTGTTGACAGGCAAGCAATGTCACTTATTTGCGAAATAAGTGCGATTATACCACAAATACCTGAAAAATAAAGCGTTTATTAAATGGGATTACCATGAATAAAACGGACTTTTGGTTTTCTAATACAAAGGAAGAAGATTAATTTTATTAAAACAAACATTTTATCTCGTTACAGATGGTTTTTTTACGAAATATAAAAGACCAAATGGGGACTTATTGTGTGTTTTTATCTTTGAAAAACAATAATTATCTAAAAAACTTATTTCTGAATGTAACCCTCCTGAAGCATCTATGTTTTTAACAGATTTTACTGTTTATATATGCTTTTTGTATCCTCTATAATCAAGCCTTAATTAAGCCTGTATGTTGTAATTATACTTTTGGTATTGGTTATTTTACTTCAAAATCTATGATTATTAAGGATAATTTGTCAAAAAAACATAGCCGAATCTTATTTCGCAAATAAGTTGATAAACAAAGTACACGGGCTATAATATACAGAATGAACCATAAAATAATAGTAATCAATGAATAAACATAGCTTGGTTGAAATTATATCTGATCGACTCAATATGCCACATGATCTGGTTTGCAGTGTGATCAATACGTTGGCCGACGTTATTGCAGACAGTCTTTTGGAAGAAGAAAGAGTCGTTATTCAAAACTTCGGAAGTTTCCGGTTATGGCATCAGGCCAGTCGGCCCGTGCGGAATCCGAAAACCGGAGAACCTATGATTTTCCAGCCACGAAACTCGGTCAAATTCGTCCCGGGGAAGCATCTGGTTGACCTGCTGAACCGGCAGGCGGACGATATGGAAAGCGACAAAGCATAAATATAATATAATCGATATATCCAATGAAAATAAACAGACTTGTTTTGTTTGTGGTTTTGATTTGTACCACATTTGCCTTGAACGCCCAGGAGCAGCACCGGATCGAAGATAAAGGAGCCGTCGTAGGTGTCAAAACCAATATTCCTTATTGGGGAACGGCAACATTCAATGCCGAAGTAGAAGTGCGGCTGGCTAAAAAATGGACGTTGGAACTGGAAGCCGGGTTGAACCCTTTCGATGGAAAAAAGGATGACGGCAGTTACGGGCGTTCATTGAAACACTTGCGCCTGCATCCGGAACTGCGCTATTGGTTCTGTGAAAGTTTTCATAAACATTTTCTCGGTTTGCATATCCCATATTTGCTGTACAACGTGTCGGACGTGAAGTTGCTCGGAGTGGAAAATGAGCGTTCGCAAGGCTGGGGGACGGGTGTCGGCTTCAGCTACGGATACCAGTGGCTGCTGTCGAAGCATTGGAATCTGGAAGCGACTGTCGGTGTGGGATACCTCTATCTGGATTACGACAAATATCCCTGTGCCAACTGCGGGTCCAAGATCGAAAGCGGGCACAAACATTATTTCGGTCCGACGCAGGCCGCTATCAGTATCATGTATTTATTCTAAACGAACTCCCTTATGAAACGCATACTAACGACAACTGGTCTTTTTTTAGGAGCTTGTTTTCTGCTTTCCGCACAGGAAACGGGAAATAACCGCTTGGTCATAGAAAGAAAAATGGTGGAACGCGCCGATTCCTGGCTGGTAGTAGACATAACGGTGGACTTGAGTTCGCTGAAAGTCGCTTCAGACCGCTCCATTCAGTATCTCCCAACTGTCCGTCGCGGCGACAGCCTGGCGGTACTTCCACCATTGATCGTAAACGGCCGTGCACGCCATATCCTTTATGAACGGATGGACCGCGACCGGATGGAAAACAATGAGTTCGAGGTCTATCGCAAGAACGGGACGGAGCAGCGCATGGACTATCACGCCCGTGTGGAGTTTCGCGACTGGATGAAGAAATCCGAATTGGTGATGGCGATCGATACGTGCGGCTGCGGCTGGGAAGCGATCGGCAACGGCGAGGCGAGCCTGTTCCCGATCAACATCGGCGAACCGTTCGTTTTGGCCCCTCTCATGGCCTATATCACCCCCGAAGCCGAGGCGGTCAAAGTGCGTGCCAAAGAGGGGAGCGCCTATCTGGACTTCCCGGTGAACAAGATCGAGATCTATCCTGAATATCGCAACAATCCGTTGGAACTGAAAAAGATCCGTGAGACGATCGAATCGGTGCGCAACGACAAATATGCCACGATTACGGAAGTCAGCATCAAGGGGTATGCCTCTCCCGAAGGCAGTTATGCCAACAACGCCTATTTGGCGGAACACCGTGCAAAGGCTTTGTCGGGCTACGTGCAGGGGCTGTATGACTTCGGCAGTGCGAAGATGATGATCGATTTCGAGCCGGAAGATTGGGCGGGCCTTGAAAAACGCCTCCAGACGATCGATGTCGAAGCGAAAGACGAACTGCTCGCTGTCGTCCGTGCCGACGAACCAAAGGATTTGGACAAAAAAGAATGGAAGCTGAGACAGGTGGCGGGCGGTGCTCCTTACAGATATATACTGCAAACGGTCTATCCGGCTTTGCGCCATTCGGACTATGTGGTGCAATATAAGATTCGCAACTTCACGGCCGACGAGGCGAAAGAGTTGCTTTATAGCGACCCGAAGCAGTTGAGCCTGAACGAAATGTTCCAGGTGGCGCAGACCTGCGAACCGGGCAGTGACGCCTTCTGCGAAGTGTTCGAAATAGCTGTCCGTATGTTCCCGGACGATCCGGTGTCGAACCTGAACGCCGCCAACACGGCGTTGCAACTGGGCCGTATCGACCAGGCACGCCGTTATCTGGCCAAAGCCCCGGATTCTCCCCAGAAACGTCTGGCCGAGGCTGTCGCCCTGCTTTTGGAAGGAAACCTCGATGATGCCGAAACCATTTTCCGTGCGCTCGAAAACGAGCCTTCGGTCAAGGAACAGGCAATTTATAACCAACAACAAGTAAAACAAAAAAGGGAAGAGTTAAACTAAATCTATTTTGATTCTGGCTCTTTAATTATTAATCATTAAAAACACTTTTAGAGTATGAAAGTAAAAAATTATTTATGGACACTCGCAGCAGCATTGGCGCTGGTAGGGTGTAGTGACGATCTGGAGACCCAAAAGGGGGGACCGGAGGAGAATGGAAATGGAGCATTAGGAGAAACGTATGTTGCATTTACTATTGCCCAACCGGAAACGAAAGCAAATCCCTCTGGTGGGGAAGATGGCGATGGTTTTGAGGCAGGTAATGATGCTGAAAATGCAGTTCATAGTCTGACATTGTATTTTATTGGACAAGATGCTACTGGTACATTTACAGGAATCAATGCTGATGGAGACACTCCTATTTATGGACCTTTCAGAATTGGACAAGAATCTATAAAGTCAAGCACGGACGCTTCTTATTATACTGATCCGGTATTATTGCCTGCGGCAATTGAAGATCAAATTGAATTTGACAAGGTTTATGGTGTTTTGGCTTTGGCAAATGTTGATGCTGACAATTTACCTGGTAATAGTACATTGGGAGAGTTAAGAAAATCTGCTATTCAAGTAGGTGTTTTTGGGGATGAACAAGAAGGTGACTTTCTGATGTCTTCAGAAACGACAGGCCAGATTATCTTTAGAAAGATTAATAATAGTAAAGAAAATCCGGCGACAGCTCGTATTCTGGTAGAGCGTATGGCTGCTCGTATAGATTTTATGAGCAACACTGTGGATCAAGACTATGGCGACAATGTTTACCCGATTTATAAGAAAGAACTAGATGGCAAGTTAACTAACGAAGTAATCGCCAAAGTTGAGCTGCAAACTCTTAAGGTTGTCAATCAATGGCATAATCTAACTCACTTTTTTAAAACAGTGACAGAAGGTGGTGATATTAAAGGTCCTATGATTTGGTTAGGTTTGGAAAAAGCAGGTGCAGATAAAATCCAGACAAATTATGTAGTTGATCCTTCTACTCGTAACAAGACTGATGATTTGCAACTTTTGTCTGTGCTGAAACCTTATTATTATAATCATATTTCAGAAGTAGTTAATGTTGCTTCTTTTTATGATAAAGCAGGTAAGGAGGGTATCAAAGAGTTTACACTGGCGACAAGTGGAGTTCGTCCAGCAAAAGATGGTTATGAAATTGTTGGGTATACAGAAGAGAATACAACTGATAAGGAGGCACAATTGAACGGCTATTCTACAGGGGTGATCTTTAAAGGTGTAGCAACAATTTTGAAGGCTTATACTAGAGCAGAAGTACAAGAAGTGCCAAATTATCCTGGTGAATATTATTATCCATCAATCGATTTCGCAGATGCACAGGATCAGGACTTTTATATCTATGAAGATATGCCTTACTTGAATCTGGAAACTATTGTTCAGCGTTCAGTAACTAAAGCAAGTGCGGATGGTTCTGTCTCTACAGGTTGGGCATTTGATCATGAGTCAGAACAAAATGCTTTAGCAGCTGCAAAAACTGTAAAGGATTTAGAAGATTATATTGGAGCTTTTGCTGATTATGATTGCAATTTGGGTTATAGGGCCTATATGGAAAAGTTAGTGAAAGATAACAATTTGACTGCAACATCAACAGAAGCTGAAGTAGCCGAAGTGGCTCAGAAAATGTTATGGAGTGTTTATAAAAACGTGATAACAGAATCTACTTTTGATCTTTCAAAATATAGCGTAAGAGCATCTAAAAATCATACAGTTGATTGTTATTATCCGTATTGGATTAAACATTCTGATAATGAAAATCCTCGCGAAATGGGTATAATGGAATTCGGTATCGTACGTAATAATATCTACAAGTTGAAGGTTACAAGTATCAATAACTTCGGTATCTTCCAACTTGACCCGACAGCACCGGACGAACCCGATGAGTTATGGATGAAGGTAGAACTTCAGGTTAAAGACTGGGTACTCCGCTACAACGATAACATCGAACTCTAATAATTAACAAAAGATGAGAGTGTGTCAAAACTATCCTGTTCCCGCGCTTGACGCGGGGACAAAGGGATTTTGACACACCCGCTCTTTTCCTTTTAAAATGAAAAACAGATTTTAAAACAAAGAATAATATGAACAGTTTTTTCCATAAACTATCTGTATGCCTTGGTGTGCAGTGCTTGTTGTTGGCCACTTCATGTGATTATATGTATGATGACGATCTGCCCCCTTGCGATTACCACCTTCGCTTCGTCTACGACTATAATATGAAGTTTGTGGACGCCTTCCAGAAAGAGGTGGAACATGCCACGCTGTTTATTTTCGACCAGTCAGGCGTTTTCCTGCAAAAACGGCAGATAGAAGGGGAAGAACTGAAACGCAACCGGATCGACCTGCCGCTCGATCCCGGCACCTACCAGCTCGTCACCTGGGCAGGGCTTTGCGACGACTGCAACCGGTGCAGCGAGATGCACCCCGGCACCTCAACCCTCGAGGATCTATGCGTACGCACGCAATGTGACGAAAACCGCAACAACCCGAACGAGCTGTGCGGCCTTTGGCATGCCCTCGACACTTTGACCATCGAAAAAGACCAGACCGGCGAAAAAATCGTCAGCTTGGCAAAAAATACAAACAAAGTTCGCCTGATACTCCAGGACGCGAACGGCGAAAGCCTGAATGTCGACGACTTTGATTTCTCCATCACGGCAGACAACGGCCATATGCACCATAAGAACCAACTGATGGACGACGACAGCATCACCTACCTGCCTTACCTCCGTGAAAACGTGGAAGTCGGCGCCGTATCGTCCTACGACGGCCTGCCCTCGCAGAAAGTGGCCCTTGCCGAACTCAACACCATGCGCCTGATGGCAGACGAAAACTATCGTCTGTTGGTCAGCTACAAAAAACAGAAAGCCCCGGTCCTGAACGTCAACCTGAATGCCTATCTGGCCCTTACGAAGATGCTCGAACATTCGGACATGAGCGACCAGGAGTTCCTCGACCGTCAGGACCAGTATGCTTTGGTGCTTTTCCTCGCACGGCAGGACTGCCCGGAATGTCCTGATCCCGATCCGGACCCCGATCCTGATCCTGATCCTGACCCAGATCCCGATCCTGATCCGACGCCCGACTACATCTATATGTGCATCGGCGTAGAAGTCAACGACTGGGTGATCCGCAACAACGATACAGATTTGTAACCCCCTATATAAGGTCAGACCTATGAAAACATACTATTTGTTAATTAATATATTACTCCTTTCGGCCGTGTGCGCCTCCTGCTCCAAAGATGAAGGAGGCAGCACGCCGGAACCGGAACTCCCCGCCACTCCCAAACTCAGCATCGAGCTGAACAGCCGGGATATTGCGACGAAAGCGGATGATGATTATACACCGACAAAAGAGCTTGAAGGGATCTACGATTATTACATCTATGTCGTCGATGCCGCAACCAACCAAGTGGAAGCAGCCGTTAGCGGAACAGCGCAATCTGTTGACAAAGTTTCGGTCGATGATATCGAAGTAGAGGAAGGCAAAAAATATGTTTTTGCTTTTGCCAATTTAAAGCGGATAGAAAGTGATCCTATCATAACCGATATTCTTAAATTAACAGAAGGAGCCTCGGCATACGGAATCCTGTCCAATGATCAAACAACACAAGCAGTCAGTTTTTTCGCCGGGAAGGAGACGAATCCGCTTTTGGTGGATGGAACACACCATATCCCGATGAGTGCATTGATGGATTCCACAGAAGTATCTGCGAAAGAGAGAGGATATGTGAAATTGGACCTATACCGAATGTTTGCAAAAATAGAATTCGAGTTCACGAACAAATATGAAGGTGAAGTCGTAATCGAAGAAATCAAGATGGACGGATTCCAGAATGGTAACGTCTATCTGATGCCGCATAAGTTTTTCCCGGCGATGGAAACTGAAATGGAAAAGGATGGTGTCGGTAATTATAAAGCCCAAGATAAACGAGACTATGCACCTTTCCTTCCTTCGGGTTCGTATGGGGAGATTGTACAACCTATCGTGTTGAACGGCGAAACTATAACGTTAGATGCAGCACCGAAAAAAATGGAAGGAAGCACACCTACTTATCCAAAAAGTTCCGGCCATATTTATTATGTCAACGAAACCGACCTGGCAACAACACGGGAGCAGACACCCTCAACTCGTTTCCAAATATCATTATTAATGACGATGGACGATGAGAAGGTTACGAAACCGATCTCTTTGCCCAACCACACCTATATCCGCCGTAACGACCACATGATCATCCCGATCACCATTAGCGACTACACCTTTGAACTGGCCGTCGGCAACAGCCGTGCCCCGATTGCCGGCTATCCCGACTATATGCAAGCAGGTGTAGCAGACGATTTCACCTGCACACTGGAATATGCCGGCAAGACAGAGCTGTTTTTCAATTTGCGGGATGTGACAGGAAAGTTGGTTGAGGGGCTGACCGAGAAGGATTATGACCTCACGTTGGTGGACGATCCGAACGGCCTGATCGCCAAAGATAGCGATGGCCAACCGGACCTCACACTCGAGTCCGTTGGCGATGGCACAGGCACTATCACAACGACGATCACAAACGCTTACGGAACAGCCATCCTGTCCCTGAAAATCAAACTGTTAGACCGTACCATAAGCTACACAATCTACCTTGTACGTGAACGGGAAAACACAGGAAATTAATAACATGAATTTATACGCACATATATGAAACGAATCAATTATATAATCGGAATCTGTATCCTCGCCGCTTCGCTGATTACTGCTGCGACGCAAGGCGGTGATGTTTTTGATGGATGGAAGAAGTTGACGAAGGCGGGGGAAGAGGAGGTGCAGCCACCGCATAAACATCCTAATGCGTATTGGCGTTTTTGGGGGAAAGGTAATGGTTCATTAAATGTGGTAGTTGAAGAACCGGAGCCCTTTAAAGTTGTTAGTGGTGAGCCACTCATCATAGATACTGTTGAAATAGGAGAACAACAGAGCTGTGACTTAGACTTGTCTCAGATACCGGACTCTGCGTATACCTATTATTGTGTATATAGGGAAAGTGCTAATAGGTCTGACTCGATTGGTAGGATTGTATCATCTACATATAGTAATGATACAGTGAATACACAGATGCGTCCATATCAAGATCATGATTATTGTATTTGGTATTATGTAGATACTTATGTTGATTTAACAAAGAACAAAAATACTTATACTGCTACAAATATACTTGGGCCGGATACGTTTATATTAGAAGTAAGTACGAAAGATAATTATAAGTGTGTATATGCGAACCCCGATAACAATGGTAATGTTGTGGTTGGCCAAACCGGAGGATTTTTCTATAAACCATCAGAAGTAACACGATATAAAGTTGTAGTTGAGGATACACGAGTGTTGAAACATCCAAGACAGTATTGGAATGATTTAAGTAAAGTAAATGTAATGTATCCAGAAAGTGAGGTGGCAGAATCCAGTAAAGACACAACAGTAACAGGAAAGTTTTCCTTGAACATAAATCCGTTTGAAAATACTAAAGACGACAAGTTGGGAAATTATGACTATGCGTGTCTTGTGATTGATGATAATATAAGCTTTGAAGGTTTAACTACAGCTGGGGGAAATGGAGCTCCAAGGGAATATAAAACCAAGGATGGTAAAAAAATAGCAGTCTGGTACCGAACCACGACAAAGGATACATTGAATATTTCTTTTAAAGTAGGTTCTACAGTGGGCACTGACCCTGATACAACTGTTTGTGACCTTTATTATGGTAAAGGTCTTTTAAAGGTGGGGGACAATATACAACAAGCAGCCTCTATTTTGGATATATCCAAGATGGCAAATGTAAAAAAGTATACGTATACTATCTATCAAAAACCGTTGGATAAGTCTTTGGTAATCATAGATGAAAACAATATCCGCCATGAGAAAGTTGATACTTTATACGCGTTGCCGGGTGAAAAAATCAAGATATATCAGCAAGCTAATTCACTTGAAGGTATCAGTGGATATATTGCTTGGCATTCTCCAGAGAAGGACTATCTGTGGTATAAGAATCATATAGATTTTGCTGATGGTGGTTTTCAGTACTATCATAATGGAGTTGCTTTTTATAAAACAAAGGCATCAAATGGTACTACTCCTATGCCAGTAAGTTTGTGTTATATCTACTATACAGCGGATGAAAGGATGGAGAAAGATGAAGAAGTAACCTTATATTGGGATGCAAGCAGTATGCTGGGAGCGAAAGAGGTAACAGACGCAGAGGGCAATATAACGTTGTTCCCCCCTTCTCAAGTAACCATACGCCATAAATATATCATTAAACATGCAGAGAATAGCTCTGATAGGCTGCAAAAGGCTTTGGAGGAGCGTCGGCAGAGTAGTAGTTCAACAGATACAGAGCTGTTGAATAAAGCCGGTTTTTTTGAACAATTTGAAATACATACTCCATATAATGAGAATGGAAGTAATACGAGTTTCCGTTTAGTAGAGCCATTATATAATTATTATATTCCGGGTGGAACGTTTAATGGTGATGTCGATTATCAGGCTTGTGCCAATGCTGTGCTGTGGAAAGTATATGACGCGTCGGGCAATCCTGCGGAGTTTCTTGGACCGGACGGCACGTTTGTTACCGAGTTAATGCAATGGAAAAAGGGTTGGGGCGATGTGACTGGTGGCGGTACCGTAGAATGGCCTAATATTTTCTTTTGCCAGGGTTTGGGGAAAGATGCTGCAACTGCTAAAGGAACACTTCAGCAAAAGCAATTTTATATAACGGCGGAAGTCGGTCGTAAAAAAGATGAGTATACTGATGTTGACAAATGGTATCCGGTCTCACTTCTAACAGTTTATTTGGAGCCTTTTGCTGATTTCAAGACAGAACGGGAGTTAAAGGCTGCTGCTGAAAGTCCTCTGGATAACAATTATAAAGCGAGGTATCAAAGTGTAATAGAAAGAGATTATGTACTCTTGAATTCCATTACATTTGATGCACCTCCTAATGGGGAGGTGGACTATACCCCACTCATAGGCCTTAAAGGTGATGCTGAAAAAAATTATCGCTCCAGCACATTGCTTCCTGATGCATCAGAATATGCGGTAAGTGCGTCTTTTGCTTATGATGGTGTGCCAGGAGTAGAAGGAGTGGGTAGAGCCAGCGGTGCAAGAGGCGTTTATCGTGGAGAATATGCGCTGTTTAAGACATTGAATGTTCAAGGAGTGTCTGATAAAAATGCAAAGTATTTTGATTGGTTCGCTCAAGCAACTAAGAATGGTAAGGAGGGTGGTGATTATTTTGTCAAGGTTCACGATCGTCATTATGAACATAATAAAATTCATTCAGGGAATGAGTCGGAAATGGGTTTCTTCATGTATGTGGATGCGACAGAAATACCCGGGGTAATTGTAAAATTGCCAGTGGATAGTGGTGCGTTATGCCAGGGAACCCGTCTTTTGGTTACGGCTTGGGTTTGTAATTTGCAGTCAAAGTCAGAAGGCTCTATCGCTGCTGATCTTGGGTTTACCTTTAAAGGAATAACAGAAAAAGAAAATGAAGAGAGAGAAGAGACTATTCTGAATAAATTCTATACAGGAACAGCCAGGCAAGTGCCTGATACGGCTACTGTTAGCCAATCTGCAACAGAAAGTAATCCTTTAGAGGCCGAATGGCAACAAGTATATTTCTATTTCACGATCAAACCGGGGGAGGCCACTTATAACTCTTACCTGCTGGAAATAGCCAACAACTGCCGCCACTCGAATGGTGCGGACTTCGCTGTCGACGATATACGGATTTACAAAATGAATCCGGAGCTGTATGTGGAACGTGAGGAGGCTTGTGATGAGAATGATCTCGTGGTGCGTACCGGATATGAACACATATTAGGTGTTTATGGAAAGACGGCTGAAAGTTCCGACGAAACAAAGGTAGACCCTGATCAGGATTCCTGGATGAAGCAGCTTTTGCATCTGGGGCTGAGAGATCATGAGTTTAATGTGTATTATTCGTTCACAGATGAGTATAAATTCAATGCGCGTGCAGATAGCGTCCATTGGTTGTTTTTGGATTATAACAATAATGGTGATCGCGCTTCGCATGGACGTGTAGTCGTTTCGACAAAGAAAGATTATTATAATGCATGGAATAATATAGATGACTCAGATCTGCTTGATACGTATCTTTATGAAGAGAGTAGAAGAAGAAAACTTAAGGCTATTCTGGATTATAAGGGTTTGTATGAAAGGTATAGCAAAACAGATAAACCGGATACTGTTTTAACACCAGCGGAGTTAGCAGAAAAAGCAGAGGCACTTAATATAATAGATGATTTATATAATAGTAATCCTATAGATACAGCGGCGATTATTAAACACGAAAAGTTTATCGAGCTATCTAAATACTTTTTCACCAGCTTAGGTATTACCCCTATCCAGTTATCTTGGCAAACGGTTGCGGACAAGAGTCGGGGAGTGATCTCACTGGCCCATGTTACGAAAACGATAGATGCCCCGGGACAAACACAAGCGGATGGTGAAGGTACGAAAAGTGAGATTGATCACGAGAATGACAAACTGGAAGAAGGTACGCAATATCATGTCGGTTTGTTTAAAGATGAAGACTTTTATCTGAATGATGGACTCGTTCGAATGGACGAATGTTTCCCCGTTGCCGATTTCAAAGTTTCCTACAACGGTCTCTCTATTTTCGTTGATACTGAGACCGAGATTGAAGATGCCTTTATTTGTTCATTCAGCTCTGTGGATTTGTCCGCCAAATTGAAGTTTAACTATCAGGGGAAAGAAGACTCTTTAACCGGAAAGGATGTTCCGATAGATTGGTATGTGGGAACCATGAAGGATAAAACGTATACTAATCTTACCGGTACTTCTGTCTCTTTGGAGGAAGCATTGGATGCTTTCCATGAACAGTGTGGTGAAAGTAAAGACTTCAGAGGAACGGTTGATGATTTAAAAGATATGACAGACTTTGAGTATAGAAATTATCTGTTAAACCTATGTAATGACAGTTTATTATATCTTGACAAAAACAACTTTTATTTCAGCGTAACAGATACCAGAAGAGATATAGTTGCCATCCCTAACAGGAGGGCAATCGAATATGGAAGTACATATAGCTATGTTATCTGTACAGAACCTAAAGCTTTTACAATCAAGGTGAACGAAAATGTTCCGGAAGCCTGGTTGGGACTTGATGAGATTGATTATGAAGAGGGTTTCCAACCGGCCATACGTTTGGGGTTGAAGGATATTGAAAACAGTCGAGAAAAGGAACTGACAATTCCTATTCGCAAGGTCGTATTTTCTCCGAAAGAAGAGGAAGAGCTTAAAAAAGTAGACCATTTAGGTTTCGCCCGAGAAGTAGATAAAAACTTTTGCGATATCATATTTACCGGTGAATCTACTGACCCGGATTGGAGGAACGCTGGACAAGTAGCAGTTTTGAAATCTATTGTTGCGTATAAAGATGAACAGAAGGGAGAATTGTTGACCCTCCGATTTACCGATTTCACAAATGATCAGGATAGTCCTCTGCATGGTCTAACCTTCTGCGAAGGTTTCGAATACGAATTGCAGGTACGATTCCATGAATACGATGCTGGCAGCAACTATCTGAATGAATTTTGCGATGGCTTTATCAATTTCAAGATCAAGATTGTTCCGGAATATGTGACTTGGGCAGACTCGGAAGATAGCCGTAACTGGAATAACGACGGCAACTGGACGCGGTCTTCAGCAAAAGAGATATATAAAGGTAGCGAATCTAACGATGTAAGCGATCCTACCCGAACTGATTTGGAGAACAGTTTCGCCCCGATGAAGTTTACAAAAGTAACGATTCCGGGTGAAGGTGCTAATCCGATCTTGCTGGATTGTAAGTGGGACAATAGGGTTATATCAGGGTTAGAAGACGATCAGAATCCGGCAACCGATGACATCGAATTCGATTTAATGGTCGATCGTGAGAGCCGCATCGCCGGTCGTTTCTATGCCAACACCTGCAAAGAAATCTATTTCAAACCCAACGCTACCTTGATGAGCCAGCAATACCTGACCTACGACACGGCACGCGTAGAGTTCGAAATGAAAGAAGACCAGTGGTATCTGCTTTCTTCACCGCTTAAAGGTGTAGTAGCCGGCGATATGTATTCGCCCAAAACCGATGGTGGACGACAGAAGACAGACGCTTTTGCTCCGATTGTATTCGATTATGAGAATGGAAAGAATGATCGTTTCGAACCGGCCTATTATCAGCGGAAGTGGGACAATACAGCTGTTTTGTATTTCCGTAATCCGGATAATACTCCTGATCCGGACTATCATGATTCTTATTTGGAAGCGGAATGGAGTACGGAATATAATGATGTGAGAGTCAAATATTCAACGGGAACAGGCTTTTCTGTCCATGTGGAGAATTTGCCAGGAGGTAATGATACCTCGTTGGTTCGTCTGCCGAAAGCCGACCAGGAATATTCTTATTATTCGAATCCACAAAAGGGGGATGTAGTGAATCCGGATGGTGCGCCTCAAAAAATTGATAGAGAAGGCAATAACGGTCGTCTGAATCCGGTAGATACCGCTGTTGTAATCGGAAATAGGAAAAAGGGTAGCACTTTGTTCTTGGCCGGGAATCCGTTTATGACTTATCTGGATATGAGTGAGTTCTTTAAAAAGAACACGCATTTAGAAAGTGTATATAGGGTGAGAGATGAAAAAGATCAGGAAGTCGTCGTTCAGGTTCAGGAGACAGGGACGGTTACGACTAATAGCCCGGACGGACATTCCGGAATCATCGCTCCTTTGGAAGGCTTTTTTGTAGAAGTGAAATCTACGGCTTCTTCGACAAAGGCTGGGACGTCGGCAGAAGAACAAAATGAGAAGGTGGAAATTACGTTTGATTCTGATATGCAACGTCCTGATAAAGAATCTGAAAATCTCCGGACACGTAGTGCGGCTTTGTGTGATGAACCGACCTTGTTTATCACTGCACATCGGGACGGCAAGCAAAGTTCCGTTGCCTTGGTGAAACGCCAGCAGGCAAGTGTCGGGTTTGTCGATAATGAAGATGCTGTTGCGTTGTTGAATGTGTCGGATCCGAAAACACCGTCGCTTTACTCGATCGCCGGTACGCAAGCCACCTGTATCAATGTAACCCCCGAAATGGCTAATATCCCGTTGGGCGTTTATAGTGAAGATGAGTCGGATGTAACGTTGCGCTTTGCCGGCCTCGAACATTTCGGCGACTCTCTCTACCTCTATGACGCCTTGAAGAATGAAGAGATTTTGGTCGATTCGCGCAATGCAGAAGTGACGTTGCCGGGGACTACGCATGGCCGTTATTTCCTGAATGTTTCACGTAGCATCCAGGTGGAAAGCCAGATACGCGTCTATACGCCGATGCCGGGACAGGTGGTAGTGGCCTCTACGGCGGGAGACCTGTTGAAGAGCGTGCGTGTGTACGATCTTTCCGGTAAGGTGGTCTCCATATTCGATCATCTGAGCACGACGGTGCATCAGTTCTCGTTGCCTACCGGATTTTATATCGTATGTGCGGAAAGTGAAAGCTGTACGGAGAAAAGCAAGATAAGCGTCCGCTAATTGAAAGCTATCATTGGAAAAACAACTGTCATACTATCATACTCTGTTATCAATCCATTAAAAATCAATGGATATATAGAATGATAGATGGTATGACAGTTGTTTTTCTACTATCATACTATCATAACATCAAGCATATTTTTTACCAAAGTATATAGCTTATTATTAAGCAACTACCTGCTTTTCCCTTTTGACATCCGGGCCTCGCTACCTTCGACATCCGGATCCGGGAGCCGTATAGATGGGGGGCGGAATTGAGCTTGAACGGGGGCTTGGTGGAAATTTCTACCTGTTTTGTGCTAAATTTGTCCGCTACTTTCCGGATCAACCCAAAGGAAACAGACAAATCATGATAGTGGAATGATAGTAGCATGATAGTTAAATTTGCTACTATCATTCCTGTATTTATTGATATTCAATGGATAGTCGAAACTATGATAGTGTGACAGTATATATCGTAAACTGAAAGTTCATGCTGTGACGTGATTGCCTATTTTATTATTTCAAATATTCAAGAAAAAAATGTTCGATTTTGTCAAACGGGATTGCCGATAGGTTGTCGTAAAGGTCGACATGGCTGGCACCGGGGATGATCAGTAACTCTTTGTTGTCACCCGTCAGTTTTTTGAATGCGTCTTCGCTGAAATAGCGGGAATGGGCTTTCTCACCATGTATCACGAGTACGGCACTGCGGATTTCGTTACTGTAAGCGAGTAGGGGCATGTTGATGAATGAAAGAGCCGATGTCTTGTTCCATCCTCCGTTGGAGTTGAGTGAACGTTTGTGATAACCACGGCTGGTCTTATAATAGTCGTGATAGTCTTTTACAAACCAGGGAGCATCATCGGGCAGTGGGTCGATCACTCCACCGGCGAGTGCGTATGAGCCGCTTTTCGCGTCTGCCGTACGTTGTTCGTTGAGCTGGCGGCGAAGTTCATGACGCTGGTCGGCATTCATGGAGTCGAAATAGCCGTTTGCATTTACCCGGCTCATGTCGTACATCGTGGAAGTGACTGTGGCCTTGATGCGGGTGTCGATCGCGGCAGCGTTGAGCGCCATACCTCCCCATCCGCAAATACCGATGATACCAATGCGTTCGGGATCGACATCATCGCAGGTAGAGAGGTAATCCACAGCTGCGCAAAAGTCCTCGGTGTTAATATCGGGAGAGGCTACATAGCGGGGTGTTCCACCACTCTCTCCGGTGTAGGAGGGATCGAAGGCGATGGTCAGGAAACCGAGTTCGGCCATTGTCTGTGCGTAGAGGCCTGCCGCTTGTTCTTTCACAGCTCCGAATGGGCCGGATACCGCGATAGCCGCCATTTTCCCATTTACATTCTTTGGTCTGTACATATCGGCGGCAAGCGTGATGCCATAGCGGTTGCGAAACGTTACCTTACTGTGATTCACTTTATCGCTCTTCGGGAAAATCTTATCCCATTCTTTTGTCAATTCTAAGTTTTCCATTACTATATTCTTGTTATCAGTTTGAATTATATTCTCTTCAATTATCCTGTTTCCAGCCTCCATTGCCGTGGCTCCAGCCATCAACAATGCCCATGTTATTATTTTTTTCATATCTTCCGTATTGATTGGGCCGGTATGCCGCTAAAAATGGCATTGGCCGGCATATTTTTGAATTTATTGCATTGAATTTTTTGCAAAGGTCGGCATGTATTCTTTTTCTTTTTGTAGATAAATTACCGATATTATGCCCCGGATTACTGTTTTTGCTGATATACACCAACCTATTCGTTTACATCGTCAGCAAAATCTGTGTCCGGTTTAGAAATAATGAACCTTCTGACACCGGCTATTGGGAAAATATCTGTACATTTGTCGAAAATCTTTTATAAACGTAAAAACAAATAAACATGGAAAACACAAACTCTGCTTCAAAAGGGTATCTATTCCCTTTGGTTGTTATTGGCGTACTTTTCTTTATGATTGGCTTCGCCTTAGGTATTAACGGATTGATTATTCCGTTCCTGCGTACTGCATTGGATCTGACTACTGCTGAATCATACCTGGTTTTGGCAGCGACTTTCTCCACTTTTGTTATTTTCGGTTATCCTTGCGGACTTATTATCAAGGCGATCGGATATAAGAAGACGATGATCCTGTCTTTTCTGTTTTTTGCCGTCGGATTGTATTTGTTTATTCCATCTGCCGAAAATAAGAGTTTTTCCATGTTCCTGCTTGCCTCTTTCATAAGCGGTATCGGTAATACGATGTTGCAGGCAGCTGTGAATCCTTATATTACGATTCTGGGCCCGTTGGAAAGTGCTGCCACCCGTATGAGTATGATGGGGATTGCCAATAAGGCTGCTTGGGCGATCGCTCCGATTTTCCTTGGCGTATTCCTGAACCTGAGCGACGTGAAACTGGAAGATATCAAGATGCCGTTCTATTTCATTTCCGGTATTTTTGTCGTTTTGGGAATTCTAGTTGCATTTGTCCCGCTGCCGGAAGTAAAAGCGGAAGGAGAGGATGAAAACGATACGGAGTCGGCTGCCTCTGCTTATGCCTCCAATAAGACGAGCATCTGGCAGTTCCCGCACCTATTGTTGGGGCTGGTATCGTTGCTCTGTTATGTCGGCGTAGAGACACTCGCGATGGCAAGTATCGTGGATTATGCCAAATCGATCGGACTGGCGGACCCGCAGGTCTACACTTCGTATACGGTGATCGGTATGGTGGCTGGGTATCTGGTCGGCGTATTTTTCATCCCGAAATATATTTCACAGGAGAAAGCGATGTTTATCTGTGCGATTATCGGTGTGGCCAGCTCTTTGTTGGTCGTATTCCTTCCTGTACATGTTTCTATCTGGTTTGTCGCGCTGTTAGGTCTTGCCAATTCTCTGATGTGGCCGGCTCTGTGGCCATTGGCAATGAAGGATTTGGGAAAATTCACCAAAACCGGTTCTTCCTTGTTGGTAATGGCTATTGTGGGCGGTGCTATCTTCCCGTTGCTGTTCGGCTGGCTGGCCGATGAATTTGGTGATTTGCAGCAGGCCTACTGGATCTGTTTCCCTGCATATCTGATGATTTTCTATTATGCGTTAAGCGGACATAAGATCCGTGTATAACCGGATCATTCAGAATACAAAATCTCCCGGAAGGGGATGTTTGTTAGTTTGCTCTCAATCCAAGCTGTGAAATCAAAGGTCTTGAGAAGCTGTTTTTCATATTTGTCCTGTCGGATACGTGTGATATCCTTTTGGTATTGTGCCCACAACTTTTCCCGATCTTTTCTATAGATGGGCAAGGGGTGGGCCATCAGGAAGCGGAAAAGTAGTTTTTCGGTGATATACATCTGCTTCTCGTAGCTGATTGTCCGCTTGATGGAGCTTATTTCGTTTGCAAAAAAGTCATAGTTCCCCAGTTCCGCTTGGATCAGGAGGTTGACGAGGCGGGCTGTTTTGTAGGACGGCAATGTGTGGAAGGATTTATCGGAGCCGAGTATCTTTTTCATACTTTTGCGAGCTTTTGACGGTTCTCCCAGGCAAAGATGAAGGATGGAAGAATAAAGAGCCAGCTTTAGCTGGGTTTCTGGTCTGGTCATGGATGCTTTCTTTGATAAAAAGTCGGTATGGGCTTCGGCAAGATGCGTTGCCGCTTCAAATTGTCCGGTGTTGAGCAATCCCGAAAGTTCATACAGGTAGGAGTGTCCTTGTACTTCCATCAGGAACTCTGTAGGGTGGTTGCCCGTGCCGATTTCTTTCAGTTTGGATAAGAAAAAAGGCATTTCCCGATATAATCCGGCAACATGCAGGCTGTTCAGTACCCCCTCTATAGCACTTAGGTAGTAGATCGGCGGGTTGAGGATCAGATGCCGGTTCGCTTCGAAAAGCGCGATCAGTTCCTGGTAGAAACGGATTGCCGATTTATAGTTTCCAGCATTCAGGTAATAGGTAGCCTGGAACAACAGGTGAAGTTTGTGTGCCTCGAATCCCTGGTAGGAATGGTTGGCGATCAGGTTCAGTTCGCTTAAAACAAGATCGTTCAGATTCTCTTTTTGCTTGTTCGAACGGGCGTACCCTTTATAGGTGATGCGGTGTTTCAAAATATCGTATAGTTGCAGGTGGAGGTTCGTGTTGCGGGCATATTTCATCACGTCATTGATTTGCATTTGCTTGCCGACCAGCTCTTTCTCGCTGATGCCTTCGAAGCCGAGCGTGCTCAGATATTTCAATTCTGTACGATAGATCAGGAGGAGCAGCGGGTCGTTTTCATATGTAGTGGCCAGCTTCTTTGCTTTTTCCAATTCGACAAATGCATTGTTGAAAAGCTCCCGTTCGAAAAGGATACCGGCTTTTGTGATATAATTGAAAATTGTCGTCTGTATGTCCTGTTTTTCCCGCAATAGGACAAGGCAATCCAATAGTACCCGATAAAGATGTTTGGCCGCCATCTCAAAGCTTTTTTCGTTCACTTCGCTGCAAAACTTCTCGTATATTTGTTCGGCGGAGAAACCTTCACAGGCCAGGTCGTATAAAACCATATAATGTTTATCCCCGTTTTGCAGGTTGGTATAGAGACGGATATATCGTTTTTCCGCTTTGGAAAGCGACTGAATCAATAGGATGATCTGGTTGAGCTTTGTGGCCTGTTTCATAAACTTATCTGCTTGTCTGTAAGTTATATGTCTGTGTATACTTTTTACAAAAGTAAGATTTGGGTTTATCTTTCCCAAAGAATTATGTGGAAAAAAGAAGTGATATATGTATTATATTTGTAACGCTTCATAATTTAATACGAAATAGAACATGGACACAACACAAACATCCAGGCGACAAATCTTGGTGGTCGGTAGCAGCAATACCGATATGGTTATAAAGGCCGCTCATCTGCCTCGTCCGGGTGAAACGATTTTGGGTGGAACATTCTTTATGAATCCCGGAGGAAAAGGGGCGAACCAGGCTGTGGCGATAGCACGTCTGGGAGGTCCCGTCACTTTTATATGCAAGACCGGAAGCGATATTTTCGGTCACCAGTCACAGCAACTTTTCGAGGAGGAGGGCATTAATACTTCTTATGTCTTTTCGGATTCCGGGAACCCTTCTGGCGTAGCCTTGATCACAGTGGACGAAAAAGCGGAAAATTGCATTGTCGTCGCTTCGGGTGCGAATGCCAACCTTCTGCCGTCTGACCTGGAGAAGGCGGAGGAGGCTATCGAGCGAGCCGATCTGGTCTTGATGCAACTGGAGGTTCCGATGGAAACCGTATGCTTTGTCGCTGATATCGCTTGGCAAAAAGGGAAGAAAGTGATTTTGAATCCAGCTCCGGCACATCCGTTACCGGTGGATCTGCTCCGTCATTTATATTTGATTACGCCGAACGAAACGGAAGCGGAAATGATTACCGGCGTGAAGATCACAGATGAATCATCGGCTGGTGAAGCCGCCCGTGCCCTTTCGGGAATGGGAGTGCAGCATGTCATTATTACGCTGGGATCGAAAGGTGCACTTATTTATAGCAACGGAAAGGCCGAGATGGTTCCTGCCCTGAAAGTGGAAGCTGTCGATACGACTGCTGCCGGCGATGTGTTCAATGGTGCTCTGACTGTCGCCTTGTCCGAAGGGCGAAGCTTGAAAGAAGCCGCCCGGTTCGCTTGCAAGGCTTCGGCTATTTCGGTGACACGTGTTGGGGCGCAGTCGTCTGCTCCTTATAGGAACGAAGTGGATATTTTTGGTTGATATAAATCTTATTTTGTTGCTAATCGTGCTTGACGGAACCGGAATCGTGCTTAAAGGTTATGTGTGTGCTGCCGATGAACAATATGTGACATTTATAAATTTAATAACATGAAGAAATCAATTCTTTTTATCTGTTTGGCTGCTTTGCTGGCGGCCTGTTCTGGAAAACCGGCTGCTACTGCTCCGGAAGAAACAATGGTGCAACCTGTCAATCTGATACTGGATACGGACTTGGGGCCGGATTATGACGATGTAGGTGCGATGGCTCTGATGCATGCGTTGGCAGATAGCGGGCAAGTGAATATTTTAGCGACTGTTTCGTCCAATAAGAACGAGCATGTCGTACCCTGCATAGAAGTGCTGAACACCTATTTCAACCGGCCGGATATCCCTGTCGGTGCTCCGAAAAGCGAAGGAGGTGCTTCGCTGACCACTTGGCATAAGACGAAGTGGACTGAAGAGCTTCCGGCTCGTTATCCACATGAAACGGCAAAAACCTCGGATGCTCCGGATGCAGTGAAGGTCTATCGCCGGATTTTAAGTACGCAGCCGGATAGCAGCGTTGTGGTCTGTACGATCGGCTTTTTCACCAATCTAAAGGACCTTTTGCTTTCCGGTGGTGACGAGTATAGTCCGCTTTCCGGCCGTGATTTAGTTGCTAAGAAGGTGAAACGCGTGGTCTCGATGGCCGGTTTGTTCCCTGAAGGGAAAGAATTTAATGTCTATTGCGATACCCCGGCATCCCGTGTAGTGGCGGAGCAATGGCCTACAGAAATCATATTCAGTGGTTTCGAAATCGGGAATGTGATCTTTACCGGAAAGAAGCTAGTGCAGATGGATGTGAAGGGCAGCCCGGTGAAAGACGCCTATTTGCTTTGTTTTGCCGAAGGTGATCCGGACGGCCGGATGAGCTGGGACCTTACGGCTGTGCTGGTGGCCGTCAAGGGGTATGAACCCTATTATAATGTAGAGCGCGGGACATTCCGTGTCGTGAATGATGGAGGAGCCAATAGCTGGACACCGGACGGGAAAGGCAGAGACCTTCGCTTGATCGAGAAAGTGCCGGCGGCGGAAATGGCTGTTCTGATTGAAAATTATATGATGCATCAACCTGTCTCAAAATAAGAAAGTTATGTTTATAGTACAAGATTATTCATTAGCGATCCTGTTTTGTGTTGTCACGATGCTCTGCTGGGGATCGTGGGGAAATACACAAAAGCTGGTCTCGAGGACTTGGCGGTATGAGTTTTTTTATTGGGATTATGTGATCGGCGTGTTGCTCTTTTCCATTTTTTCCGCTTTTACACTGGGTAGTTTCAGCTCTGAGGGACAAGGGTTTCTATTTAATTTGGCACAAGCCGATATGGGATCTTTAGGGAGTGCTTTCGTGGGTGGCATTGTCTTTAATGCTGCCAATATCTTGCTGTCGGCAGCTATTGCGATTTGCGGCATGTCGGTGGCTTTTCCGGTCGGGATCGGGCTGGCGTTGGTATTGGGCGTATTGGTTAACTATTTCGGAGCGGCTAAAGGAGAACCTTTGTACATCTTTATCGGCGTAGCCCTGATCACGGTTGCCATCCTGTTGAACGGGTTCGCGTATAAGAAAGCGTTGGTCGGATCGAAGAAAGTATCGGGCAAGGGTATCTTCATTTCTATCGCAGCAGGTGTGATCATGGCTTTCTTCTACCGTTTTGTTGCGGCTTCGATGGATTTGGGCAATTTTGCAGAGCCCTCACCGGGTAAGCTGACACCTTATACCGCTGTGTTTATTTTCTCTTTAGGCGTGTTTATTAGTAATTTCCTGTTTAATACGATTGCCATGAAGCGTCCGGTGGAAGGTGGGCCTGTTTCTATCTCCGGTTATTTCAAAGGGAATGCCAAAACGCATTTGGTGGGTATGTTGGGAGGTGTTATCTGGTGTATCGGTCAGTCTTTCAGCATGATCGCTTCGGAGAAAGCCGGGGCTGCCATTTCGTACGGTTTGGGACAGGGGGCGACGCTTGTATCGGCACTTTGGGGGATTTTAATATGGCATGAATTCAGAGGAGCTCCACGTTTTTCGGATTACCTGAATGCCGGAATGTTCGTCCTGTTTGTGATTGGGTTGGGCTTTCTTATTTATGCCGGAGCATGACGCCAGAGTCTAAAACAAGAGTGGTTCCGGGTGGAGTTACAATAATTTTGATGTGTTTTATCCCAGCTATAAGTTATTTATCGCGAAAAAGCCTTACATTTGTCTTAGTTTCTTGTTTATTGGATATGTACAAAACTAAAAAGCAGGCTTTATGAAAGAGGATAATGATATTTTCAAGAAGTTCCGGGACTCTTTTAGTAAGATTGACGGACATTTCCATATATTAGAACAGCGTGTACCCGTAGAACGGCAGATGGAGTATTTTAAATATTCGGAAAAGATCAGGAAAGATCAGGATAAGCCGGATATTTCGAAAATGGATTTTTCGGTTTTCGAGGATAGTCTGGACGATCCCGAATCGACTACGGAACATAAGAAGTATGTATTGTCTATGCTTGCTACCTCACGGCAGGTAAAAGCATACCGGATACTGGAAGAATATGCCCAAGCTCCGGACCCGGATGTGGCGGATTGGGCATATATGGCTTTGATGGAAAGCCGTATCGCTCTGGAATCCGAGCTGTCGGACGAGAAGCAGATTTACATCTCTACCGGCTTGGGAGGAAGAGGGGAAAAGTTGCGCTTTTATGTGCTGATCCTGGCGAATGAACTGAAACCGTTCTTGGAGTATCAGAAGAAAGTGATCGAACGTGAATTTCCTTACTCTCTGGAAAATGCGGATTGTGAAATCGAGCGGTTGACAATAGGTGAAAAACATATGGAACTGGTTTTCCTGATCCCGGTCCGGACAGATATCAAGCAAACGCTGGATAAGGTGATCAACGAATGTAACCAGTATGGGAACTTTCTTTCGCAGGTCTTCACGATAACGAACGTGAAGGAGCTGTCGGCCGAGGAAGTGGAAGAGATTATAAAAAAGAATGGAGGAAACAGTCAAGCAAGCCATTAAATATGGTATAGTAGGAGTGGGTAATACGGTGATAACCGCCGTTGTCATCTGGATCATGATGAAGTTATTCGGATGTTCGGATGTCGTTTCGAACATGGTCGGTTATATAGCAGGTGTATTGAATAGTTTTATATGGAATAAGCAATGGACATTCCGGAGTTCGGCTGGATGGATCGGCAGTGCCGCTCGTTTCGGAGTCGTGTTCGGGGTGTGCTATTTGTTACAATTGGGGCTTTTAGTGTATGTCCTGAATCCACTCCTATCGATCGATCCTTATTATAACCAATTGATAGCAATGGCTTTTTACACGGTGATTAATTTTATCATGAATAAGTTTTATACGTTTAAGGCTTAAATGCAGATGAAGAAACTTGCGGTCATAGTCCCTTGTTATAACGAGGAGTTAGTTATTGCCGAATCATACCGGCGTACACGGGAGGCGTTGCAGAAGCTCCCTGTTTTAACGGAAATTATCTATATCAACGACGGCAGTAGGGATCGGACGCGTCTGATGTTGGACGAGATCGCGTCTTCCGATCCGCAGGTGAAGGTGATCCATTTCTCCCGTAACTTCGGACATCAGCCGGCTGTTACGGCAGGTATCAATAATTGTGATGCCGACTTGGCTGTCATCCTGGATGCCGATATGCAGGATCCTCCCGAACTCATCCCTTCCATTCTTGAATTGCAGGAAAAAGAACAGGCGAACGTGGTTTATTGCGTCCGTAAGTCCCGCGAAGGGGAAGGGCTTTTCAAAAAAGTGACAGCGAAAGCTTTTTACCGTATGCTGAACTATATGAGTGATGTGAATTTCCCGTTAGATACAGGTGATTTCCGCATGATAGACCGGAAGGTGATGGATCAGTTCGACCGTTTTCAGGAGCGGGGAAAATATATTCGTGGACTGATCAGTTGGGTTGGATTCAAACAGGTTCCTTTTTATTATGAACGGGAGGCACGCATCGCCGGAGAGACAAAATACCCGTTCAGCAAGATGTGGAAGTTTGCTACCACCGCCATGCTTTATTTCTCCAAGAAGCCGTTGCGCCTGGCGACAAGCTTGGGTTTTATAGCCGTATTGGTCGGTATCATACTGGCCGTCTGGTTCACCTTAGGCAAGATATACGGCTTTAGTAATGCAGAAACAGGCTGGACCTCTATCATGACCTCCGTTATTTTCTTTGGAGGTGTCCAATTGTTGACGGTCGGTGTGTTGGGCCAGTATGTCGGCATCTTGTTTGACGAGATCAAAGCACGTCCGGAATATATTATCGACGAGAAAAAGAATTTCTGAACGGATGGATTACCGAACAAATCTGAGTCACCAGTCTACGGATATTTTCTTTGGCAAACTCCGGCTTCATAGCGTTCTCTAAGGAGACTGGACCGGGGGTGATTGAGAATACCCCCTGAAAGCCGGCCCGGTTCATCTGGTCCGCATCTTCTATACTTCCTGCAAGTACGATGACAGGAATATTCTGTTTCCGGGCCTCTTCCAGGATACCGGAAGGCACTTTCCCCATTGCCGTTTGCCGATCGGCCCGTCCTTCACCGGTAAAGATCAGGTCGGTCCCCTTTATTTTCTTACCGAAGTCCAGTGCGTCAAGCATCAGACGGATACCCGGTTTCAACTCGGCATTTAGGAACGCGAGGAAACCTCCGCCCATTCCTCCGGCTGCTCCGGCTCCGGGGATATTCGAAATGTCTTTGCCTGTGGCCGACCGGATAACCTGTGAAAGCGCCTGCATACCGGCTTCCAGTTCTTTGACCATCCTGGCATCGGCTCCCTTTTGCGGAGCAAAGATATAAGCAGCTCCATCAGACCCGCAGAAGGGATTGTGTACATCGCAGGCAATTGTGAAGCGAGTTTCCTTTAAAGCCGGATGTACGGCAGATGTATCAATGGAGGCTACCTGCGACATGATCTTGCCGCCTGTTCCCAACAGATTTCCCCGCTTGTCCAGAAAACGGAATCCTAAAGCTTGCAGCATCCCTAATCCTGCATCGTTGGTGGCACTGCCGCCTATGCCCACGATAAAGCGGCGGCAACCTTGTTCGAGGGCATCGAGAATCAGTTCCCCCGTCCCGTAAGTAGTCGTCAGCATCGGATTCCTTTTTTCTTCGGGAACCAAAGGTAAACCGCTGATAGCTGCCATCTCGATCAGGGCTGTCTGCCCGTCTCCCGAAATACCGTACTGGGCCTGAATAAGTTCCATCAAAGGTCCGTGTGCCGGCAGGGTTCGATATTTCCCTTGTGTCGCGGAGATGAGTACGTCTAACATTCCTTCGCCTCCGTCGGCGATCGGAAACAGCAAGATTTCGCAATCGGGGAAGATCGTTTTGATTCCTTTCATTACCGCAATCCCGGCTTCTTCCGAGGTCAGGCAGCCTTTAAAAGAGTCGATGGCTATTACTATTTTATTCATTTTATCCGTCTTATAATACTTCAGATGATTTGTGAATTCAAATGTATCTAAAGTTTACGAGAAATGACGGATTCCCGGTTGTACTTTTTGACGCAGTTTTTTCATGTCCCTGAAAAGGAAAACGGTTTATAAGGACAGAACAGGGAATATTGCCAAATCTTAGGGTAAAATCACTATCCTCTGAAATCTAAAGGCTGTGTATTTTTGTACCATAGAAAAAACAAAACGATAAATAGAGGCTTATTGGGAACAATTAGGTTGAAGGAAATGTTCCTTAAGTAGAAAATAAAAAGGAGGAAAAACAAAAGATGAAAAAGTATGATGCAATCATCATTGGTTTTGGTAAAGGCGGAAAGACGCTGGCTGCCGATTTAGGCAGCCGCGGATGGACTGTCGCCGTAGTGGAACGTTCGAAAGAAATGTACGGCGGGACATGTATTAATATCGGATGCATTCCGACTAAGACATTGGTGCACCTTTCCAAAGTGGCGCAGTATTCCCACTTCACGACATTCGAGCAATATGCCGATGCGTTCCACAAGGCAATCGAGGAAAAAAGGAAGATCACGGCTGCTTTGCGTCAGAAGAATTTTGAGAATCTCGACAGCAAAGAGACGGTAACTGTTTATACCGGTGTTGCCTCGTTTCTTTCCCCAACGGAAGTGGAAGTGAAAACCGATCGTGAGACGATCGTACTGCAAGCTGGTAAAATATTCATCAATACTGGTGCCTCCACCATCGTTCCCAACATAAAAGGGATCGAAGGCAACCCTTTCGTCTACACCAGCACTTCGATCATGGAACTGGACCGGCTGCCCCGTCGTCTGGCGATCGTGGGAGGTGGTTATATCGGACTTGAGTTTGCATCTATTTTTGCCAATTTCGGATCGGATGTGACGGTTTTAGAGGGAGGCGACAAGTTTATTCCTCGTGAAGACCGCGATATCGCCGATGCCGTCAAGACTGTTTTGGATAAGAAGGGCATTTCGATCCGCCTGAATGCCGTTGTGCAGGAGATCGGGCACGATGCCGGCAAAGCTACCGTCGTCTACCGGGATGCTCTGACAGGCGATACGGAACAGATCGATGCCGATGCGATCCTGCTGGCTACCGGACGCCGCCCGAACACCGAAGGGCTGAACTTGCAAGCTGCCGGCGTGAAATTAACGGAGCGTGGGGCAATCGAGGTGGACGACCGCTTGCATACGAGTGCGGATAACATATGGGCGATCGGGGATGTGCGTGGCGGTTTGCAGTTCACATATCTTTCGTTGGATGACTACCGTATCATACGTGATGAGCTTTTTGGAGACGGCAAACGCAACACCGGTGACCGGGAGGCGGTTGCCTATTCGGTGTTTATCGATCCGCCCCTGTCACATGTCGGTCTGAATGAAGAGCAGGCACTCCGGACAGGACGTAACATAAAAGTTTCCAAAGTCATGGCAGCCTCGATGCCGAGAACCCGTACGATCGGACAGCCGGAAGGATTATTGAAGACGGTTGTGGATGCCGACACGAACCAGATATTGGGAGCTACGCTGTTCTGTGCCGAGTCGAGTGAAATCATCAACCTCGTGTCGTTGGCGATGCGTACGGATAATGATTATGTCCTCCTTCGTGACAATATTTTCACTCACCCTTCTATGAGTGAGTCTCTGAATGATTTATTCAACATAAAATAAAACAAATAAAATATGAAAGCAGATATAGGATTGATCGGGCTTGCTGTGATGGGCGAGAACCTGGCACTCAATATGGAAAGTAAGGGTTTCACAGTTGCCGTATATAACCGGAGTGTACCCGGCGAAGAGGGAGTTGTCGACCGTTTTGTCAATGGCCGGGGCAAAGGCAAACATTTTATCGGAACGCATTCGATCGAACAATTGGTCGATTCAGTAAAAAGTCCTCATATCATCATGATGATGGTCAAGGCAGGGCATCCTGTAGACGAGCTAATCTCGCAACTACTCCCTTTCCTTTCGCCGGGCGATGTGATTATCGACGGAGGCAATTCTGACTTCCACGACACGGAACGTCGTGTGAAGGAATTGGAGGAAAAAGGGATCTATTTCGTTGGAACCGGAATTTCGGGAGGAGAGGAGGGAGCCTTGCATGGCCCGTCCGTGATGCCCGGAGGTTCGGTGGAAGCTTGGCCGCTGGTGAAAGACATCTTGCAGGGGATTTCCGCCAAGCTGGACGACGGTTCGCCTTGTTGCGAATGGATCGGAGCGGGGGGAGCTGGCCATTTTGTGAAGATGGTGCACAACGGCATAGAATATGGCGATATGCAGCTTATTTCCGAAGCCTATTCGCTGTTGAAAAACCGGAAAGGGTTGGACAACGATGCGATGGCCGTCGTCTTTGATGAGTGGAACGGAGGGGAATTGGATAGTTTCCTGATCGAGATAACCGCCAATATCCTGCGTTTCCGTGACGAAGACGGAAAACCGTTGCTTGACAAAATATTGGATGTCGCCGGACAAAAGGGAACCGGCAAATGGAGTGCGATTGCAGCTATGGACGAGAATGATCCGCTGACGTTGATTACGGAAGCGGTTTACGCCCGCTTGCTTTCAGCCTTGTATTCCGAACGGGTGAAGGCGGCAAGACTTTATAGTGGAAAGTTGAAAGTTGAAAGTGGAAAGTTATCAGACGATGCTCAACTTTCAACTTTCAACTTTCAACTTTCAATTGAAGACGTTCGTCAGGCACTATACGCAGCTAAGCTGGTTTCTTATGCACAGGGATTCTCCTTGCTTCGTCGCGCTTCCGAGCATTATGGCTGGGATTTGGATTATGGGACGATTGCCCGTATCTGGCGTAAGGGATGTATCATCCGTTCCGTCTTCCTGCAAAAGATCACAGATGCGTACCGGAAGGACCCGGACTTGGAAAACCTGCTCTTCGATGACTTTTTCCGCAGTAAGATACAGGATGCTCTTCCCGCCTGGCGCCGAATTGTCGCCGAAGGGGCGCTGAGCGGTGTTGCCTTGCCTGCCATGAGTTCGGCCTTAAGCTATTTCGACGGGTTGCGTACGCTGCATTCGGCTGCGAATATGATTCAGGCACAACGAGACTATTTCGGGGCCCATACTTACGAACGTACCGATCGCGAACGTGGTCATTTCTTTCACACCAATTGGACCGGAGAGGGAGGTAATACAATTTCGGGCACGTATAGCGTCTGATTTGTTATTTTCCATTGAAGGTGTGTCAAATTGACATTACCGGACGCAGAATACGCAGACGGACGCAGATTTATTTTGTTGATAATTAATATATCTGCGTTAATCTGCGCTCGTCAGCGTTGTCTGCGTCCTATGAATACCGATATTTAACACACCCCCTACGGATTCCGACATCATTAAATTAAAAAAAAGCAAATGAAAACAGCAAGCAATCAATTATTAGTTATATTTGGAGCTTCCGGTGACTTGACAGGACGGAAGCTCTTGCCCTCGCTCTATGAACTGCATGTTCGGAGATTATTGCCGGAGCGCTTCTGCATTTTGGGAGCAGCCCGTACGGAATATTCCGATGATGAATACCGTGCTTTCGAAAAGGTGCATATCCGGGAATCCCTAAAAAAGAAAGAGGTGGACGAAGCCGAACTGGACAGTTTCCTCCGCCGTGTCTTTTACCTTGCGTTCGATTCGACCAATTCCGCCGAATACCATAAACTGAAAGATCGTATCCATCAGTTACAGCAAGAGCAGCAGTTGCCGGACAAGATCATTTATTATCTTGCTACCCCGCCGGTGATGTATGAACTGATTCCGACCTGCCTGAAAGAAAACGGGATGAATGTTGCCGGAAGCGAGGATGGCTGGCGTCGTGTGATCGTGGAGAAGCCTTTCGGAACGAGCCTCGAATCGGCCGAACGACTGAACAAGCATCTCATTCATATCTTCGATGAAAAGGAAATTTACCGTATCGACCATTATTTAGGAAAAGAGACGGTACAGAACATCTTGGTGCTCCGTTTCTCCAACGGCATATTCGAACCGTTGTGGAACCGTAATTATATCGATTCGATTGAAATCAGTGCTTCGGAAACACTTGGCGTGGAGAATCGCGGAAAATATTATGACGGAGCGGGAGCCTTGCGCGACATGATTCAGAACCATTTGATGCAACTGATGGCATTTACGGCGATGGAGTCGCCTTCGGTGTTCGATCCGGAGCCGATCCGTGACGAGATTGTGAAGGTGTTCCGCGCTTTGCGCCCGTATAAGACGTATGATATGGACAACCTGATTGTGCGTGGCCAGTACGACGGCTATCGGGAGGAGAAGAATGTGGCGCCTGACTCCACTACGGAGACGTATGTCGCTATGAAAATGTTTATCGATAACTGGCGTTGGAGCGATGTCCCGTTCTATATCTTTACAGGAAAGAAATTACCGGAAAAGAGTTCGGAGATTGTGGTGAACTTCAAATCCACTCCTCACCAGCTTTTTGCCGGACAATGTTCGGGCGGTTCCTGTAACAAACTGATTATCCGTATCCAGCCGGACGAGAGCATCACGCTGAAGTTCGGTCTGAAGATGCCGGGAGCCGGTTTCACGGTGAAGCAGGTGGGGATGGATTTCCGCTATGATTCGCTTTCGAAGAACTATCTGCCTGATGCTTATGAGCGCCTGTTGCTCGATGCTATGTTGGGTGATTCGACTTTGTATGCTCGTAGCGACGCTTTGGAGGCAAGCTGGCGACTGATCGATCCGATCCTCCATCACTGGAAAGAGGAGGGGGCGAAGAACCTGTTTTTCTATGCCCCCGGTGAGGACGGTCCGCTCGAAAAGGCCAAGTTGGGGATGATACCGAAGGAGTGCCCTTGCCAAAGTTGTCAATGATATAAAATAGATGATTATGATAATAGAGAATTTTAAAGACGATAAAGAGGCTCTCCGGGCAATGACCGGAGAGCTTGTCCGGTATATGGACCGGAAAGATGACGGCCTGTCCTTCAACCTCGCTTTGTCGGGAGGAGGGACGGCACAGAAGATGTTCACTCTTTGGGTAGATGAATATAAAGACAAGATCGATTGGGATGCGATCCGTTTCTTTTGGGTGGATGAACGATGTGTTCCGCCAACTGACCCGGACAGCAATTATGGACATGCAAACGAGCTTTTGTTCAAGCCGCTGCATATACCCGCCAATCATGTGCACCGCATTCATGGTGAAGTGGAACCTGGTACGGAAGCGATGCGTTATTCGCGTGTCGTGAAGGAGTATCTGCCCCGGCATGGACAATTGCCCTATTTCGATTGCATCATCCTGGGGATCGGAGGTGATGCGCATACTGCATCCATCTTCCCGGATACTTTGCCGTTATTGACGGACAGCCGTAATTATGCTGTCTCTCAGCATCCCGAATCCCGCCAGTACCGCATCACGATGACCGGTCCGCTGATCCTGAATGATTCGCCGTTGCTGGTTCCTGTTTTAGGGGCAGGAAAGAAAGAGATGCTCGAAGAACTGAAAAAAGGTTATTCGGCAACCCATCCTACGCCTGCTGCCTATATCCTTTCCCATGCGGTAGAGGCGTTTGTATACACGACAAACGGGTAGAAATCCGGGTAGCCGGTAGTTCGGATGGCGAATCGGACAGTTCAGAACCGATTCGGGCAGCTTTAACCGATTCTTGTTTTAAGGCAGAGATATGGGAAATATCTTTGCCTTTGTTATTTGCAGACGAATAACATCTAACTCACAATTAATCGAAGAATATATGTTTAAAGCTATTGTCCGTTTTTCCGTCCGGAAGAAGTTGTTTGTGGGGCTGACGGCATTGTTCCTGCTGATCGGAGGAATCTATGCGATGCTGACGCTCCCGATCGACGCTGTCCCGGATATCACCAACAACCAGGTGCAGATCGTGACGGTCTCGCCGACACTGGCTCCTCAGGAAGTGGAGCAACTCATCACGTTGCCTATCGAGATTGCGATGAGCAACATCATGAATGTTGAAGAGATCCGTTCCGTGTCGAGGTTCGGTCTTTCGCTTGTGACGGTCGTCTTCAAGGAAAATGTCCCGACATTGGATGCCCGCCAGCTTATCAACGAACAAATACAGGCTGTCTCCGGCGAGATCCCAGCCGAATTGGGGACGCCGGAACTGATGCCGATAACGACCGGGTTGGGGGAAATCTATCAGTATGTACTGAAAGTCGCCCCCGGATACGAAAAGAAGTACGATGCGATGGAACTGCGTACCATCCAGGACTGGATTGTCAAGCGGCAACTGTCGGGCATTCCCGGTATCGTCGAGATCAACAGCTTCGGAGGATATTTGAAACAATATGAAGTGGCGGTCGATCCGGACATCCTGTATTCATTGAACATAACGATCGGTGAAGTGTTCGAGGCGCTGAACCGTAACAACCAGAATACCGGGGGAAGCTATATCGAGAAGGTAAACCGTGCCTATTACATCCGTTCGGAGGGAATGATCGGACACATAAAGGACATTGAACGTGTCGTTATCACCAACCGGGGAGGAATACCGATCCACATCAGCGACATTGGAACCGTACGTTTCGGGGCTCCCAAACGCTTCGGAGCGATGACGATGGACGGCGCGGGCGAATGTGTCGGCGGTATCGCCATGATGTTGAAAGGCGCGAATGCCAATGTGGTGACGAAGGAGCTGGAAGCACGCGTGGAGAAGGTGCAGAAGATGTTGCCGGAAGGCATCAGTGTGGAGCCTTACCTGAACCGTTCAGAGCTGGTGAACCGGAATATCTCGACGGTCGTGCGGAACCTGATCGAAGGAGCCTTGATCGTTTTCATCGTCCTGATGTTGTTTTTAGGGAATGTGCGGGCAGGGCTGATCGTCGCCTCAGTGATCCCGCTGGCAATGCTGTTCGCCTTTATCATGATGCGCCTGTTCGGGGTGTCGGCCAACTTGATGAGTCTTGGGGCGATCGACTTCGGTATCGTGGTGGACGGCTCGATCGTGATTGTCGAGGGGATCCTGGCCCATCTTTACACCCGGAGGCTGGCGGGACGTACACTGTCGGGCGAAGAGATGGCGGACGAGGTCGAAGCTGGTGCTGGCGGTGTCGTGCGCAGCGCCACCTTTGCCGTCTTGATTATCCTGATCGTATTCTTCCCGATCCTGACGTTGTCGGGGATCGAAGGCAAATATTTCACACCGATGGCGAAGACGCTGGTCTTTTGTATCATCGGGGCGCTCGTCCTTTCGTTGACCTATGTGCCGATGATGGCATCCCTTTTCCTGAAGCGTACTTCCGTGAAGCCGACTTTTGCCGACCGTTTCTTCGTGGCTCTGAATAAAGTCTATAGGCATGTCCTTCGTTTCTGCCTGCGCCATATCGTGGCGACGGTCGTTTCCGCCTTTGCCTTGCTGGCCGGTTCCCTACTGCTCTTTACCCGTCTGGGGGCCGAGTTTATCCCGACGATCGATGAGGGTGATTTCGCCATGCAGATGACGTTGCCTGCCGGAAGCTCGCTCACGCAAAGCATCGAACTCTCCCGTCAGGCACAGCAGGTCTTAAAGGCGCAGTTCCCCGAAATCAGACACGTGGTGGCGAAGATCGGGACGGCCGAAGTCCCCACTGATCCGATGGCGGTGGAGGATGCCGATGTGATGATCATCATGAAGCCTTTCAAGGAATGGACCTCCGCGACGAGCCGTGCGGAGATGGTCGAGAAGATGAAAAAGGCACTCGAACCGGTTGCCGGCGCCGAGTTTAACTTCAGCCAGCCGATCCAGTTGCGCTTCAACGAACTGATGACGGGTGCGAAAGCCGACATCGCCATCAAGCTCTATGGCGAGGATATGGCGGAACTGTATTCGAAAGCCAAAGAAGCGGCCCGGTTTGTGGAAAAAGTGCCGGGAGCTTCCGATGTGCTCGTCGAGCAGGCGATGGGACTCCCGCAACTGGTTGTGAAATACGATCGTGCCCGGATTGCCCGCTATGGCATGAACATAGAAGAACTCAATACGATTATCCGTACGGCCTATGCCGGCGAAGCGGCGGGCGTGGTGTTCGAGAACGAACGCCGTTTCGACCTGGTCGTCCGGCTGGACAAAGAAAAGGTGTCAGACCTGAACCTCGACAAGCTGTTCGTCAGGACGGCGGAAGGTGTGCAGATTCCGGTCGGCGAGGTAGCAAGCATCTCCCTTGTGAATGGCCCGTTGCAGATCAACCGCGATGCGACCAAGCGCCGCGTCGTGATAGGCGTGAATGTGAGGGATGCCGACATACAGCAGGTTGTGGCTGATATCCGGGAGACGTTAGATCGGAATATCAAGCTCAGCCCCGGTTACTATTTCGAATACGGCGGCCAGTTCGAGAATCTCCAGAATGCGATCGACACCCTGCTGGTCGTGATTCCGGTGGCGTTGTCGCTGATCTTGTTGTTGCTGTTTTTCGCCTTCAGGAGCGTGACCTACACGTTGGTGGTCTTTTCGACCGTGCCTCTGTCATTGATCGGGGGGATCGTGGCGCTCTGGCTGCGCGGGCTGCCTTTCAGTATTTCGGCAGGAGTAGGATTTATCGCCCTGTTCGGGGTTGCTGTGCTGAACGGAATTCTCATGATCAATCATTTTAACGACTTACGGAAACAAACGAGATATCGGATGACGACGAATAAAATTATAGCGAGAGGGTGCCCGCATTTGTTGCGCCCTGTTTTCCTCACCGGTTTGGTTGCTTCGCTGGGATTTGTCCCGATGGCGATCGCCAAGTCTGCCGGTGCCGAAGTGCAGCGTCCGTTGGCGACGGTCGTGATCGGCGGGCTGATTGTGTCGACGATCCTGACGCTGATCGTGATTCCGGTCTTCTATCGCTTGGTAAATGCTGCTCCGGTCTGGTGGAAACGGGTGCGGAAGCCGAAGGGAGGAGCGCTCCTCTTGTTGGTGGCCGCCCTGTCGGCGAGTCCTGCCTTGATGCAGGCCGGTGAACAGCTGCAAGGCGGTGACACGGTTGCAGCCCGTGTTGTCACGTTGGACGAGGCGATCGGTATCGCCCTCCGTAATCATCCCCGCCTGAAAACGGCGGAGGCCGCAGTCGACCGTTCCCGTGCGGCACGCGGAGAGGCTTGGGAGATGGCGCCTGCTTCTTTTTCTTATTCTTGGGGACAACTTAACGGCGAGTATCGCCACGATAACCAGTTAGAGGTGACGCAGCCGTTAGGATCCCTGTTGACGCCCTTTTATAAGAACGCCCTTGTCTCCAAACAGGTCTCGACCGGACAATATTATCGCGAGATGGTGAAGAAAGAGGTGACCGCCGAGGTGAAACGTGCCTGGGCGTATTGTCTCTATGCCACGAATCTCTGTTCCCTTTACCGGGAGCAAAACGAATTGGCGGAACGTTTGCAGAAGGCCGGGCAGCTTCGTTACGAGCAGGGCGACATCACGCTGTTGGAACGTAATATGACGAATACGCTGGCTGCCGACCTCCGTACCTGCTTGATGCAGGCGGAGGAGGAACTTTCGCTGGCAGGCCGCCGTCTGGCTTGGGCCTGTTATGCGGATGGGGAGCTGGTTCCGGCCGATACCGCCTTGTCGCTTTTCCCGGCAGGGACGGATACGCCTGTTCCTTCTTCGTCCCATTTAGGCTATTTCCGCAGCCAGGCGGAAGAGAAACAGGCGATGCTCCGGGTAGAGCGCAGCCGTTTCTTCCCTGAACTATCCTTAGGATATGTACGACAGAAGATCGCTCCGCAAAACGGCCTCGACTCGTGGATGATAGGTGTCTCCTTCCCCGTTCTCTTCTTTTCGCAACAAAGCAGGGTGAAGCAGGCGAAGATCGATTCGTATATCGCCCGTACCGAAGCGGAAGCCAATATCCGGCAGCTGAATAATAAGGTCGATGAATTGCAAGCCCTCCTGCGTAAGCAGTCCGAAAGTATCCGTTACTATACGACTGGCGCCCTTCCGGAGGCGGACGCCTTGTTGTCGAGTGCCTTGCTGTTGTTTAAGGAGAGCGAGACCGATATCACCCAATTCGTACAAAGCCTGACGGCAGCGAGGAAAATCCGGCGTGGATATATCGAGGCTGTCTATTATTATAATGTGGCGGCTTTGGAACTGGAAATGTACACATATTGATTTATTAATGTATAAACGTAAAAACGAATGAAAAGAATACTGATCCCGGTTGCCGCTTTATTGCTGGTCGCCTGCAACCGCCCGACACAACCGGAAGAAACAGCAGCCGCAACCGCTTCCGACACCGCCGTCCTGGTCGTGGAACCCCAGGCGACATCCGATCCGACGGCCCAAGTGGATGCTGTCACCTCTGCTACGGCTATGTCCAACCACTCCTCCTTTAACGGCACTTTAGTGATACCGCCCCAGCGCCACGCCACCGTTACGCTGACAATGGGAGGAACCATACACGGCATCTCCTTGCTTCCCGGCGAGTATGTGAAGAAGGGGGCGGTCCTGGTGACGCTCCAGAATCCGGACTTCATCGACCTCCAGCAAACCTACTTGGATGCCTATGCCCAGACCGAATACCTGCAAAAGGAGTACGAACGCCAGGAACGCCTGAGCTCGCAGGAGGCCGCTTCGCAAAAACGTTTCCAGCAAAGCAAGGCGGATTACCTCTCGATGAAGAGCCGTCTTGAAGCTGCTGCCGCCCAATTGACCATCTTGGGCATAGACCCGGATGAGTTGCTGAAGGGCGGGATTCGTCCGTATCTGGAAGTGAAGTCGCCCCTGAACGGCTATGTCGCTTCGATGAACCTGAACTTAGGTCGATATATCGAAGCCGGCCAGCCGGTCTGCGATGTGATCGATAAAGGGGAAACGTTGCTTTGCCTGACTGCCTACGAGAAGGATTTGCAGGATCTCGAACCCGGCAAGCCCGTCCAGTTCCGCGTGAACGGGATGGGAGAGCAGACATTCCATGCAACCCTGCTGTCTGTCGGCCAAGAAGTCGACGCGACGAGCCGTTCGTTGGAAGTCTATGCCCGCGTGAAAGAATCGAACGCTCGCTTCCGGCCCGGCATGTATGTGTCTGCCCATGTTGAAAAATGAGTATCTTTGCCACGATGGATATGAAGTGGATAAATAGAATAGACCGGTATGTAGTAGCGCTGGGGGTGATTTCCCTTGTGGTCGCTTTCCTGACACATTTCCCTGAGCTGATCTCCCTGTTCGACCGTTCGGGGCAGAACGACCTGTTTCCGGGGATGCATTGGGCGGATGTGGCGAACGAGATATTATTTACCTTTATCGCCTTGCTGCTGCTCTTCGTGTTGAATACGGTTCTGTTCAAGTTCGGCTGGTCTACGGGGTATATCACTTGGTGGAAATTGCTCTTGTCCTTCGTCCTGACCTGGATCGCCAGTAATTTGTTGGGGCAGGGGTTCGTCTTCCTGCACCATCGTTTCGATATCCCGGCGATCGATGCGATGGTTCATCATTACCTGCATCCGTTGCGTGACTTTATCATCACTTGTATTGTGGTGGGAAGTTGCTACATGAGTTATTTGCTCCGGCGGAGCCAGCTTGTGTTGCTCGAGAACCAGCAACTTCGCACCGAGAACCTCGTGAACCAGTATGAAGCCTTGAAGAGCCAACTGAACCCTCACATGTTGTTCAACTCGCTCAACACGCTCCGTTCCTTGATCCGCGAGACGCCCGACAAGGCGCAGGATTATTTGCAGGAGCTTTCCCGCGTCCTCCGCTACACTTTGCAGGAGAACGAGAGCCAGTGTGTGACGCTCGGGGAGGAGATGGAGTTTGTCCGCGCCTATATCTTCCTCTTGAAGATGCGGTATGAAGACAATCTCTCCTTCGACATCCGGGCGGATGCCGGGACGGAATCTTCGCAACTTCCGCCGATGTCCGTGCAATTGTTGATCGAGAATGCCGTCAAACATAATGAGATCAGCAACCGTCATCCGCTCACCATCTACATACAGGCGGAAGGAAATTGCCTGACGGTACGCAATTCGCTCCAACCCAAGCTGACAGCGAGCACAGGAACCCGTATCGGGTTGGCTAACTTGGCAAAACGCTACCAGCTGCTCTTTAAGCAGGAGATCGTGGTCCGGGAGGAGAACGATACGTTTATAGTCACAATACCTTTGATATAGAAACGCTATGAAAGCACTGTTAATAGAAGATGAAAAAGCGGCAGTCCGCAATTTGCAGGCCTTGCTCTTGGAAGTTGCTCCCGATGTGGAGATATTGGCTGTCCTGGACAGCATTATCGAGACGATCGACTGGTTCGGAACACATGCCATGCCGGATCTGGTCTTTCTGGATATTCATCTTGCAGATGGTTCCGCCTTTGAAATATTCAGCCATGTGGAGATCGCTTGCCCGATCATCTTCACCACGGCTTACGACGAATATGCCTTGAGAGCTTTTAAAGTGAACAGCATCGACTACCTGCTTAAACCGATCGACGGCCATGATATCCGGAAGGCGCTCGACAAGATGGACTGCCTGCACGGGGAGTCTTCTTCTCCCGGCAACGAACCGGACTATAGCTCGCTGATTCGTGCCTTGAAAAAAGAGGAGAGCTACAAGACACATTTTCTGGTTCCGGCTAAAGGGGATAAACTGATACCCGTCTCTGCTGATATGATCCTGTTTTTCCATATCGACGACGGCGTGGTGAAAGCAGTGCTGGCCGATGGGAAAGAATGCCTCTTCCCGCAAACCTTGGATGAACTTGCCGACAGTCTCAACCCGGCTCTTTTCTTCCGTGTCAACCGCCAATATCTGATTTCCAGAAAGGCTGTTTTAGACATCGACCTTTGGTTTAACGGCCGCCTCTCTGTCAATCTGAAAGTCCCTGTCACCGAGAAAATCCTGGTAAGCAAAGCCAAAGTCGGAGAGTTCAAAGAATGGTTTACGGGAGGATGAAGATATCCTTGTGGCGTTGTGTCGAAACTATCCTGTTCCCGCGCTTGACGCGGAATAGGGTAGTGTTTATTTAGCCGTCTTCATAGAGAGCTTTTCCAGGAAGTAAACGATAGCGTAGCCTAGAATCATCAGGCCGGCAGCTTCCCAAACAAGTTGATTCGGCATGATGTTAGCTTCGACTAAAGGTTTTACAACGCCATGACTGTCCGTATACGTCTCGATCGTTTCCTTCCAAGGCCAAACCTTGTTCAGCGAACCGAGCATAAAACCGGCTAATACGGAGATCGTAATGTCATGAAACCGGCGAAGAGCGAACGAAAGCACACGGGAGAAACTGGTGATACCGATTACAGCACCGCAAATAAACACTAACATCACGGGGATATTGAATGTCTTTACCGCCTCCATGATATAAAAATACTTGCCTAACAGTACCAGGATAAAACTACCCGATATACCCGGCAGGATCATGGCACAGATGGCTATCGCCCCGCAAAGGAAAATAAAGAACAGGTTGGAAGGCGTCTCGGCTGGTGTTGCAACCGTTATGTAGAATGCAATAACGATCCCGATAATATAACTTAGAATTGTTTTCCAATCCCATTTCTTGATATCTTTGGAAACGAACCAGGTGGAAGCCAGTACTAATCCGAAGAAGAAGGACCAGACCAGGATCGGGTGGTCGGTCAATAGCCAGGTGATGACTTTCGCCAACGAGAATATACTGATCCCGATCCCTGCAACGATGGATAGCAAGAAGTTGGCATTGATCGCTTTCCAGAATGCTGCGATTTTTCCGGTAAAGAGCAGTTTGAGGCTGGCTCCGTTAATACTTTTGATCGAGTCGAGCAACTCTTCATAAATTCCGACAATGAAGGCGATGGTTCCGCCTGATACGCCCGGCACGACGTCTGCCGCACCCATACCCATGCCTTTTAGAACTAAGAGGCCGTAGTCTTTTAGATTTCTTTCCATGTTTAATTATTGTTATCCTTATTCTTGAGAAATTCTTTCACCAGATCTTCCGGTGGAATATGTTTGCTACCGATACGCTCGACTATCCCTTCATAACTGAGCCCGGCATTTTTCAGATAATTGAGCAATTCTTCGGGAGAAGTCTGCCTGTAATGTTCGCTGAAATGTTTCATATCTCCTTTTGCCAGATATGCCATTGCCATATGGAGATGCATATAAGGCATTTCCGGATTGGCTTCCAACACCTTCTTATAGTATTGCAAGGCCTTGTCGATATCTCCTTTCATAAACAGATATTGTCCGGCGCGATACAAGCTCTCGAAGTCTTCCTGCTGCTTGTCTTCCACTTGGTCGAGGGCAGTGAAAAGGCGTTCAGTCGCTTCCATAGCCTTGTGTTCGTCTCCGTTTTCCAGGTATGTAAGGGCCAGCAAGGAAAGGATGCGGATATTCTTCGGGAATAGTTTGGACGCTTGCATCAGGACATCGGAGGCTTCTTCGTCACGTCCTGTTTCGACACAACATCGGATATAATTGATATAAGTGCTTGAGTCTTCCAGCTGGTTGTTCTGCTTTAATTGCTCTTTCAGCAAGACATAAGCTTTTTCGTAGTTCTCCAGCTTGACATAACATTCGGCAAGCAGGGGAGTGATGCGAATGCGGGTCTCATCGGTCGTCGCAATATCATTATATACCTCGATCGCTTTCTCGTAATTTTCGTTCATGTACAGGCAATAAGCCTTCAGTATCTTCAGCTCTTCATCCGAGTCGTCGCATGTGAGAGCAAAGTCGAATGCTTCGATCGCTTTCTCATAATCTCCGCTGATGGAGTAGAGACGGCCCAAAGTGAACCAATAGTCGTTGGAGTAGGGATTCTTGTCGATCAGTTCGTTGCAAACCTCGATCGCTTTTTTAATATCGCCCTCTATTTCCAAGTTATAGCAAAGCTCGTCTTTCAGGATCAGGTTGTCCGGGAAAAGCATAAGACCACGATTAATGAAGTCGTGTGCTTCCTTCGTCATCTCCACATCCCCCAAAATCGGTGCGATGTATTCGAATAGCGTTTCTAAATACTCGCATTTGTCGGCGATAAGTTTTTCTACATGCCCGATGACTTTGTCGTACGAGTCCTGCATGACGTAACATTCGAGACGCAGCATGTCGAGATCCTGATTGTCGGTTTCAGCTATTGATTCGATCAGTACGAGTGCACTGTCATAGTCTTCGTTGTAGACATACGACTTGCATTGCCTGATCTGCAAATCGGGATTACCGGGATGAAGCCGCAGCCCTAAGGCCAGGACTTCATCATAGTAAGTATAATCATCAGATTCTTCAAAACTGTCCAACAGCTCATCGACTTCATCGGCATCAAAATAAGCATCCTTACCCTCCTGATGACCGGCCAGATAGCGTTGTAACAGGCGTGAAATATCTTTTTTTTTCATATCGGCCCTGTTATTTATCTTTCACCTTGCTCCAGGTATCTTTCAAGGATACGGTGCGGTTGAAGACTAATTTACCGGCTGTAGAATCTTTATCTACATTGAAATAGCCGATACGTTGGAATTGTAGGTAGTCGAGCGGTTTGGCATCAGCCAGGAACTTTTCGACATAACAATTTGTCAACACTTTCAAGGAGTCCGGGTTGATGATCTCTTTCATGGCATCTAAAGGTGAGCAGTTCTTAGCTTCGCGGATAGCCGCCATTTCGTCGCGCGGGTTCTCTACTTTCCACAGGCGGTCGTACAAGCGTACTTCAGCCGGCAGACAGTGTGCACAGCTCAACCAATGGAGCGTACCTTTTACTTTCCGGTTGCTATCCGGCATTCCGCTCTTGGTATTCGGATCGTATTCGCAATAGATTTCCGTGATCTCACCGTTCTCGTCTTTCTTGCAGCCTGTGCATTTTACGATATAGGCGTTTTTCAAGCGAACTTCCTGGCCGGGGGTCATGCGGAAGAACTTCTTCGGAGCATCTTCCATAAAGTCTTCCCGTTCGATCCACAGCTCGCGGCTGAATTCGATCGTATGGCTACCAGCTGACAGATCTTCCGGATTGTTGATCGCCTCCATCTCTTCCACCTGCCCTTCCGGATAATTGGTGATAATGAGTTTAACCGGGTTCAACACGGCCGATACACGGGTTGCGCGGATATTGAGGTCTTCGCGGACGGCACTTTCCAGCAGTGCAAATTCGTTCAGGGCATCATAAGTGGTATAGCCGATCTTGTCGACGAACTTATGGATCGCTTCCGGTGAATAACCGCGACGACGGAAACCGCAGATGGTCGGCATACGGGGATCGTCCCAGTCGTGTACAAGACCTTCTTTTACGAGGATCAGCAGATTACGTTTGCTCATCAGCGTGTAACTCAGATTCAGTTTGTTAAACTCTGTCTGGCGCGGACGGTTATCGTCGAGATCCTTGCCCTCTTTCAGCCAGTCGATAAACAGATCGTATAACGGACGATGTACGACAAACTCAAGTGTGCACAGCGAATGAGTGACACCTTCGAAGAAGTCGCTCTGCCCATGTGCAAAGTCATACATCGGGTAGGCTTTCCACTTGTCACCCGTGCGGTGGTGCGGAGTCTTGACGATGCGGTAGATGATTGGGTCGCGGAAGTGCATATTCGGGTTTGCCATGTCGATCTTGGCACGCAACACCATCGAACCTTCTTCCAACTCGCCGCTGTTCATTTTGTGGAACAATTCCAGATTTTCTTCGATCGGGCGGTCACGATAGGGGCTGTTTGTGCCCGGCTGTGTCGGCGTCCCTTTCTGGGAAGCGATCTGTTCGGAGGTCTGCTCGTCGATGTATGCTTTTCCTTCCTTGATCAATTGGATTGCGAAATCCCAGAGTTGCTGGAAGTAGTCGGAAGCGTAATATATATTATCCCAGTGGTAACCCAGCCATTCGATATCTTCTTTGATGGCGTCCACATATTCCAAATCTTCTTTTACCGGATTGGTATCGTCGAAGCGCAGGTTGCAAACACCTCCATATTTTTGTGCAATGCCGAAATCCAGGCAGATGGCTTTGGCATGTCCGATATGCAGGTATCCGTTGGGTTCGGGTGGGAAACGGGTTTGTACTCGTCCCTTATTTTTGCCTTCCGCCAAATCTTTTTCCACCATTGCTTCAATGAAGTTCAAGCTCTTTTTGCTTTCTTCCGGTTCGTTTGTCTTGATATCGCTCATCTTTGTAGTTAATTTGTCTATTCAAAGTTTGCAAAGATAGTGAAATAAAGGTCGGAATGCAACTGTTTTGCAACTTTTCTTTTATCCTGTTTTTTCAGAAGGGAAGAGCTCTCGCACGCATTTCTCTTTTCGAACGAAGTGAGAGAGATTTACTTTCCTTTTCTTTACTTTCCTTTTCTTTTCTTTGTGTACTTAAATGCCGTTTTTTGGGAGTTTTTTCCGACAAAACCCGGGTTTTGGAGAAATTTATTATTTGACTTATTGTTGTTTTTGATGGTTGAAAAAGCACTTGTTTTTGTCTGTATTGGTATCTGAATGCACTTGCATGAAACGGTAATTACACTTGCATGGAATTACAAATGTACTTGCATGGATTTTGGATTATATGAGCATAAAAGTGAGATTGGATGCGAAAAGACAAGCGTTGGGTGCAGACAAGATATAGCATAGATGCAGGAGATGAAAAAGTGCTCCTGCATCAGCTGTCTTTAAGGGTGGGGTTATTGTATTAAATCAGGCTTATTAGAAGCGCAACGTTTAAGAAGGTTACAAGTGCTCCTAAAGTGACTAAAATGATCGTTGTGGATCGTGAATTCACAAATTTGCCCATCACTTTTTTGCTGGATGTCAGGTAAACTTGTGTGAAAACGGTGATCGGCAACTGTATGCTCAGCAACATTTGCGAGTAAATTAGGCCTTTGAACGGATCGCCTACGACAAAAATAATGAGCAAAGCAGGGATGAATGACAACAAGACTCCTAATTTGGAGTGAAGGTCTTTGTGGTTGTACGCTTCACCGTAGAATCCGGCAAAGATAGATGCTCCGGCAATCCCGGAAGTGATCGTGGAGGAAATACCGGCCAGCAGGAGTGCTCCGGCAAATATGACACCTGCGTTGTTTCCGACCAGCGGGACTAATAGCTGTTGTGCCTGGTCCAATTCGTCTACCGCAATATTCTGTTTGAAGAAGGTGGCTGCTGCCAGTATAATCATGGCCGAGTTGATCGCCCAGCCGATAACCATAGATAACAGCGTATCGTAGAATTCATATTTCAATTGCTTTTTGATCACCGATTCGTCTTCGAGGTTCCATTCGCGGCTCTGTATGACTTCCGAGTGAAGAAACAGATTGTGGGGCATGACAACGGCTCCGAGTACACTCATGATGATCAGCATGGAATTTTCCGGGAAAGTCGGTTTTATCCATCCTTCGATGGCAGCTCCCCATTGTACGTCTACCAATGCCAGCTCATAGAGGAAGGAAAGGCCGATGATCGAAACGAACATGATGATCCAGCGTTCTATCTTACTGTATGTATTGGTCAGCAACATTCCGAGGCAGACTACCGTCACGATGACGGCACCAACTTTGATCGGCATTCCGAACAGCATCCTGAGGGCAATGGCACCTCCCAGTACCTCGGCAAGCGAGGTCGAAACACTGGCCAGCATGGCAGAGATCAGGATGGGGCGGCTCAGCATACGTGGCATATATTTGTTGGTTGCCTCCGAAAGGCAAAGTCCGGTCACGATTCCCAAATGGGCGACGTTATGCTGGATGATGATCAGCATGATGGAAGAAAAGGTGACGACCCAAAGCAGGGCATAACCGAATTCGGAGCCGGCAGCCAGATTGGTCGCCCAGTTCCCCGGATCGATAAAGCCTACGGTAACAAGTAATCCCGGCCCGATATACTTTAACAGGTCCAGAGCGCCGGCACTCGGACGGTGGTTGATTTTGAGTTTGTCTAATAGATTCATATTGATAGTTTTATATTGTTATTGTAACGGAATGATAATTTTTATCGGCTGATCTGTTTTCCTTCTAAGGGAATGTCAGTACAAATGTCGTCCGTTTGGCGGCCGGCGCACTCTTCAGAGCGATGCTACCTCCCGAAAGGCGCATGATCTGGCGGGAGATGGAAAGCCCGATACCGCTGCCACCCTCTTTAGTGGTAAAGAATGGAACGAAAATGTGTTCGGCCTCTTCTTGCGGGATAACAGGCCCGTTATTGCTGACCTCGATCAGGACAGCTTCTTCTTCGTTGCAGTAGGCTTTTACCTCGATCAGACCATCTGCTTGTCCGCAACCGATTGCCTGCATGGCGTTTTTCAGCAGATTCAGGACGACTTGCGAGATCAAATTCTCGTCTGCATAGACGATCAGGTCGGAAGGCTCTACACTGACATTGATCGTGATGTTGGGAAAATCAGTGTGATGGCGAGCCAGCTTTACCATGCGTTCTGCAAACTTCTGGACATAGAAAAGAGTGGGCTCCGGCGTCGGGATATGTGTGAATTTACGGTATGACTCCACGAAAGAAATCAGGCTTTTCCCTGTTGTGCTGATTACTTCCAGCCCGTTGCGTATCTCGTCATCCGCATTTTGGTGCAAAGAGAGAAGTGTGTCGCTTAGAGAGGTGATAGGAGTGACCGAATTCATGATCTCATGCGTCAAGACGCGTGTCAGGCGGATCCACGAATCGATCTCCTTATCGTCCAGCTCACTGTTAATATCATTGATTGCTAAAATGCGTACATGCTTGTCCTGTAGCGTCATCTCCGAAACGCGGATGGACAGATGAACGTTGCCGCGCTCGTTGGCAAAGGATATCTGGTGCTTGTCGCCAGGCTGAATGTTTTGTATGACGGCTTTCAGGTTCTCGTCTATACGGGCAAGCTGTTGCACATTTGTAAAGACAGCCAGTCCAAGCAAACGCAGAGCTTCGTTATTCGTCTGATAAATCACGCCGTTGTCATCGAGTACGATAATGCCGGTATTGACGCAATTCATAATCAGCTCGTAGTATTTTTCTTTCTGGGCGGCATCCGCTTTGGCCTGGAAAAGAATTTGTGTGATGCGGTTAAGCGATTCACTGACCAGTTTGTCGTTCGACGAGCGTCCACGCGTCGCATACCGGAAAGCGTAGTCGCTGTTGTCTATCGCATCGAACATGAAAGCCACCTTTTGAGCGTTTCGCTTGTCGGACAACAGGATTAGCCGGAGGAGGAAAGCCCATATGGACAGGACCGGTACAAACCACACCCATTCTTGGCGGAGAGCTAAATAGGTACCGGCTATCGTCAGGAGTACGAAAACGGCAATACGGAGATGGAAATTATGGTAAAGTCCTTTCAACAGCATTATAGTTCGTATCGTTTGATCTTATTGTATAAAGTCTGGCGGGAAATACCCAATTGGCTTGCGACGAGCGACAAATTTCCGCTGTACTTGTCCATTGCGTTTTTAATCATATTATATTCCATCTCTTCCAGAGTTGTCGCCTCTTTTGCCACCGGCTCCTTTTTTGCCCGTGGAAAATCGAAATCGCTGCCGTCCAACACACTTCCTTCGGCAATAATAACGGCTTTTTCGATCGTGTGTTCGAGCTCTCGGATATTTCCGAACCAAGGTTGCGCTTTTAGTTTCTCTTTGGCATCCGGGCTGAGACGCATGGCAGCTTTCCCATATATCTTGGCATATTTGGAAAGGAATATTTCGGTAAGGGGCACGATGTCTTCCGGCCGTTCCCTGAGCGGCGGTATCTCCACATGGATCGTATTGATGCGATAGAGTAAATCCTCGCGGAAATCCCCTTTCTGCACCATTTCTTGTAAATCGCGGTTGGTGGCGCAAATCAGGCGGATGTTGACCGGGATAGGCGTATTGCTTCCCACGCGGACAATGCTGCGGCGTTGCAAGGCAGTCAGTAACTTCGCTTGCAGATGGTAGGAGAGGTTCCCTATCTCGTCAAGGAACAGCGTGCCGTTGTCGGCCACCTCGAATTTCCCCGGACGGTCTGCCCGAGCATCGGTAAATGCCCCTTTGACATGTCCGAACAATTCGCTTTCGAAAAGAGTTTCCGTAATAGCTCCCATATCGACCGGAACCAAAGTCTCTTTTTTTCGGTTGGAAAGCATATGGATCTCGCGGGCAAGCATTTCCTTACCTGTCCCGTTCTCTCCGGTCACCAAGATGTTGGCATCCGTCCGGGCTACTTTTTCGATCAGGGAACGAAGTTGTTGCATGGCGTTACTTTCCCCCCAGAACATTCCGCTTTCCTTGGAAACGACGAGTTTGCCTGTGGCGATCGAAATGCCTTTACGGTTTGCCGTCCGGATCGTATAGGCCGTTTTCAGTGTTTCCAGCAGCTTAGCGTTATCCCAGGGCTTGACCACGAAATCGGTCGCTCCTTCCTTGATTCCCCGTACGGCAAGGTCGATGTCTGCATAGGCCGTAAAAAGAACGACCTGTATCGAGGCATCTTCCTTTTTTATTTCCGAAAGCCAGAATAACCCCTCGTTGCCGGTATTGATGCCGGCACTGAAATTCATATCTAATAGGACCACATCTATATTTTCATCGTGCAGTGTGGCTTTTATCTTGTTGGGAGTAGAGATCGTAATCACCTTCTCGAAGCAAGTGCCTAATAACATCTGTACTGCGGTGAGAATCCCTTTGTTATCGTCTACTACCAGTATGGTGCCTTGTTTTGTCATGTATGGTTTTACGTTGTTTAATAAATATCTATAACATGGTCATGATTTGTTTCTCCAATGCTTGTTTGATAAAAGCATTAATCGAGATACCAGTGCGTTTTGCCAACATTGCCACGCGACTATGTATTTCGGGAGTCAGGCGGACATTCAATAATCCCGAATAACTCTTATGCGGCTGTATCCCTTCTTCTTCACAAAATGCGATATAATCATCGACCGCTTCGTGAAAAGCATCCGTTAGTTCTTGAACACTTTGTCCTTCAAAATTGACCATTCCATTAATCCCTTCTATTTTACCGAAGAAAACGCTGTCTTCTTCACTGAAGTTGACAGAACCGATAAAACCTTTGTATTTTAATGTATTCATAACTATATCCTTTCTTCATTTAATAAAACCTTCATTTGTCAAATCATTTAATACCTGTCTTATTGCATAGCCTTTGATTACATTGCCAGGGTGAGGTTTATGAATCATTATGGGACGTTTATCTCCATTCTTAAATATAACTCTCGAACCGGATGTCTTGCCTTTATTTGATTTTTCATAACCAAATATGGATAACAGGCGTTCCATTTCCTCAAATGTAAAATTCGTAGGTAATGATTTGAAACGTTCGATAAGTTTTTCTTTTGTTCCCATTCATGTATTTAAGTTTCTGCAAATGTAACTACAAAATAGTTACAATCCAACAGCAGTTGATGAGAATGTATACTCAGTATTGAAAAGTTTCGATTACTGCCGGAAAATTGCTTTCATTGTCTAATTCTTTTACAGCAGTGTCTAATTTTTGGACACTTGGTAAAAAAGATAAATTTATTAATATGTTGAAATATAGATATTTATGTATTTTGGCACGCTCTTTGTATTTTATCAGGTAGAAAATAATATAGCAATGAAAAAGATCATATTAACAACAGCACTTTCTTTTGCCCTGGTAGCCTCGGTAATGGCACAGGACAAAATATGGAGTTTGGACGATTGCATGCGCTATGCGGTGGAGAACAGTCCGAAGGTAAAGCAGCAGCTTTATACCAATAATACATACAAGGCCGAGCAGCAGTCTGCCATCGCTTCCTTTTTGCCTTCAATCAGTACGCAAGTGGATGCGCAGTATCGGTTCGGACGTTCTGTAGACCCGGAAACGAATACTTACGTAAACACTTCCACTTTTAACAACGGGTATGGTGCATACGCTTCTTTGCCGCTTTTCAGAGGTGGGCAATTGATTAACCAATGGCGGCTGGCAAATGTGAACCGCCACATGGGGAGAAATGATTTGCAGAAGCAGAAAGATGATTTGGCAATCAATATTATGGATGCGTTTATTACGGTTGTCTACTATCAAGGACTGGTGAAGATGTGTTCCGAAAAATTGGAAGACAGCCAGCGTCTTTTATACAAAACGCGTCGCCAGGAAGAATTGGGGTTGAAAGGAAAGGCAGACGTTGCCCAGATCGAATCGCAGGTAGCCGGTGACGATTACAATCTGACGCATCAGCAGAACCTTTATAATACGGCGATGATGACCCTGAAAAACGCGATGAACTATCCGTCGGATTTGGCTCTTGATGTCGATACCGTTGTGCCTCCCGTACGGGATATATTGGCTGAGGAATCTGTCAGTGCCATTCAGGATTATGCTATGGCAAACAATCCGACTGCTTTGCAGGCTGATTTTCAATTGAAAGCCAGTAAAATGAATTACTTGATAACAAAAGGAAAGTTGCTTCCGTCTCTTTCCGTCGAAGCCGGTATCACTACCAGCTATTTTGAAAACCTGAAAGCGGAAAACGCTCCCGTTGCTTTTAAAAACCAGTTTAAAAATAATCGTGGAGAATATATTTATTTTAGTTTTAGTTTTCCTTTGTTTGACGGTCTGTCTCGGATTACCAATATGCGCCGTGCTCGTAACAATGTCCGGATCGCATACGAAAAGCAGACCGAAACGCTTCGTCAGTTGCAGAAAGATGTCGAGCAAGCTGTTCTTGATCGGGAGGGCTATGCTAAAGAAACGATTCAGATGGAGAAGAAAGTAAAGGCCGATGCTTTGGCTTATCAGGTAACTTTACGCAAATTTGAGGAAGGACTGATGAGTCCGCTCGATGTGCAGACAAATGCGACGACTTTGTTGAACTCAAAGGCTGATCTTTTACAGAGGCGTTTGCTGTACACAATGAAATGCCGACAGGTCGATTATTATAAAGGGCAACCGTTGATAGTTGAAAATTGATAGTTGAAAATTAAAGTTGAAGAAATAAAAAACATACAATCATGGATATACAGTTAGAAAAAAAGAAAGGTCTTCAAAAGAAGCATATTCCTTATGTAGCAGGTGGCGCTTTTTTCTTGGTTTTGGTGGGATGGATCGTTTTCGGTGACCACGCTTCGACATTGAAAGTGGATGCCCGCGGTGTCAATATTGGGAATGTAACGAAAGAGCAGTTTAACGATTTCGTCCGTGTGAACGGCCAGGTACAGCCTATTACGGTTGTGCAGCTCAGCCCGGAAGAAGGTGGTATCGTGCAGGAAAAAGTAGTGGAAGAAGGGGCACAGGTGAAGAAAGGGGATGTGATCATCCGTCTTTCCAATTCAAATCTCGACCTGCAGATCTTGGATGCCGAGGCACAGTTGGCGGAAAAGCAAAATTTTCTTCGTAATACACAGGTGACGATGGAGCAGGACAAATTGAACAATCAGTTGGAAAAAGCACAGCTGGATGTCGACATGACGCGCTACCGCCGTGCCTATAACCAGCAGAAAAAGTTGTATGAGGAAAACTTGATTGCAAAGGAAGAATTTTTGAAAGCAAAAGAGGATTTTGAGTTGGCAAGTAAAAAATATGACTTGGTTGTAGAACGCTTGCGTCAGGATTCGATCTCCCGTACGATCCAGATGGACGAAATGGAAACCAGTTTGTCCAATATGCGTAAAAATATTGCTTTGGTTCATGAACGTAAGGAACATTTGAATGTCCGCTCGCAGATCGACGGTGAATTGGGACTGTTGGATGTCGTATTAGGCCAGAACGTTTCGGCCGGACAGAAAATCGGGCAGATCAACGACTTGTCGGATTATAAGATCGAGGCTCTGATCGACGAACATTATATCGACCGCGTGAAAAAGGGATTGTCCGCAACATTCGAACGTCAGGGATCGGACTTTGAATTGAACGTACGCAAAGTCTATCCGGAAGTGCGAGACGGTAAGTTCCGTACGGATTTCGTCTTCACCGGCGAACGTCCGGATAATATCCGCAGTGGACAGACCTATTACATTAACCTGGAACTCGGACAGCCGACAGAAAGCATCATCATCCCGCGCGGAACCTTCTTCCAGAGCACAGGTGGCAGTTGGATATTCGTTCTTGACAAGGACGGCAAGAAAGCATATCGCCGCAAGATCAAGATCGGTCGTCAGAACCCGCAATATTACGAAGTCATCGATGGCCTTGAAGCGGGTGAAAAGGTAATTGTCTCCAGCTATGAAAGCTATAAAGACAACGAGGTACTGGTACTTGAATAGAATAGTTACCGAATGAACTAAATGAATATGAGAGTGTGTCAATTTGATATTTCTGGACGCAGATAACGCAGAATACACAGACAAACGCAGATTTATTTTTTTTGATAATTAATAATATCTGCGTTAATCTGCGCTCGTATGCGTTGTCTGCGTCCCATGAATACCGATATTTGGCACACCCTTAATTCATAAAACTAAAAAAAACTTTTGTGTCCTGACCACCTATAACGCCTGTTGTATCTTTTCCGTTCCTTTGCGGAAGTCTTCGATGATTTCTTTCATGACTTCGGTCACGGTCTGCGTTTCACGAAATAAGGATGCGACTTGTCCGATTTCCAGCTCGCCTTCCTGAAGATTTCCTTCGAAAATACCTTTTTTGGCACGGCCTTTTCCTAACAGTTCTTTCATTTCCTCGACGGAAGCCCCACGGGCTTCAGCTTCTTCGACAGCCGTAGTGAATTCGCCTTTCACCAAACGGGTGGGGGAAAGTTTCTTCAACAAAAGCTTCGTGTCGCCTTCGTTCAGGTTGAGACACAATTGTTTGAAGTTTTCATGTGCGGAACTTTCTTCTGTCAGGGCGAAGCGAGTACCGATCTGAACCCCTTCGGCCCCGAGAGCGAAAGTTGCCAGCATAGCGCTACCGGTCCCGATACCGCCGGCAGCCATCAATGGGAGAGTTGTGGCACGGCGTACGGCAGGTATCAGGCAAAGAGTCGTTGTCTCTTCTCGCCCGTTATGCCCGCCGGCTTCAAAACCTTCGGCAACGATGGCGTCGACACCGGCTTGTTCACATTTGACGGCAAATTTGGAGCTACTGACGACGTGGGCGACTTTTATCCCGTGTCCTTTTAGGAAACCCGTCCAAGTTTTAGGATTGCCGGCTGAGGTGAAAACAATCTTCACACCTTCTTCCACCAATAGATTCATCAGAGCATCGATTTCCGGATACATTAAAGGGACGTTCACACCAAAAGGTTTGCCGGTGGCTACCTGGCATTTCCGGATATGTTCGCGTAAAACTTCAGGGTGCATGGAACCGGCGCCGATCAGGCCGAGACCGCCTGCATTACTGACTGCCGAGGCAAGCCGCCAACCGCTGCACCAAACCATTCCGCCTTGTATAATCGGGTATTGAATACCGAAAAGTTGACAAATTCTATTCATATTCATCTTTGTTTATTGTGATTTTAGATTAGATCAAAGATAATGACAATTATTGGAAATGGGATTGTCTTTAGTTACCTTTGTATCCTAAACAAATTAATAATTACAAATATGAACAAAACACTTATGGCTGCCGGACTTGCAGTTATTTTGGGAGCATGTAACTCATCAAAGAAGAACGACGGGGCTGACACTTCCGGTATGAATCCATTCTTTACCGAGTACACGACACCGTTCGGTGTTCCTCCTTTTGAACAAATCAAAGTAGAACATTACAAACCTGCTTTCCTGAAAGGAATGGAGGAACAAACAGCAGAAGTAGAGGCGATCGTAAACAATCCCGATGAAGCAACTTTTGAGAATACGATTGTAGCACTGGACCGTAGTGGGGAATTGCTCATGAAGGTGGCTTATGCTTTCAGCGGTCAGGCGAGTGTCAACACGAACGACGAGATCCAGGCTCTTGAACAGGAACTTTCACCGTTGCTCTCCAAACATAGTGACGATATCAGCCTGAATCCGAAACTTTTTGCCCGGGTGAAGTCTGTATATGAGAATCAAGCAAAGTTGAACCTGGACAAGGAACAGAAGAAACTGCTTGAAGAAACTTATAAAGGATTTGTTCGGGGTGGTGCCAACTTAGATGCCGGCAAACAGGAGGAACTTCGTAGACTGAACGAACAGATCTCTATGTTAGAACTGACTTTCGGGCAGAATTCGTTGAAAGAGACTAATGCTTTCCAGCTCGTGGTCGATAAGAAAGAAGACCTGTCCGGCTTGCCCGAAACATTGATTGCTGCAGCTGCTGTTACGGCTAAAGAGGCCGGAATGGATGGAAAGTGGATTTTCACATTGCATAATCCGAGTGTGATGCCCTTCCTGCAATATGCCGACAATCGTGCCTTGCGTGAGAAAATCTATAATGCCTATGTTTGTCGCGGTAATAATAACAATGCAAATGACAATAAGGACGTGATCAAGAAGTTGGTTACCGCCCGTTTGGATAAAGCTAAATTGTTGGGTTATGAAGACTTTGCCACATACGTGTTGGAAGAAAACATGGCGAAGGATGAAAAGAATGTATATGATTTGTTGAACAAGATCTGGACTCCCGCTCTTGTAAAAGCGAAGGAAGAATTGGTGGATATCAATGCCGAGATAAAGAAAGAAGGCGGTAATTTCGAAGCGGAAGCTTGGGATTGGCGTTATTATTTCGAAAAGGCTAAGAAAGCGAAGTTTGACTTAGACGAAAACGAAGTTCGCCCGTATTTGGAACTTAACAATGTCCGGGAAGGTGCTTTCTATGTGGCGAACAAACTGTACGGCATCACTTTTACTCCGTTGCAGAACATGCCGCTTCCCGATCCGGATGCCCAGGTTTTCGAATGTAAGGATAAGGACGGTACATCCTTAGGTATACTTTATATGGACTTCTTTACCCGTCCGGGAAAGAGCGGTGGTGCATGGTGCGGCGGTTATCGTGACCAGACGTATAAGGATGGTAAGCGTGTCGCTCCGGTAGTGACGACTGTATTCAACTTCAGCAAACCGGCAGATGGACAGCCTGCTTTGTTGAGTGCCGACGAGGCTGAAACTGTTTTCCATGAATTCGGACATGCTTTAAACGGACTTTTTGCCGATGTCCATTATAATGGAGTGGCTGGTGTTCCTCGCGATTTCGTGGAACTTCCTTCACAGGTAATGGAGCATTGGGTGTTTGAACCGGAAGTCTTGAAAGTTTATGCCAAGCATCATGAAACAGGCGAAGTGATCCCGCAGACTATTGTCGATAAAATAGTGAAGAGTGGCAAATATGGGCAAGGTTTTGCAACAACCGAATATGTGGCGGCTTCTCTATTGGATATGGATTATCATGTATTGAAGGAAGTTCCTGCCGGTTTTGATGCCGAATCGTTCGAAGCAAAAGTGATGGGAGACCGTGGTTTAATCCGCCAGATTCCGCCTCGCTATCGTTCGACCTATTTCGGCCATACGATGGAAGGTGGCTATACGGCCGGCTATTACAGCTATATCTGGGCGGAAGTGTTGGATTGCGATGCTTTCGAGGCGTTCAAAGAAACAGGGGACATCTTCAATTCCGAAGTGGCCGCCAAGTTCCGTACATACGTTTTGTCGCCGGGCGGCATTGACGAAGGCATGGCCATGTACAAAAACTTCCGAGGCAAGGAACCAAGTATCGATCCACTATTGCATAATCGTGGCTTGAAATAGGAAATAAGACTTTATTTGGTGAAAGGGGCTATGTCGCAACTGTCCTGTTCTCACGCTTGGCGCAGAGGCAGGGCAGTTGCAGCATAGCCTTTTTATTGTAGAAAGGCGGGGCGGCCTGACAACAGAATGCAGATTTGATTTTGCGAAAAAAACAATATCCTCCTTGAAATGTGATTTTTGGTCTAATTAATTGATACTTAAATATATATTAAAAATATGTGTTTGTTAAAAAATATTACCCTTGCGGGCAAATTGAATTACATAGGGTAGAAAATCAAAATAGATGCGGTAGTAGTTTCGATTTGGACCAATGGTTTTTTTATGAATATGACAATAAGGGGATAAAAAAACAAGATTTTTTCGGGATACAAATTAGAGGGTGTGTCGAAATCTCCTTGTCCCCGCACTTGATGCGGGGCCGCAAAAGAACAGACCTTATCAATCAGATTTTTATAGGGCCGGTTTTAATGCGATCCCGCGCGGGGCGCGGGAACAGGATAGTTTCGACACACCCTCTTTTCTGCGTCATCCGATATTTGACTCGGATTTATTTTATTGTTACAGTCAACGGCTCTTTCAGATTTTGTGCGAATTTCTGTACATACTCGAACCATTTGCCGGAGTTTTCAAACCCCCATTTGCTCCAACCGGCACCACTATAATATGTATAGCTGTTACCAGGGCTATAGGTACTGTAAGCTAAAACATGGCCGTCTGCGCCGCGTTCAGCCTTTTCTTTGTCAGAGAATATGACGGCTTTAGCTTCGTTGACCTTTTCCGGGAATACGGCCGCTACATAAATTTGTCCGTTTACAGGATCGGCAGGGTCGGCATAGGCAATGTAGCCTTTTGCAGCATCGGCCTGGTAGTCTTCGCTCGGCTCATGCAAAACGATACCGGTCACAACCGGAGTCGCTTCGGTCAGGTTGTCGTAAGTGATTGTGTATTTGTTCATCTGGGAACCTGCGTCGAGAGAGATCACGCGGGTTTCGATTACATTGTCATTGCCTTTCACGGTCAGAGGATGGTAAACCAGCTTTACGGTGAAACGCAGCGGACCGTTGTCTAAAATCTGATAGTCTTTGTAGCAATACGGATAGACAATAGAGTCGTTTGCCAATAGGGCGGAAGTGCCGGCTCCTAATGTCGGGCCTACCTTATAATAATCTAATCCGTTACCATGATCGATATGATAGGAAACTGATTCGGCTAATTGCTGTGCTGCTTTTGGATCGGTCTTACGCAGTTCTGAGATCTTAGCTCTTGTTTCCGGATCCAGTTCGGTTTTGTAACGCATGTCGACGATCGGTTCGGATACACATTTTACCCAAATGTCGCAACCATAAGCTTTCTCGCCGGTAGCTTGCAGGGCCGGACCGTAGGTGCGGAAGGCGATGCGATCGTTTTCCCAGGCAACATCGTCCACACGTTCGGGATATTGTTTACCACAGGCAATTGTTTTGAAGGCTTCAGGTGTTCCCGGAGTGATCTTATAGGTCACGTTTTCGCCACCTTTGACGGAAACCGGGAAAATGATCTTGTTGTCATACGTTACCTGATAGGGAACTTGTGAGCCCGTATTGTCTGAAATGACGAATGTCTCACCCTTCAGTTTGGCAACGGCGTCAGATGTGATTTCGGTGATTTCGTTCGTGCGGTCTGTGGCAGACGGATTGCTGATGGTTATCTCGACCACTTTCTCCTGCGTGCACGCAAACGCGGAGGCCGCTAACAATAAGCTGAAAATCTTTTTCATAAATTTGTTATGTGTTTAATTTTAATGTATTCGTTAGTACCGGTTTCTTAAAATCCGGTTGTAAAAGTAAGGAATATTCATTAAGTTTTCAAAGATAACCATTTGTTTGTTGAGTTGATTTCAGAAATTATCCGCTTGAATGAAGAATTTTGTTCCGGAAGCAGGAATCTGTTCCTTATTCTTTTATCTCTTTTGTGGATAACGGACGATCTCGAAAGGTACTCGGACGGAAACGCCACGTTTCATCAGTTCCGACAGGTTCGGGTATATGCGTTTCTTGAATGATTCCCAATCGCGATGTTCCATCTGTGTCCATCCGGCTTCGGCAAGTGCCAGACCGCGGGGGTACGTCATATAGGTGACGCGGTTGATGTCCGGCATCGCTTCTGCCCACAATGTTCCGTTGACACCTGCGATATGAGCTTGTTGGCTGGCAGGCAGACCGTAGCCCGGATCGAACTGGTAAGCGGTTTCCAGCGTAGTGACCGGCATTCCCCAGTTGTTGAACTCTGGAAAATCGTTCTTATATTGCGGATAATCAAGATACGTGTATTCTCCCGGTGCCATAATCAGCGTATTTCCGTGACGTGCAGTTAGTTCCATGCATAACGGTGTCAGGCCATAACGCCAGGTTATCAAGACTGCGTCTTTCGGATAGTCGAACAGGTATTCGTGTGCCGGCATACGGATATTGTCCAGTTCGCACCATAACATCGGTTTTTTACCATTTTCACGCACGACCGGTAGGATTTTGCCGAAGAAGTAGTTCATCAACTCGGTTGGTTTCGTATAACCCAACTGCTTCATAAGTGATTGGCAGTGTTCACATTTACCCCAATTCGTCTCGATGATCGCTTCATCTCCTCCCAAATGGATATAGGGAGCGGGGAAGATGGAGGCTACTTCTGTCAAGATATCCTTATATAAGGAATAGACTTTGTCGTTATTGGCACAAAGCATAAGATTGACGGTTTCGCCGACAATCTTGGGTATGGTGTCGGTATGGCTGCAACCTAATTCGGGATAAGCATCCAGTACGGCTACCGTATGCCCGGGAATATCCAGTTCCGGGATGATCTGAACATTCCGTTCGGCCGCATAATGTACTAAATCCTTTAATTCTTCTTGTGTATAAAATTCTCCTTTTTCGGTCAGCCGGGGATGTTTCTTTATTTCGATACGCCAGCCTTGGTCGTCTGTCAGGTGTAGTTGCAATACATTATATTTATATCGTACCATCTGATCGATATAGAACTTCACATCTTCGGACGGCAGGAAATGACGTGCCGGGTCTAACATCAATGAACGGTAGCCGAAACGGGGTTGATCGTCGATTTCGACTGGCGCGATCTTTCCCGATAAAGTCCGGCATACATCTCCTAACAGGATCTGATCTAAAGTCATAAGTCCGTATAGGATGGCACCTTGTGTTGCTCCTTTTATGGTAACGGTTTCCTCGGATACGGATAATAGGTAATGCTCATCCCCTTTGATTGATGGATCCAGCATGAGGTGAATGGAGGAATTGCTTGAGCCGTAAGAGGATAGGGTTGGTGTTTCCCCTGTTCTTTCTTGTAGGATGTTTTTTAGTTCTGCAATGCAAAAGGCTTCCTCCGGCAGATTCGTTTGTATGGTTGTTTTATCACTTATGATAAAATCTTTCTTACTATCGATTTGTTTGACTTGGTTCGGCATCGGAAGTAATGCTGATAAATTGTTCTGTGCCGACAAGTATCCGGCAAACAGCAACATGCATGTGATGAGTTTGTACTTTTTCATGGATTTAATTTTGACATTCTATCTACAAAAATACATAAATAAAATATAGTGTAATCTCCTGCTTTTGTAAAAAAGTTGAATTAATTGGTTTATTTGATATATTCTTGGTTATCGGAGGATAATGTCTCGGAAATATTTCTATCTTAGAGGCATAATCATTAAATCGAAAGATCATGGGAGCAAAGAAAAATTTTGTGCTTGACACGAATGTCATATTGCACGATTACAAGTGTATTGAGAACTTTCAGGAGAATGATATTTATCTTCCGATCGTCGTGTTGGAAGAGTTGGATAAGTTTAAAAAGGGGAGCGACCAGATTAACTACAACGCTCGCGAGTTTGTGCGCGAGTTGGACACGTTAACCAGTAATGATCTCTTTTTAAAAGGGGCCTCGCTTGGACCGGGTAAAGGTACTTTGCACGTGGTAACCGGTGACAAATATCAGGAAAAGATTTATCAGTCGTTCCCGGAAAAGACCGCGGACCATCGTATTTTGTCCTGTACGTTGTCGGTTGCAGAGGCGGAAAAAGACCGGAAGGTGAAAACCATTCTGGTGACGAAGGATGTGAACCTGCGTATGAAAGCGCGTTCATTGGGTATCGAAGTGGAAGATTATATAACCGATAAGGTTATTAATGTGGATATTTTCGAACGTGCGCAAGATACTTATGAAAATATAGATCCGGATCTGATCGATAAAATGTATGCTTCGCCTGACGGCATCGATGCCAATCTGTTCGATATAAAGTCGAAACTGGAGCCGAACGAATGTTTTATTTTAAAGAGTGTACGTAATTCTGTCCTGGCCCGTTATAATCCGTTCACCAATAAATTCAAGAAAGTGGAAAAAGGCAGTAACTATGGTATTCAGCCCCGTAATGCGGAACAGAGTTTTGCTTTTGAAGTGCTGAATGATCCGGATGTAAAACTTATCGGGCTGACGGGAAAGGCCGGAACCGGTAAAACCTTGTTGGCTTTGGCTTCTGCATTGAAACAGGCGAATGTTTATAAACAGATTCTGCTGGCACGTCCTATCGTTGCTTTAGCAAATAAGGATTTAGGATTCTTGCCTGGCGATGAGAAACAGAAGGTGGCTCCTTATATGCAGCCCTTGTTTGATAATTTGAATGTGATTAAGGGGCAGTTTGCACCCGGTGGATCGGATGCCCGTAAGATAGATGATTTGCAAAAGAACGGACAACTTGTGATTGAAGCATTAGCCTTCATCCGCGGTCGAAGTCTTTCGGAAACGTTTTGTATCATCGATGAGGCGCAGAATCTGACTCCGCATGAGATTAAAACGATTATCACCCGTGCGGGCGAAGGAACGAAAATGGTATTTACAGGGGATATCCAGCAGATCGACTCTCCTTATCTGGATGCACAGAGCAATGGTCTTGCTTATATGGTTGATAAAATGAAAGGGCAAGAACTGTTTGCCCACATCAATCTGATCAAGGGAGAACGTAGCCAATTGTCCGAATTAGCTTCCGATTTACTCTGAAAAATGATTGCCCGTGTATTTGAAGAGGATCAAGTACACGGGCGTTTCTTGAACAAATACTCCTCCACAACAATTATATGTATATATAAATGTTTTTAATATGGAAAAGTCTTTTGAAAAAGGAATTGTGTTGGATTTGAAGTCCCTGATCGATTATTCGGAGGGAGGAGTCATTAGTAGGCAATTGATTAAAAGTGCTGCCGGTAATATCACTTTATTCTCTTTTGACAAGGGAGAGGGGTTAAGTGAACATACAGCCCCGTTTGATGCGTTGGTTCAGATTTTGGAGGGAACGGCAGAAATTACTGTAAACGGAAATAAGTTTACCGTTGGAAAAGGGGAAAGCATTGTTTTTCCTGTTAATGCACCTCATGCCGTGTTTGCCGTTGAACGGTTCAAGATGTTACTTACCATGATAAAAGGATAAAAAAAGATGTAATTCTCATTGTCTTGTCACATATGTTACAATTCAAAATGTATATATCGTGTATTTTTGTCCAAAATCATTTTAATTATCTTATGGAACAGTTACATGCTCATGAAGTCCTTCATATGATGGAAGGAAACAGTTATACGGAAGCCTCTTTGAAAGAAGCTATCGTAGAGAAGTTTGGAAAAGATCAGCTTTTTTATGCTTGTTCAGCTGAGAATATGAATGTGGATGCGTTGATCGAGTTTCTTAAACAAAAAGGTAAATTTATGCCTTTGAACGACGGTTTTACGGTTGATGTGACTAAAGTTTGTAATCATTAAAGATGGATTCGGTTTAGTTCTTTTTTATTTCCCATTTCTTCGGATTTATATTTTACTGTTTTCATGTTTTTTCGTATTATTGCATACGAATACTCATACAGCTAAAATATAACTATATGGATATCCTTCTTATTATTCTGGGGATACTTTGTTTGCTGACCGGGCTGGCAGGTTGTTTCTTGCCTGTATTGCCCGGTCCGCCTGTTTCTTATGCAGGCTTGTTGCTTTTACACTTTACGGACAAAATCCATTTCAGTACTACACATTTGATTTTATGGGCTTTGCTGGTCATTATTGTCCAGGTGCTGGATTATGTGACGCCTATGTTGGGTACAAAATACAGTGGAGGCGGTAAATGGGGGAATTGGGGATGTGTGATCGGAACGATTGCCGGTCTTTTCGTTTTTCCTCCCTGGGGCGTGCTGATCGGTCCGTTTGCAGGAGCTGTAATCGGCGAGTTGCTTGGGGGAAAGAAGTCTGTTGAAGCCTTTAAAGCCGGGGTAGGGGCTTTTGTTGGTTTTCTGTTCAGTGTGGTGGTGAAAGTGTCGGTTTGTGGCTATTTTATCTACTGCTTTGTTGCGGCTCTATTTTAATAAACCTTATTTCTGCTTTTTTTGTTACCTTTGTAGATTAATAGGGCTGTGGCAAATAATTATCAAATATGAAAAAGATTATTAATCCCTGGGAGGGATTGGATGGGTATATGTGTTTTGGCTGTGCTCCGAGTAACCCGATGGGACTTCATATGGAGTTTTATGAGGATGGTGATGATATTGTGGCTTATTGGGAGCCGGAAGCTCATTATCAGGGTTGGTTAAATACGTTGCATGGCGGAATCCTAACAACATTGATGGACGAATTGGCCGGTTGGGTGGTGCTTAGGAAGTTACAGACTTCGGGAATGACTTCACGCCTGGATGCCCGCTTTCTGAAAAGTCTTTCTACCCGTGAACCCAGGTTGACAATTCGGGGACGTATCAAAGACCGTAAACGAAATGCAATCTTTATCGAAACGGAAATCTATAATTCACAAGATGAGTTATGTACGCGTGCTGACTTGGTCTATTTTATAGTTACACAGGAACAGGCTACGGAAAAATTTCATTTTGCGGGATGCAAAGCAGAAGGTGAATAAACAATAAAACATAAATAACAAATGAAGTATATTGGAGCACATGTGTCGGCATCAGGTGGAGTTGAGAATGCTCCGGTGAATGCGAATGCGATTGGGGCGAAGGCGTTTGCCTTGTTTACCCGTAATCAGCGTCAATGGAAATCTTCTCCGCTGACAAAAAAGAATATTTCCCTTTTCAAAGAACGTTGTGAGGAATTTGGTTATGCGGCAGAGCATATTCTTCCGCACGATAGTTATCTGATCAATCTGGGACATCCGGAAGCAGAAGGTTTACAGAAATCGCGGGATGCTTTCTTGGATGAGATGCAACGTTGTGAGCAATTGGGACTGGACCGTTTGAATTTCCATCCCGGAAGCCATCTGAATCAGATGGATGTGGAGGACTGTCTGACGCGCATAGCCGATTCGGTCAATTGGGCGTTGGACCAGACTTCGGGTGTATGTGCCGTACTGGAAAATACTGCCGGACAGGGGACCAATCTGGGATATACCTTCGAGCAACTTGCTTATATTATCGATAAAGTAGAAGATAAATCCCGTGTCGGAGTTTGTATAGATACTGCCCATACACTGGCAGCAGGCTATGATATCAAGACTGTTGAAGGTTTTACGGAGACATTCCGTCATTTTGACGAAGTAATCGGTTTTTCTTATTTGCGTGGCATGCATATAAACGATTCCAAAAAAGATCTGGCTACCCGTGTGGATCGACATGACAGTATTGGGAAAGGAGTGATGGGATTGACTACATTTAAGATGTTGATGGATGATCCCCGGTTTGATAACATTCCTTTAATTCTGGAAACGCCGGACGAGTCTATTTGGGCAGAAGAAATTGAATATCTGTATTCTATATAAAAGCGAAAGGAGCGGTCTTCTCAGATCACTCCTTTCTATTTAACCAAAACCTTAACTATGAAAGCCCAAATGTATAGTGTTTTTCTTAAACGTGCAAGAGTTTAGGGTGAAAAACCTAATCTTTTGTGATTTGATAACAAATTTAAATATATTGTGTTATGTTTATTTTAATGCCTGTCATCTTTGTCTTAGGGATTCTTGCAATTGCGTTGGAAGATAAGATAAAGATAAATAAAGCTGCGATAGCTCTGTTTATGGCAATATCACTATGGATGATATTGATGTTTGACGCCTATGACATTTTTGTCGAACGCTCTAGTCCTTTGTTTCAGGAGTTCTTGATCCAAAATCCGGAAATGGCAAATGCCCCTCTGAAAGATCAGTTTATTACATTTATTACAAACCGTTCGATTGTTTATCATTTAGGGAATGTAGCTGAAACGCTTTTCTTTGTCATGTGTTCCATGCTGATTGTCGATATCGTGGATAAGCATGGTGGTTTCCGGGCTGTTACCGGATATATCCGTACCGCCAATAAAAGAAAATTATTGTGGTATATAAGTTTTGCCGCTTTTTTCTTTTCCGCTTTATTGGATAACTTAGCTGCTGCTATCGTCATTATGGCCGTGTTGCGGAAATTGGTTCCGGATCGGACAGATCGTTTGAAGTATGCCTGTATGGTGATTATTGCGGCTAATGCGGGTGGTTCCTGGTCTCCGATTGGCGACGTGACGACTATTTTGCTTTGGGTGGGCAAGAATGTCACAGCTATGCACCAGATTTCGCATGTGTTCCTTCCGGCATTGGTAAACTTGCTTGTACCGCTGACGATTGCCAATTTCTGGCTCTTCAAGAAAGATGCAACTTTGCGTGTGATGAGCGAGGAAGAAATGGCAGACGAATATACACCGGAAATTCCGAATCATTCGCGCCGGGTGATCTTTGTGATCGGTGTCCTTTCGCTGGCATTGGTTCCGGTCTTTCAGATGTTGACGAATCTTCCGCCCTTCTTAGGTGTTTTGCTGGGTTTGGTGATCCTGTGGTTCTATACAGATATCATGTATAGCAAACTGCATATGCACGAATCCAATAAGTTGCGTATTTCCCAATTACTTCCGAATATCGACCTGGCGACGATATTTTTCTTTTTGGGTATCCTGATGGCGGTAGGGGCGTTGGAAACTTCCGGCCAGCTGGGTTTGATGTCTGCTTTTCTGGATAAGCATGTGCATGAACCTTATCTGATCAGTTTCGTGATCGGTGTTTTGTCTTCCTGTGTGGACAACGTGGCTTTGGTTGCGGCAACGATGGGTATGTATCCGATTGTGCCGGATGCGGCCAATCTGGCTCCTTATGCCCAGTTCTTCGTATCGGATGGAGGTTTTTGGACATTCCTTGCCTACTGTGCCGTTACTGGCGGTAGTATTCTGATTATCGGTTCTGCAACCGGTGTAACGGTAATGGGATTGGAAAAGATCGATTTTATGTATTATACTAAAAGATTTTCAATTCTGGCATTGATCGGCTATTGCTGCGGTGCCGGTGTATATATGTTATTATTTGCATAAATTTTATTTATATGAGAAGAACATGGATTTTGATGGCAGCCTGTGCCATTACGCTTTCCGCAGTGGAAGCCTTTGCATGCACAGGACTGCTGGTAGGAAAGAAAGCTTCGGTTGACGGCTCCGTTATGATCAGCTATGCGGCAGATTCGCATACGTTATATGGTGAACTGTATCGCTGGCCGGCTGTGACTTGGCCGAAAGGGGCGATGCTGGATATCATCGAGTGGGACACCCATAAACCGTTAGGACAGATCCCGCAGGTTGAGCAGACCTATTCTGTGGTCGGCAATATGAATGAACATCAGGTTGCGATTACGGAAAGCACTTTCGGGGGCCGTTCCGAACTGGTCGACACGACCGGTATCATGGATTACGGTAGTCTGATTTATGTCACTTTGCAACGTTCCAAGACGGCGCGGGAAGCTATCCGGATTATGACTGACCTGGTGAAGGATTATGGCTACTATAGCAGTGGGGAAACGTTTTCTATTGCCGATAAGAACGAAGCTTGGGTGATGGAAATGATCGGTAAAGGTCCGGGTAATAAAGGAGCTGTCTGGGTTGCTATTCGTATTCCGGACGATTGTATTTCGGCTCATGCCAACCAATCTCGTATCCAGCAGATCCCGTTTGATGATAAGGAGAACTGCATCTATTCACCGGATGTTGTCTCTTTTGCTCGTGAAAAGGGATATTTCAGCGGCAAGGATAAGGATTTTAGTTTCCAGAAAGCCTATTGTCCGTATGATTTCAGTGCTCTGCGTGGTTGTGAAGCCCGTGTGTGGTCTTTCTTTCGCAAATATGATAAATCGATGGATCAATATACGGATTTGATCAAGGGTGATGTGACGAAGAAGCCGATGCCTTTGTATGTCAAACCTAATCGTTTGTTGTCTGTTCAGGATGTTCAGAACGGTATGCGCGACCATTTCGAAGGCACGGATTTAGATATGACGAAGGATGCTGGTGCCGGTCCTTACAAGGTTCCGTATCGTTGGCGTCCGATGACTTTTGAAGTGGACGGCCAGGAATATACGAACGAGCGTGCGATTGCTACGCAGCAGACCGGTTTTGTGATTGTTCCTCAGATGCGTAACTGGCTGCCGGATGCTGTCGGTGGTATCCTTTGGTTCGGTGTGGATGATGCGGATATGGCTGTCTTTACGCCGATCTATTGTTCGGTGACAGCTTCTCCCGAATGTTATCGTGTCGGAAACGGTGATATGATGAATTTTTCCTGGACATCCGCTTTTTGGATTCATAACTGGGTGGCTAATATGGCGTATGGCAAATATAACTATATGATTCAAGATATCCGCTCAGTTCAACAGGAGTTGGAGAACGGATATCAACAGACAATCCCGGCTATCGATAAGGCAGCATCAGAACTGTATGCCAAGAATCCGGCGGAAGCGGTCAAGTTCCTGACCTGGTTCAGTTCTACGACTGCTGACCAGGCAACGGCCCGTTGGAAGAAATTAGGAGAATACCTGTTAGTCAAATATATGGACGGTAACGTGAAGAAGGAAGAAAATGGACAATTCAAACAGAATGGTTACGGATTGTCTGAATATCCGGATTTCCCTGGCTATGACGAAGACTATTATCGTAGCATTGTAAAGAGCGCAGGTGATAAATTAAAAGTAAAATAATAGGCCTTTCAATGAAAAAATACTATATTTGGCGATAGATATTGTTGTACTAAATAAGAAAAGTATGAAAAAATTAATTGTTATGTTGATGCTGACGCTGTTCAGTATAGGTGCGTATGCACAGACGCAGCAAGGTCAATCCTCGTTTGGTTTCAACTTAGGTTATAATTTTAATGATATCGGCAATGCTACTATCGGCATCGATTATCGTTATTGTGTAACGGATGCGTTTCGTTTGACCCCGTCTATTACTCATTTTGTAAAGAATGATGGTCTGAATGCATGGGCGATCGATATGAATGCTCATTATGTGTTTAAATTGAGTGAGATGTTCGGCTTTTACCCGTTGGCCGGGTTGAGCCTTTCGTTTTGGAAAGCCAGCGTAGGTAATTTAAGTGCTAATGAAACTCGTTTCGGTGCTAATATTGGCTTGGGCGGTGAAGTGTATGCGACGGATCGGATATCTGTCGGGTTGGAAGCTAAATATAACATAATAAAGGATTTGGATGCCGCAGCATTAGCTGTCCGCGTTGGATACAATTTCTAAGTAACCGAGCTTTTGTCTATATAAAAAAGGGGAGGGGTAACACATCCCCTTTTTTATTTTCTAAAAGGACGATACATTTTCTGTTCCCGTTCTACCATTTCTGATATTCTTCGAACGTAATGTTTTGGAAATCGGGTATGACCTGATATACCTTGTCCTTCAAAGACTCTTCGGAATTGGTCGTGCTAAGTCCGATAACCCGCATACCCGCATTGGTTCCGGCTTGTATTCCGGCAAAAGAATCTTCAAATACCAAGCAGTCGGCAGGTGATACATGCAGATCGGAGGCGGCAAGCTGATAACACATCGGGTCCGGTTTCCCTTTTGTAATCCGGTCAGCGCTCACAACCGTATCGAACAGATTGTCGAGTTTCAAAAGGCGGAAAGCCCGTTCCAATTTGGCATTGTCGGAACTGGTGACCAAACCGACTTTTACCCCTTTACCCTTCAAAAGGTGGATAAACTCCATTGCACCCGGAACCGGTGGAAAAGGCATTTTCTGTTCGAAATCCATTGATTCGCGGGTTACCATTTCTTTAAATTCTTCAGACCGGTCGGAGAAATACTTATCCAATATATAAGGTAATGTCGTCCCTTTGATATGGGATGCGAAATTGGGGATTCCCGTCTGATAGCGTTCTCCCGCTTCATTCCAGTAAATATCGTAAATAGGTTCTGTGTCTACAACCACACCGTCGAAATCAAAAAAGGCAGTCTTCATAAACTGTTGTTCCATAAAAATCAATTCGTTTATAATAAGGTCATTTGTCTGCAAATATACTTCTTATTGGGATACAGGAAAATAAATTTGTAAATCTTATTGACTTTATTTTTTTATTGCGTAATAAAAAATGGCCTTACTGCCATATTATTCTTAAATCACTGTCAGTGATTATATGATCGGCGGCAGTGATTATATAATCGCCGACACTGATTTTATAATCACTGGCACTGATTTTAGAATAGTAGCAGGGAGAACGGGAAATAGACGGCTTGTAAAGAGCTATTTTAGTGTAGTTGTTCTAACTTTTTTGAGATTTAATGCTATGGTAGTGCAAAAACTTATATCTTTGTGCACGTACACATGTTTGTTAACTAAAGGAAATTAATTGTCTAACTAATTATAGTATCAGAAAGCAAATGAAAGCGTATTTGAAATTAGCAGCTTTGTCTCTGACTTTGCTGTGTGGTGCCTGCCAACCTAACGACGGATGGCAGCAATTGTTTAATGGTAAGGATTTTACTGGCTTCAAGCAGTTGAACGGTAAGGCTCCCTATCGTGTAGAGAATGGATGTATGGTCGGCCAGACTGTGGATAAAGAACCGAATAGCTTTATGGCGACAGAACAAACGTATGGTGATTTTATTCTGGAGTTTGAAGTGAAATGTCATCCAGACTTGAATTCCGGGGTGCAGTTTCGAAGCGAAAGTAAGCCGGATTACAACAATGGACGTGTGCATGGCTATCAGTGCGAGATCGACCCGTCCGACCGTGCTTGGAGTGGTGGGCTTTATGATGAAGCACGACGTGGTTGGCTGGCTCCTTTGACGAATAACGAAGCCGGACGAGCCGCCTATAAGAAAGATGATTGGAACAAGTATCGGATTGAAGCTATCGGCAACAGTATCCGTATCTGGCTGAATGGCGTGAACACTTCGAATGTAGTGGATGATATGACACCGGAAGGTTTTATTGCTTTCCAGGTACATGGCATTTTCGGAAAAACGGAGAATGTCGGCAAGGAAATCTGGTGGCGTAATATCCGTATTAAGACGGAAAATCTGGAGGCAGAGCGTATGCAAGGCCCGTTGGCCCCGGAAGTGAACTGTATTCCGAATACGCTGACAGAAGCAGAAAAAGAGGCTGGTTGGAAACTGTTGTTTGATGGTAAGACTTCTAACGGATGGAGAGGTGCCGGACAGGAAACATTCCCCGAAAACGGATGGAAGATCGAAAATGGTGAACTGACTGTTATGAAGAATGGCGGTCCGGAAGGCAAAAGAGGTGGTGATATCCTGACTGTCGATGAGTTTGGTGCCTTCGAACTGAGCTTTGAGTTCAAGTTGACGGAAGGGGCAAATAGCGGTATGAAATATCTGATTCAGGAAAGCAAGAAGAATAAAGGTTTTGTGATCGGTCCGGAATACCAGGTTCTGGATGACAAGCAGCATCCGGATGCCAAACTGTACACGACTTATCCTGGTAGCCGTACAGTTTCCAGCTTGTACGATATTATCCCTGCGAAAAATAAACGCTTTAATGGTGTCGGACAGTGGAATAAGGGGGTTATCAAAGTATTCCCTAACAAGCATGTCGAACATTGGATGAACGGCTTTAAGACCGTTGAGTATGATTGGGCTTCGGATGCATTCCTGGAAGTCGTGAAGGGAAGTAAATTCGCGAAGAAGGAATATGCCGAATTCGGACCTTTCGGTACTGCTGAAAAAGGTCATATCCTTTTGCAGGATCACTGGGACGAAGTTTCTTTCCGAAATATCAAGATAAGAGAACTCAAATAGTTAACTAAAAAATAGGAACCATGACAACACGTAGAGATTTCCTTAAACACAGCGCCTTAGGTGCAGCTGGTCTGACTATTGGCGGACTGGGGTTCAGTACAGAGAGTTACGCTAACATAATGGGTGCAAACGAGAAGATCCGTGTGGGTATCGTCGGTTTTTCAGACCGTGCCCGCCATTCTTTGATTCCTGCTTTTATGGCTTGTGCCGATGAGTTAGGCTTTGAAATCGTCGCTATTTCCGACATCTGGAAACGGCGTAGAGAAGAAGGTGTTGCTTTCTTCCAGGAGAAATATGGAAAGAAAGTAAAGGCATTCCGTAACAACGAAGAACTGTATGACGCAAAAATGTGTGATGCCGTGATCGTTGCCACATCCGATTTTCAGCACGCTTTGCACTGTATCGAAGCAGTTAAAGCTGGATGCGATGCCTATGTAGAGAAACCTTTTGCAGAAACGATGGAAGATGCCCGTGCCGCCCGCAAAGCTGTGTTGGAAAGTGGAAAGATTGTGCAGATTGGTTCCCAACGCCGCTCGGCTCCAAACTATCATGCTGCCAACGACTTTATCCGCTCCGGTAAGTTCGGCAAGATCACGATGGTGGAAATGTGCTGGAACGTTAACCAGCCCGGACGCTGGCGTCGTCCGGCTTTGGTCGCACAATGTTTTGAGAAGGATACTGATTGGAAGCGCTTCCTGCTAAATCGCCCGTACGAAGAATGGGACCCGCGTAAGTATTTGGAATATCGCCTGTTCTGGCCGTATTCTTCCGGTATTCCCGGCCAGTGGATGTCACATCAGATCGATACGGTACACTGGTTTACTGGTTGCAACCATCCGAATAGTGTCGCAGCCAATGGCGGAATCTATCAATGGAATGACGGACGCCGCAGTTATGATACGATGACGGCGGTGTTTGATTATGGAAAAGCAGGCGAGAATTTCCAGGTCGTATATTCTTCCCGTATGCATAACTCGGCAGGCGGAACAAAAGAATTGTACTTTTCCAATGGCGGTACGTTGAACCTGGATACAAATAAAGTGACATCGGAAGGTGGCCTGACTAAACGTTTCGCGGATGAAATGGGAATGCAACCGAACCTGTTGGAAGAATTCGAATTGCCTTCCATCAAGGTGGAAACGGGTTCCAATACAGGAGCTGACCCTATGACAAACCTGCATATGCGTAATTGGATGGAATGCGTGAAAAGCCGCAAGCAACCGAATGCTCCGGTAGATGCCGGCTATAATCATTCCATTGCCAACATCATGTGTACGGCTTCTCTTCGGACAGGAGAAAAAGCGACATTCGATGAAGCAAGACAGGAAGTGCTTGCCGGTGGCAAAGTCTTTAAATATTGATTATTCGTTCCGTAAGAAGCTGCACAGTACGATTCTTTGACGTACGTCGGCAATAACATTCTTTGTGGAGGTAAGTAGACTGAATGTGTACTTATCTCCATAATTTTTTTGTACTGTTTCCAAGTCTTTCACGGTACAGAAAAAGAAGCCGCTTACTGGCTGTTCCTGCCCGAAATTATGGAACTTGTTGCCCAGATAGAAATTCAGCCCATAAAGATTTGCGTATGTCTTCAGATCATTCATTACATACATATTCATGTCGTCCAACGGATATTCTTTCTGAACCTGCTCGGCAAACGGACGGGCGGAACTTCCTTGGCGTATACCGCGCATGACAACCCCGTCGATCAGTAAGTTAATGGCAAAAGCCAATGCGATTGTCGCATACAGGATCTTGATGTTGATCTTCTTGAACATCTGATAATAGACAGTCGCCAGAATTGCCAAAAGGGCTATCAGTATACAAATTGTCAGTCCGCAGGGATATGCGAACATATTCGATACCAACTCGACCATTTCCAGTGTCGATTGGCGGCTTGTGTACTGACTCGCAATCTTGACTGGATCGATTGCTCCGGCCATCGTCAGGCCGACGGCAATTACGACGACGGCAGTAATGGAGGCCATGAAAGCGGCAAATACTCGGGTTACCTTCGTCCGGTATTCCGTAATATATAATGTATATTGAGCCAGGAAAATGGCAATAAACGGATATGCCGGCATCAGGTATACGCTTCGTTTGCTGGAAGGTATCGAATAGAAGAAAATGATACAAACCAGTGCAACTAAGCTGAACAGTTTCTCTTTTTCCATCGATCGAATATTATTCCAAGTGTCAGCCAGTATCTCTTTCACCGACTTTTCCGATTTGTGCAATTTTAATCCGAATAAAGAGAAAAAGAAGAAGATCGTCCAGGGAACAAATCCTGCAGCCAGTGTCATGAAATTGTACCAGACTCCGTTTTCATGCCCTAAATTGTAATGGATATCAGGCGTGCTGAGGTGGAAGAAACGACCGAAATTCTCTGCTAACACCACATTCAGGAACGCATCACCTCCTTGTTTCCAGGCAGCGACATACCACAATAGAGGTAGGAATATCGAAGAAATACCAGCATAAAGAAGTGTTTTGAATATCACTAAATAGGAGTATTTACGAAGCATCAGCAAATAGACCCCGAAAACAAATAGCGGCAGGATAATACCCACAGGTCCTTTTGTCAGTACGGCACATCCCAATAAGGCCGGAATGGCGATCGGCACTCCTTTTAGCTCCAGTTTGTCTTCCCACCTGTATAGCTGATAAAGCCCGATCACTATAAAGGTTGTCAGTAGCATATCCACACGCGTGGTCATAGCCGCCCGATGTATCTCGATACAGGTGATGAGCAATAGCGTGGCGATGAATGCCTGCTGGAACCGCAATCGCTTGCCAAAGAAAACCAGCGTGAAACCGATCAGTATGATAAAAGCCAACGCAGACGGTAGGCGGGAGGTGAACTCTGAAACATATCCCTGCGGTAGGGAAGCGACTGCCATCAGCCAATGCGCCAACGGCGGCTTATAAGCAAATTCGTTTGCATAGACCTGTGGCAAAATCCAGTTGCCGGTTTCGAGCATGGAAACGGCAACCGCCGCTTCGCGAGGTTCTCCCTTGGTCGAAAAATCTCCCAGCCCGATCCAGGGAAGGACGGCGATTATACAAATGACGATAATCATCGTTACCGGCTTTTGCAGATAAAGATATTGAAGAGTAGGTGTGCGCATAGTTTAAATCGGTAAGGAGCTTCCGCCCCGTTGAATAAATTTTTCTGAACTACAAAAGAACGACTTTTTACGGACTTTTTGTTCTTTTCGGGAAACTTTTTTATGTTCCTAAACATTCTTTGATGGAAGTCCGGATGACATTCGCATCTTCTTTATTCTCTTTCAGAATGGAGAGGACGAGGTTTAAATAACTCTCTTTATTACTGATCCCACAGTATTTGCAAAGCTGGGACTGAGGCAGCATCCCTTTCTGATTGTAGACGCGAAGGATATTTTTGTAATCTCCGGTTTCGGCAAACTGGATGAATTTCTCCTTGATCCCCGTATAGATTTCATCTACATGTACGGTGTCGCGGATGCTTTCTATATGCTCGGTCAGTTCGTCCACCGTGCTCATCTTCCGGTTCAGGGCTGTTTCCAACTTTTTCTGTACGCGATGGCGGGCATGAAGCAAAACCTGGCTTTCGAGATCTTTCAGGAAAAGCTTGATGACGTTTTCTTTGACCTGGTTGAAGACCTGTTCCGGATCTTTCATCAGGCGGGCGGCAACAGTCTTGATGACCGGCTCCAGCATCAGCAGGTTTTCTACTTCGGCCACGTTGGGCACGTAGATATGTTGTTCGCGCAGGTAAGCGATTTCTCCTTCCGTACGACGGTCACGATCGACGATCCCTTTCGAGTCCAGCGTATGGAAATCTTTCAACTGGGCGAATGCCTTTGTTGTTTCGATTACTTTCTGGCAACCTCCCATCGGTTTCACTTTGTAGTCGGGAAAGATAAGCGGATAGAGGCGGCTGTCTATGCTGTTGGAGTCGGTCCCTTCGATAAACAGGATCGGTTTGCGGCTGCCTAATATTTCCATATAGACCTCTTCCGGGAAACTGTCGTTGCTTTCGATCAGTTCGTAGTCCCATATCCGGGCATCCCCATTGTAAGAACGTATCCAGAGGCGTTTGCTGTTATCGCGGGAGGCGGCGAAGTCGATGTCGTGCGTCAGATACACATAGGTACAATCCGGCCGCATGGCTTCTATCTCGTCCCACAAAGGATTTTTGATGGAGTCGTGGAGCAGGACTTCCGGCTCTTCAATGATTAATAATGCATTTTCAGGAGCACAGAGTACGGCTCCTATCAGATAGAATACCAGCTTTTCGCCGTCGCTCATCCTGCCGGCCGTATAGGAATCTCCGTCGATACTGGTGGAGGCCAGCTCTATAAAACCCGATTTGCGTACCAGCCGGTTATGCGGGAACATCTTCTCCCAAATCGTCTGGATACGGTCTATCTTGGTGACCGGCGGCAATAGATCGGGGGCCAGTTTGCTTTCTTCTTTATACTGGACGGCAGCTTCGAATTCTTCCGTTTGCAAATGCAGGATCAATTTTTCGTATTCTGACATACGCGGCATGAAAAGTCGTTCTGCAATCATGGATTGGAGTCTGGCCAGCTCGTTGCCGTCCGCCGGAGCCTTGCTTTCTTCGCTGCTAAGGAAGAGGGAGTGCATTCCGGATATCCATACGCTTTGTCCGGCGTAGCGTTGGTGCAAGTTTCTGCCGAAGGAGCTTTTACCGGCCCCGTTTGCCCCGATTACGACCAGCACTTTCGTGTCAAGAGTAACGGGAACTGAAGTATTTTGATTGGTAGGAAGAATTAAATCCATAACTAGTCTCCGATTAGTTTCCCCAAAGGTAAATAAAATTTTATAGGCGGGAAACAAAAGTTCCATCGGCATGAAACAAAAATTCCATAAGCATGGAACAAGAGTTTCGTGCCTATGGAACTTTAATTTCTTCCGTATGTAAGGGACGATTTAATATGCCCGTGCGAACAATACGCGCTGTGCAGAAGGTTTGCCGGTCACCATACACTTGCCAGGAGTCTTGTCACCGTCCAGTGGAATGCAGCGGATTGTAGCTTTCGTCTCGTTCTTCACCTGCTCTTCCGTTTCGGGAGTTCCGTCCCAATGAGCCATGATGAAGTAACCTTCTTCGATCTTTTCCTTGAACTCTTCGTAGGTATCGACTGTAATTGTCTTTTCCGTACGATGATCGAGTGCTTTCTGGAAGATGTTCTTTTGGATTTCTTCCAGCAGGTTCTGGACGTATGTTTCGATGTTGTCGCAAGTCACAGTTTCTTTTTCCAGTGTATCGCGACGCATCACTTCTATCGTGTTGTTCTCCAAATCGCGTCCTCCCATAGCTAAACGTACGGGAACGCCTTTCAGTTCGTATTCGGCGAACTTCCATCCCGGCTTCTTGTTGTCGGCGTCGTCGAATTTTACGGAGATACCCAACGCTTTCAGCTTGGCAACGATGCCGTTTACCTTTTCGCTGATCTGCGCCAACTGCTCTGCGCTGCGGTAGATCGGGATGATTACCACTTGGATAGGAGCGAGGTGAGGAGGCAATACCAGGCCGTTATCGTCGGAATGGGACATGATCAGGGCTCCGATCAGACGGGTTGAAACTCCCCATGAAGTAGCCCAGGCGTATTCGTTCTTTCCGTTTTTGTCGATAAAGGTAACGTCGAATGCCTTACCGAAGTTCTGTCCTAAGAAGTGAGACGTACCGGCTTGCAGTGCTTTTCCGTCTTGCATCATCGCTTCGATCGTATAGGTATCCAATGCTCCGGCGAAACGTTCGCTTGCAGATTTGACACCTTTGACGACCGGCATCGCCATATAGTTTTCTGCAAAGTCAGCATATACACCTTGCATCTTCTTTGCTTCGATTTCAGCTTCTTCACGTGTCGCGTGGGCAGTATGTCCTTCCTGCCACAGGAATTCTGCGGTACGGAGGAAGAGGCGTGTACGCATTTCCCAACGCATCACGTTCGCCCACTGATTACAAAGGATAGGCAGGTCGCGGTAAGACTGAATCCAGTTGCGATAAGTGTTCCAGATAATTGTCTCGGAAGTCGGACGGATGATTAGTTCTTCTTCCAGCTTGGCGGCCGGGTCGACCACGACACCTGTACCGTCATGGTTTGTTTTCAGACGATAATGTGTTACAACGGCACATTCTTTGGCGAAGCCTTCTACATGTTCGGCTTCCTTGCTCAGGAATGATTTCGGGATCAGCAAGGGGAAGTAAGCATTTACGTGGCCTGTTTCCTTGAACATATCGTCGAGGATACGTTGCATCTTTTCCCAAATTGCATATCCGTAAGGCTTGATCACCATACAGCCGCGTACTGCAGAATTCTCTGCCAGATCCGCTTTGATTACCAGATCCTGGTACCACTGCGAGTAGTTCACACTTCTCGGAGTCAGTTCTTTCAGCTCTTTTGCCATTTCCTTATAATTCTTATGTTTTTTTCTATTGATTCCAAATATGACGTGCAAAGGTACAAAATTGAATTGATAATTGACAATTGACAATTGACAATTCATGCAATTCAATGCGTCATATTTGATAAAAAGCAATGAAAAAGGCCACTCCTCGAAAGAAGCGGCCTTTTATTATGAATAAGGATTATTCTTATTTGTATGCTTCGCCCTTAACAGCTGCAATACCCGGAAGAACTTTACCTTCGATGGCTTCCAGCAGGGCGCCACCACCTGTAGACACGTAAGAAACACCGTTTGCCAGACCGAACTTGTTAACACAAGCAACTGAATCGCCACCACCCACTAATGAGAAAGCGCCGTTCTTGGTTGCTTCAACGATAGCTTCGCCAACTGCGCGGGAACCATCTGTGAAGTTCTCGAATTCAAATACGCCTGTAGGACCGTTCCACAGGATCGTTTTGGAGTTCTTGATAACTTCAGCATAAAGAGCAATAGTCTTCGGACCGATGTCAAGACCTTCCCATCCGTCAGGAATTTCGTTGACGTTGGCATAAGCAGTCTTGGCGTCGTTGCTGAAATCGTCAGCGATCTTAGCGTCAACAGCCAATACCAGATTTACACCTTTTTCTTTTGCTTTTTTCATCAGGTCGAGAGCCAGATCCAGCTTGTCATCTTCGCAGATTGATTTACCGATCTTACCACCCATAGCTTTTGTGAAAGTATAAGTCATACCGCCGGTGATGATCAGGTTGTCTACCTTGTTTAACAGGTTTTCGATGATTTCGATCTTGGAAGAAACCTTGGAACCACCCATGATTGCTGTAAACGGACGAGTGATGTCGTTCAATACCTTTTCAACCGCTTTTACTTCTTTTTCCATCAGGTAGCCGAACATTTTGTGGTCAGCATCGAAATAATCAGCGATCAATGCCGTAGAAGCGTGAGCACGGTGAGCTGTACCGAATGCGTCATTTACATAGCAGTCAGCATAAGATGCCAATCTCTTTGTAAATTCTTTCTGACTTTCTTTAACAGCTTTCTTGGCAGCTTTCTTTTCTTCGTCTGTTGCATCTTCAGCCAAACCTCTCGGCTTGCCTTCTTCTTCAGCATAAAAACGAAGGTTTTCAAGCAACAATGCTTCGCCCGGTTGCAAAGCGGCAGCCTTAGCGCCGGCTTCTTCACCGATACAGTCGTTAGCGAACTGAACATCAACACCCAGCAATTCGGAAACGTGTTTCAGGATGTGTTTCAGTGAATATTTGTCAGTAACGCCTTTCGGACGTCCCAGGTGAGAACCGATGATTACACTACCACCGTCTGCCAAAATCTTTTTCAGAGTAGGAAGAGCGGCACGGATACGAGTGTCGTCTGTGATGTTGAAGTTTTCGTCCAAAGGAACGTTGAAGTCAACTCTTACAAATGCCTTTTTGCCGGCAAAATTGAAATTGTCAATTGATTGCATAACTCTTATATTTAAGTTCTGTATTAAAATATCACGCTTAGCGGACGCAAACTTACACAAAATCTCTGGAATAACCTCGGAAAACGGGAGAAATGACGTTAAACGACTTAATATCAGAGTTGTTACGATGTCAAATGATGACAAGCCGAAAAATCGGGAAACGCAAAGAAAAGCGGATTTAAGAAGAAGAATGGTTTGCAAATCATTACCCGT